>Ga0105097_10000239_pt1 | contig 24225 bp, 31 predicted proteins | sample PPLLak12cMay2015_FD_87035 | JGI IMG/M metagenome (GOLD analysis project Ga0105097, IMG submission 87035) | Freshwater sediment microbial communities from Prairie Pothole Lake near Jamestown, North Dakota, USA - PPLs Lake P7 Core (1) Depth... | ecosystem: Environmental > Aquatic > Freshwater >...
CCTCCACCAGGTACTCGTCCGGCTTCACCTTCCGGCCGGACTGGAGGGCCAGGGCCGTCCACTGCTGCTTGGCCACGCAGAACTTCGACGGATGCCTGCAGGCGCAGGTCGGCATCCATCCGCGCTCGCACCGGGCCCCGGACTCCCAGAGTTCCCCGAGGATCCGGGCGCCGGCCCGCAAGCGGTCTTCGTTCATCGCCGGGCCTCCATGGATCGGTTCATGAGGATAGAGCAGAGCCTCTCCACGCAGGGTCCGGCATGGAGTTCCTTCCTGACGGTCAGGAGAAGCTTGAACTCGACCTCGATCGCCTTCTCGCCGGGCGCGATGGGCTTGTCGCAGACGAAGCACTCCTCCCTGCCAGAACTGACCACGACCCGGATATTGCCTTCCTTGAGCGGCATCAGATCCTCCGAAGAAGCTTGTCGCCTACGACCTCAGCGACTTTGTCCCAGTTGTACATGAGTCGGGCCCCCGGGTACAGGTCAAACCGCCCCGTCGGGATCCTGCGGATCGCCCCCACGAAGGCCTCGATCGCCTTCGGCCCGTACCAGGCGAACGACTGGCCCTCGTACCATTCCGAGATCTTCTGGGCCCCCGGGACCGGACGGTATCCGTCCGGCTTGACCAGGATGGTGGCCTCCCTCAGCAGGGCCAGGTCGGCATGGGAGGTATGGTCCGGGGCGATGACAGGCAGGCCGCAGGCGGCGGCCTCTAGGAGGGGGAGGTCGAAGCCTTCCCCCCGGCTCGCGGTGATGTAGGCGTCGGCGGCCTGATAGAGCTGGGCCATCTCGAGTTCCGTCCGGCGCCCCGTCAGGTGGTAGATCCGGGTCTTGGCCTCGGTCGGAGCGACCCGCCGCCAGGTGGCCGCCCCGTAGGCCGTCAGGCTCTCGTGGATGCCCGTGTAGAGCACCAGCGAGGCGTCCTTGACCCCAGCGTCCTCCCAGGCCCGTACAAGCACGTCCAGGCCCTTCCTGAACGTCGGCTGGCATACCGTGAGGAAGATGCGCCCCTTGGGCTGCTCCTTCGCGCCGGCCCGTCCGGTGGTCAGGAGCCGGGCCCTGGGGAACCTAGGTTGCTTGTTTTTTAGACAGGGCCGGAAGGTGATCCCGGAGAACCCGAGGGGGACGACCGAGCAGGGAATCTTGAGGCCGGAGGCCTTGAAGTTCTGGGCCCCCCAGGTGGTGGGGGTCCAGACCTCGTGGTAGTTCTCGTTCAGGAGGTAGATGAAGTTCGGGTGGGTCCTGGGGTGGGTCTCCAGCATCGTCCAGCAGATCCGGTATCTCTGGCCCAGGTGGTCTTCGGGCTGCGGGGTGTAGAACCGGACGAGCGGGGCCTTCTCCCCGACGGCCATCCGGACGTGGACGTCCAGTCGGGCCCTGGTGTAGTCGTCCACGAGAACCGGCTCCTTCGACAGCCCCTCCTGGGAGAGCTGGACCCGGAAGGTATGGGCCAGACGCAGGAGGACTTCCCTGTTCGCCTTGGCGTAACCGCTATGGTCGAAGGCGTGTCCGCTCCAGAGGACTTCAGGTCCGCGGGGCGTGTGCTTCCCCTGGGCCCGGACCCGAAGCTTCCTGTGCCCATGATCCCCGACCATGAAGTGCTCGATCACGGGACGGGCGGTCGGAGACATCGACCGCATATGCTCCTCGACCCAGCAGTACTCCGGGGGGAGGCACTGCATCCGGGCCGGGTCCGACCGGGCCAGGACCGCCGCCAGGTTCTTCTGCTCGAGCCGCTCCCGGTGCCGATCCTGCTCGAGGATCTACTCCTCCACGACCCGGATCGTGAACGGACTCCGGCGAAGATAGAGCGTCCCGTTCCAGCACTGGCCGAAGTTATGCCACTCCTTGCTGTGGTAGGGCGTCGTGCTCAGGTGCCGGTAGACCGCGATATCAACACCCTCGAGGCGGTCGATGACTTCCATCTTCCGATGCACCACGGCGTCCGCGTCGATCCACAGTATGGCGTCCTCGGTCTTGTGCTCGTCCAGCTTCCGGCGAAGGAACGCGGGCTTGATGGCGGTGGTCTCCTTCCAGGACCCCCGGGAGCCGACGTGATCGAAGTCGCACTTGTACCCCAGCTTCCGGAGGGACTTCGCCAGTTCGTCGGCGTGTTTCTTGTAGGTGTCGGTGTAGTAGCTGACGACGATCATGGTTGTTCCTTCACCGCGCAAGCCACACTGAAAGCACACACGCAACCAGGAACGCAATGGCCAGAAAAATCTCCATCCACGGGAAGTACTTCGGTTTCGGATCCAGACGAAACACGGCAGCGATGGCCCTCGCTTCCATCTCCGTTTTCTGGCGGGCTTCGTATTCCCTGAGTTCGTTTATGGCCTGAGAGGGATCATCGGCCGGATACTGGCAACCGCACCGGATGTGCTCCATGATGTGGTTCTGGATGAACTCCGGCTGATCCTCGTAATCCCGGCCCACCAGGACAACATCCTTGAGCTGGACCCCGGAATGCTTGTCGCATTCCTTCCAGACCCAGATCTCGCCTTTCTTGGGAGTTCTCACAGTTCCCCCTGGCAGATCGCCCAGTAGGAGCACCAGTCCGAACTGCACCACCACCCGGAGGGGTTCGGGACGAAGGTGTTGGTCTTCACGGCCTTCCAGACCTCCGCGGCCACCCGGGCGAACCAGGCCCGCTTCGCCGGCGTCAGGTCGTACCAGGCGAGGTCGGCCTTCGGGGTCGCCCCGCGGATGAGGAAGATCTTCCGGCACCGGGTGACCTCCGGGCCCTCCATGACCTCGTGGGCGTACCGGCTGTAGTGGGCTAACTGGAGCCAGCTCTCCGTCGCGTTCTTTGAAACCTTCCGAGTCGTCTTCCAGTCGGAGACGATGCCGCCCTCCTCGTAGAGGTCCAGACGGCCCCAGACGAGGAACGGCCCCAGTTCGCTCTCGTAGTTCATCTTCGCGTCCTCTTCGATGAGCCGGGGCTTGATCCCCGGGACGACATCGGTAAGGGCGAAGGGGACGAGGGCCCGGCACTCCCGATAGGCCTTCTCCTTGGAGTCCCCGCGGTTCTCGTCCCAGTTCCAGCCCATGAAGGCGGGCTTCGCCTCCTCGCCCTCCTCTTCCTCCTTCCAGAGGGCGACGAACCAGTCATCGGCCTCTTTTGCGCTGGGGAGGCCGCTTCCCAGCATGACGCGCTTCATGGCTCTTTCGAGGACGCCGTGGACGACGCGACCGGCCAGGAACGTCCCCCCTGACGGCTCCGGAATCTTCTCGACGTACCGGAGCCGAAAGGACTCCATACATTTCGTGCCTTCGATCTTGGACGGCGACAGGTGCTTGACTTCTTCCGTCACGAGGAACCTCCCTTGCCTCTCTGGCCCTTGGACATTTCAGGTCATGCTTCGACCCACAATCCATCTCCCTGTAGTCCGCACACACGGGGACTCCGCAGTACGGACACAGCGAGATCGTTTCGCGCTTGCACTCGGAACAGATCCTGGGCATGGCTACCTCCCCTGCTTCTCCCGCTCCGCGATCTCGGCCAAGACGGCGTCGGCCGTGTTGCAGCAGACACGCGCCACTTCTTGGCGAATATATGGATTCGACAAATCGGTAATCGTGTAGTACCTCAGCAGAACCAGCGCCTGCCCGGCCAGCCAGTACCGGATCATCGGCCGGGTGATGGCGTCCATGTAATCCGCGAAGTCGGGAGGGACCGGGGACTTCTCCCGGGAGAAATCGACCAGGTCCGCGAGCTTGTTGGACTTCTTCTTGCGCTTCGTCTTCTTCATGGCGTCCTCCTAGAACATCCACTCGCCGCCGGCCGGCGGGGCCTCCTGGGCCGGGGGCGCCTCTTCCTGCGGCGGCGGGGGCGGCGGGGCCTCCTCCTTCACCGGGGCCTTGTACCCGGGGGGCCAGACGACCTCCTTCGTGGGCGCGTCGATGATGAGCGACTTGGTCTTGTCGGTCCCGCAGGCCGTGATCTCGCACTCGCCCTTCGTGACCTTCCGGAGGAGGCTCCCCAGGGCCTTGAGGTCGTCCGAGTGGAGTTCGCTGACCTTCTCCTTCCCGGTCAGCATCTTGAGAGCCTGCCTCCCGGCCGCCTCGTCCTTCTTCTTCGTGACGGCCTTGAGCACCGCCCAGAACTGCTGATGCAGGGCCGAGAGTTCCGACGACTTCCCGTTCTGGGTCGTGGCCTTCGTGGCCTCCTTCTTCTGCTCCTGGGCCGGCGGGGCCTTGGTGGTCGCCGCCGCCTGGGCGGGCTTCTGGGTCTGGGCCGCCGCGGGAGCCTGGCGCCCCCCGGGCTTCTGGTTCTTCAGGATCTGGGCCACGAAGTCCTTGACGAAGTCCTGGGGCAAGAGGGCCATCTTGGCGTTCCTCTCGGCCTGGGCCACGGCCTTCTCGTAGTAGCTCGGGTCGGCCCTGACGGTCCCGTCCTTGAGCTTCTCCTTCACCCACTTCCTCTTGGCCCCGATCGCGGAGTCGAGGAGGATCCGCGTCCCGGTCTTCGAGTCGATCTTGATCCGGGTGGCCTTCACCTGGACGAGGAGGTGCTCCGGGTCTGTCGGGTCGTACTTCACGTCGGCCGGGAAGTTCACCTCGATGGCCTCGCCGTGCTCCGCGAACATCCGGCAGGCCAGCTTCACCGCCCGGTAGGAGAGCTGAAAGCCCCCCTGGATCGGGTAGACCCACCGCTCTTCCGTGGTGTACGTCTTCCCCTGGAGTTCCTCGAGGATTTGCTGCTCGTCCGCGAGCTCGATGTCCACGACTTCGGGTTCCTTCGGCGCGTCAACCACTGAAACCTCCGTAAAATAAATCTAAAGGTTCAATTTACGCCGCCACCACCGTCCGGTTCGCCGTCTTCACGAGCTGCTCCTCGCCTTCCTTCCCGGACAGGAGGAAGAGGAGCTGGGCCACGAGCGTGTCGTAGGCCGGCACATTGTCGGGATGGACGCAAAGCCGGGCCTTTGCCTTGTCCCCGAACATCCCGTCCATCTCCTGGATGGTCGCGTGGAGGGCCAGCCTGTACCGCTTGCCGCTGGCCGCGACCACGTCGTGGTACTTCTTCTTCCGGAACTCCTTGTACTTCCGCTTGCCGACGACGTCGAGGAAGAGCTTCCGGGCCCGCTTGTCGGCCCGCTCCCGGGCCTTCCGCTCCTCTTCCTGCTTCCGGTTCCACTCCTCCCGGGACTTCCGGACGGCCTCGATCTCCTCCGGAGTCGGTTCCTGAAGCTGGCCCTGAACCTGGCCGACGGGGACGTACTGGCCTGCCTGGCCGGCCCAGATATACCAGATGTTGTTCGAGGTGGCGCCCGACGTGGTGTTGTCGGCCGTCCCCGACGCCCACTGCCGCCAGATGTACGAGCAGTCGGCCGTGGAGGTGATGGAGTTCGAGTCCAGCACCCAGCCGGTCCAGACCGTCGTCGCGGAGGATCCCGCCTCGTAGTATCCCGCCATCGCCTTAACCCCCTCGGATCGGAGGAGCCATGATGAGCTTCTCCGCGTCCGGATCGAACTCCTCGATCTTCTTCCCCTTCTCGCCGGACTTGTCGACGCTGAAGGGGATGTACCCCTTCTTCTTCATCTCGTTGAACTGCTTCCGGGCCGCCTCGACCTCGTCCTCCTTGTCCTTGTCCCAGATGGTCTTGATGTCCCCGGACATCTCCATCACGCGGAGTTCTCCCATGCGCTGCTCCTTTCATCATATTCCAGTTTACATTCAAGCGTGTAGGTCATTGCGGGGCACGTCACCTCAAAGATGTATACGAAGACCTTGGGGGGATTCTCCCTCAGCATCCTGGCCGGGCCGTCCAGGGCGAGGGCCCCCAGGAGTCCGGCTATCATCCCAAAGAACCGGCGACGGGATACGCTCACCACACCCTCCGCTTGAACTCGATCTGGAGGTCCGTCGGCTTGCCGTCGGAGTTCCTCCAGCAAATCACCTTGGCCACGTCCGTGATCTCCCGTTTCTGTTCCTTGCAGTTATGGACGGCCGCGTAGGCGGCGCTCAGGACGTCCCGCTCCTTCTGGTCTTCCGTGATGGAGTCGATCCACTTCCCGACGGTCTCGAAGTCCTTGGCCCTTTCGCCGTGACAGGCCAGGACGGCCCACTTCTGGACGAGCTGGGCATACGTCAATTGGAACGCCATCTGGCGGCTCATACCTTTATCTCGCTGACCTCGTAAGTGGCTTCGCCCTTCACCGTGTCGATGTGGATGTACGCCACGTTCGGGAAGCCCTGCCCCTTGTGCCGGAAATAGACCATGAAGTCACGAGACGTCATGTTTGGATACCTCTCGTTCGGTTCGGCCCTGGACAGGGACACCTCGATGTCCGTCCCGGGCAGGACGAACAGGACGTGGTGGGCTGCCTTGTGCGCCTCCGGCCCGTCCATGAGGTTCGGGATCGGCATCGAATCTGAGGTCATGGTCTCCTCCTTTACCCTAAGAGCTTTCTCAGCTCCATGTCCGTGATCGGAATTTCCCTGACGCCGTTCGTGTGGAGTAAGCCACGAATAGAGGGAGCTAAATTAACCAGCACTTCCTTCGGGAGCTTGGAAAAGAACTCCCGAACCACCGCCGCAAAGGCGGCGTCGAGCTCCTTCTTCTTGCAGTACTCGCACATACCAAAAGAGATCTCCTTGGCTTCCTCGATTCGCTCCGTAAACTCTTTTAGAAGGCTGAGGAGGATGGAAACCTTTGCCCTAATCTTGTCGAAGCATTCCTTGCAACGACCGTCCTCGTCCAGCCGACAGAAGCATTCGTTCATAAAAGTCTCCCCGTAAACCAAGGTGGTGGACCCGGCGAGAATCGAACTCGCGTCCCTAGAACCAGGAGCAGGGGCATCTACGAGCGTAGTCGTCCGCTTTATCTCGAACCCCGCTGGCCGGCGACCCACCACCTGGGGTTCCATCCCATGTTGTCTTGGCCGGACCGCCAAGGGATGACGGCCCGGTAGCATCCGATTCGTTAGCGTCTCAGGAGGTTATCGGAGTCGACCCCCTTCGACGGAGCGGCTTACGCCGCCCGAGCCATGACGGGTTCGCCGTCTAGTTGTTTGGTCGGCTTAGTACGCGGCCAACCGACCAACCGCGGCCCGCAGCACACCTGCCCGCGATCCCGGTCGAAACCAGTTCGGGCCCACATTACCAAAGAACGGCCGGGCGCCGAAGCGCCCACGCTGAACCGACTACGGCCTGGCGGCCGTCTTCTTTTTCTCTTTCTTCCAGTGGTATTCGCAGAAGTACAGCCTGCTCCTGCGAGAACCCCCGAAAGGAAAGTAGTAGATCCAGTGCTTCGCGGGAAGCTTGCAGGCCGGGATGCGGGACTTCGGAACCTTGGGCATCTTACAGAAACTGCACTTCATAGAACCTCCTCAAGCAAAGCCTTCGTTCGGCGCTCCAGGGCGATCTGGCGGCAAGAGCAGCTCTGGGTGTCTACTCCGTTGTGGCCGGGGGCCGGGCATTTGATCTTCATGGGATGAATCCACAGGTCCAGGAGGATCCGGGCCTTGCGGTAGTGCTTCTCTAAACCCAAGCCCTTCTTAGCCATTAGTCACCTCATAACAGCTCCAGGAGGACAATGGCCCGATACTTCCCGGGCTTCACGCCCTCTGGGCCCATCAACCCGTTGAGCTGGACTTCCCGTCCGTAGACCAAGCCGATCCTGGGATAAAAAGAGTCCACTGGTGGGTTGAACTCTATCGTGGCCACCATCACCTTGGAGTAGCGGTCGAAGATCTTTTCCTGGACATCCTCGGAAAGCGTGACGAGCGAGCAGATCTCGCCCTTGCACCTCTCGACCACTTCCTGGGCCCTCTTGGCCTCGGCGGCGATGTCGCTGGACTTCTCCTCGAGATTCCTTATGCCCTGCTCGATGACGTCCCGGATGGCTTTTTGGAACATAAATCCTCCTTATTCGTATTTCATACCGACTTCTCTCCGGAGTACCTCATCAGCCTATCCGCGATCCACCGGATCACCGGGACGGCCACGGCGTTCCCGAGGGCCCTGTATCTCACGGAGTCGCTACAGGTGCATCCACAGGCGCTATGCCCGCATCCGCCCAGGCTGAACGTCTTCGGGTCGACCCAGGGCGGTATCCTGCGGTGCGAGCAGTCTGGCCGGACTCCGCACCGGCAGGTCCAGCCGTCGGGGAATCCCTGTAGGCGTTCGCATTCCGTGGGGGTCAGCCGGCGGATCATGCCCATCATGGGAGTAGGGGCAGATTCCTTGACGAACTGATAGCTATGCTCCGCTTCGGCCTTCAGGGCCGCCGCCTTGAGCGGCGGGGACTTCTCGCCCGCCTGGACGTCCCGGGATCCCACGGTGGACTGGAAGGCCAGGGGAAGATTAATCTCGTTCTTCCCCCCACCCTTCTCCCCGCCGCAGAGCGTCCCGGTCACCTCCTTCGGGCTGTTATGGGCATCGAAGGCCACCACCCCCGGCCCTGCGGTGTCGAGGGCGTCGGACTTGCCGTCCGTCTTGATATGGTCTTGGTTCGCGTTCTCGTCATGCTGGTGGATGAAGACGATGTTCTCGTCGTCCTCCCGCCGCCGGATGGGGGCGTTCGAGTTCGGATGGCTCCCAGAAGTGATCGGGGCCGCCACGACAAGGTCCCCACCTTGGTCCCCACCTTGGTCCCCACCTTGGTCCCCATGGTTCTGGCCCGTGGCCATGACGGGCTGGGTCACCTTGACTTCCCGGGCCTTGTAGTTCTTCCCGCTCTGCTCCGGCATGATCGAGAAGACTTTCGGGGCTGCGACGATGCGCCCGGACTCCGCAGCCTGGCCGGAGGTCGCCTCGCTTCCGTGTCGCTTCTTGTGGGATGTCAGGGCCCCCACGACATAGTCATCCTGGCCGTCCCTTCCCCCGAGGCTTCCCCCGAGGCTTCCCCCGGAACTCTTCGAGACGGCATGGGCAACGGCGTTCATGTGCCCAGTCCGGAGGGTCGGAGTTCTCCCGGCGTTAACTTGGATGTCCGATCCGTTCTCCGCTACCACAAGGTCATCTGTCCCGTCTCCTCTGCCGGACTGTTCTGCCTTGTCGGGGGCGAGGAGGGTTCCCTTGTTGTCCCCGAAGTCCTGGCCCCCGCCAACGCCTCCAGGGCTCCTTGTAGGCTCTCCGGCAGCGATCTTCCCCTTTTGGCGGCCCTTCGGAGGATGCCTTCGGCTGCTTTCGGGCTCAAGCAAAATCTCGGGGCCACAGTCGGCTCCAAGACTTGCGACAAGGAAGACGCGACGACGGCGTTGGGGGACTCCCTGATGCTGTGCATCAAGCACCCGCCACGCTCCCACATACCCGAGTTTCTCCACTTCGCGTAGAAGGAGTCCGAAATCTCGTCCGTCCTTGGAAGAGAGCAGTCCGGGAACATTCTCAAGCCAGAGCCGGTGAGGTCGGCGTACCGCTGCCAGTTCGAGGAGCTTCCAGACGAGGCCGGATCGGTTCGCCTGGATGCCGCCCCGCCGGCCTGCGACGGAGAGGTCCTGGCAGTTATGGACGATGAGGCCTTCCGCGACGTAGCTCTGGTCTTCTTCGACCTCGAGATTGAAGACATCGGTCACACCCCCAAACGAGGAAGCTCTGCACTTCGAGAAACTGAGAGAGTCGATCACAAAAGAACTCGTCTGCTTTTTTCGGTCACGGGCAACCACAGAATACTGGTCATGTTGACGGCAAGTCCTTCCCTCTATGATGCAGGTGGGAGGCATCGGAGTATGGTACAGAGAGCAGGCTTTTCCAAGAGACGTCCACAGAAGGGCCGCGCTGAGGGCAAGCTTACGGCTAATCGTCGTGACCCGAGTCCTCCCGGCGATAACGTCTCCGTCTGCCCAGGCATATCCCGCCAAGAATGCCTTTTTGATAGCGTCCCGTGCCGTGAACATCCACCCCGGGACACGCTTCCCGCCACAATACTCTCCGAAGTTCCTCGTGACGTATTCCGCAAGGGCTCGGCTGGAAATAATCAACTTGTTCACGGTTCTGTCTGGACTGACGGTAGCATGAAGGCCCGCCCGGTTTATCCTTAAAAGCAGCTCAGGTGTTTCCTTCCGGGGGCAACAGATAATCAGGGCGGACAGATTCCCGCCGCGATCTTTTCTTCTCCTGGCCCACCCATCCCCGACCCAAGCCCCAATGACCCACATCAGTTCTTCGGTAACCGGAACGCCTTTTGATCCAGCCCCTGTGCCGTCTGATTGTTTCGTGTCCTCAATGTCAGGGGCAACGCCATTTCCTGACACGACTGGAGTGGCCCAGTACCTCCCGACCATGTCCTTGGCCTCAACCCAAGAGGGAAGACAAAACATGGTATCGTACCAGTTGCCCCGCCGACGCTCCCCTTGTGGTTTGTCTATCCGTCTCCTTCCTGCGCTGGAAAGAAAGGGGTGTTCGGGAGTCGCCTGAACACCAAAGTGAAAACCACCCTTCAAGGTGATCGTCTGGGCTCCCTTTCGGGACATCGAAGAAAGAACCCTTCTCCATCGATTCTTGTGCGTCCACACCTCGTCGCCGGAACGAACGGATTCGATCGGGACAAGCCCGGATTTCGTAAGAATCAGAGTTCCACCAGGGAAGCACGGGAACCCCCCGACCCAGAGGTCCGCGTCTGGGATTTCTTCCGGCTTGAGGGCCGTGATGTCCTTGGCTTCGCACTCATGTCCCCACCTCGCCTTGAAGACCTCGTTGCAGAAGGGATCGATTTCGCAGGAGAAGACGCGGTGGAATCCGGCGGCGTCAAGAGCAAGCTCGAAACCGCCGATACCGCTGAAAAAGCTGGCGTACTTCATGCGTAATGCCATGACTATACCCCGCCTCAAGAAGATGTCAAGCGGAATCTAGAACGGCGTCTCGTCTTCGGGGGCGGCGGCGGGGGCCTCCGGGGCCGCGGACGCCCCGCTGTCCTTCTTCTGCCCCAGGAACTGCATCCTCTCGACGTTTACCTTGACCCGCGAGCGGTGATTGCCCGACTGGTCGTCCCAGCGCTCCTGCTTGAGGTATCCGCTCACGAGGAGCGGGTTCCCTTTTTTAACGTGTTCCGCGATCACCTCCGCAGTGCGCCCCCAGGCCTGGCAGTCGAGGAAGCTCACTTCCTCCTTCTGCTCCCCGTTCTGGCCCTTCCACTTCCGGTTGATCGCGAGCGCGAACTCGCAGACCGCCGTCCCCGACGGGAGGTACTTGAGCTCCGGATCGCGAGTCAGGTTGCCCGCCAGGACGACGTGGTTGAAGCTGACCATGGTTCACCTCTAAAAAATAAAAAAGGGAATTCTGTTTAGTCGCAGGAGAGGATGTCCTCCCAGATCTTGACGATCTTCTTCGCGGCCTTCTCGAGCTCGCTCCCGACGTTCGGGCCGACGGAGCTCATCGAGCCGTAGATTTCCCCGGCCTCCTGGTCCCCGATCAGCTTCGTCACGGAGTTCGACACGAGAAAGGCGTCGTGGGACTGCAAGAGCTTGTACACCATTCCATCGATCAGGCTCTCGCGAAGCTGGGGGGCGAACTTGAACTTGGGCATGGAAGTCTCCTCTCAGGGTTCCGGAAGGACGTCGGCCAGGTCGCACTCGTACCGGGCCTGGTCTTCCCGGCCATCGTCCTCCTGGGTCGTGTAGTCGAAGTCGGGGCCCTCGTAGGGATTGTCGATGATCCCACGCTTGGCCCGGGACTTCAGGGCTGATGGCCACCATTGGTGGCTGACGGCGTAGGGCCAGTGGGCCTCAAACCCATCCGCGACCTTGTCCTGCACGAACGCTGGGGCCACGACGAACATCTCCTCGGCCGTGGGTTCCACGAGGATGGTCTTCTTCTTCCCATCCAAGATGACCTTCCGGGTCTTCTTCTCGAGGGGGATGCGGACAGCCCGGACGATTCCGCGCTCATCCTGTTCGGCTCCCTCCTCCCGGATGAGCAGACGCTCAAGCTCCTGCCGGGACCCCTGGGCCTGCATCCGAACGAGGGAACGATCCGCGTTCGAGGGGCCGAAGTACAGCCGCCGGACGTGGTAGATGGCATACCCGACGTGTCTCTCGTGTTCGTGGAACAGCCTCAAGGCCCCTTCGTTTCCGTCCTCGTCCAGAACGTCGATCAGGCTCTTGTTCGTGTAGAGCGTCATCCGGGGGTTGAAGCAGAGGCTCATGTACTCCATGAAGGCCGCGAACGCCGCCAGACCCTGGTACTTCCGGTAGCGGATCCTCACGGGCTCCCGGCCGGCGGCGAAGGGACAGTAAAAGCAGCAGGATTTCGCCCACGGTTCCCCGAAGGCGTCCTCGAGGTAGTCCTCGCAGGCCTTCCGGCCCCACCCCCAGTCGAGGAGCGGATATTCGCTGTGGCGCTCCTCCGTGGAGTAGCTCTTGTCGCGGGTGACCCGTTTTTTTTCTTCGGCGTTGAATCCGATGATGTGCCGAAACTCGCCCTCAAGTTCCCCGTCAATCCACAGGTCAAGCGGCCAGCCCTTGCCGTGGATGGAGCAGTGCCGGGACCCGCTGGCGTACTGGGGGATCGTCCCGGCCCCCAGCATTTCGTCCGACAACCGATACTTCCCGTTGAGGTAGACCGCCCTGGGATCGGTCGTGTCGGACAGCACCCGAAGCGACTGGGTCGGGTTGTCGCGGGCCACCTGGACGTACCGGATCCCGGCCTCCCGGATGAGCGGGAGCATATGCTCCTCGACCAGTTCCTTCGTGTCGGGGAACTCGTCCCCCGTCTGGGCCGTCAGGACGACGAGGTCGTCAAGGTCGAAGTCCCGGGACGAGGGGTCCGTGATCCATCGGTGGAGGATGACCGTCGACTCCACGCCCATGCCGTAGGAGAGGATGATCTTCATTCTCAGAACTCCGCTCTCATCAGCGCCACCAGCTTCCGCGCGATCTTGGGGTCGTAGGGGATTCCCGCTTCCGCGGCCTGACTCTGAAGCTTTCGCGTGAACGGAGCAAGCCTTACCGTGGACGGAACCATCAGATCATCCCTGACGTCCCGGAGAAACTTTTCCCTGGTACGGGCCCCCCTGTAATCCAAATATAGGTTTCCGTGCTTTACCGCGACGTGCTGGGGGATGTCTCGAGCATCGAGGACAGCCCAAAGGTGACCCTTTGACCCAAGAAGGCTTTTCAGGGCCGCCGCAAGGATCCAGCATCCTCCGGCGCCCCAGTCCCCGCCTGGCGCAAAGTCGCCTTGGTCGAGGAGGGCAATGACGTCGTTCCGGTTGATGAGCTTCCTCAGCTTCCGCGTAAACTCTGCTGGCGTCATCAGAACTCCGCTCTCATCGACTGCTCCTGGGCCTCGCGGGGCATCTGCCCCGGGGGACACGCCCAGGAGGTCTTGACCCTGGGGAATCCCCCGCCGCCTTCGACGTGCATGATGTTGTAGCCGTCGGCCTGGTACTGATCCACCTGCTGCCAGTACTGGGTCTCCCGACCGGGAGTCTCCTGGAGGCGCACTCAGGTCTCCCCCCTGATGGCGATCCGGGCGGGGATCCCAGGGAGTTCATGCCGGACCCGGCGGGTCTGGTGAACCTTGCCCATCCCGAAGTCCAGGGCCACGCGAGATAGTGCGTTTCTGACCAGGATGCCGGCCCGGACGGGATGAAGCCCACCCTGCTCCACGAGCTCGCGCTGGAGCACCATGGCCGAGCGGACCTGGTAGGGGGTCAGCGGCATACGGCCTCCTTCTGGCCTACGGGATAATCATATCGCGTAGCCGCCCAGTCTACAAGATCATCGGTGCAAATGGTGACGTCCCCCCGGGTCCTCGTGGCCGCGACGTAGGCAACCCGGTGCTCCGTGTCGGGATCCTCCCAGCAGCGGGAACCCATCTCCGACATCACCACGACGCCTTCGGCCTCGCGGCCCTTGGAGCCGTGGATGGTCGTGATGATCGGAACCTTTTCGGCCTCGAGTTCGTATCCGTTCGCGACCACGCGGTCGTAGTACTCGAAGTTCTCCGCGTGGACGAGGGTGTCGTAGTCCTTCTGCTTCAGGACGGAGGCCCCCTCTTCGGTCAGGATCTTCGACTGGACCAGGTCCACAAGCGACATCGCATGACCGTTCTCGTCGAAGTCCCCCAACCTTTTCTTGGCCCCGGAGGCCACGAGCCGGGTGCGCTTGTCATCCTTCTGGATTGATGGGAGGTGCTCGTCGATCAGCACCCTCAACTGCCCGACGGCGGCCTTGGCCCCGGACGACAGCATCCTGAGGGCCGTCCATGCCTTGATCTTGTTCCCGGACTCCAGGGGACTCTTCCCGCGCTCGTTCCGGAATGGGATGCCAGCCTGGATGTAGGCGTCCCCCAGGGCCCGGCAGCCCGCGACGTGGCGATGCAGGACGAAGATGTTGCCCGTGACCGGGGCGAACTGGCCGGCCAGCGTGATCCGGCCTGAGTTCCCCATGGCGCCGACGATGTCCTTCTCGTGGCGGTTCGACACCCGCCGGATGATCTGCCGCGAGAAGTCCACGACCTCCTGGCCGTACCGACGGGTCTTTCGGAGCTCGACCTGGAAACGGGCCCTTTGGGCCTGGGCGAGGAACAGGTCGGCCGTCGCCCCGCTGAACTTGTAGAGGGCCTGGTCGTCGTCCCCGATCCACCACCGCTCCTCCACCCCGGAGAACAGGCGGTCGATGATCGAGTAGATGATGGGGCAGAGGTCCTGGGCCTCGTCGATAATGGCGTACTTCGCCATCACGGGGGGCATACGGAGGAGCCCCCACTCCAGCATATCCGTGAAGTCCACGAGGCCGTCCCGCTTCTTGAACTCCTCGTACTTCTGGACGAACGCCTCGTAGACGGCATCCTCCAGCATCCCGACGCTCGAGAGCGCGAACGGGGCCGGGGTATGCCGGGCCCGTTCGAGGTCGACTGCCGAGGTCGCCACGACCCTGGAGAGCGAGTAGGCCGTCAGGGCCCGATCCCACTCCGTGCGCCCCTGGTTCTCCAGCCGGGCGTAGACGTCCGACAGGTCCTCCCAGTCGTAGACGGTGTAGGCCCCGTCCAGCCCGGTCTCCTTGGCGAACTGCTTGAGGTCCCCCGTGGTGACCACCCGGGCGTCCGGGTTGGCCCGGAGGAGGCCGCGGTAGCAGAGGCTGTGAACCGTCCGGAAGAGGGGGAACCGGTCAAAGTCTTCCTCCCCCCCGCGGATCCTGTAGGCGGCCGTCCTGGCGGCGGCCCGGGTGAAGGCCAGGTAGGCCACCATGTCAGGGGAGGTGGTCTTCATCCAGGCGTTGGCCAGCCCGATCCCGAAGGTGGTCTTCCCCCCTCCGGGGATCCCCCAGCAGACTCGGTCAGAGGCCATGCCGAATTCTCCTTTAAACCCCCCGCGACCCCGAAATTATTTTCGTGATACCTCGATTTTCGTTTTTCTTATGGGTTTCATGGGTTACTTTCTCGAAAGTGCCATAAAAGGGCTTGTAACGGCTTTCTGACCGCGACCCTCGATGTAACACGGGGAGGTTACACGAATTACGTTGGGGTCGCGGGGGGTTTAAAAGGGAATTCATTTCTTCTCGTCCTTTTGGGGGAACAGGGTCGCTTGGCCGGAGGGGTCTTGGTGGGACTGGCCGTTCTTGGGGGCGTTCTTGACCCAGAGCCTCTGGACCTTGTCACCGAACCGCTTCGAACCGCTCCTCCACCCCAAGGCCTTGATCGTGTCGAAGAGGAGGTTCTCGTCCACCTTGACGCCATGCTCCCTGAGGGTCTTCCGGAAGGCGTCCATCCGCATGAATTGAGAGTCCTCGTCGTAGCCCGGGTACACCCTCAGGAGCCCCAGTTCCGGGTTCAGCTTGGCCGTCTCGAGGAACTCGTCGAGGGCCGTCTCGATGGCCCCGGAGGGCTTGGCCTCCTTGGGCGTCTCCCGGACCTCGATGTTCTGGATCGCCCCGATCGCCCTCCTCCAGGTGTCCTTCTTGAGTTCCCCCAGCATGATGTGGCTCTGCTCGAAGACCGCGATCTGGAACAGGAGGTAGTTGGCCAGGACTTGGGTGTCGCACTCGACCTCGAACTTCCTCCCCCCGCAGGTCTCCCCGGAACAGATCCACCTGGCCGGCCGGGAGTCGAACTTCACCATCTTCGTGATCTGAAAGTCCGGGGCGCGGTCGCGCCCCCTCCTTGCTTCTTTCGGGATGGACTTCTTGACGATCTCGTAGACCTTCTTGGCTTTCTCCCGGACGACCTCAGGAAATTGTCCGATCATTTCCTCGATCGTGGGAGACCCCGCCACGGGTTCCCCGGACACGAACTTCTGGTAGGTTCCCTGCACGGCCTTCTCCCGGTCGGGGAGTTCGCCGTCCGACGCCAGGGAGCAGACCACCCGGATGAGCCGGGTGGCTGAGTCCTGGGAGTACCCGGCATGAGCCAGGGCCCCGGCGAGGTAGACGGACAGGTAGTGGCGGTAGCTCTCGATCCAGATTCCCGTGAGGAGCTCCGCAAGCTTCTGGATGAGCTCCTGGGACATCTCCCTCGCCGGCGCCGTCTGCGGCGTCGGTAAAGGGACCCCCCCGCCGGAAGCCTGTGAAGCCTCCGGCGGGGGAGCCGAGGGAGGGAAATGGGTATTCGAGACCTTGAAATGTTCGGACATGGCTTCGAGGGCGTACCGTCTGGCCGGCTCGAAGAGGACGACCTGGGCCAGGGGCTTCGGGTCGGGGTACTCCGGCTTGACGTTCGGGGTTCCGGGGACTCGCAGGATCCGGGTGGCGTCCTGGGTTCCCACCTGGGCCCCGCAGGCCTCGAGGATTTTCCTGTTCAGGGCCTCGAGGATGGGGAGCTTGGACTGGAAGGCCGGGTACTCGAGGAGCCAGTAGACGTGGGCGCCGTTCCCCGACAGGACGACGATCGACGGCTTGAACGGCAGGGCCTTGAGGTTGGAGATAGCCTTGTCCTTCGGGACGTGCTTGAAGTCAATGTCCGCGAACGCGGCCGTCACGCAGCCGATGTTGTCCTTCGTCCCCTTGCCCGGCTTGGCGCGGAGCCCCACGCCGAAGTAGACGTGGAGGCCCATGGGCTTCGGGCCGCACAGGCTCAGGCAGTAGGTGCTGGCGTGGAGGGCCCCGTCCTTCTCGACGGCGAAGAATTTCCGGAGCGAGGCCTCGAGCCGCGGGCCCTCGTCGGATTTCTTCCTGGGGTCGCTCCCGTCGAGGAGGGGTCGGATTTCGATGAAGCTCCCGCCGACCCCCTGGTACAACGCGCTGAAGAACTGGCGTGGACCTACGGAAGGGGAATCCATGCGCCACCCTCCCTCGTACTACGAAGAACGACCCTCAGTGAGGCCGCAGCGTCCGGCAGCGTCCGATACGCCGCGAGAAGGAGGTGCGGCGGCCAAGACGCTGCGGTCCCTCTGAGGGTCAAAAGCTCCTTCTCCATTCCACTCCCCGGACGCTGGAGTAGAGAATATCCCGAACCCCCCGCAGATGTCAAGTCGAAAAGGACTTGATCTTCCAAAAGGTCGAAGGTACCCTTTATATATAAGAGGTACTGTGGCCAAGAAACCGGGACTTCCAGCGCTTGATCCAGAGGACGTGGGCCTTCTATGCCCCCTTTCGGGTGCTTCCATCGACGGGAAAAAGTACGCGAAGCACCTCGCGACGGTCGTTCGGATCTGCCACCGTCCCCAGAAGAACAAGAAGTCCCTTTTCGTTTGCTGCCCAGCGCATAACATCCAGATGTTTCTGAACGACCAGGCTATTGTGGAGGGTATTATCAATGGCTCGCTCCCAGAAGTCAAAGTCCCGCGGTGGACGCCACCTTCCGGCTCCCGCTGAACCCCCTGAGGTAGACGAGAAGGAGCCGGTCGAGGAGGCCACGGAGGAAGAGGTCGAGGAGACGACTCCCGCTCCCGCGCCGGCTCCCGCGCCGGCCCAAGAAGAAGAGAGCCAGGAACCGGAAGAGGAAGAGCAGGAAGAAGCTCCCGCTCCCGCTCCCGCTCCGAAGCCCCAGCAGGGGCGACTCCGCAAGAGGCCCGGGGCCAACATCCAGGTGACGGCCCGCGGGGACGCCGAGAGCGTGGCGACCGCGCTGCAGAACCTGTCCCCCAGGAGGGCGGCTCCCGCCGCCCAGGCCGCGCCCGCGCCCAAGGAAGAGCCGGAGGACGAAGGCCTCCTCACCCAGGATCAGCTTATCCGGCTCCTGTCGGACCCCAGGAACGTCATCACGGTCTACCGGACGTATCCCAAGCGCTGGCAGGGCGTCAAGTGCGACGTCAAGGTCGGGGACCCCTACCGCTGCCCGACGTCCCTCGAGGATATGCAGGCCGACATCTTCAACCGCTTCGGCGGGAAGAAGTTCACCGGCTACATCCATCCCGCCGGGCCCCTGGGCCAGCACAAGGTCCTCGCGGCCGTCGAGATGGAGAACCCCGACACCTCCGAGCCGTTCTTCGAGAACGCCCAGGGAGGAGAGCAGGAGGTCGTCTACGACCCCCGGTTCATGCCGAAGCCCGCGGACGGGAGCGATCCGACGGCCCAGCCGGAGGACGACCCGTTCATGTCGATGGAGTCGGATCTGAAGAAGCAGATGCGCGTGACCTCGCGCCAGGTCCAGCTCGAGAACCTCCGCGCCCAGCTCAAGGACCTCAAGTCCAAGAAGGGCGAGATCGAGGAGGGCGTCCAGTCCAGGGACACCAACTCCGAGGACAAGCTCCTCCTCATCCAGATGGAGAACAACATCAACCGCCGGATCGACCAGATCCAGGGGATGATGGATCGGATCGCCGCGCACGACGCGCAGCCGAGGTCGGACGGCAACGACACCATCATGAAGATGATGCTGGCCAACCAGAAGTCGGCCGACGACCGCTTCAACACCATGATGACGACGTTCATGACGATGCTGGCCGGCCAGAACAAGGGCCGGGAGAAGGACGACTTCGACGCCGTCCTCGACCGGCTCGCCAAGATGAAGAACGTCTTCGGCCACGACGATCCCCGGTCCCGCCGGCTCGAGGACATGGCTATGGACTTCTTCACCGAGCGGATCATGGGCGAGAACGGCGGCCCCGACGGCGAGGAGTCGGACGTCAAGTACGCCGTGAAGCAGCTCGTCCCGGTCGTCAAGACCTTCGTGGACAAGAAGCTCGCGGAAGGCCCGGTCGTCGAGGGCCCGACCAAGGAGCAGTTCGCCCAGGCCGTCCAGCAGGAAACCACGCGGGCCATCCATGGGCTCATCCAGCAGGGGAAGCTCAAGCTCGTCGAGCACCCCCCGGGCCTCCCGGCCCCGCACCCCAAGATCGGGGCGCCCCAGGAGAAGCGCCCGGCCAAGCCGGCCGAACCCCCGAAGGAAGCCGCGCCGAAGCCGGAAGCCCAGGCCAGACCCGAAGAGGAGGAACAGATGGAGAACGTCCCGCCCGAGCCGGGCTCCCCGAACTACAACCGGAAGCTGGCCGTCGACTTCGTGCTGGACTCGATCCTGCATGACATCGACTCCGGGTTCCCCGAGGACTCCTTCGTCGTCGGGGACGCCCTCGATCGCCTGGACGACGAGATCCTCGACCAGCTCCTGACGGTGTCGAGCGGAGAAGACCTCGAGAAGGTCGTGGGCCCGCACTGCACCCCGGAGAAAATCCAGGCCATCAAGGATCGCGGCCGGAACCCCCGGGTCAAGACCTGGCTCACCCGCGTCATCACCACGATCCAGGACGAGTACCGCCGCGAGGTGGAGTCCCCGGAGAAGCCCGCTGAGGAAGGGAAGGCCTGATGCCTCTGGACAACGAGCCACCGCCGCCCCCGAAGGGCGGCCAGCAGGTGGCCCAGAAGAAGCTCGAGCGGTTCGTCAAGGCGTTCGAGGAGTCCTCCGACTCTGTGGCCACGCTCAAGGAGGCGATCCTGACGCTCGCCGGGATCCTCGACGACGAGAAGGACGGGCTCATCACGGCGATGCTGGAGATGACCGACGAGATCCGTGGCCTTCGCCAGGACCTTCGGACGGCCGCGAAGGCCCAGGGACTCGGGAACCTGTTCGATCTCCTGAGGAGGTGACCTTGTGGTCGTGAACTTCGTCGTGATCGTGAGCGAGGAAGAGGACTGCGACAACGCCGGCGTGAGCGTGACGGAAGTCCATGCCTGTCCGTCGCTCTCGTCGGCCAAGAAGCGGGCCGACAAGATCAAGGAGGAGCGGCATCCCTACGACATCGTCGTCTGGGATGTCACCGCGGGAGAGCCCGCGTACAGTCCGTACAACGATGACAAGCCCGGAGAAAAGTGATCGGCGTCTCGCGTTCTTCGTGACGTTGCCGATCTGGATTGTCGTTGCGCTACTTCTGGCGAGGTTGACGTGGTTGCTCTTCGGTGGAGGACGGAACTGATTTCACATTTGTGCTTGACATGGCGCACTCGTGACCCTACCATTAACACATACGGCGCACGGGGCGCACGGGATGATGTCGAAGCCCACGGAAGCCCCAGACGAGAAGCCACCCAGGAGGTGGCTTTTTTTATGACCGGAGTCCAGGCCATCGTCGAAGCGGCGAGGAGAGAACTCGGAGAGGAGCTGGCGGGGGAACCCACCAGGGCCTCGTGTCCGAGCTGCGGAAGATTCCTCCTCTCCCTCCTGACGCGCCCGAGCTTGGCCAGGGGCCATTGCGAAAGGTGCGGCCTGGACGTCATCGTGTACGTCGCCAAGAGTCGTGAGACGCTGATCGCGACGGAACACCGCCGGTAGGAAAAGGAGCTCGTTAGAAGCCTCCCGGCCCGCAAGGGCCGAGGAGGCTTTTTTTATGCTTGCAGAAAAGCTGACGACGGAAGGCCTGAGCCGCGGTTACCGCGGAACCGCGAAGACCATCAAGCGGATGCACAAGCTTGTCGCCAAGGGCAAGCTCGACCCGTCGATGCACGAGATCGCAACCCTCATCCGTCTCAGCGTCCCGGAGGATCGCCGGGGATCCACGAAGGCCACCGCCGACGCCGTCTACTATTGGGTCAAGAAGCACGGCATTTTCCAGCGCGATCCTTTCCAGATCGAGCGCATCGACCACCCCGTAAGCTCGATGAAGGCCGTCATCAACGCCCGGCAGAGCGGGGGCTACAACGGGCCCGGGCTCTTCGCCGGGGACTGCGACACCTTCTCGATCTGGGTGGCGACCCTGGGGGGCATCCTCGGGTTCCAGTACGCCTTCGAGACTTCGAAGAGCGACCCCGTCCGGCCGGAGGAGTTCTCGCACGTCTGGACCTCGCTCCGCGTGGGCCAGGACTGGATCGCCTATGACGCCTCGACGCCGAGCGCGAGGCCCGGGTGGCGCCCGCCGATTTCCAACCCCGACCAGTTCGCCCGGTGGCCGGAACAAGCGATCGAGGACACTATGGGTATGGGCGACGAAACGGTCCTCCCGATGGACTACTTCGGGAACGGAACCCCCAGGGACTTCGACTTCACGCCCCCGGAGGTCGTGGACGTCGATCCCGGCCAGCTCGAGCTCCTCATCCCGACCGACACCCAGCCGTCGGCCGCCGAGATGGAGTTCGAGGACGAGCCGTTCATCAAGGAGATCGTCCCCGGCGCGGACGCCAGGCCCTCGCTCACGCAGGGGGACGAGGTCTTCGACACCGGCCCCCGGTATTCCCCGGGGCCCGAGTATCTCAAGGAGGTCCAGGGCCCCTACCCGGTCGGGTCCAAGTGGAACCGGATCCGGTACGACCAGGGCGACAAGAGCATGGTCCCGAAAGGGTCGGAGTTCCACGTCGCTCCCTCCACGGTGAACGCCCGGGAAGTGGACATCGCGGACGGGGTTTCGGTTCCGGTTTCAGAAATGCGCGAGGAGAACATGGGCAACATCATCTCGACCGTCGCCCGGAGACTGGGCGCGACCAGGGCCGCCGTGGACAATTCTCCAGGTGCTCCCGGAAGGGCGATCTCTGCCGCCGCCCACGCTGCTGCCGCCCAGCGTCAGCAGGACAGGTACGGCAGCAAGATCCTCCGGCGCGGCCCGGGGGTCGTCATGATGAGGCCCCGGCGGTTCTCGGCCGGCATGGGCGAGGATCCCTACGGGGCCGAGCCCGGCGGGGAGCAGTACCAGCAGGAGCAGGCGGCGGTGAACTCGACGGCCACGGAGGCCGCGGGCTCCGTCCTCAAAGACATCACGAGCGTCCTCTCGGCGGTGCTGCCGTCGGCCACGGCCATCGGGACGTCCCTCATCGACGCCAAGGCCAAGGAAGCCCTGGCCAGAGCGACGGCCAAGCTGACCGGCGGGGCCATGACCCCGGCCCAGGTCACGCGGGCCATCACGCCGGCCGGGCCCTGGTACACCCAGGCCTGGGTGATGATCGGCGGCGGGATCGCCGCGCTCGGCCTCGGGTACGTCGTCATCTCGAGCATGGGCGGCAAGAGCCGCCGGCGCCGGAGGTAGGCCAGGTGCTTTCAGGCTACCGGGTTTCCGGGATGGGATGCGCCTCGTGTCCGTCACGAGGCCTGGGAATGTGTTCCTCATGCGCGGTTCGCCGCCAGTACGGAGTCGGGGATGCGATGACGGATGCCCTCCTGGCCCCGGCGATGAACGCGATGCTCCCCCAGCTCAAGGAGCTCGTGGCCAAGAGCGCGGAGGCGTCGGAGCCCATGATCCGGAGGATCGTGGTCGAGGACGTGCTTCCGAAGTTCGGGACGGCCCTGGTGATCTCGCTCGTGGCCGGGGCCGCCGTGGCGGCCGGTATCGGGGCTTGGTTCGCGACGAGGAGACGCTAACGTGAAGCGGCTCAAGAAGGGATCGAGAGCGGCGAAGGCCTACATGGCCAAGCTCAGGGCCATGCAGAAGGGGAAGCCGCGCCGGAAGAAGTCGAATCCCCACTGCCGGCAGTGCGGCGTCAAGCTCAAGCCCGGCGAGGGATTCCAGGGGCTCTGCTCGTTCTGCGTCCGCGAGGGATACGGGCGCGGGAAGGCGAGGACGAATCCCATGAAGTTCCTGACGGTGGCCGACCGGAAGGCCCTGCCGCCCCTCTACTCCCAGGAGAAGAAGGGTGACCAGGCCATCGCCTACGTCAAGTTCTTCACGCCGGACAGTTCGTGGACCTGGTACGCCACGGAGTTCGACGGCAAGGACACGTTCTTCGGGCTCGTCCAGGGCCAGGAAGAGGAGCTTGGGTACTTCAGCCTCGCGGAACTCACGTCGGCCACGGGGCCGATGGGGCTCCACATCGAACGCGACCTCCACTTCAGGCCGACGCCGCTCGCGCAGCTCAGGGGACGAAGAAATCCCCCACAGCTATTGCCTGAATCGACAGGGGGGTTCCCTTCTTTTCCTCGGAGAAAGTCGCCCCTGACAGTCGCTGGCCGCGAGAAGCAGCTCGACAAGGCCATTGCGGCTGCTTACCACAGACACGCCTCCGGGGTGGAGATCCCGGTCATGGCCATCCCGAAGATCGTAAGGGACATCAAACTCGAGATGGCCGCCGGCTCCGACATCGACACGGCGACGATCTCGGTTGTGAACCAGTATCGCTCCGGAGGAAACGTGGCAAAGAACCCCGCGCCTTCCTTCGTGGTGATCGACACCCGGGACGGCACGGTCGTCTACTCGAAGGCCGCGACGGGGACGGGTGACGCCGCGCTCCGGGACGCGAGCCTCCAGGCCCAGCGGTTCGCGGACATCCACAAGCGGGACTTCTGGGTCTTCCTCAATATGATGAGGAACGTCAAGCGCGGATCGCGGCTCTCGCTCCCGATGGTCCAGGTTCAGGGGATCAGCGAGGTGGTCCGTCCATCAGGTGGCGTCATGAAGTGCGATCATAACGAGATGGTCGAAACGGGCGACCCTCGGTATGCGTGGAAGTGCGCCAAGTGCGGATACGTCTACGGGAAGAATCCCTGCGGGGGGCGGGGGAATCCCTCCTACCGCGCCCGGTACATCTCGCCTTCGTCCGAAGTGCGGGAAGAGGTGATCCGGGCCCGGGGGCTCAAGGGCGCCCTCAGGAAGGCCCACTCCAGGGCCGACAGGCTCCCTCCCAGGTTCGTGGCCCCGCATTCGTCCGTCGAGGTGGACCGGATCAATCCCCCGGTCCAGATCCCGGGCGACCTGAACGCCGTCCTCGTGGCGATCACGCGGCTCCCTCGTGCCGTGAACTGGAGTGCCCTGCCTTACGCCCAGGCGCTCCTTCAGGGCGACACCGGGTTCGATTCCCCGAAGGGCGTCCTTCTATACCTGAAGAGCAACCTCCGGAACTGGAAGGGGACGGAAGCCAGGATCGGGAAGCAGATCATCGACAAGTACGCGAAGTCGGGGCTCGCGGGGTTCAATCCGCATCCGCACTTTCCGTCCCACCGCGGAGAACTCCATGAGGCCTTCTTCCGCACCGGGGGCGAGCAGTGGC
>Ga0105097_10000241_pt1 | contig 24067 bp, 33 predicted proteins | sample PPLLak12cMay2015_FD_87035 | JGI IMG/M metagenome (GOLD analysis project Ga0105097, IMG submission 87035) | Freshwater sediment microbial communities from Prairie Pothole Lake near Jamestown, North Dakota, USA - PPLs Lake P7 Core (1) Depth... | ecosystem: Environmental > Aquatic > Freshwater >...
TGAGGATTGAAATGGTTAATTTTTACAGTAACCTTTGTTTGATAAGTAGGAAAGTCATACTCTACTAAAGTATATACCATAACATAATCAAAAAATGTTTCTGTTCCAGGTATTGGATTACCTTCTTCATCATACTCCCAATAAACTTGTTGTTGGGGTAAATCTGTTCTTTCTAACACTATCCAAGTAAAATCCATTTTAAGGTAGTTTAGTTATGAATACTGTTACCCACGCTTGACTCAGTGTAGACGCATTGTCTAATACAATACCTACAATATCACCTGCATTAACAGCAGTTGTCCATGTAGTCAAAGCTAAGTCTGAATTTATTTGTTGAGCTAAAAGGTTTGGTTTTTCTGTTCCCACAATGCTATCTGCTATTGTAGGTATTACTCCTGCGGATTGTTTCCAAACATCAAAAGTACAGTTTCCTGATATATTTCCAATCACCTGCCAACCTGTAATAGTACCGTTGTAAGGAATGGTGATATAACCTATTAACCCTGTTGTAGATGCATCAGCTACAGCCCCAAAAGAACCCTTATCTGAACCTGCTGCTCCACCTCCGCCTGATCCTGCTATTTGTATAAATGTACTCATTAGTATGTTTTAGTTAAAACAAAGTTTTGTGATCGTATTGAATTATTGATATTTGCTAACCCCCATTGCCCTGTAATTGTTAAAGCATTTATAATGGTAGTATCAAAAGTTGTATTAGAAATTAATGCAAAATTAGAGCCATCAAGAGTAGAATTACCATCTTGATTATAACTATACTGACCATTAACAAATAATTCAGCTACTCCTGCAGCACCAATCTTAGTAATTGTAAAATCAACAATTAACTCAAAGTACTTATTAGTTGCAATTTTCATTTGAAAAATACCTAAATCTCCAATTACAATACCATTAGCCTTAATTCTAATATGTATAGTTTCATTATTTGCACAAGAAACATTCCCACACATTTTAAGAGCAAAGCTATCTCCCACTTGAAATCCATTTGCGGGAACTGTTAAAGAGCCTACACCCGTACTTATTAATGAAGATTCTACAATAGTATTAGCAATAGGCACACTTAATGCTGTTTGAGCAAATAATCCTCCTGTTTGTGTAAAAGGATTAAGTGAAGATTTATCTATGTAGATCTCAGTAGACATTAGATCAAAAAGATGATTATCAATTCAGCTCCTACTGTAGTTGTACTATATGCAATAGTACCTAATGTATTATTAAGAGCACCTGCATCAAGATTTAATGTTTCTCCTGGCTTAAGTATGATCCCCCCTACTGTAGCGTTAGCAGTTCCAACACTAGCAAAAGATACAGAAAATATACCTACTGGTGTATTTCCAGTTACTCCTGACGGTCTTAAAAAATTAGGCGTTCTTTCTACACCTGTAGTATTAGTTTCTATTTGTTGCGTAGCAGTTTCAACATTTAATAATGTTGCCTCTGTTGCTAATCCGCTTGATGCAGTAGAGCTTAACTTAACAAGTAACTCGTTTTGGCCTGTTACTTGTGCTTGGGTATTGTTATGGCCTACTATGGCTACTAGTCTTTGTGGCATATTTTAATTTTTTATAAATATATTAATTTTATTAAGCTCCGAAAGTAATTGTTTTGTGGTAGATTTTAACTCTTAGTGTTCCGTCTCCTCCTGTTTGATTTGCACCTGACCAAGTAGTTAAATTAATACCATTACCTATTGATGTGTATTCATTTACAACAACGTTCGATACTGCTGGTAATGTATAACTATAACCAGGTCTAAATGTTGAAACTAGAAATGGTGCTGTATTAGTTAATATATTATCAATCCCTGTAAAAAATGGATCAAGCCATAATATATTTGGGGATAGAGCATTATAAGGAGTTATACCACCAGTGAATTCAAATACTACTTTATCAATCTCGTAATACTCATTTCCCGATGGAGCAGGTAATAACACAATAGGACTTGAACCCATTGCAAGGATTCCACTAGCAACCAAAGGTCTGTCATCCGAATATGTGGTTTCCGTTGGTGTTATGTTTACTATTGTTTCTGTGTATTCTGAAGAGGATAATTCCTGTCCTAAAGCAGTAAGACCAGCATATAATTGCTCTACCACCTCTTGAATGGTACCTGATACTAAATAAATACCTATAAAGATAGTCTCCGTAGGATCTGTATCTACAATGTCCCAATCTGTTGCAGGTGGTATATTATCTGTGCTTACAACGCTATAGATAACACCTCCATCCGTGATATACTCCCAAGTACCGTCTACGTCATTGTAAGAAATACGTCTATCTGAAGTGCTATCAAATAGATACCAATCCTTACTTCCAATTAAACTATCCTGCTTTCTAAATGCAATTGGGTTACCACCGACTCCTACAACTAAGAAGTCAACTATTTCAGAAGATCCTGCGGGTAAAGCTGTCGTTGAATCTAATATTGCTTTGACAATACTATTCTTATCTTTATAAGAAAGTTTGTTTGTATTTTTATTATAGAAAATTTCTTGTGAAGAAGCTTCTCTTGCAGATTTTGTTTCGTAATTCATAATAATTATTTTTTTGGAATATAATTATCTTCCATAATTTTTTTTGTAGAAATGATGACTTTTTTTCCTAAAGAATCTCTATAACATAATTCTCCAGTAGATTTATCAATAAATATTTCTACAGAATACGCATCTGCATTAGTAGCGTCTTTAAAATTTTTCTTTTCTACGTTCATAGTTAGTAGTTTAATAAGTTTTTAATTTCTTGGTATGTAAATATATTATAATCTGTTGTGTTATTAGGGATATCTCTAACATCATAACAATTTAATATTTTAAGTATTCTTTTTTTATTTTTTAATATTTCTAATGCTTCACATGGAGCTGATCCAAATTGAAGTAGCTGAAGATATTTATAAACACAATGAGCAAATTCACATTGTTTATTCCAGACTTGTATTTCAAAACATTCTTGCCCCTCTGTGAGTGCTGTGGGAATTTCGTTACCTAGTGCGGTGTTGACGTCTGATATTGCAGTATCTATTCCTATAACTACCCAACTGTAGGGTTCTGAAATATTTACAGGACAATCTGTGGGTGCTGTATTTAAAAAAGCAATTATTGTAAATCCTCCCCCATCATCGTACCCAAATTCCCAACGAGATTCTAATGTATTCCACCTAATAATAAAATCATATTGTAAAAAAGAATCATACCAAGTGTAATATGATTTTCCCCCATATATACCTGTAGAGTATATTGGAATAGGATCAAATACTTGAGGGGTCCTACTAGTAAAGGTAAAACCAAATAATATTTCGTAGGTACAGAGAGCCATTATCCTAAAATTACAATTCTTATAAGAACTGGCAAGACTCCTCCTGTAAGTACTACAGTTATTTCCCCAGTAATTTCATCTATTAAAATACTATCAAGATATATAGTACCATTTAATAATCGCCAAGGACCAGAAGGCCCTCCTTCAGCTGCCTGTGACCATACTTGAATTTGTATATCTGTAAAAGGAGAAAACAAAGTTTCAGGGGCTAGGCATCCTTCAGGTACAAGAGAACAGCCTGTCCAAGTAGTATAAGGAATTACTACAGAGGCATCAGAATAAGTTAATTCTTCTAATACAAACTTAAAAGCATTAGTACCATTTGTTCCATTAGTACCTGCAGGCCCTGTAGGACCAGTTGCCCCAATTGGGCCAGTAAAATCAGATGTTGTAAAAGTAGAACCATCGGAATAATTGATAGTAAAAGTACCGTCAAAGTTATCTACTGTTGATACAATTCCATTACCTTTTAATAATGTTATTCCTTTACAATCTTTGCCGCAACACATAATTTATAATATTAACATCCGCTGCAACCGCAGCCACAATCGGATAGAGTTTGACAATAAGTAGTAGCTGCCGTTAAAATAGTAGTTGCTGTAGAAAAGTCTCCACAACTAAAAGCAGATTGAATGCCGTAGATAAATATTTCCATTTGATCTACCTGTGTTTTAAGATTTTTAATGTTCTCTACATCACAAGCTTTAATAAGTTTATGAATTAAAGAATCTCGGCAATTACATAAATTACATAAAAATAATTCATGCATAGTATCCCCGTAATAATTTACAGGAGTAACTGAATTATCAGTAATAATATATCGAATTTGATAAATGCCATCTGATTGGGCCCAACCTGTGTCTTTTAAAATTTCAAAAGAAGTAGGTGTTGGGTAAGCAAAAGCTCCAGAATATAATCCTGTTAAATTATAAGTATCTAATAAAGTAAACCCTGTGTAGTCATATATATTGACTACTGAATTTGTAATGTCATTTGCTGAAATATTAACACTTCCCCATCCTCCTGGATTTGTAGTAACATTGTAAGGACTAGTGTTTTCAGTGAGAGTTACTGTATTACACTTATTGCCAAGGGATAATGATATTACAGGTAAAAGTGCCATAACAAATTATTTTGAGTAAAGATAATAAAAAATATAGTAGCCCACCACTAGACAGCAAAATTTCGTGGCAGGCTACTGAGGGTTGGAGAATTACTCGTTAAAATCTGCAGCAGCAAAACCGTAAACTGGTCCTAGAACCTTTACTAGCTCGTCTCCTGTAGAACCTATTCCTACAAGAACACCTGTCCCTGCATTATCTTCAAGGTTAAGATCAACAATTACTGCACCTTTTCCACCATCCATTGACACAAGTCCTGAGATACTTTCTTCCCAAGCAAGGGTTAATGTAGAGTACTTAGAAGTCAAAGATTTGTTACCAGCTATTCCAGGAATCTTAACTTCTTGTGTACGGGGAGTAGATGGAACAGCCAATTGGTTGTTTTCACCTTCGAAACCGTAAGACATGTATTCGTCCATAGCAACTTGTTGCCACATACCTGTTCCGTTAAATGCTCCTTGCATGTGAGATACAAGAGTTGAACTATCAGAGAAAGTTGCAGTAAAACGGTTAGCATAGTAATCACGGAAAGTGTTTACGTTAAATGGCGCCTGAATACCTGTAAGACGTACACCGTAGTCAGTACCTGCAGCACCGAAATCGTATGCAGCAGCTAATTCTGTAGTTCCTTGATAAGCATAGTTTAAAGTAACTGAAGTAGCTCCTACTGCAGTAATTAAATATGTAGCGGTTAAACCTGTTATAGAATCAGTAATTACAATAGTGTCTCCTACAACTTCTGTAGTAATAACAATATTTGTGATATCACGAGAACCCTTAGTTACGTCTCCTGTACTAGAAGCTGCGGGAGCTGCATCAGAAACTGCTTCAAATTTAAGATAGTGGTTAGCTGGCTCATCTTTAAAGTTTTTCAAACCGTTACGAACTAACAAATAAGCTAATTCTTCTTGAGTACCTGTAGCGTCTGTACGAACTGGTCCAGCAAAAAGAGACATTGGTTGAGAACGGTTAGCTGCATCGTTATCACGCTTACGAATTTTGATCCAGAAATCTGTATCATTTGCTGTAGGAAGTGCACCTGCAGTTCCGTTGTACCCAACAATAGTCATTTGTTGTTGTGCCTCTACGTGTTTAGATACACTAGCAAATACTCTGCTTTTAGTTAAAACTGGCGACTTCATTATTGGACGTCCAGCACCTAATCCTTGTAAAATTCGGAATTGTCCGTTAGCAGGTAAAGCTAAAAATGCTGCGGCACTTAAACGGTTATTTCCTAAATCTGCTACTACTACAGCACCTTGTGCTAGGTTTGAGCCAGTTACAGTTGTTGCTGCTAGGGGCAAATTTGCCTCTTTTTTAGTAGAGTCATCCAGTATAACACTGAATACATTGTTTGCTTTTCTTAACATTTCTGTTTGTTTTTAAATTAATAATTGTTATCTATTCGAGCTCTTTAAACTGCTCAATATTTTGCATTCTTTGTTCTTTAATTCTATCTAACATTAAGTCTACTGCGATATCTACTATTACTACATGAGTAGAGGCATCTAATTCACAGTTTCTTTGGTTTGCTGCAGTATCTCTGTCTACTACAATTGCAGTAGGGTTTTTTAGATATCGCATATGGTAAGTATTTATATTAAAGGTACCATCTGTAAATAATTCATGTCTTTTAGCAGTTGCTGGAGCACTTGGTAATATTCCTGTAACTGTTCTGGAAAATTCAGACCTCCAGACTCTAGCATCCCCGTAAGATTTATAAAACGGTTTTTTATACTTACTCCAATTAAATCTTTGCATTTCATTGTGAGCAATTTGTATTACATATGCTACTATATTTGTATTCTCAGTACCACACGTTATTTTGTCTATTACACATTCTTCATAGATGGTGTACATATGGTCTGAAGGTAAATCAAAGAACTTTCCTGTTACATTATTGTTTACTATTACTCCTACTTGGGAAAGTGAGGGAGTTAGGGACGGGGCATCCATTATTAGTGCACCCAGTCCTTGATCCCTAATTTCAATTTCTTGAAAACCTTTACCTTTTCTATTATTTAATTCATCAAAATATTTTTTAACATATAACTGCACGGCTTCTGTAAGAATAGAAGAATAGTCAAAGTCTTCATACCCAGGAGAACCAAAACTATCTACTCGATCTAGTTTTTGGTCTAATGCTTCAGCCATTTCGTTTGCAGTCATATCTTAATTTCTTTTTGCTAAATCAATTTTTGCTTTAATTCTAAGTTTTACTTCCTGATTATCAGGGTTAAGTAGGTAATTAATAACGTCTGTCATATCACCCAATTCAGATCCATTGTCCAAAGTATAGCGCTTTTCTCCTTTACGAATAATAGCACCTGCTTCTACCGATTCTTGTACAAAGATACGTTCATTGTACTGAGGATGATTAACAATTTCTAAGAAATATGCAGGATTACTATCCACAATATTTAATACTTCATTTTTCATCCACTCCTCTGTAGCCGTAGCTGGTATAGTTCTGCCGAGAGATTTAATAAATCCAATAGTAGCCTTTTTGCTATTAGTCACTTCTGCGAACTTAATGTACGCTTGAGATTTGACATTTGCTTCTTCTAATTTCTTAGTAGTAACACGGCTTTCATCTACAATCATAAACTCGTAAGTTGCTTTTAAATTTCTATCATCGTATGATGGCGATACTAGAGATTTATTAGCAATAAGAATATGGTACTTTAACATATCTAAAGAATGATTTAGATTTAAAGTAGTACCTTCTTTGGTCATCACTACTCTTCCTCTTCTATCTGTTCTCCAGAAATTTTCTTCCTGTTTCAACGTAGGATTTAAATTTACTCCCAACTCTTTTTCAAAGAACTCTTTTTGAGTCATTCCGTTAGGAAAAGACTCCATATATTTTTGAATTTTAACTCTCTTTTGATCGTCTAAAATCACTTTAACTCCTCCGCCTAAATTAGCACTGTTAAGTGGTAATTGGTAGCTTCGTTTTGCTTTGTTATACATGAACGGATCTTTTTTATTATCCTGTCCCTGTACTAATAAGGTACTCCATTTCCCCGATGATTCTACTGGTTTTACTGATACAATTCTGTCTTGTAGAAATGTTCCGTAAACTACTTTTTCTGCTGTCGTTGTTTCCATTTTATTTTGCTGTCAATTATTAATTCTTTTATTTAAAAATGCCCCCTCGGAGTGATTAGCTCCAAGGGGATACATTTCTATAGTTATTATCTTTCTACTGAAAGACGTAAGTCTACAACTTTAGTAGGATCTTCGATCATCAACCCACCCCACTTCTGGAAGTGTACTGAGTAACCGTCTACTGGAGAAGCTACCATTTTAGGGGAACCTTTACCTGCAGGAGAGAAAGGATCTCTCATACCAGGGATATACGCCCAATTGTAATCTGGAACTCCTTTTGGTTTAACACGGTAGATACCTGCATTATCACCATAGTCTAAAGCTAAGATTCTGTGAGATTCTACAAGACCTTTTCCATCTGGGTGACGCTGTGGGAAGTAAACATCATCATCGAAGAAATCAACGATCTCAACCATAATAACAACTCCATTGTACCATTCGTACACATTCCACTGTGGCTCCATTAAACCTTTAGTGTTTTTACCACCTAAGTTTCCTGGATCTGTGTTAGACATTAAGAATTTATCAGAGATTACAGTAAATTTACCTGTTCCTGATTTAGCCTGGATTTGCTTAGAGATTTCAATAGCACCGAATTCTCCTGTTAACAAGTGAATTACACGCTTACCTCTTTCAATCTTACCAACACCCATATCTAACAATAATTCTAAATGCCAATCAAGGTCATAAGAGTTATAGTAGTGAACGTTAGATGGAGCAATTTGCTCGAAGAAACCTGCACCTGATTCGATAGCATATTTAGTCTTGTCATCTTTGTTCAAATATTTGTGGTCAGCTGTCCAGTTTTTCTTACCGTACATTAACATACGAGCAAACATTTCTTCACATTGGTGATGAGCTACCATATCTTGGTAGTTAATCCAAATTGATTCTTGTTGTCCTTTGTAGTTAAATCCAAACTCTAATGGTTCGTTTTTACCTTTGTTGATTGTATTACCAGCAACTTCATACTCCATACGCAACGTAGAAGGACGGTTTTCCATTCTCCAAGGAGAAGTGAAATACGGCTTCGCACCTTGGTAAGAAAGTGTAGAAGGAGATAAAGAATAGAATTTAGACCAACGACTTCCTGTAGCCAATTCCTCAGAAGGAACCGACTTAGTAGAATTGTCAGTTACTAATTCAACTTCAACTTTGTAACGAGAACCTGCATCCATCGCTTTCTTAACCAACAAGTGGTAATCATCAACTTCACCGCGAAGTACGTTTGTTTCTTCAAACAAAGGTTCGTCAAAGATTAAGTAAAAACGCTCTCCGTTAGCACCAATGTTTGCTGGGAAAGTCCCTGCAGAAATAGTACGCCCATCAATAGTTTCAGCATCTACTAGAGGAAGATTTTTATCATGTTGTCCTTGCAACATCCAGTTATAAAAACCATTTTCTTGTTCTACTTCTTTAACAGGAAAACGATCTACGAATTCACGTAATTTACCTTGTAGGTTAGTTTTGTAGATTTGTTTAATCACATTACTAATCAATTGTGGTTTTTGTTGATACAGAGCATGGAAGTGGTTATCAGTAACCAAACCGTTGTAATCTTTAGCTTCGTACCGTTGTAATGGAAGTAATTGAGCCATTTTTTGTTTTGTTGTTAATTGTTAAACGAATAAATTATTTATTTCCCTTAGTTGCTCTTTCAAGCAAACTTAGTATTCCTTCTGTTTTTTGAGAAGTTTCCATGGAAGTATTTCTTCCTACTCCTCTTTGTTCTTCAGCTGCAATGACTTTATCTAGTTCATTGATAGCTGCTGTTTTTGCCACGGCTTTTAACTTAGTAATATTAGGTTTAAACTTACCTTCTTTATCTAAATCAAACAATCCCATAGTATCATAATAGTTAATTAGCATTTCGAATTCCACTGGATTTCTTTGTTGCTTATACATTAAACTATTAAATTCTTTTCCTGATTTAGGGTCTACATAAACAGGATTGATAATATTACTTTTTAATTTATCTTTGGCTATTTTGTTTAAAGTTAATCCATCAATAAAAAATTCTCTAGAATCAACGTGTCCTAAAAGATTTTCAAAAGCATCCGACTGAGCTTTTAATTCTGCTTTAGTTTTTTGTTCTTTTATATCTCTAGAGCTATCTACTACTGCTTGCGACTGTGCTTTTAATTCAGGAATAGCTTTTAAAGCTTTTTCTTCTAACTTATTAATGGCAACCGCATCTTCTATAGCTTCTATTGCATCTGCATCTGAAAAGTTTTTAGCTTTTAGCTGTTCGTAATAGATTTGTTTTTGCAAATTTTCATCAGCTCTAACTGCATCAGTATTTATTGTATCAAAGAACTCTAATCTTTGGGCCATTAATATTGCTTGGTCAGTTTCATCAAATGCATCTTCGATTTCTAAAAATCTTTTCTTCGCAGAAGACATACTACTTTTCCAATTACTTTCTTTGGCTTTAAAATTTGTTTCAACTGTTTTATTTACAAGTTCTTTGATAGAATCAAATGTTCCTGGCATTTCGTCCAACTTTTCCACTTCTTCAATGGTCAGAACCCCAGAATTAACTAATTCTTTCATCAATGCTTTGTAAACTGCTTCATTTCTATTCTCGCTAGAATCAGAAGTAGCCTCAACTTTTGGTATTACTATTTTATTTTCTTTTGTAGTCGCATCATCCCCTGTTTCTGCTACTACAGGCTTTAATTCAAAGTCTACATCATCATCGCCTTCAAAATTTCCGTCTCCATTTTCGGAATCTTTCACTGCGCTGTTTAATTCTGTAGGTGACATTATTTGAAGTCCTTCAAATAGGTCATTAACATCTTCACTCATATTTGCTGTCATTAATTGGTTACAATATTAAAATAATTTTTATAAATACCTTATATTTTTTTTATTAAGATGTCTATAATGCTATAGCTTTATTTATTACTAGTCCTCTTATTAATAGCGTCTTTTTGTATTTCCTCTTTAGCCAGATTAGCTCTTTGAGTTTCTGCTAATTTATCTTCCGCTATTCTAATCTGATCTTGTTTATATTTTTCATCCACATCAGTACGTCTTATATCTAGATAATCATCTATACCGTTTTTATCGGTATCAATTCTTTCTCCGTCTACAGCTTGTCGGTTATCTGCATGTAATTCTCTCATACCTGCAATTTGTAAATCTGCTTGAATTTTCTCTCGTTTTACAGCAATGTCATCCTCATGGATTTTAAGTTCTATTTGGCGTTGCATATTTTTATCCTCAAGCATTGCTTTAGTCTGCTCCTCTTGAGATGCCATTTTTCTTTCTTCCATTTGTTGGCCTTCTTCCTTAATTCTTCTAGCAGAATCCTCAAGTCTTCTTGATACTTCCTGAACAGATTCAGATTGTGTAATAGCAATAAGGTCTGATATAGTAGCTTGACCATTTTGAATAGCAGCCTGTGATAAAGATCTTAAATCTTCATATAACTGTGTATCATTAGTAGAGTTAGAAACATGGATATCATACTCAGATGCTACAAATTCATCGAACTTAGTTACCATGTGTTGACCCATATCGTCAAGTAAGAATTGTCCTTTCTTAGGATTTTTCTTGTATGCATATTTACAACATTCAAGAAACTTAGTAAGGACTCTTTTGCGGAAGTTAGCATCAATAGCAAACCATTTTTCAGTAATATGTGAAGTCTGTGATACTTCTCTCTCAACATTACCTTGGGATTCTCTATTACTTATCTGGCCTTCTCTTGCTCCAGATACTCCAGCTAATTTTCCTAAAGTATTTTCTATATCCACCATCAAATTAGTGTACATGCCTATTTCATTAGGGTCGCCTACTTGTATTTGTTGAGCAGTAAGAGTATTAAATGCTCCCGCGGATTTCCCTTGAGAAGGGCCTTTAAGTATTTCATTAGTTGGGTCTAACCAAGCAAACTTGTTTATAGTAACATATCGCATCCACTCTTTGGGATCCCAACCTGAAGGAACTAAGGAAGAATTTAGAGCAGTAAAAGAGCCCTTGTAGGTAGCAATAGCTAGTTCTCTTTTGTAGTAAGCAATGTCATAAGAGTATGTCATTGGCTTCATAATATCCATTAATGACTGTACTTTATAATCATTGGTACTATTTACACTTCCAACATAAGGAGGAGTTCCTTTAGATTTATTTACCAAAGATTTAGAAGCATACGGAACGGGCCGCATTACTGTGTAAATATGATCGGCAATTTTAGTACCTTCCATCCATTCATTAACCCATATCCATTTTACAGTTTCTCCTAATTCTTTTTTAACCTTATAGTCTTCAGGTACCCAATCTTTCTGCTCCTGCCCATCATCATCGAAGTATGCGAGTTCACCAATCTTTCTTCTACTTCTCCAACATACTTTAAGTACTCGAACATTTCCATAAGTGTCAAAAGCTCCTGAAAAAGTTCTAGTTCCCATTTCGTTAGGGTGAAAAATACTTAGGGCTCCTTGTTCTCCGTAGTAATCATAAACAGAAATATCTCTGTTTAATCCTATTCCGCCTCCACCCATAGAAGCATCTGTCTTTCCTCTTTCTAGGAAATCTATATCATCTTCAGACAATTCTTCCCAGTAGTCATCTACTATTTGTCCTATAGATTTGTACCCATATTCTACAATAATATCCGCATCTTCTATATACATAGAGTTACCCCCCATTGTATATAAATTCATTGGATTTACTCTCCTCATTACTGGGTTACCTCCAAGTACTCCACAATACATTATTTCTTCACCGCCTACTAATAAATCTTCAAAAGTTTTTAGAAAAGTAAAATCGAAATCCCCTTCTTTATATTCTTTTTTAAGAATTTTATTAGCGGTGATTTCTGCAATATCTTGGTACTCGTAAGTTTGATAGTTTTGTAGTTGCTGTAATCTTTTTTGAATTTCTTCTTCTGAAACAGATTTTAGTTTTATTATATCAGTTAGTTCAGATTTAATCTGCTCCATTAATTCTGTTTCTTTTCTGCCTATGCTGTCTGCATCATTAGCAGAAATATATGCTTTGAATTCTTTTTTCCGTTTAGAGTACTCTCCTAATAAAAGATTAATTTTAGAATTCTCAATTCCGATGTGTTGAAACGATGCAGGTAATGATTCTAGATCTAGATTATCTGGATTAATAAATTTTTCAAAATCTTTGACACTAATTATATTAGCTCTTAAGTTATAATTAGATTTCTTGTTTTTAAAATTAGATCTTAGATTTACATCAGAGGTTAATAGATGCTCCGCAAAATCCATATTTTTTTTAAACCAATTGTCATCTTTTTTAGAATCAGGTAGTTTCTGTCTTGGGAAACTAATATATCCCTGCATTTTAACTGGAGAACTCATAGTAATAATTTATTTAAGATACAAATTTATGTATAAAAATTGGAATTTATAGTTTCTATAGGTTTCTTTTTTAAAACTCCCATCTCTGCCCAATAAGGGTTATCCATAAAACCTTTTACATCTTCTTTAAGTTTTACGTTTTCTTTAAACATTGTAGAGTCTAACCACAATAACATACCTAGGGCAGACACTCTATCAAAGTTACCACTAGGATTCCACATTACTAATTCCATAATCATAGAGGGAGAATATAATGTTTCATAAACTCTTACCTCAGAATTAGTAGATATTCTTTCTTGTAACCAGGATTTAATCATATTTCTTCCTTCCGCATTGACGCTGCCAGAAGCGTTAATACCTTTAGATGTATTAGTTCCTGCTTTATAAGTATCTGTAGATCTTAATTGATAGGGAGTATCTGCCAGTAAATAAGTACATTTATTTTGATCAAAGTGATTGTAAAGTCCAATAAGATTTTTTTCATACATTCCTATTGCATTGTAGTATAGTAGCAATTTACGGCATACCTCATAAAAATCTTTTGCTTCTCCTGTACGTCCTGTATATTCTGCTACTATTTGTCGAGTATATCTATTCATTACAATTATAGACGGCAGGGAATCAGTAGTGGATTTATCTTTATCGACTACGTCAATTCCCGCGATATACACTCCTCTAGGAGTTACTCCTTCTTCATTTTTTTGTGGTTTAACCCATAATTCTATACAACCTCGTTTATCATCATTTCTGTTTAGAGGAAATTTTCTAATTGGTTTAGCGTCCTGTTCTGTGTAAAACTCAGGTTCATTTTTAGAGTTAAAAGATATGTGGCCTTTAAAAGAAGCTTCGGTGTATTTATTATATTTTCCCCCTTCTACTTCAGCTAGCTGCTCTTTAAGTTGCAATGTAGGAAAGAATGCTCCCTCAAGAACTAAGAAGGCCTCGCTAGGCACCATTGGCCCGTTGATAATTTCTGTTTGATATACAGTGGGGTCGGGAGATTTTTTAGCTATAGTCCTTCTGTGTTCTATGTTTACTCTTGCTAAAGCTTCATCTGTTTCTAGGTTAAGACCTTTCTTAAATTCATTCTGTACTAAAGAGTAAGGAACAAAATATCCTATCTTTCCTCTGTGCTCAAACACGTCCTCAAACTCTACGCAATTGTAATCTTGTGGATTTCTAAATATACTTTCTGCATATAAAGCCGCTTTTCCTGAGACAAGACCCCCTGTTCCCAGTGCCCATATTACAAGATTCTTTTTAGTCTTCGCTGCTTGTATTGCTTCAATTGCTCCCCAAGATTCTTTTATATTATACATGAACCCTACCTCATCTAGTGCTACTAAATTGGCACGAGTACCGTTGGCTGCTAATGGATTATCTTTAAAAGTTCTGTGATATAATTTAGACTTAGATAATACTGCTGTAATATATTTATTAGATTGTAGTGATCCTGTGTAGTTTGAAAATAAAGGTGCGGGGTATTCTTCGTCCCCTAAAATAAATCCTCCTGGAAGTAGTTCGAAAGCAGTTTTAACTTTAGCTACTAAGGGTTCCGTGTACTTAGTATCAATGGCACCTATTATACTTTCAGATGAGGTATATTGTTTTAATTTTCTTCTTTCTAAATAATCATCATAATCCGTAGCCCCATCAAATAGAAAGTTATGGGCAACTATTGCTGAAGTGGAGTAACTCTTTCCTGAACCCCTTGCCTGTATAGACATAAAATGTTTGGCAGCATTTTTATATAATGGTTTACCTAAAGATTTGCCGTGATTTTTTCTTAAGTATTCTCTTGCAGGGATGTAAGTCATCTTCTGAGATTCTTCTTCAGTAATTCTTTTAAGAATAATAGAGATAGCTTTATCGGGCCCATATTTTCTATCACAAGTATATATTTTATCCCCCACAAAACCTGAGAATCCCCTACATTCTTCATAGATAAGAAATAATTCCCAATCTATATCTCGCAAGAAGGGCAAGCCAAATGCTTGTGCTACAGATGTATCATCTTCAAATTGTATGTTATGAAAGTTGATGTAATAGTATAAAGGCCCTGGCATCCACTTCCCAGCAACCCAATAACCTTCTATGCATTTGCGCTTCTCTTCTTTCCAAAAGGCAATACGCTCATAATATTCTAATTCAGGATGATAATTAGGAATATTTTTAAGTCTAAAATTAGAGTTTTCTATTATCATATTTCTCCCGAGTCAGATAGTGATGCAATGGATTTGCCTTTTTTAGTAGTCTTTTCCTCCTCGTAGTCACGTTTGATTTTTTTATAATCCTCAAACATCTTAGGAGTGTTACTTAACATCTTATCTAGTTTAACTAACTCATCTGTGTCTCCTTCTTGTATAGCGTTTCTGTATAAATCCTTAAGAGAATTATCCCGAAGCACCATTATTTCACTCCAGTTTACCAGGGATTTTTCTGCATCAGATAATACTAAGTTTTTAAATACATCAATAATACCCTGCACACTGTCCCATTTAAACTTAGGGATTTTTATAAAATCCTTAGAGAGCACTTCTAGTTTATTAGGATAATGAAAAAATTTTGAGTCAGGGTTAAAAGCATAGTTAATAGCCCACATTATTCTAGAACTTTCTTCTTTCGCTTTAGATTTATCCTTAGTATAAAATTGAGAAAACTCAGGTAATAGTAAATACTCTGGGTTTATTTCCCAATAATTATTATCGTGTTGCGCTTTCATCTTTAATTCGTTTTACTTTATCCCACAACTCACTTAAAGCCAGCGTGCACGTAAACTGCATTCCGTTACTATAAATAGTAGATGTTGCTTCAGTAGGTCCTTTTCCTAAAGCAACTATTTCATAAAAGGTAACTGAATCAATGCTTTTGTCTTCCTTAATTATTTCTAGTGTTATATTCATTTTTTTATTTTTTTAAATTTATACAGTGATTAGCATGTCTTATTTTACGTTGGTTTGGTATAAATTTTCCAAAATGATCTATGTGGATTGTGGGAAATTTTTCTGCATCGAATAGTTCATTTGTTTTTTTATTATTATCTGCAACTACTTCAGCTATTTTAGCACCAAAGAGATTCCAAATCTCTTCAGCTTGTCCTATATTTAAACCGTGATGCTTGGCTATCTTTAAAAGTATTTCTCTTTGTTTAATCATTAGGAGGTGCTATAATAAAATCAAATTCTTCTTCTTCTAGTATGGGTGCCTTAGAAGCATCAATATCATTTTCTGCATTAATAGTAGCTTTAGCATGTTCCATTGCGGGGTCGTGTATGGGAGCACTCCATATTTGTTCCTGTATAAACTCTTGTTCTTCTTTATTATTTTCCATAATAGCCTCATCTAACTCTTCAGTAAACTTTTTAGTAGTAGGAGGAATAGTAGTCATGATAAGATTTACCTCAAATTGGAATCCATCTTGGTCAGGTTTGAACTGCAGTTGCGGATGCAGCATGTTATTTTCGTCTAGTAACGGTTTGCCCATGAAGGATTTTTTATCTCCCTTTAATTTAGACAAAATAACATTAAATTGTTTTTCCTCTATATTAAGCGTTTCTCTTATTTCTCTACGCATATCTGTAGAGAGAATAAACTTAGCTCGTTTATCTGGAGGAAGGGCTTCATACTCATTGTCTAGCTTAATAATTTCTGCTAATACATCCCTTTCTTGGGGAGTTAGGTTTAGCATAAAGTTCATAAAAGCTAGTATCTGCTTGTATATCTTCCCTTCATTAGTTGGAAGTGATATTACCTTTCTTTGTTTCATCTATAAGTACTTTTTGTAAGTCTGTATCTGTTGCTAACATTTTAGCCACTTCATACCAAGTAGTAAGCGCTCCTTGTGCCAACGCTCCTAGCACATCTAGTATAACATGATACTCCATATTTTTAGCATCTATGTTTGTAGGTCTTTCGTATTTAAACTGCTGAATAGCCCTTTCACTATATCCTGCTTCCTTAACAATAATATCTACAACCCACCCATCCTCTTCGGGTACAGGATAAGAATTATACTTAAACTGTAGTCCGTGAGACATTGATTTGTCTGTGGCATTAATAAAACAAGTCGCTAATACTTTTTTAATCTCTGTTAATTTTTCTGCTGTCTTCATTTTTTAAAATAATTTGTAAAGTAAATAAAACAGGATCTGATGCTGTAACGCAAATATTTGTTTCAAATATTTTATTGTGTGTCAAACAATAATTTTTAAAACTATTTGCCAGATCCTGTTCTCGTTTAAATAATTTAATTAAATCCTCAGATATAAATTCTCCAATTTTCATCTCAGTAGCTTAAGTCGATAGTAGTTCTAAATTAATTCTGTATCTTCCCCGCACTTCTGCAGGTTTAATAAAATTTCTTTCTTTTAAAGAAGCGATGTGTTTGTCTAAACCTGGTGTAGATATACCTAGCTTGTTCATTATATAAGTTTTGTTAATCTTATCTGAATACCAAAGATTAGTTTCAAAATTAGTTTGACGTAAAATATAATATAACACATGAAAGGTCCTATCATTAGATTTTAAAAGAATACTATCTTTTGTGTCTAAATATACCATTACCATTTTTCTTCCTTTTTTATTTCTACTAAACATGCAAATATACAAATTTGATAGTACAAATATCCAAATTAATAAGTTACTATCCAAATTTTATAGGGAATAAAAAATAGTAGGAAATAGCTTGACTTTTACAATTATTTTAGTTATGAAGCTTACTATAGCTCTAGGTATAGTACCAACATACCCCTGGAGGTACGCCACTACTATAGCTGCAGGTATATTAGTAGCGACGCGCAACCTATAGTAACTTTTTGTAACTAACTAATTTTAAATACTTTATCGTTTTTGAGTATAGTATAGGTAAACCTACACAGTAGGTGCGCGGATACCTATTCGTATACGGGTACCAGTGTTTAGCCACTTACCTTAGATATTACCTTTATTTTTTTATATATTTTTTTTATATATTTTTTAGGGTACCTATATTCTTTATGATATGATTGTAGTGTATCAGAAGTGGTTAGCACCTATAACCTAGACCCCTACTAAAGTTGGGCTGGGGGAAGTACCCCCGTAACCAAACAAACCCCTTAAAACTTAGAAATCATGGGACTTGACTTGAAAAAATTATCAGCTAGTGTTAAGATTTACGGTGAAAAACTGTATGTTGAAGAAAGCAATGCTGGTACAGTTGGTGCTGGCGAGTATGAGCTAATAAACGATAACACTCTCAAAATTAGTATTGGAGGGGGTAAGTTTATTTGTGCTCGTATCCAGCAGTCTGTGTTAGATGCAGGTATTGACTTTGCTACTAAGGTGTTCACAATTGCTGAGTTTGTCGCAATGCGTGATGCGTCTGGTACAACAGACAATGGAGATTGGTCGGTTAGCAAAGGTGCGCACAAGTTGTTCGCCTACTAAATCAGCAATGGTGAGAAGAGGGCGGGAGCCCCTTCCCCACCATCTCTTTTGTCTATTAACTTGGCATAGATTAATGTAAATCATTAACTTGTCATAGGACTTAAATATATCAACAGTGCATACTACTTGAGTGTATGAAAATGTTCGCAACTAATTGATTTTCAGCTATGTGTATAGTCAATGGAGTGGTTACTAATCAAACCTGGTTACATAACCCTAATGCTTAAAGCATTGATAAACCATATCCCTTAAAAAGATATGGCTTAATATTAAACATTAGATTCCTACGGTGTCTCCGAAGATTAAAGAACGTTGCAACACCATACTTACGAGTTTGGGTTAGTCTTCTTAGTACTTAATCCTACGGTAATCCGAAGAATCTATAAAACATCACAGTCCAATTGCTGTTAGGGTTTAACAAGGAAAGCTGGCTCTCCTTGCTGTGATGTTTATTAACACACCATTCCTCAGTGGATATAAAGACTTCTTAGACGAAAATGCCTCAACTATAGAGAGCTCTTCCTTAAATGGAACTACACTATAGCCTGTGCATAAGGAGAACTAAGCTAAGATGTGAAACCACCTGATTAATATTTGCAAAGTGACTACTACTAAGCAGTGGTATCTTCACAGACCGCAGTTACAAGGTCATGATTAATCAGTTCCCAAGATGAGGAGCAATTGTAGTAGCTTACATATAGTATTGGTCAGGGTCTTTTGAGATCGCAAGAAATATGACTGCTACAATTGCTAGTGTGGAGGGGTTATTAATTAGCTAACTTAAAAATTGAAATTATGATAACTCTTTGTGTACTCCCTGCTTTCAAAGCAGATAGATCAACTGATTGGATATCAGTTATATTAACATGCCTTGCATTAGATGCAATATATATTCTACCTATAATCCTTTAATAATTAGAAAATATGGAAACTTTAAAAGAAAGACTATTACAAATAATAGTATTCTTCCTATTCTACTACACCATAGCTACTTTAATATGGCTCCCTTTTAGCCAAATAGTTAGCTGGAAATCATTCATAACAAGTGATGCAATGTACATAATAGCAGGAATTATATCCTTTGCCCTAACTTTTGATTGGGTTTACGATAGAAAAAACAAATAAACTAAACACCTGTATAACAAAGCATATAGGATGTTCTCATACCTCAATGTGCTTATCGCATACACCCACCATATAAAAACAGTATTATAGCTAAATACTACTATTTAATCAAAAAAATTATCCTAATCTTTAAATTAAAAATTATGAAAAATCTTTTATCAATACTTATAATCCTGATCTCTTTTACTTCTCTATCTAACGATGGATGGCCTAGCAAAAAAGCTAGACACTCGAATGCTGGGTTTAATTACAAGAAACTTCACAAAAAGCACAAAAAAGTAAAAAGACATAATATTTTGTTTAATGCAAATAACTGCAAAAACACAAAATATAAATAGAACTTATAGTTCAGAAAGGGTCTTGGTAAAACAAGGCCCTTAATTAATTTAATTTATTCTTTAAATAATTATGTTAAGATAATTAATAAGCATAAATTAGACATAATTATAATATCCCACTTTAATAATAATATTATGGCGTTTGAATTTGAAACAGATTATGTATTTGTACTAGAATTAAAATTTACAGATGAAGATACACTAAGTGTACACATAATAAGTCCTGATGTAGATAAATTTATAATAGCACTAGAAGATGATTTGCATTTAAAATACATTCATAAAGAATCTGATAGAAGTAAATATAAATTTAAAAAACTATGGACATTGAAAACAGCAATGACAATATCCAACATAGCAACAGCTGCTATGAACAAAAAACATCTATGTAATTAGATTCCTTAAATCTTATATTTTTAAATAAACCCTTATGTAAATTACATAGGGGTTTTTATTAATCCCTTAAATCTTGTACTATGAAATATATACTAATAGCCCTTCTCTTAGTTATATCTAAGATAAGTACAGCCCAAGAAACTAATACGTTTATTATTTCTGCAATTAATTTAGATTCAGTAGAATTTACTATAAAACAGTGTACTACAACAGCAAATAATTTTAAGATACATACTAATAAAATATCAGATTTTACATATGAATATAATCTTGAAGGTTTCAGCAACTATGTTATTAGAATAAAAGATCTAAAAAACAATAAAACTAAATCTATATATATCAATACAGGAAGAATAATTAAAAATCTAACACCTTTAAAATTTAACGCAGATTTCAACACAACATCTTCTCTGCATATTAGATATAATAAAAAATTAAAAATGTATGAATACTTAATTTTGAAATAATTAAGCTTATTCATACATAAACCTTATTAAAGGGGGGAATAGCGTGAAATTGTGAATAAAGTACCGCTATTTTTTAATCTATTAAAATCTTACATACATAGATAACTGTTTGCCGCTAGGCAGTAAAAAAGCAGTTACATTTTATTTAGGTTTATTTTGAAAGAGTAGTAGTTATCCTAGACTACTAATTCTTAGACTTTAAAAGTCTGTCCTATAGGAGAAATATATATACAAATTATTTTTAACTATTTAAAACAACTATTATGAACAAGGTAACATTAGTATCAGCAAAAGGAGTAAAAGGTGGAAAAGTTCAATTGACTTTCTCACAAATCGTAGAAACTAGCAAGAATGCTACAAGTTTAACTTCTCTATTAAACGCTTCAGATGAGCGATTTAATCAACAAAAACCAAGATTGGCATGGATGTCTGCAGAGCCTACAGATGTACAGAAACTGTTTGGCATAGACGCTAATCTAGAAGAAGGGCAAGAATTAGAAATTAATATGGTAGATCCAAGAATAGCTGGAGATGACCGTCCTTTGAACATTCGTATCATCGAAAGTACAAAAGGTAGTGACTATGATGTTGCTAATTTCGAAACTCGTGCTAAAAGAGCAGGTAAAGATGGAGATTACATTTTACATAATGGCATGTACATTTATGTAAAAACTAGCATAGTACTAGGTACTCCTGAACATGTTCTTTACACTGAAACAACTCGCAAAGAAGCGGGTGCTTCTGCATCTTCAGCTATTGCTGATGCACTAGGAGAATAATACATTCAATAAATTAAGGGGAGTAGCGTTATGCGCTACTTCCTTTTTTTATTAAATCTAGTTTTAATTACTTAAAATATTACTATGAACAGTATTGATACAAGAAAAAGAGTAAATATAGAAGATATTGGACTTTATATTAAAAGTTTGCAAATAGATTATAATTTAGGGAATAATGCTAGAATAGCTATGCTAATAACTAAGCATTTTAATGTATTTTGCACAGAAGAGGACATACTCAAATACGAAGAACTTTCTTATTATCATGAATGTTTTTCTGAAGAAGAATATGATTTATTAAACGAAAGAGAACAATATTTTAAACAACTAGGTAGAACAAACCCTTTTTACTAAAATTAATAGATATGAGAAATTGCCCACAATGGTTAAATAATCTTATATACTTTTTAGCTGGTATAGGTTTTTATGGAATATTATTAATGCTCTAAAATAAAACCAATACTAAATACTTTCGGTGCTGTGTATTGATTAGTAATTAATACAAACTGATGACAGACGGGGAAAGACCCGTACATAATGCAGTGGCGGAATTGGTAGACGCTAACGTGTGTTAATAAAGGCTTATGTCAGATATAGTGTCTGAGACTGACTTATGGTTGCACACACGGGAATGCTGGCAAGCAGAGTGTAGTTATAATACATTACACATCACAGGTTCGAATCCTGTCTGCATTACTATTTATTAACTAAATCTAATATTATGAAACTATATTATTTTGATGAAAAAGGCAAACCTTATAGATTTAAAATTTACCCATATTTATTCTTACTATTTTGTTTAACAATTCTGTTATCACTAACAGAAAATAATTCTAAAGAAATAGATTATGAAGTTGAGCCTCAATTTGTAGAAATTTATACAGGAGAGGAACCTTTTGACTTCAAGCAGTTTAAACAATTTGTAATAGATTGTGGAATTAAATTCCCTGATATAGTAGTTGCTCAAGCTATTCAAGAAGCTAACTTTAAATCTCAAATATGGAAAGAAAATAACAATCCATTTGGAATGAAAGTAGCTAGATCACGTAACTCTACTGCTCTTGGTGAAAATAGGGGACATGCTAAGTTTAAAAACTGGAGAATGGCTGTATTAGATTACGCTTTAATGCAAGCAGTATTTGCTAGAAAGGTCACAACCAGAGCTCAATATTTTGAATATTTAAAAAATTATGCTGGAGATCCTAATTATAGAGATAAATTAAAACAACATCTCAGAGATTATAAAGGATTTGGCATATCGGAAGATTATTTATATGATTTATAAAATTTAGACAAATGAGCAATGCAGATAAACCAATTAATCCATGCACTATTAAAGGTAGACAAGGATTCGGAAACCAACCAACAATACCAAATAGAGAAGTTTACGGCTTAACTAAACGTGAATATTTTGCGGGATTAGCAATGCAGGGAATGATACAAAACATGCACATTAAACTTAATCTATCTAAAACTGAAGCTGATATAATTGCTTCTCAATCAATTCAATTTGCAGATGAACTACTTAAACAACTTGAATCAGATGCGAGAGGATGAAATGATGGAGGGGTGAGTGTAACGGTTTGCAAATAGGCAATCGTTTTAATGTTGCTTATTTGCTGTTATGAAATAGTTGGTCTTGTAGTTTAATGTAAATGGTAGTTAAGTACCGCCTCGCAAAGGTAGGCAAAACCCAACCGCAAGAAGGAGATTCAGGTTCGACTCCTGACAAGACCAATTTTTTATAACAGTCGTGCAGGCGCACGTTTCAATTGCGCTTATACTTTGTTATTAATCACCCTCCCCCAACTAGAAGAAATACTTAAAAATCAGTAGAGATGGAAGAAAGAGAATATTACACTTATAAAATTAAGTGTAGAAATTGTTTGAAAGTACGTGAAATGGTATTTTCATTAAAGTCTAAATTTACACCTGAACAATTTAAAGGTGCTATGAATGAAAAATCAACATACCCACAAGCGGCTCAATGTAGATGTGATAACGGAAGTATTATGTATCACGATGTTGTGAGTTATTGTATTACATTGTAACCCTTAAAAACGAGAAAGGATGAAAACAGCAGTGGAATTGTTCGTTCAAGAATTATTCAATAATGGTTATTTTCATTATGGAATACCTGAAGATATGGTTAATGAAGCCAAAGAAATGGAGAAGCAACAGATAATTGAGGCTTATGCTAGCGGCGTTTTAAATGAATGCTCAGGCGCAAATATTAGAAGTGAACAATACTACAACGAATATTACAACAACACATTTAAAACCCACGACAAATGAGAGAAATAAAATTTAAAGCGCAACGATTAGACGGTAAAGGATGGGTTGTTGGACATTACACAACCGCTGAAGATTGTGTTTACAAATCAATAAGTCATTACATAATTGTTAAAGGCGTTATTTCTTATGGTGTTCAATGGGAACGATATACAGTCAACCCCGATACCGTTTGCCAATTTACAGGCTTACTAGATAAGGATGGAAAGGAAATATTTGAAGGGGATATTATTGATACTGAAAAAGCCCCTATGCGAGTAGTTTATAAAGATGGATGTTTTTATTCTGAATCAGAATCAATGTATAGACTCGGTGGTTGGAGCATAGAATCAATTCAAGTAATCGGTAACA
>Ga0105097_10000242_pt1 | contig 24001 bp, 20 predicted proteins | sample PPLLak12cMay2015_FD_87035 | JGI IMG/M metagenome (GOLD analysis project Ga0105097, IMG submission 87035) | Freshwater sediment microbial communities from Prairie Pothole Lake near Jamestown, North Dakota, USA - PPLs Lake P7 Core (1) Depth... | ecosystem: Environmental > Aquatic > Freshwater >...
TCTTCAGCAACAATCCCATCCGTTCCTGCGATTCATTCCCGATGATCTCTTTTGACGAAAGCGTTGGATCACCGACAGGCAATTTGGAGATATCAATTTCTCCACCTGTTGCTTCTACCAGTTCCGATAAGGAATTCAAGTGGCCTCCTGCGCCATGGTCATGAATGGAAATGATGGGGTTTTTATCCATTTCAGTCATTGCCCGAATAGCATTGTAAACCCGTTTCTGCATTTCAGGATTTGACCGCTGAACGGCATTAAGTTCAATGGCATTATTATATTCACCAGTGGCTACTGAAGAAACTGCGCCACCACCCATTCCAATCCGGTAATTATCACCGCCCATGACAATGATTTTATCGCCGGTGCCTGGTGTGTCTTTGTGACTGTCCTTTTTCTTGCCGAAGCCGATCCCTCCTGCCAGCATGATCACCTTATCATAGCCAAACTTCTTTTGCGATGCAAAAAGTTCAAATGTCAGCACACTTCCACAAATTAAAGGCTGACCGAATTTATTGCCAAAATCGCTGGCTCCGTTCGATGCTTTGATGAGAATTTCTTCTGGTGTTTGGTACAACCATTTTCTAGGTTGGGTGTGCATTTCCCATTCCCTTCCTGGTTCCGATCTTGAATAAGAAGTCATGTAAACAGCTGTCCCGGCCAATGGAATGCTCCCTTTTCCTCCCGCCATGCGATCGCGGATTTCGCCGCCGGTTCCGGTAGCCGCTCCATTGAATGGTTCCACCGTAGTTGGAAAATTATGGGTTTCTGCTTTAAGCGATAATATGGTTTCAATGTCTTCAATCCTGAAAAAATCAGCTTTATCCTGGGTTACCGGGGCAAATTGTTCGACGGTTGGTCCTGATACAAAAGCCACATTGTCTTTATAGGCCGATACCAAACGGTTGGGATTAACTTTTGACGTTTTTTTAATAAGACTGAAAAGTGTTTCCGGCATTTCCTTTCCATCAATAATAAAAGTACCGTTGAAAATTTTATGACGACAATGTTCAGAATTCACCTGCGAAAAACCAAAAACTTCACTATCTGTTAATTTTCTTCCAAGGCGATTACTGAGGTTTTCAAGATATCCAATCTCCTCATTGTTTAGGGCAAGGCCTTCCTGCTGGTTGAAAGCGGTTAAGTCAGAAACATAGATGAGGGGTTCAGGTTTTTTATCGATTGTATAAATAAGTTGGTCAGGATTATTATATAATGACTGAAGCATGCGGTCGTAATTTGCATGATCAGAATCAACTTTAAATAACTCTTCTATTCTGGAGATGCCATTAATTCCCATATTCTGTGTAATTTCGACAGCATTCGTGCTCCAGGGCGTGATCATTTCTTTTCTGGGGCCTACAAAGATCCCTTCTATTGTTTCCCTGTCAAGGTATTCTGCATCCCCGAAAAGCCATCGAAGTTTTTGAATGCCATCGGAATGAAGCATTGCATGAACACCGACTGCATAGTAGTTGTTTTCAGCTCCTTTGAAAAAAATTACCATTTGGAAGAATTGTTAGATATTAATTGAACCAAAAGTTTCTTCAGCCTGCAAAGGTAAAAATGTAACGCTTAACTGGATTTTAAAACCATCTATTTTATTCACAATGGCCATGTTCATTTTTTGATCAATATCATCAAGCAGGTGTCCTTTCTTATGAAGATACTTGAGTTCAAATCTTCAAATCATGACTATGCTTTGATGCCTATTCATTTTCATAAAGTAAGGGAAATAAAACTTTTTAATAACCGGCAAATTCTGAATAACACACCTTAACGAAAAATTAACATTTTGATAATTAAAAAATATTACTTTTGCCCCCTGAAATTTTAAACTAATAAGCTAACTAATTAATTATTAAAAATTTAAGTTATGAATCAAGTACATGAGAATTTAAAGAAAAGTTGTCAGGAAGCATTACAAACATTTCAAAAATTGAACAAAGAAGAATACAGAGATATCCAATCCAAACTTGAGTGGTGCATCGGAAGTTACGAAAACGACCAAAATCCCTCAGGCTTATTTGAGAGTGGAATTAAATCGCTGGATATTCTGAAAGGCATTAAAGCCAAGCAGCCTAAGCTGGTAACAAAGAAGGTAATTGACAGTCTTGAAAAGTCAATTTTAAACTTCAGTTAATTACAAACTATTTAAGAGAAAAGGAGGCCCATTTGGCCTCTTTTTTTATTTGTACCTGTTTTAAAATTATCAATGTCCGTTTGATTTTTTTGTTTTATTTCGTGTAATGAAAAAACGTATTTTTCGTTTAGTAATTTAATAATCCGGGTAATCAATCAATTACGATGATGGATTCACAATCAGATGATGTCTTGATTTCAGATCGCGTTAGCATCCTCAGGGTGGTGGAAATTTTTTCTGAAACCTCCGATAATGTGCTGATGGAAATCGCTTCCTTTCTCAAGGAGCTGAAAGTAAAGCAAGGCCAGAATGTATTTAAAAAAGGAGAAGAGGGCGATTCGATGTTCATCATCAAATCAGGAGCTGTAAGGGTGCATGATGGCAACCATGTGATTTCGCGGTTGAATTCCGGCCAGGTCTTTGGCGAATTTGCTTTGTTCGACAATGAATCCCGGTCAGCCTCTGTTACCGCTGAAGAATCAACCATCCTTTTCAAACTTGAGCAAAATGATTTTTACAAAGTCATGATGAATAAGGCCGAAGTTACCAAAGGAGTATTAAGGAAGGTACTGAAAAGAATCCGTGAAATGAATGAACTGGAGGGAAAACTTGCCAAGAGCTATCTCAGTATCCAAAAGCAGAAAAACGAAATAGAGGAACAAAATGCTAATATTCTTGAACAGAAAAAAGAACTTGAAGCCACAAACCAGCAACTCCTTAAACTAAATGAAGAAAAAAATCAGTTGATCAGCATTGTCTCTCATGGCTTAAGGAATCCGCTTACCAGCAGCCTTTGCGTCATCGATTTGCTGGAACATGAATCTGAAAATCTTACAGAAGATCAGCAGGAATATACCCGCCTTGTCCACAGCAGCCTCCGGCGAATGAACAGCCTTATCAACCAAACCCTCGACATCGACATCATCGAACTTCAAAGAAACAAGCTTTCATTGCAAAAAATCAATCTTGCCGACCTTTTAAGGCAAATTGAAAGCGGGTTTAAATATACCCTTTCTCTTAAAAAACTGGATATTGAATTAAAGCTGGAAGAGTTGTTTATTGAAGCAGATAAGAATTTTATTTATGTTGTCTTCGATAACCTGCTTTCGAATGCCATCAAATTTTCCCCCGGAAACAAAAAGATTTACATTGAGCTAATGAAAAGTAACAGTATGGCCAGGGTAGAGATAAGTGACGAAGGACCCGGTATCAGTCAGGAAGCTTTACAATCATTATTCGATAAACCCAAAATCCATAACCGCCAGACAGATAAAACGGGTCTTTCAATCGTGAAAAAATATGTGGAGGCGATGAAAGGTGAGTTGCTTTGCAAAAGCCGGCCGGGACAGGGAACAACCTTTATAGTTCAGTTTAAAGCTGAATAGACCATCATTACAATTATTTTTAGCACATCCTTACAATCATTTCGCTCCAATCGGATCGATCTTTCACAAGGAATTTGTTTTCTGTGCCGTCTTTGGTAATAATGTTCAATCCGTTTGAAAAGAGAAGGCGGTTATTGTAGAACATTACATCCTTTATCTCGTCAGGCCAAATCTCAACATTGGGATGGGTTTGTCCATTGGTTTCCGGCTTGAAATATACTCTCTGGTTGGTAAGAATAAGTTTTCCTTTGATGGTGCTGCCATTGGATACATGATCGCTGTCGCCGGCTTTGATTACCATTTCATTGGGATTCATGTCGATCTTCATAGTAGAGGTATTATTCTGAATTAAACTTTAAACTTTCTTTTTTATTATTAGAACTAACCAAAAGCCGCTTTAAAATTGCAGTTAATTAAATAGTGACAATAATATGACGCCCGGAGATAGTATTTGTTACAATAAAAATTGAAACAAAAAAGTTAACCTCTATTCTTCTTTATCATTCTTTTCCGGTTCTTGTGAGTTTAACACTTCCATTACCCCCTTAAATTTTTCATTGGGTACCGGCAATGAAAGCACATAGTGTTTAATTTTCCATTGTCCATCTTTTTTGCAGACAACACCTGAACCTCGAAAGACACCGCCGGTGAATTGAAGAAGTTCGTCGAACCAGGCAAAGGAGCCGTCTTCGGAAAGATAGATATTCCTTTTGATGGCAGTAAAACTCCAGGCCTTTCCTTTATCGAAATAAGGTTTTGACCATTCGAAGAATTCCTGCTTGGTCCAGATTTCGGTAGCATCCGATCCAATATAAATTCCGTCTTCGGCAATCCCATCAAAATAGGCCTGCTGATCAGCATTTGCTGCGGCCTTATGCCACGTGTCAAGCGTTTGGGTGATTTTCTCTTTCTCCTTTTCCTGTGAAATTGCCAGGAATGAAAAAGAAATTAACAGAGCAGAGATAAATATTTTAGTTTTCATGAGTGTAAAGTTATTTAGTAAGCTGTAAAACAAATTTTATTCATACTTAATGGCCTGAACCGGGTTGGTAATGGCTGCCTTGATGGACTGGTAAAGCACTGTAAGAACCGCGATGATAAGAGTGGCAATTCCCGCAACAAAAAAGATATACCACTTGTCCGTGATCTTTACGCTGTATGCAAAATTTCCAAGCCAGCGGTCGATGAAATAATAAGCCAGCGGCCAGGCTATAATGTTGTCAATGATGATCCAGACAGTGAATTGTTTCGAGATTAAAAACACGATTTGTTCAACAGAGGAACCCAGAGCTTTCCTGATACCGATTTCGCGTGTACGTTGTTCTGCATTATAGGAAGCCAGACCAAACAACCCAAGACAAGCAATTAAAATGGCAATGAAGGTGAAGGCTAAGAACAGTTCCCCTATCCTCGATTCGGCTTTGTAAAGATTATCCAGATCCTTATCGAGAAGAAAATAATCGAAGGGGAAAGAACTTTCGGTCTCTTCCCATTTTTTTTGAATGGTTTCCATGTTCTCTTTTATATTTCCGGGTTGGAGCTTTACATTCAAATAGCTGTGATTTTGAGAACCCATATACATCAGAACGGGTTCGATGGCATCATGCAACGACCGGAAATGAAAGTCTTTAACAACCCCGACAATATGCAAATCGGAAATGCTGTCGAAATGATATCCTGAGATTTTTTTATTCAGAGGATCTTCCCATCCCAGTTTTTTCATCAGGGTTTCATTGATCAGAATAGCGCTGCTGTCGGTAAAAAATTCCCGTGAGAAGTCTCTTCCCTTAACGATTTCCATTCCCATCGTTTTAACATAGTCGTAATCCACTACGTTTGTAAAAATAATCCAGGGCGCTTTTTCATCCATCCCTTCTGGATGGTAACCTGTTCCATCCATATCCCCGCCCGGAACAAACTTCGACATCGATGCATTGGATACACACGAAAGGTTTTTCATTTCGTTTTTAATCGCATTTGCATTGTCCTGCATGCGATCGCCTCGCAGAGGAATAACGACGAGCTGTTCTTTATCAAATCCAAGTTTTTTATTGCGGATGTAAGTCATTTGGCTATAAATAAAACCGGTGCAAATGATAAGGAAGACTGAAATTGAAAACTGAATAACAACCAGAACATTTCTGACAGAGGATTTCTTTGTTTTATTTCTGAGTGAACCCTTTAACACTTTTACAGGTTGAAAAGCCGACAAATAAAAAGCAGGATAGCTACCGGCAACCACACCTACAACGATCACAAGTACGAGCAGGAACAAAAATTCATATCCATGCTGAAACAATCTGAGACCAAATTCCTTGTCAAGCATTTGGTTAAAGGTGGGCAATGCAATTTCAACCAGGATCAGTCCAACGATCAATCCGATAAAGCTCAGGATAAGGGATTCACCGATAAATTGAAAGATCAGTTGCTTCCTGTCGGCACCCACAACTTTTCGCAGACCTACTTCTTTGGCTCGTTTTATTGACCGGGCAGTAGAAAGGTTCATGAAATTAATACAGGCAATGAGCAAGATAAAAACAGCTACCGCGAGAAATGCATAGGCATAATTAACATCGCTGTTGGTACCCAATTCAGCCATCAGGTTCGAATGCAGATGAATGCTTGTCATTGGCTGGAGATACGGCTCAAACTTGATGCTTGGCATTTCTGACAGCTCACCCATATTTTTCTTCAGGAATTCCGGGAATTTGGCTTCCACCTGTCTGGGGTCAGTTCCGGGAGCCAACAGAACATAGGTATGAACATTCAGGGAACCCCAATCATCGCTAAAATCACTTCCGTTCATTTTCAGAAATGTGGAATAAGAGGAAACCATGCTGAATGTGAAGTGTGAATTTGCAGGAACATCTTTAATAATTCCGGTTATAATAAAACTGTCCTTATCATTCAGTTTCATGGTTTTCCCAATTGGGTTCTTGTCAGGGAAATGCTTTTTCGCAATTTTTTCAGTGAGAACGATGCTGTTGGGTTCGTCCAGGGCTGTTTCAGGATTTCCCTGCAGCATTTCAAATGTAAATACATCGAAATAAGTGGAATCGGCAAAAATCATCCCTTCTTCATAAAACCTGTCATTCTCAGTGGAGAAAAATACTGTTTGGGAAAACTTATTTATCCTGACTGATTTCAAAACTTCGGGCATATCCCGAACCATCGATTCCCCGGTTGGTGATGCACAAACTGCCACATTAAAAACATCACCCGAAATTCTGCCATTGATGCATACCCGGTAAATGTCATTCGCATTTTTATGAAACTTATCAAAGCTGAATTCATGAACCACATGAAGCACGATAAGGATGAAGGCAGCGAAACCTATGGCAAGGCCGGAAATATTGATAATGGAATAGGTTTTTTGCCTTGTGAGATTCCGAAAGGCGATGAGAAGATAGTTCTTGAACATTTTGTTAAAGTTAAATTATTCAAATTTTAATGCTTCCACAGGATTGGTTCTTGAGGCCTTTATCGCTTGAAAAACAGTTGCTAAATAGGTAATCAAAATTGCCATTAAACCACTTAGTGCAAAAATCCACCAGGGAATGTTGGTTTGAAAAGCAAAATTTTCCAACCACTTATCCATTCCATACCACGATAAAGGAAAGGCTAATATAATTGCAATAACTGTCAGGCGTGCAAATTCCTTTGATATCAAAATTAGTATTTGTGATATCGGTGAACCCAACACTTTTCGGATTCCTATTTCTTTGGTCCTTTGTTCAGCAATAAAGGAAGATAATCCATATAAACCAATTGCAGCAATTAAAGTAGCCAGTATGGTAAAATAAACAAACAAGCGGCTCATGTTTACCTCTTTTGTGTACAATTCTTCATATTTTGTCTGCAGCATGAAATATTCAAAAGGAAAATCAGGATATAATACTTTCCATTTCGATGATATCGACTGGATTGCTTCGTGTTGATTTTCAGGTGTAATTTTTATGGCCAGATACCTGATACGTTCAGGCTGGTTCATTATGATCAGGGGCATCACAACTGCATGCAGAGAGGCGAAATTAAAATTATCAACGACTCCAACGATTTTTAACGGATATGCCTTCTCACCCTTGTCTCCGGGAATGAAAATTTGTTTGTTTAACGGATCATTCCAGCCTAATTTATCCTGGTAGGCTTTATTGATAATAATTGCGTTTGAATCGTTCATACTGTTTTCAAAAAAATTTCTTCCCTGTAAAAGGCGGGCATTGAAAACTTTTAAAAAATTTGGATCAGTTTGAATATTTAACAGGAGAATCATATCATCATCGTCGCCACCTTCCGGATAAAAACCTCTTCTTTGCTGAAAGTTTCCCAGGTACGAAGAGGATCCTGTCACATCCAATACACCCGGTAAGTTTTTAATTTCTGCTTTGAGCGAGTTATAGTTTGCCGTCATAGAGCTGTTTCGAAGTGCAACAATCACCATATTTTTAGTATTTATTCCCAGGTCTTTGTTATGCATATAACTTAGTTGACGATAAATTAAAAAGGTAATTGACACCAAAAAAATCGAGATGATAAATTGTAAAATGACCATTACATTTCGAAAATTGGATTTTTTCGATTTACTATAAAAGGATCCTTTTAAAACGGAAATGGGATTAAAACGAGATAAATAAATTGCAGGATAACTGCCGGCCAAAAATCCAACAATGAACAACACCGCAAATAGGAAAACCACATAATTCCTTTTTAATAAAAAATCAATGGAGAAATCATCTCCGGTTAAAGTGTTAAAGACTGGCAGGGCGAAAAAAATCAGTACGATGGATAAAATCAAACCCATACCCACAACTACAACAGATTCAGTGATAAATTGCCGGAACAGCATTCCTTTATTTGCACCAAAAACCTTACGTACACCTACTTCCCTGGAGCGCCTGGCTGATCGTGCAGTTGAGAGATTAATATAATTAATACATGCAATTACAAGGATAAAAATGGCAACTGCCGAAAACATATAAATATTTGTAATATTGCCGTTTGTTTTTAGTTCGTGCAGGATATTGGAATGTAAATAAATGCTCGTAATCGGTTGTAAAAAAATCTCATACTTTCCTCCAATTCTTGTCAATTCTTCCCCCATATGCCGTTTCACAACTTCATTTATCTTCGCTTCCAAAATAGTTTTATCCGTACCGGGATATACCTTAATATAATTCAGTGTTGTATAAGCAAAAAGAGATTGAAGTAAATCCCTGAACCGTTCATTTTGATACAAGGTTGAAAATGATACAAGGATGTCAAAATCAAGGTGTGTTTTTTGATCCGGGTCTTCAATAATTCCGGTGACTGTGTAATACTGGTCATTGTTCCATTTTATCTTTTCACCGACCGGATCGAGGGTCCCAAAAATTTTTTTTGCCATCCTTTCGGTTAGCAGGATAGAATAGGGATGTATCAATGCAGCACTGGATTCGCCTTGTAATAAATCGAACGAAAAAATTTCAAAAAAGGATGAATCGGCATACAGGATATTTTCTTCATAAAAGTATTTTTCACCTACTGAAAGTAAAGTCATCGTTCCCTCTCGAAGTCGCGTATAGCCCGATATCTCAGGCAATTCACTTTTCAGGATATGGGCTAATGGACCACCTGTGACAGCGGCTTCGAATTCGTTGCCAGACAAACTGGCTTTAACAGCCAATCGATGGATATCTTCTGCATCTTTAAAATGATCATCATAACTTAATTCAGTATAAACATGGATTAATATTAATAAACTACAGGCGAAACCAATAGCCAACCCAGACAAATTTATAATAGAATAAATCTTTTGCCGTGTGAGATTTCGAAAAGCGATGATCAGGTAATTCTTGAACATTCCATTTTTTTTTCGTGAACTAAATCACAATCTATATGTTAGCATTAATCCTATTCATATTTTATAGTATCCACAGGATTAGCCCTGGTTGAATGAAGAACCTGATAAAAAATGGTAATTAGTGAGATCAAGGATGTGATGCAAAATGTCAGGAAGAAGATCCAAACACTGATGCCGGTGTGGTATTCAAAAAGCTGCAGCCATTTATCCATCGCCCAGTAAGCTAAAGGCCAGGCCAGTATGTTAGCCAGGATCACCCACTTTGTAAAATCGGAAGAGAGCAAAGTCAGGATGCTTCGGTTGCTGGCTCCATATACTTTCCTGATACCAATTTCCTTTCTTTTCTGTTCGCTTGAATAATTCGCCAGACCAAAAAGTCCCAGGCACGCAATGAAAATGGCCAGCAGTGAAAAATATAGAAAGGTTTCTCCCGTGTTGTTTTCGGAAGCGTATGCTGTCTCTAAATAGCTGTCGAGAAATACATGGGAATAGGGTTGATTGGGTAAAATATCATTCCATTTCTTTTCAATGGCCGAAAGTGTATTATTAAGATTTCCGGGAGATAACCTTATGACTAAGTAATAAAATCCATCCCAGGGTTTCATGGTGATCAGCAAGGGTTCTATTTTTGTGTGAAGGGTGGAGAAATGAAAATCACTGATCATTCCAATTACCTTATGTTCGCCATCCCGCATGATCTTTTTCCCGACAGGGTCGGTCCAGCCGAGTTTCTTTGCAAGTGTTTCATTGATCAAAAATGCATCAGCATCCGTCGCATATTCTTTCGAAAAATTCCTGCCGGCAACTACCGGAATCTTCATCACATCAAGAAAATCATAATCCACATCCAATGCATGGATCATCAAGGGTTCTTCGTAACCTTCGGGGAAATAGCCGTTGCTGGTGAGTCCATAACCTGGCATTCCGGTTGAAGACCCGGCACTGATTACACCGGGAATATTTCGGAATTCCGTTTTCAGGATTTCGATTTTCTCCCTTGCCTGCGGGTCATGCAAGGTTAAATAAATAACGTTTTCCTTGTTGTAACCCAAATCTTTTTTGCTGATGTATTTCATCTGCGAAAAAACCAACAACGTGAATAAAATCAAAGCAGAAGAAATGAAAAACTGGAACACGACCAGTATATTACGTAAAATAGGCTTCCCCGAACGGACATTAAAATCCCCCTTAATGATTTTAACAGGTTGATAGCTTGCCATAAAAAACGAAGGATAGCTTCCGGCCAGCAATCCAACACCAAAAGTCAGGATTAGTATTCCGGCGATAAATCCTATGTTTTCCGGTCTGAATAAATGAAGTTCGGTGTTCACCAGCCGGTTGAATTCTGGTTGAAATATCTCGATCAGGATGATTGCTCCAATCAGGGCGATAAAGCTTGTGGTAATGGATTCTCCCAGGAATTGACGGATGATTTGCTTTTTTTCAGCACCCACCACTTTCCTGAGCCCGACTTCTTTCGCTCTTTTCATGGAGCGTGCAGTGGCCAGATTCATAAAATTGATGCATGCAATAATCAGTATAAAAATTGCAATAGCTGTAAAAATATAAATCATTGGCAGGTTCCCGCGGTTGCCAGCGTCATAATCGAGATTCGACCGGAGATGAAGATCTTTCAGCGGCTGGATCATCAAATAGAGTGTTATTCCAACCTGCTTGTATTTGTAATTGATGTGCTTTTCAAGAAAATCAGGAAACTTAGTTTCAAATGTTTTAAGATTGGTGTTTTCTGAAACCTTAACGTAGGTAATATAATTCCATTCGCCATCCCAATCCAGAAAAACATCCGGTTGATTATAAAGCGTGCTGAACGAAATCAATGCATTGAATTGTATGGTGGAGTTTACCGGTGGATTTTCAGAGACACCCGTTATGAGAAGATGATCTTTATTATTGAACCGGATAAATTCTCCAACCGGATTTTTCTCACCAAAAATCTGTTCGGCAAGCTTCCTGGTTAATACAACCATATTGGACTCTGATAGGACTTTTTCAGGATTTCCTGATAGTAGCTTAAAAGAAAAAACACTAAAAAATGAAGAATCGGTATGACTGACCTGGGAGGTAAAGAAATGTTTGTTTTGCCAGGTAAAAAATCCATCATCCGGATTTGACAACCTGACCATGGCCTTCACTTCCGGAAACTCTTCGAGCATAGATGGTCCAACTGCTGCAGTTGTAATTGCCGAGGAGGTCATCTCTCCGGATTGCTCCTCAATGATGTTGACCCGGTAGATGTTGTGTTTGTCTGCGTGAAAATGATCAAAACTCAATTCATTTTTGACAAATAGAAGGATCAGGATGCTGCAAGCTAATCCGATAGAAAGCCCTAAAATATTTATAGCAGAATAGACTTTATACTTCATCAGCATTCTGCTCGCTGTCTTCAGATAATGGGTTATCATAAAATGATCAGGCTAAACCCACAATTCACCCTTTCTCCTGAACATCAGCGGAATATTGCCATCATCGGGTGCGCCAATTTCCACAAGTTCCCAATCCCTTTCTTTATCCTGGATAAAATGCTTCAGAACCGTGACTTTGTCATGGGGGGGAACATCATGCTTTTCCCAGTTGAGCAATTCAACTTTGTAATGGATGGTTCGTTTTTTTCCGTTAATGCTGACTTCAATTTCAACATTTTGTTCCGGTTCAATATCAGGGATTAATACTACAACTTCTCTCATATCAGTAACAGTTTAAAATGGTTAAAAGATTCAATATTTAATCTCTTCATTGCCATGTTGACTGATCATTTTTGTTCGTGCCTGAAGTAAATCTTACTTACAATCTGCCATCCTTCCTCAAATTTATACAGCGACAGATAGTCTGTAAAAAGGATGTTGCCTCCTTTATACAATTCAATCTTGACCATCGCTGCATTCCCCGTAACATCAATTAAAGGGAACTTGCATGTTACTACTTCCTCTGCTGTTGGCGGATTCGGGTTTTCTGCAAGTTTTTTCTTATGATACTGTATCCAACTGTAAATTGGAAATTTGGTGAGTTCGTTGTTTTTATTTCCAAGCAGCTCAAAGCCCGGATGAAATCCTTTTTCAATGTCTGAAACCGGTCCTTTGTTTTGCAATCCATCCACGTAAGCAGACTGAATTACTTTTTTAATCGCTTCCTTTTCCGAATCATCTTGTGCAGCCAAAAAAACAGGCAGGAAAATAATAACCAGGATGAATAATTTAATCGTTTTCATAGCCATTTAAATATTTACAGCGTTAACTTTTCCTTTAATGTTTTCGTTGATGATCTGTCCGTCGAACAGGCGGATAATGCGCTGGGCATACTCAGCATCACGTTGCGAGTGGGTTACAATGATCAGGGTAGTACCATTCTGGTTCAACTCTTCCAGCATGTTCATCACTTCTTCGCCATGGGCCGAGTCGAGGTTACCGGTTGGCTCATCGGCAAGGATCAGCTTCGGTTTTGCTACTACCGCTCTTGCAACGGCAACACGTTGCTGCTGACCTCCGGATAATTGCAACGGGAAATGTTTTTTACGGTGGTTGATCTTCATGTATTCCAGCACCTCTTCCACCCTGGCCTTTCGTTCCGATGATTTCATACCAAGGTAAATCAGCGGAAGTTCGACGTTTTCAAAAACATTCAGTTCATCAATGAGGTTAAAGTTCTGGAAAACGAACCCGATGTTTTCTTTCCGTAATCTTGCCCTGTTCTTTTCGCTGTAATTCGCTACGTCCTGTTCAAGGAAGAAATAATTGCCTCCGGATGGATTATCCAGCAAGCCAAGGATATTAAGCAAGGTTGATTTCCCGCAGCCCGATGGCCCCATAATAGCCACAAACTCGCCTTGTTTTACTTCAAAGGTTACCTGGTTCAGGGCTGTTGTTTCAACTTCGTCCGTCCTGAAGACTTTTGTTAGATTTTCTGTTCTGATCATAATGTGTGAATTTTAAGTTGTTTGTCTAATTAAAATTTTGCATGGGGCTGGGAGCGTGGAGCATGGGGTCAATCAGTTAAATGAGGGTTTTACGGAAATTTGTCACCTTTCTGCTCAACAATTCCAGCTTTGTAAATAAATCATCTTTTTCCTTATCTGTTATAATTTTTCTTCTTACTAAAATAACCAAAACGTTGGCACATTCATAAATTGAACGATGAGTATAATTGAGGAAATTGGCAAAATCAGCATTTGAAAAAGATCCGGAACCCTCTGATATATTATTTGACAAACTCATTCCCGCTCCATCCAATTGTTCGGCAAATCTGAATCTTTTTTGTTCTCTTAGTCTGTCAGAAATGTCAAATAAATTATCACCTATTTCGATAGCTAATTTCCAAATTTCAAGATTTTCAAATCTGAATTGTGCCATTGTTGTAAAGTTATTTTGTTATTATTGCTTTAAAAAAATTCAAACTTCTTTCTTCCTTTCCCTGCTCCATGCCCCACGCTCCAAGCCCCTCGCGCTTTCCTGCTCCCCACTACTTAAACACCAGCTTCTCCTTCCCACCAAACGAATCATAAGAAGAAATAATCACCTGCTCACCGGGTTCCAGCCCTTCCATTACCTCGTAAAAATTCGTATTCTGGCGCCCTATCTTTATTTTCCGTTTGGTAGCAAATTCTCCCGAACCATCTACGATGTAAATCCAGTTTCCGCCGGTTTCCTGAAAGAATCCACCGCGTTTGACAATGATGGCATCGGTCGGACTGCTGAATGAAAGCCGGATCTGGAGCGTTTGACCTCTTTTAATCTGTCCGGGTTCTTCACCTTCGAAAAATAAATCCACCTGAAATGATCCATTGGTAACGTCAGTATAAATTTTACTAATGGCTAAATTATAAGTCTTGCCTGCAAAATCGAATTCGGCCACCTGTCCGATGTAGACCCTCGAAACATAGCGCTCGTCAATATTTGCGCGTAGCTTAAAACCTTCAGCCAGGTCTATGGTACCTAAGTGCTCACCAGCGCCTTTTGTTTCACCAATCTCAGCGCTGAACGAAGACAACTGTCCTTCGATAGGCGCTTTGATATAAAGATTTTCGATGGTGGTTTTTAAAAGTCCCAGGTTGTTATGCATGCGGATGATAGTCGCATCGATGTTTTTACTCCGGCTGACTGCTGAAATGGAATCGAGTTTTTTAAGCTCAAGAGAAATCTTCATTTGTTTCACCGTAAAATCATATTCGCGCTGTGCATCTTCAAACTCTTTTTTCGAAAAAACACCTTCTGCATAAAGTTGCTTTTTCCGCTCAAAATCAAGTCTGCTTTTATCAATTGTATATTGAAGGTCGACAATCTCACTCTGCCGGATAAATTTATTTTGCTCAAGACCAATCTTGGTATTTTCAAGGTTGTTGATAGCCTCAAAAATCCTGGTCTCTGTTTCCATCTGGCTGAGCTCCATATTGGTGTTTGAAAGTTTGAGGATAGTGTCACCTTTTTTTAGTTGTGCTCCGTCTTCGACATAAATTTTTTCCACAAAGCCGCCCTGAACCGCATCTATATAAATTGTATTCTTCGGCAAAACTACACCGTCGATGGGGATAAATTCCTGGAATTTATCTGCCTGAACGGATGAAATTGTGATCTGTGTTTTATCTACATATAGCTTGCTGCGCTTATCCCTGAAGAAAAGAAGATAGAGAATAAAAATCAGGAAGATGCTGATCCCGGCTATATTCAATATCTTTTTAGTTGTCCATTTTTTCTTTTCGATTGCTTTATCCATTCCCATAAACCGGTAATTATTTTCTTTCGTGAGTTGTGACTTACTAAACCTGATTCATTCGCACACCTTATTTAAAAAGGTTTTCAACTGTTTTTCCAATATTATGCCATGAATCTCAAAAGTATGAATTACAAGGTTTTATTATACATGATGGATTTAACATTTATTAACATTGTTCGGTGGCGGGCAGGTGGCGTACAGTTGCGAACAGGAAGAAATTAATTGCCTAAAGCCAGCTAAAGTGACTAAGATTAATAAGGCGAAGTAATCCAGGGATTAACAGAAGGAAACTTCAACATGTCCCTCCATGTTCTCCGTGTTTAAAATTCGCATAACATCCCCCTGCCCTCCCGCCATATCGGGACAAGCCCTTCAAAGGGGGAACGGAACCAGAAACCAAACTTTGAACCTTGAACTTCAAACTTCGAACTTTTTATTGTTAATCATTTAACAATTTCTATTTTTGACCCCTCAGAAAAGTTTAAAATTGTATGTATAAAATAGAAGAACACCCCATACTCGAAGTGCCACAAGCTGAAAAGGTCAGCTTTACTTTTAATGATAAAGTCGTAACAGGAGAAAAAGGATTTACAATAGCTGCTGCTTTACATCAGTCAGGATTTCCCGTCCACAGCCATAGTTTAAAAGACCGCAACCGCAGCCTCGAATGCGGCATCGGCAAATGCGGCGCCTGCGAAATGCTGGTGAATGGAGAAGTCAAGAGGATTTGCATCACAAAAGTTGATGATGTTAGAGAAGTCAGTGAAATTCCAACCGAATATACTCCCGAACCCACAAAAGTTGACAGGAAAAAACCCATCAATGTTTATAAAACCACCGTTGCCATTATTGGCGCTGGACCTGCCGGTCTTGCTGCACGCGAAGAGCTGATAAAGAACAACATTGATAATATTGTCATTGATAACAATGACAAAATCGGTGGACAGTTCACGATGCAAACCCACCAGTTTTTCTTTTTTGAAAAAGAAAAGAAATTCGGTGGCATGCGGGGTTTTGATATTGCCAAAACATTAGCAGGCGATGACCCCACAGGCATTTTCCTCGATTCAACGGTTTGGGATATCCTTGAAGGGAACAGGCTTGCCTTAAAAAACATCCGGACCAATGAAATTTATTATGTGGATGCTGAATACCTTGTGATTGCAACAGGCGCTGTACCTTTCATGCCGACTTTTGAAAACGACGATCTTCCGGGCGTTTATACTGCTGCCGTTGTTCAAAAAATGATGAATAACGAGTTTACATTGCTGGGTAAAAATGTTTTGACAGTTGGTGCCGGAAACATCGGTTACCTGACCTCTTACCAATTGATGCAGGCAGGTGCTCATGTCAAGGCAATCATCGAGGCACAACCCACCGAAGGCGGGTTTCCGGTTCAGGCCAACCGTGTTAGAAGGCTAGGAATTCCGGTAATCTTATCTCATATTCTGCTGAAAGCCATTCCCAATGAGGATCATACCGGGATAACGGGCGCTGTGGTGGCTGAATGTAAAAACTTTCAACCTATTCCCGGCACAGAAAAAGTGATTGATGGAATTGATGCAATCAACATTTGCACCGGACTTGTTTCCGACGACCAATTACTGATTAAAGGAAATGAAATTTTTGGACGAAAATGCTATGGAGCCGGTGATTCTATCCGCATCGGGGAAGGCACCAGCGCAGTACTCCGCGGCAAGCAGGTTGCTTTTGAAATCCTTGAGGATATGGACAAGCCATACAATTATGAGGATTTCCTTTCATTATCGAAAGAGTACATTGACTCGCAGCAACACCCGACACGGGTGATCGAAAACCCTTTTGTTCCAGCAAAGGAGCGAATGTTTGAAAAGCCCTTTGTTCAGATTGACTGCCTGTATGGTTTTGCGTGCAATCCCTGCGAATTTGCCTGTCCGCATGGCGCCATTACAAAAACATCAACCAGTACAGTTCCTAAAATTGACTTTACGAAGTGTATTGGCTGCATGGATTGTGTTTATCAATGTCCCGGACTGGCGATTTTTGGTTACAACCTCAAAAAAGACTGGCTCTTCCTGCCGATTGAATATGAGATTCAGGAAGGCGAGGAGGTTTACCTGGTTGACAATAACGGTAAAATTTTAGGAGAAGGAGTGATTACCAAAATCCTCAGAAAAAACAATAAGACAAATATTGCACGAGTCCAGGCAACCGATATTTCAGGTGAAAAATTAGTTGAGGTACGGGGATTCATTATTCAAAACAATTATCCTGAACTGATTGAATTTAAAAAAGCAGGGGAAGTGGCTTCCGAAACTTATGTTTGTCATTGTGATGACGTAAGGCTGAACGAAATACTGGATGTTGTCGGTGACCGGAAATTTATTTCGGTGGATGAGATTAAGCATACTACCCGCCTCGGAATGGGAGCGTGCCGTGGTAAACGCTGCATCCCAAGATTAAAACAAACGATACGATCGCATGGCATTTCCATCGTTGGTGAACCCACACCCCGCGGACCACTTTCCAACCAGATTGCAATGGGCGACCTCTATCCGAAAGAGGTGCATGAAAAGATGATTGTGAGTACCAATGGAAATCCACTTAGGAAAGAAAAAGTAAAAGCCCTGGTTGCTGGCGGGGGCATTGGTGGTTCGGCTTTGTTCAGGTATCTTGCTGAAGCGGGTAAAGAACCGGTGTTGTTGAATTACGGGCGTGGCGCATCCTGGAGAAACATTGCAGGTGGACGACCTAATTTCAGCGTCCCCGAACTTTCGGATATCGCAGTGCATAATCTTGAGATATTCAAAGAACTTCATAAAGTAAAGAACATCGACTTTCATCCGATCAACTATGTGACTTTTGCCCATGATGAACAAATGTACAAAGCGCTGGAGGCTTCCATGGCATGGTCGGATGCAAGGATGATTGAACCGAAGGATTTCAGGAAAGAGATCTCTTCGCATATCAATCCAAAGCTCGATACCTATATTGCTGCTTTAATCACAAAGAACTGCTGGCAGGCAACACCCGGAAAAGTGATAGACCTTATCCGCAGAATCGGTATCCAGAATGGCGGAAAAATACTGGAAGACTGCAAGCTGACGGATGTAAGAAAAGAGGGTTCAAAATATTTTGTGCTGGTGCAGGATCATGAAAAGAAATATATTGAGTTTGAAACGGAAGTTTTCATCAATGCACTGGGACCCGAAGGTGAAAAGTTTGCAAAGCAACTGAACCTCGAAACAGGAATTTACCCTGTAAAGCACCAGGCATTCATCACCCGCCGGCTACCGATGATGGGAAACAAGGGAATTCCTTTACCCATGATCATTGACCGCAGAAGGTATAAAGGATTTACGGCAGTTTACGGTCAGCAACTCGCTGAAACCGGCCAGATCATTGGTTGCGCCTCGCCTGCAGTAGAACCACCTGAAACCGGTTCAAACCTGAAGATAAACTCGAAAGATTTCGTGGAGATTGCATCTGAAGTTTTTGTGAACTGGATTCCCGAATTATCATCCGTCGGATTTCAGGCAGTTTGGGCAGGGTATTATGTTGAACCGAGGATGGTGATCGATCCTGAACTGGGATTATTTATCGGATTACGCGGACAAGGCTATATGCTTGGACAATACCTTGCCAAAATGTATGTGGATAAACTTACCGGAAAAGAAGTTCCATCTTATTTCGAAAGGCTTTCGATGAAAGGAGACGGGATGCCGGAGAAGGCGTTTAAGTAGGTTTCAGGTTCCATTCCCCCTTTGAAGAGCTTGTCCCGCCATGGCGCATTAGCATCAAGCTAAGCAGCTATTTTTGACTGGAATTGTTTTGCGTTAAGTCTGTCTTTTCGCTTGCGTATAAATATAAGGTTCTGGTCACGTTTGTATCTGCCATGAAAGAGACCTCAAGGCATTATTACTTTTTCGCCTCCGAGCCGGTGATCAGCGATTACCCCACAAACCTCACTGAAAAGAAAAAGATCATCTCAAGCCTGTTTGAAGACTATGTAAGGCATTTGGAAAAGATGATCGTGAAATATCCTGACCAGTGGTTTAATTTTTTTGATTTCTGGGGGGATATAAGATGACCTCTATACTGTGAAACAATTCCCTATCCAAATTTCTTTACTTTTGCGCCCTGTAATCGTTTCAAATGGTAATAAAAAAGAAAGAACCGGCGCACCTTGTTCATAAAAGTGAAACCACCATCCGTTTCAGCGAAGTAGATTCAATGCGGATTGTGTGGCACGGGAATTATATTGTGTTTTTTGAAGATGGCCGGGAAGCGTTTGGCAAACAGTATGGCATCGGCTACCTCGATATGTATGCTGCCGGATTGATGACGCCGGTGGTGGAAGTATCGTGCCAGTATAAAAAGCAGCTTTATTACGGAGACACAGTTATCATTGAAACGCAGTACATTGCCACGGATGCAGCCAAAACCCTGTTTCATTATAACCTTTACAGGAAGAGCGATCATGAGCTTGTGGCAACGGGTAAAAGTGTTCAGGTTTTTTTAGATAAGAATGGCGAACTTCTGCTGACTGTTCCTGATTATATCATTGAGTGGAAAAGGAAACACGGATTGCTGAAAGGATAAAAACGGATGGGTACTTACATTGCGGGCGACAATATCATAACCTCCCTGGGATTTACAACTGCTGCGAATTTTGATAAAATCAGTTCAGGTATTACAGGTGTGAAAATCGTTCATGAAAATGATCTTTACCCGGAGGAATTTCCCGCATCCCTCGTTGATAAAAGCCTCCTGAATTCAGAAGCAAATGAAAAAGGAATAGACAAAGCTTACACGAGGTTTGAACAACTCATTATCCTTTCGGTGACCGATGCAGTTTCAGGTCTCAATATTGATTTGACCTCACCAAAAACCCTCCTGATCATTTCTACGACAAAAGGAAATATAGATTTACTAAAAGACAATAAGGGTTTTTCGGATGACAGGGTGCATCTCTGGAAATCCGCGCAGGAAATCGGGCATTATTTTGACACTTCCAAAATGCCCATTGTTATTTCTAATGCCTGTGTTTCGGGTGTTCTTGCAATTATAGCCGCCCACCGCATGATCGCGCAGGGAAAGTATGAAAATGTCGTCGTTTGTGGCTGCGATGTGCTGTCAGAGTTTATCGTTTCAGGTTTTCAATCATTCTTTTCGCTAAGTAAAGATGTTTGCAAACCATTTGATAAAGATAGGAGTGGTCTAACCCTGGGCGAAGGTGCAGGAACTGTTGTTTTAACATCAAATAAATCCATTAGCCCAGGACCTTTGATTGAGGTTGTTTCGGGATCGGGAAGCAATGATGCCAACCATATTTCAGGGCCTTCCAGAACAGGCGAGGGACTTTACATTGCCATAAATGAAGTTTTAAGCGGAAGATCAGATATTGATTTCGTTTCGGCTCACGGAACAGCAACCGCTTATAACGACGATATGGAATCCATCGCATTTTCGCGTTGCAACCTGAGCCATATTCCGGTAAACAGCTATAAAGGATACATTGGGCATACGCTGGGAGCTGCCGGAGTGATCGAATCCATATTCTGCTTCGAAACCATGCGGGAGAATTTATTGGTTAAGACATATGGTTTTGAAAATCCGGGAACTTCAGAAAATATGAATGTGATAGGGCAGAATATTCCAAAAGCCATAAATAAAGTCCTGAAAACAGCTTCAGGTTTTGGGGGAAGCAATGCAGTTATCTTATTTAACAAACATGATGAATAGTCTGGTTATATCATCCTATTGTATCATCCGCAAAGGAATTGTTATCACTCAGGACAAACGTCTTGAATTCCCAGGTTTTACTAATGACGGAAAGTTTCTGAAGGAGATTTTCAAACATCTCGAAAGCAGTTATGCCAAATTCTATAAGATGGATCGTTTGAGCAAGCTGGCTTTTCTCGCTTCGGAATTCCTTTTAATTTCAGCTGAACACAAGAAATATCAGCCTGAAGAGATCGCCCTGGTTTTTTCCAACTCCTCTTCTTCAATTGATTCGGATATCAAGCACCAGGCAACCATTGCCGACAAGAACAAATATTTCCCGGAGCCGGCAACCTTCGTTTATACCCTTCCCAACATCATGCTTGGCGAACTGAGCATCCGGCACAACCTGAAAGGGGAAAACATGTTTTTCGTATCTGAAAAGTTTGATCCGGCAATCATCGTAGATTACACCTCAATTTTGCTGGGCAGCAGCAGGCATAAATCTTGTGTCGCCGGTTGGGTTGATTATACAGCTACCGAATTATTTGCTGCTTTATTTTTTGTTGAACTGGCTGAGAATGGGTCTGCGTTGAAAGAGTTTGATTCTGAAACCCTGAAAAAAATCATGGAGTTATAATTGTTAAATTTGCCGGCAAATCAGCATTGCAGATAATTAAACAGCAACTTCATGCTCAACTACCGAAATACAACAATCGTTTTTTTATTTGTATTTTTTATGTGCGCTTTCTTGGCAGTTATATTCCATGGATGGTTTCTTGTTTCCTGCCTCTTGCTTCTTGTTATTGTATGGTTGGCGATTTTGGTTTTAGGATCTATTTTTATCCAATGGAATTTTTACTTTTTCTCACACAGTCATGGTGACCGGAATTCTTCGGAAATTTCCATCACTTTTGATGATGGTCCTGACGATACAATCACACCGAAAATCCTTTCTATTCTTGAAAATCACAATATCAGGGCTGCCTTTTTTTGTGTCGGGAATAAGATTGAAAAATATCCTGAGATCTTTAAAAGCATTGTTGAGAAAGGTCACATCGCCGGCAATCATTCATACAGCCACAGTTTTTGGTTCGATTTCTATTCTTCAGAGAGGATGGCCGAAGAAATTTCGAAGACTGATGAACTTATTTTAAAATTGTCAGGCAAAAAAAACAGATTTTTTCGTCCCCCTTATGGTGTGACAAATCCCATGCTTCGAAAGGCATTAAAGAAAACCGGGCAGATATCAGTAGGATGGAGCCTGAAGTCGAATGATACAGTTAAAAACCCGGATCATGTTTTATTGAACCTTTACAAAAAATTAAAAAACGGCGACATCGTTTTATTTCATGATACCATACCTGCAACTCCTGAACTTATTGAGCAGTTCATTATCAATGCTAAAAATACTGGTAAACGATTTGTCAGACTGGATGAACTTTTAAAATTTAAGCGTTATGATAATCCAACTTTCAAGTATTTATAAAAAAACTATTCTTCTGGATTTACTTTTGCTATTGCTTCTGCCTTTTGCCGTGATTGGACAGCCTGAGGGCTACAAGCTGGCTTCTGATCCGGGTTTTATAACCAAAAAAATAAATGAAGTTTCGGCTTCCACAAACTCTATCAATTCACAATTCATCCAGGAAAAAAATCTTTCTTTTATCAAAGAAAAAATAATCTCAAAAGGAATCCTTCTTTACCAGAAACCTGATAAACTCAGGCTTGAATACGCCGAACCCTTTACTTATATCCTGATCATGAATGGTGGCAGGATGATGACAGATAATGGCGATAAGAAATCGGAATACGACCTGAAGTCGAATAAGATGTTCAGCGAAATCAATAACCTGATCATTAGTTCAGTAAAAGGAAACATATTGGATAACCCGGATTTTAAATCGGCTATTTATGAGAATGCCGAAATCATTTATATTAATCTAACACCTTTGAATAAGGAATTGAACAAATACATTAAAACGATAGGTTTGTACATCAGCAAAAAAGATTACAACGTTTCTGAGTTGCAAATCACCGAGCAATCGGATGATTATACGCTCATCAGGTTTACCAACAAAGTGATCAATGAAGAAATTCCTCCGGCTTCTTTTAATTTGCAGTAGCGGGCTGTTGTTTATAGTTTCTTGCAGTCCGGTCCCGACAAAGGAGTATTCGAAGCAAACAAAGAAAGATCGACAGTTCACACCTGTCTTTAATGATACTTTCCAAAAAGCGCTGTACGAAGTTGAAATATCTTATGGTTCAAAGAACATTTCGGGGGTGGCAATCATTAAGAAGATGGAGGAGAATCAAACCTTTCGTACAGTATTTATGTCGGAAACCGGTTTGAAATATTTCGATTTCGAATATTTTCAGAACGATAGTATGGTGGTTCATTATATGATGGATGCAATGAATCGAAAAAAGATTATTCGTGCCTTAACCACAGACCTGGGGCTTATTCTGAAAAGAAATCCGGATCAAAAACTACTGACTTATTTCTTATCTGAAAATCCATCAGATGGTTTGATGATAAAAGAAAAACAAAAAGGCAGGAATTACTTTTTTTCCGAAGACCATGGAAACCAGCCATCGAAAATATGCCATAGAGCTTCTTTTTCTCCCTCAACGAATATTGAAATCAATTATAATCCTGAACGAATTCCTTCTAAAATTGTCTTTATGCATGGAATCATTATTTTTAAAATGGAGTTAAAACTAATAACCGAATGACCATTTCACCATCTGAAATTTATACTATTGGTTCCTTTAAGTCAGAAAATGATTGCATAGAAGCTACGATCATTTTCAACGAAACACATCCCATTTTTTCCGGACACTTTCCTGGTAATCCAATTGTTCCGGGAGTGGTTCAGGTTCAGATTATCAAAGACCTGATGGAAAAAAAATTTGAACAAAATCTGATTCTATCCCAGGCAAAGAACATTAAATTTTTGTCTATTATTTCTCCTGTAACCCACCCTCAGGTTGAGGTGTCGCTCCGGATTCAATATCTAGAAGATAATTCCATACAAGTTCACGCGAATATACGATCAGGTGAAAATACTTTTATGAAATTTTCCGGGATTTATGTAAAAAGCAATGAAAGCAAATCATTCGCGCATTAGCGGCTAATCTTCTTAATTTATATTTGGATGGTAATGAACTACCTCGTTACCTCAATCATATACATGGCAGTTTCCA
>Ga0105097_10000244_pt1 | contig 23958 bp, 40 predicted proteins | sample PPLLak12cMay2015_FD_87035 | JGI IMG/M metagenome (GOLD analysis project Ga0105097, IMG submission 87035) | Freshwater sediment microbial communities from Prairie Pothole Lake near Jamestown, North Dakota, USA - PPLs Lake P7 Core (1) Depth... | ecosystem: Environmental > Aquatic > Freshwater >...
GCTCTTGTATGGACTGTCTACAATCAATGATGTATTGAAACTTATTGATAAAGACTTTGGACTTGGTATAGCTGATGGTAAGCATACAGACGAATATAAAAAGATAGTGTCTGAATACAAGCAACCAGAATCTATTAAAAGAATATCACTCATCCAAGCAATAACAAGAAAGTTTACAAATGCTGAACTTGAATATTGGAATTCATATCATCAAAGCGTAGACGATCTCAGAGCTAACAATGTATATGCTATTAAGAAAGTCTATCTAAACAAACAGCTAATAAGCAACATTGAAAAGGAAATGACATTTGGCTATTTGTACAATGGTCATTGGAAAATCTACAGACCTCATGCAGATAAGAAGAATAAATGGTTATCAAATGTATCATTGTCTACAAGTTGGGGATTAAATAATCTTGACGTTAATGAAAATGCTCTTATTTGCAAATCTTTAAAAGATTACATGGTTTGTAGAAAAGTATATCCATACGTATGCGGAGTACAAAATGAGTCATTGTCTGCATTTTCTGAAAACACTGTAAATCACATAAAAAACAATTCAAAAATTGTGTTTTACGGAGGAGATTCAGATAAACCAGGTAAAGAAGCTAGTTTTGCTATTACTAATGCTTTTGGATTCAAACATGTAAATCCTCCAAACAACCTTTTACCAAATGTAAAAGATTTTGCAGATTGGGCAAAGTTTGAAGGTTTAGAAAGTTTAGTAAATCATTTCGAGCAAAAAAGATTATTTGGTAATATCAAGTAAATTACATATTTTTATAAAAATTTAAGTTTATGGAAAAGATATGTAATGTTTGCAAAGAAACAAAATTGCTATCAGAGTATTATTTTAGAAATGGAAAACCTACATATTGTTGTAAGTCTTGTCATAAAACTATATCAAAGGAATATAAAAGTAAAAACAAAGAAAAAATATATAAAAAAGTAAAAGAATGGAATGCAAATAATCCAGACAAAAGAAAAGCAATTAAACAAAAGTGGGTAGACAAAAATCCTACATATCATAAAGAGTATAGGGATAAATTTTATAAAGAAAATCCTACATATAATAAAGACTACTATTGGAAAAATCCTGAGCTTCGCAGAGAAAAATCTAAAGAGTTTAGAAAAAATAATCCTAAGCATAATCAGGAGTATGTTAAAAAAAGATTAAAAAATGATGTAAACTTTAGATTAGCTTTTAATATGCGACATAGAATAATATATGCAATCAAGTATAGTAAAACAAAGAAGCATACAAAGACTACAGATTTGTTAGGATGTTCTGTAACAGAGTTAAAATCTTATTTAGAATCAAAGTTTCTTCCAACGATGACTTGGGAAAACTATGGTAAGTTATGGCATGTTGATCATATTTTACCATGTTCTAAGTTTGATTTAACAGATAAAGATCAACAAAAAATATGTTTTCATTATACTAATTTACAACCATTATTTGCTACAACTACTACAATTAATGGAATGGAATATTTAGGAAATATTAACAAAGGTAACAAAAAAATTGAAAATTATGAAAGAGCAATTAAACCTTAGTATTACTCCTTTTGATTCAGAGATTATAGGAGCTGATTCAAAATTTCTTTTTATTAAAGAACAAGATATCAATAATGCCTGGTATGTTTTAAAAATAAGAAGAAGAGATTTTAATAAAATGATTAAGTTATGGATAGATACAAAAGCTAACTATTGTAAACAATGGAAACATTTTTGTGGAGTATTTGGTAATTTTTATATAACTTCTACAGAAAACCAAGGGAAAATTAATATTTTAACTAACTGTGAAGACGAAACTCCTATTTACAACGACGTTCCATTATTGCTAGTTCTATCTTTTGACAATCGTTGTGATATGGAACATGGATAAATCTTAGTGTATAGAAGATTATTTAAAAGAAAAAGACATAATATGACTTTACAAAATCTCATAAATGACATAAAAAGTAATGTAGAATGGCTAGAAACTACAGAGTATGATTCTGTAGAATGTATATCTCTTGAAAACCTTGAGTCTATTTTAAGCGAATATTTTAACAAACCAATTAAACTTTCACAATGAAAACAGCAACTTACACAACAACTAAAGATGTCCTTTTGAATGCTGAAATTCCAGCACAGACACGTACGTACAAACCAGTTACACACCAACAGCTCATCGATCTCACTCTTGAGTCTATAGAAGGAGCAGGATTTTCTCTTGACAAACAATTGTATTCAGCTTCTCCAGATGGTCTTGTTGCAAATGGTAATTTCACCATCTCTAATGTAGCAGATAAGGAAATGCAGTTGCAAATTGGTTGGCAGAATAGCTACAATAAAACCCTTAGCCTAAAGTTTGCTATTGGTGCTCGTATATTCATTTGTCAGAATGGTGCTGTACATGGTGATATGGGCTCTTTCAAGAAGAAGCACATGGGAACTGTTCAGGATTTCACTCCTAAGGCAATTACAGAATACATCAAACAAGCTGGTGATACATTTACACTCATGCAATCTGAGCGTGAGCAAATGAAACAGGTTGAGATGACAAAGCGTACAAGATCAGAGCTCATAGGTAGATTGCTTCTTGAGGAGCAACTGATTAGCACTATGCAAGTGAATCAAATTGCTAAAGAGCTAACTTCTCCTACGTATGACTATGGTGCTCCTGGAAGCATGTGGGAACTCTATCAGTTCACTACACAGACAATGAGAGAAACTCATCCAAGGAATTGGATTGATGACCACATGAAGGCTCATAAGTTCTTTGTAAATGAATCAGGGCTTATCATTCCTTCAGAGCAATATACACCAGCTTCTGTAATTCAATCAATTGAAGAGTTCGAAGGATTTACACAATTACAAATGTTCTAATATATGAAGTGGGAAAACTTTATTTGGTAGTTTCATTTAATTACCATATATTTGTGTCATAAAATAGAAATCTTATGACATTAAAAAGTAAACCTGGAGTATATATTATAACATGCATTCCAACTCAAAAGTCTATAATTGGAGAAACAGGAAATGTTAAAAAAAGAATAAATTATCATATCCAAAACTTAAAAGGAAATCGTCACGAGAATCCTTACCTACAAAATGCGTGGAATAAGTATGGATATGATAATTTTTCTTTTAATGTGTTAGAATATTGTGATTTTGCTGAGTGTAAAGTTAAAGAAAATTATTACTGTTTGTTACATAATACACATGATCCAGAAAAAGGTTTTAATTTACGACCTACAGGGACTAATTTAAAAGGTAAATTTACAGAAGAACATAAAAAAAGGATAAGTTTGTCTTTAAAAAAATCTGAGAAATTTAAAAATAGAGACTCTGGTAAAGGAATGAGAGGTAAAAAGCATTCTCAAGAAACTCGTATTAAAATGTCTAATAGTAGTAAAGGAAAAAAACACTCAGAAGAAACAAAGTTAAAATTATCTAAAGTAAACAAAGGAAGAATTAGAGATATAGAATCAATTAAAAAACAAATTGAATCAAGAAAAAATAACAATAAACCTTGGCACACTGAAAAAACTTTAGAAAAAATGAAAAAGCCAAAAAAATGTAGGCAATCTTCAAATTATGACTATTTATGTAAAGTAATAAAGAAAAGTAAAGATGGATGTGAAATTTATGTATATGATAACATAGATTCAATACCAAAAGAGTTTAATAAGTATAAAGTTTTGGAAGTATGTAATAAAGAAAGAAAAACACATGGCAGTTATTTATGGGAATATTTAAAACAATAAAAAATGAACTTTGACAACTTTAAGTCGCAATTTCACGAGAGTTGGCATGCTAAAATGAAGCCATTTATAGAAAGTGAAGAATGTGACAAGATTTATGAATTTCTCAAGAAGGAATCAAAAAGAGGGAGGCAAATAGCTCCCTCTTCTTCTGTTACATTCAGATGCTTTAAAGAAACCCCTCTAACTAATCTGAAGGTTGTAATGATAGGAATGTGTCCCTATCACACATTTATTAACGGTGAACCTGTAGCAGATGGACTGTTGATGGGATGTAGCAATACAAATAAGCTACAACCTTCCCTTGAGAAGTTCTATGAAGGAGTTGAGAATGAGCTTCATAATGGGCTAAATCTCAAATATGAGAAGCTAGCAGATGTTAACTATTTGGCAAGTCAGGGTGTGTTAATGTTTAACGCTGCTCTTACAACAGAAATGAACAAAGCAGGCTCTCATATAGATATATGGGAACCATTTACAAAGTATGTTCTAGAGGAGATTATATCAGACACAGGAGTTCCTATTTTGTTTCTAGGAAAAGATGCAGCTAGGTATAAGAAATATACAAATCCATTTGCTTGGACTTTTACACTTTCTCATCCTGCATCTGCATCATACAAGCAAACAGACTGGAACACAGAAGGCGCATTTGGAAAGATAAATAAGATATTGAAAGACAACAACAATTTTGAAATCATGTGGCTCTACGACGTACCATTTTAAAACAACAAAGTATGAAATTAATAAAAGTTGAAGATTTAAACGTAGGAGATGAAATACTCATCTCTTGTCAATCGTGTTTCAAGTATTTAAGAATTCTTAGAAAACCAATGGCTAGTAAAAAGAAACATTGGCGTACAGGTGCTATAATATATAAATTAGTGAAATGTTCTATACGTAGAGAGATTAAAACATCCACCTATCTTTATAATGGTGTAACTCAAACTCGTGAGTATAAAGATTGGGGATTTGGTCCAGAAGATCATAACTATGAGCACTATGTTAACTTAAATAACAGAAACATTATATTAGTAAACAAAAAAAATTAATATGAAACTTAGATTAGGCGGTACACTAGAAATAGGTGATCCTTTGCTTATTGCTTATGGAAGTGTTATGGAGTTTGGACTATTTGCAGGATATGGTCGTGGAACCATACAATATTATACACCTAGTGGTATAATTTATCAAGATGAAGCTGCAAGAAGAAAGGGCACTAAGCCAAAGTTTTACAAGGCTTTCATACATGGAGACAATACACAATATAGGGTGGCAAAGGTGAACAAACACATATTATATAACGAAGAAGACGCAAGAAACTACGAAGAAGCAATTAATATTTTAAAACAAGAAAACATAATAAAATGATCTTAGAAAAACAAGCACAAGCATTGGTCCTTCAGGAAGGAGAAGAAACACAAGAGTCAATTGGAATGTCCCTAGACTTAGATTCTGCTCAGATTTTGATGCAGATGTTAAGTAAGAATTTATATTCAGACGCAGTAGGTTCTGCTGTAAGGGAATGTGCAAGTAATGCACTTGACAGCCATAGAAGGGCTGGAACAAAAGATCCAATTGTTGTCTCCTTTGGAATTAATAGTAGTAACAATTATGAGTTTTCTGTAGAAGACTTTGGTATTGGTCTAGATGCAGACGATGTAAAGAACATCATTAGTAAATACGGTAAGAGTACAAAGCGTAATATATCTAACGAACTAGGAGCATTTGGTCTAGGTTGGAAATCTCCTCTTGCATATTCTTCTAGCTTCTATTTTGTAGCAAGGAAGAATGGTGTAGAGCGTAAATACATGATGTATGAAGGAGAAGAAGTGAACACAATTGACCTGCTTTACGAAACTCCTACAGAAGAAAGAAATGGTGTTAAGATTATTATTCCTGTTCAAAGTAGAGACAAGCACTCCTTTATGGAGAAAATAAGACAACAGCTTGCTTATTTTGAGGATGTGTTCTTTAACATGAATGATTTCAATAATAACTTTGTAATTCATAGGCATGAGCATTTTCAGTTCTCTGAACTGGCTACTGACAGTCAATTGCATATTTGTTTGGATAATGTCTACTATCCTATTGATTTCAATAAAATCAACATTTCTCCTATACCGTTTCCTGTAGCTCTCAGGTTTGGTCTTTCTGATGGAATATTCCCTACACCAAACAGAGAATCAATACGTTACACCCAGGAAGTTAAGAAGTTGATTCTTGATAAGATTACAAAGGTGGCAGATTTCTTTGTACAGAAATACAATGAATCTATATCTGAAACAGAAGATGTTATGAAGATGTTTGAATTCTATAGTTCTGATGAAAGAAAAATCACTTTTGGTAAGTCTTCTTGGAACATACATCCATTGAGCAAACTTTCCAATCTAAAGCTTCAGAAGCCAGTTTACAAACATTCTGATAAACTTGATTTTGCAAAACTGTTCAATCTAAAGGATAATCTGTATAGTCAATATCAAATACAGCATTCTATTTCAGGAGGAAGATTTTATACAGAAAAAGACAATAGGTGGAGCAACAACCTTCAATGGCACCATGTTCATTCCACTTGGTCAAAGCAGATCATCTATTCTTTCTCTGATAAGGTGAGTGGTATGAAAAAGGACTACTTGAGACATCTGCATGGTAGGAAAGACAGTGTAAAGATTGTAAAAAAGAATCGTCCTTTCTCCTTAGGAAAGCTAAAGCATGTAGGAAATGGTCACTTCGATAATTACATTAACATTCTTCGTTTGGATAAACATCCAAGGAGTGAATGGAGGTCTATTATCGTAGAGTTTCAGAAGGTTTTAACCCAACTGGAATATAACTTCATCAATCTTGACGAGCTTGTTGTTCCTGATAGCTTCATTCAAATGAAGAAGAAAGAGAGAGCCTCTAAGAAAGTTGTAGCTCCAAAGGTTAAGCGTAATAAGCTTGCTGGGGAGATTGCAGTTAAAGAGGTGGTTGCTTTGGAAAGGTTTGTATATGGAAAAACTTCAAAGCTTGTTCCTGCAATAATTGATCTTTCAAAAGCACATAAGAAATCTTATTTAACAGTGTATGGAAAACAGGAAGATGCATCACTGATGGACAATTGGTTCACTGTGTTTCCAAAAACTGTCAAATTTGTTGTTGTTTCAGAGAGAGAACTTAAGCTTTTAAAAGACATTAAAATTAGAAACTGGATTAAAATGGAAGACTTCGTAAAAGGTGAACACATAGTTTTTAGAAGAGCTGCAACAGCTTATTTGATTAAACAATTGATTTATAAACACAGCTCTGCTTTTCTACATGCAGAGGCTTTGAGTAAAATCTCTACAGATCTTTCTAATAAATTAAGTGAGCTAAAACTGTATTCAGCAAACAACTATCTTGCTGGAGATCCAAAGCTTTACGAAGAAATTAATAGGATAGCAAAAGAGGCAAATATGTTTGACAATTCCATTTATTCTACGTATATTGAAATGGAGAATTTCCTTAATGAAAATGTTTACATAAACAATTTGTTGAAACATGTTTCTAGATATGAAGGAATAAATTATGAAATGAAAGACATGCTTTGCGATCTTATGAAATATCATAGAAGAAGACTTAACTGGCAAAACTACAAAGTTGTTCTTAATGAGGAGAAAATAGAAGTTCCTACAGAAGAGACAATTAACGACCTTACAATAGTGTAATTATGACGATTCTTATTTATTTAATAGTTGGGCTCCTGTATTGGGGGCTCAACTCTTTTGTTAGAAAATTGGAAACAGATGGGGATTGGCTCCTGCCAATTATTTGGTTCTTAGCATGGCCCATCGGATTCATCTCTTGGTTCTTTGTATTTATTGATTATTTGATTAGCAAGAAAAGTAAAAAACATTTTTAAAAAACACAATTATGAGTAATTTTTCACTTAGCTGGTTTAAAAGACAACATGAACTTGAAAGCCTCATCATCGAAGAGCAATTTCTTAAAAACGAAATTTTGCGTCAGCAGGTTGTAGGAGAAACATTTAGTACTAAACCGTACAAATCCATCAAACTAGTCAATGATGTATTGACAGTGATTCTTAATGATGGTTCTATTGTAACAAAGAACAATGCTACAGAATTAGATTTTAATAGGATTAGAACAGCTTCTTCTGAAGGAGCAATCCTTTCTTTGGTTTCTTCAAAAGAAGTGGCAGAAGAAAAAGTTAAACAAGAAGCAGAATTTGCTAGAATGCAATCTCTTCAGAAAGGAATTGCTGTTCTTAAAACTTTGAGTGATTTTGAAGTTGAAGAAGATTCTGTTAAACTTGCTGGCACTGGTAGAACTATGCCTCAATTGTTGGTAGAGAGATTTATTGAGATTGTTGATACACAAGCCTATTATGCAGGATTTGGTGATTTAGAACACCGTCTTGCAAATAATGAAGAGTATCAAGCTCTTAAGAGGTTCTTTATGTGGTGTTGCTTGAATCCAAGGGCTGAAGTTGCAAATGATCTTTATGATTTCCTTCAGAAGAATAGCTTTAACATTACAAAGCAAGGTTTCTTTGTTGCTCTTAGGAATGTCGTAACTCTTCATGGAGGTACAGAATTCGTACAATTCGTAAGTAATGCTTACAATAAAGTGAAGGCTGTATGGAAGAAGAGTCCTGATAAATATACAGTGTTCTTAGAGAACGGTGCATACAAGCTAGTTCATGAAGATGATTTGACAAAAGAGGAAACTTTTACATCTACAACATGTCCAGATTGTTTGGGAGAAGGTGGATGGGAAGATGAGGATAATGAGAACTGGATTGAGTGTGAACTATGTGGTGGATCAGGTGAGGTGGAGGAATACACATACACTCAAACTTTCTATGTAAATCATGGAGAAAGACTTGGTGGATTGACAGAACTCTATCTCGATCTTCCTAATAGGGCAGAGAATCGTTTTACAGATGCTCACACACGCACATTTGACATTCGTGTTGGTAAGGTGACCAATATGCCTCCAGAGGAGTGTAATTGGAACACAGCAGATTGTGGACATGCAGGTTTGCACTTCACAGCTGACCATATCAACTATGTAGGATGTGGTGACACTTCTGTTCTTATTCTCATCAATCCTATGAAGGTTGTGGGTATTGGTGAACTTAAGGGTAGGTGTTATGAGTATTTACCTATTATGACTGTTCCTACAGAAGAATCTACAACAATTCTCCACGATCTTGATTTTGACACTCTTGAGCTTGACGAAGATTACGCAATTCGTGAATTGCAAAATCTTGCTGACAAGGCTAAAGATGGTTTTGTTATAGAGGCTTCTAAACATCAATTCAATATTCCAGCGATGACACATGCTCAAATTGAGAGCATTGCAGCTTCTCTGGATGAAATGAAGAACACTCTGTCAAAGAGAGTGAGCTCCATTCAATAACGTAAATTGGGGAATGTAACATTATTTTACTATATTTGTTACATTCCCCTTTTTATAAACAATTGATTATGAGGAAGAAAGCAGCAGCTAAGAAACCAAAAACACAGAAGCCACGTAACGCTGGTACGATGACAGATGTACAGTTTTTTCAGTGGATAAGACAAATATTAAGAAAATCTTCCCTTTATTGGAAACCTATTTCTCAAGTCAGAAAAGAAGCACAAGTTCCTTATAAAGGACCTAATAAGAGAAGGAAATATTCTTATATTTGTAGTAAGTGTGGTAAAGAATATCCAGCAACTGAAATAAATGTACATCATAAAATAGAATGTGGTACTTTAAAGTCATTTGAAGATTTACCAGGTTTTGTAGAACGTCTTTTTTGTGAAAAAGAGTTGCTTTGTGTATTATGTAAAACATGCCATGATAAGGAGCATGGAAAATAAATTTGGTAGATTGATTCATTTGCTTTATATTTATATTGCTTATGTATCTATCTATTATTAAACTTATTAGTCCTCAACTTCAGGGTATTTATCGACAGATAGATACATAAGCACCTGATTTTGAGGACTTTATGTTTTATGAAAATCTTATACCTCTATGTTAAAGAACTTCCAGATGGATTAAAATATCTTGGAACAACTTCTAAAAATCCTTATAAATATAAAGGAAGTGGAAAATATTGGAAAAGACATATCAAGAAGCATAATTATAAACTTAATGACATTAAAACTACTATACTTTTTTCAACATATTGTAGAAATACTTTAAAAGAAAAAGGTCTTTATTACTCAAAACTTTACAATGTAGTAGAAGATTCTTGTTGGGCAAATTTAATTCCAGAATCTGGAGAAAGTAGCACATTAGGATATAAACCTACAGAAGAAACAAAACAAAAGTATCTTCCAAAAATATCTCATAAAGTAAGAAGAATTAAAGATGATAAAATATATAATTCTGTAAATGAAGCAGCAAGAGAAAATAATTTATATTCAAGTCATCTTAGACATAGATTAAAATTAAACGATGTTTCAATAGGATTTGAATATGTTGATAAAAATTTAGAAGATAAAGCTAAAAGTTTAAAAAATAAAAGAATTCAAGATCAAAATTACAGAAAAATAAAAAATATAAACAAAACTAGCCGTTGTTTAGGTGTTTCTTGGGATAAACAAAAACAAAAATGGGTAGTTGCAATAAGGATAAATGGTAAAAAAGTATTTTTAGGTAGGTATAATAACGAAGAAGATGCTTGTAAAGTTTATCAGACTGAATTAATTAATTTAAAAACAAAATAAATTATCATGGTAGAATTATTAAGTCATTTTGGAGATGATTTGATGGTAGTGAATGCTGCAAGAGTTAGTTTTGGAAAATCAAAAGAAATACTTGACAAAAAAGATGAAAATCTAATAAACTATTTAGTAGAACATAATCATAATGCTCCATTCAGACATCCACAGTTACAATTTAGAATAACCTGTCCTATATATGTAGAAAGACAGCTATTTAAACACCAAGTAGGTTTGTCTGCAAATAGTATAAGTGGTAGATATGTAGACTTTTCTGACAGTTATACAAAAATTAAAGGATGGCGTAAACAATCTAAATCATCAAAACAAGGTAGTGAAGGATTTTTAGATACCTTTAGTCAAGAAGTGGCTTACGAAATAGAAAACGAAGTTATAGAAAAATGTAAATCTGCATATAGAGCATTGTTAGACTTAGGTGTATCAAAAGAACAAGCAAGAACAATTCTCCCATTGAATTTGAATACAAGTTTCATTTGGACAGGTAGTTTTCTTGCTTTTATGCATCTTTGGAGATTAAGAACAAAATCTGATACTCAGCACGAAACTAGAGACATTGCAGAAGATATGTTAAAACTTGTTAAGGAAATAGAAGGCAATCCATTTAAACACACATTAGCCGCTTGGGGATATGAAGCTTCTGACAACACAAAACTATAAAACTGTAAAAGGAGAAAAACTTGGTTATTATACAGGAATACTTTACTTAGCTCCTGGAGATATATCAGGATATGAAGTTTGTCCTAAAAGGTCTAAAGGTTGTACGGATGGTTGTTTATTCACTTCTGGTATGGGACCTATGCCTAATGTAATAAATGGAAGAATTAGAAAGACAATAGAATTCTTTATAAACAGAGATGTATTTTTACAACAATTGATTAAAGATGTAAAATCAATTGAGAAGAAGGCAAAGAAGTTACAAATGACTCCTGCAATAAGATTAAATGGAACTTCTGATATAGAATGGACAAGGTTTGGTATAATAGATCAATTTCCTACAATTCAGTTCTACGACTACACAAAAGTGTTAAACCGTTTAACAAAAGAAAGACCTCCAAACTATTATTTAACCTTTAGTAGAAGTGAGAGTAATGATGATGAGTGTTCAAAAGCTTTAGAACTTGGTTACAATGTTGCTGTAGTTTTTGATAAAGTTGTTCCTTCTGAATGGAAAGGGTATGAAGTGGTTAATGGTGATGATTCTGATGTTAGATTTATAGACCCTAAAGGTGTTATTGTAGGACTTATTGCTAAAGGTAAGGCTAAGAAAGATGAATCTGGATTTGTAATTAAAAAATAAAAACTATGGAAGTTAGACTTAGTAAGTTATGGAAAGGTATGGCAGACATTCGTGATTACACTGTAGAAGACTGCCTTGATAAGAATTATGCTCTTAGAATTAGTTATGATGGAGAAGTTATGATACTTTCTCCTGAACAATTGAAAAACGAAGTGAAAGCAATATCAAAGCCCATTAAAAGTAAATTTGATGGAACTTATAGGCTTTATAGTTATAAATGGGAACCTAAAGAAATATCCTACTAATGGGAAACATGAACATTAATATAAACAAAAAGCCCTCTTTTACAGAAATTTGGTATGAGGGTTCTGTTGAATATAATGGTGAGTTTTATAGCTTTTGGCTTCTTGAACCTCAAGGATCTGATTACGAAGCTGAGGTGAGATGGTTTTATAAATCTGTTCCAAAGGAAGTGAGACGTATGTATTCAGAAATTATCAATACATTTAAACAAATACAAGATGATAGAAGGCAAGCAAAAGACAGAAACAACGTACAGAGCTATTAATCTAGACAGTTCATCGAGTCTGAAGGAATTTAGTTTAGATAGAAAGAAATATTATAAGAAATATGTAGCTGGAGAAACCGTAGAAGACAAAGACACACAAGCTGCTACAACAGGAAGAATTGTAGAAACATTGTTATTAGAGCCAGAGGAGTTTGACAATAGGTTTTATATGTCTGCCTGTGCAACAGCTCCTACAGGGCTTATGTTATCCTTTGTAGAAGCATTGTACAAGTTTACAAAGGAAGCTACAGATGAGAATGGTGAAGTGAAAAGAACATTTGAGGAAATTGCAAAAGATGCATATGTCGAAAGTGGATTCAAGATTAAGTTTGATGCTGTAATTGGCAAGTTTGTAGGATCTGATTCTGAAATCTTCTACAATGAGATGCGTACAGTGAAATCAAAAGGTCTTACAGTTGTCACTACAGAGGATGTTACAAATGCTGAAAAGATTGTACAAGAGCTCAGGTCAAATTCTTTCACTCATGAGGTTGTAAATCTAGTTAACAGTGTTAGGTGGGAAGTGATTAATCAAATCCAAGTGGAGGGTTATGTTGTTGATGGTCACAAGTTTAAGAGTATGATGGATAAGGTGGTTATTGACCATGAGAAGAAAACTGTACAAGTTTATGACCTGAAATGTACATGGAGCGTAGAGAACTTCCTTGAAGAATACTATCTCTATCGTAGGGCATACATTCAAGCATTCTTGTATTGGAAAGCTGCAATATACATGAAAGATGAGATGGATATTGCAGATTATGATGTTCTTCCTCCAAAGTTTATTGTTTGTGACAGCACAAACTATTATAGTCCTTTAATATATTCCCTTGATATGGAGAATATTTTGGAGGCCTATGAAGGGTTTGAATACAAAGGAAGATGTTATCCAGGTGTAAAGTCTCTTATTGAGGATTTGAAATGGGCTAAGGAAATGAACATTTGGAATGTTTCAAGGAGCAATTATATTTCTAACGGTGTAGTAAAACTTAGGAAGTGAAATGGAATTAACAAGAACAATAACTAGTATTTTCTTTGTACCAACATTAAGTATTGATAGAACCAAGCTTAGAGATAATGGATTTGTCAATGCTTATATAAAGGATGGGAGGAACGACGTACAATATGAAAATTCTGTTTATTTATTGTTTCATCCAAAGAACATCGATAGGTTTAAGGTTTTTCTTGACGATGAGTATGAGAGAACAAAGTCTATAGTGGACGATTATGATTATGGAGAGGGATTTGTTGTAATAGTGTACAAGCTTGACGAAAGGTTTAAATCTGATTTTGGACTTGTTAAGCTTGGTAAATATTCCAAAACCTCTCCACAATTTCAATCCTTGTTTCCGAAGATTATAAAAATTATGAAAAACAATCTTCATAAGGATGAAATATCTCTTCAATACAGAATCTTTAACAAAACAAATGACCTTAAACAGTTCTGGGAGGAAAAGTTAGGAGTGGAATTTACAGAAGACATGGAAGTTTGGCAAGGTTGGATTGAAGAAAAAGAGATTCTTCACGATGATAAAATAAAGAATCATGTACAACAGTGAGATTATAACAGTTATGATTAGTAAATATGGTGTAGAGAAAACCATAGATTTTTGTAAAATGGAAAGTTTGAAAAATGATCTCCTTCATAGAAGCTATAAATCACGCAATCTTATAGAGGCTGCTGGTGAACACGAATATGAAAGGAAGTGGTGGGAAGAAGCTAAAGTGCAACTTGAGAACAACTTTATAAAACGTTGATTATGATTGATTTAGAGTTTCTAGAAAAGAACAGGAAAGCTTCAGATGTAATTTGTGACTTCTACACTGAGAAACTTCTCCTTAATATAAACGAACAGGATTTCCCTGACAATTTCAAAGAGTTTATAAAAAGCCAGAGGTTAACAGATGATAAACTTCTTACATTTGTAAATGTTTCTCCAAGAGGATTATTTGATGTATTTGATTCATTTAAAATCTATATAAACATAGATGCTCGTATAGAGAATGATTCTGTAATGTATTCCTATACACTCCTTCCTAGAGACATTGATTGTAATGAAAAAGAATGGTATTCTTCAAGACTTGATGTTGAGAGGGTAGCCGTTAAAGATGCTTTTATAATTCTAAATGAAAAGTTATGCGAACAGACCCAATAGTCGATCAGGTTATAGCAAAGTTCCAACAGAGGAGTTCTGTAGGAATAAGTAAGTATAACACAACTTTACATGAGAATAATCGTGATAACTACCTTCTTCATCTTCAGCAGGAGTTGCAAGATGCCACCCTGTATATTGAGAAGATACTTACACAGTATTCTGAAATAACTACAATCGTTAATTCCACTCCAAATAATTACGATCTTGGAGAGAAAATAAGGAAATTAGTTAGTTAGAATTTTATAAAGGTGTTGGTTATTAAGAGGGATTGTGTTAAATTCGCAATCCCTCATTTTTTAACTAATTAAACAAAGATCTATGGATTTAGGATTAGATGCTTTATCGAAAATAACTGTGTTTTCGAAATATGCAAAATACAACCCAGAACTGAAACGACGAGAAACCTGGGAAGAAATTGTTGACAGGTATCAGGGTATGATGATTAAGAAATATCCTAAACTGAAAGATGCAATTGTTGATAGTGCAAGAATGATTAGGGATAAAAAGGTGCTTCCTTCAATGAGAGCTCTCCAGTTTGCTGGACCAGCTGCTGAAGTTAACAACTCTAGAATCTACAACTGTTGCTATCTTCCTATTGACAGCCTTTACAGCTTTAGTGAAACAATGTTTCTTCTTCTTGGAGGAACAGGTGTAGGCTATTCTGTACAAAAGCACCATGTTGACCAGCTTCCAGCAATATCAAAGCCAACCAAGAAGCGTAACTATCTGATTGAAGATTCTATCATGGGCTGGGCTGATGCTGTTAAAGTGCTTATGAAATCATATACAGGATCAGGAAGCCTTCCTATATTTGATTTTCGTGCTATTCGTGAGAAAGGTGCAAGACTTGTTACAGCTGGTGGTAAAGCTCCTGGTCCAGAACCTCTTAAAATCTGTTTAACACATGTTCAAGCTATTCTTGACAGAAAGAAAGAAGGAGAAAAACTTTCTCCTATAGAATGTCATGATATTCTTTGTCACATTGCTAATAGCGTTCTTGCTGGTGGTATTCGTAGGAGTGCAATGATTGCTCTGTTTAGTCACGACGATGAGGAAATGCTCACATGCAAATACGGTAATTGGTATGAACTCAATGAACAAAGAGGACGTGCAAACAATTCAGCTGTACTTGAAAGAGGTGCTATTGATGAGGGTAAATTCTATGATATTTGGAATAGGATAGAAGCTTCTGGTTCTGGTGAACCTGGTATCTATTGGACTAACAATAAAGATTGGGGAACTAATCCATGTTGTGAGATTGCACTACGACCTTATCAGTTCTGTAATCTCTAAACTACCTCATGGAGATTTAAAACCCTGAGAATTGCTGGGAACTCTGACCACATAATGGTGAAGACAATCAGCAGCCGAGCCTAGAAATAGGAAGGTTCAACGACTAGTCGAAAGACGTACACTCAAGTGAGTGGAAGCACAGGGCCCCGAAAGGGTGATGATATAGTCTGAACAATATAGAAATATATTGATGAAAATTTGGAAATCTCGAATAAGTTTTGTAACTTTAAAAAAATACAAAACTTATGAAAACAAATCGAGAAGGTTATAAAATATCAGAGACAGAACGAGAATGTACTAATTGTGGTACAATGTTTCTTAAAACCTCTAAAACAGTAACTCTTTGTAATAAATGTAATTCAGAACGAGTAAAATGTACAAGTCCTGAATCAAAAATGTTCCAAAGAGCAAAAGGAAGAGCTAAACGAAAAAAATTAGACTTCAACTTAACTGTTAAAGATATTGTTATACCAAAATATTGTCCAATTCTAGGAATAGAATTAGTTTGTAAAAGTGGAACATCAGGAGGTCAGAAAAAATCTCCTGCTTTAGATAGAATAAATTCAATGAGGGGCTATACTAAAGACAATGTGCAAGTGATTAGTCATCTAGCAAATATGATGAAAAGTCACGCCACTGAAGAAGAACTAATAACATTTGCAAATTGGATAATCAGAAATATTCCGAAGGATTCTGGTCAAGAGTAACGATCTTGATTGAACATTACGGTGAGGTGAACGTGAGTGATATTAAGAGTCAAGATGATTTGAATGATCGTGTTGCTGTAGCATCATTCTTTGGTACACTTCAGGCTGGATTTACAGACTTTCACTATCTCAGACCTATTTGGCATAAGACAACACAGAAAGATGCTCTTCTTGGTATTGGTATGACAGGTATTGGTTCTGGAGAGATTCTTAAATACAATCTTGAAGTGGCTGCACACATAGCTAAAGTGATGAACAGCATGATTAGTGGTGTTATTGGTACAAACGAAGCAGCAAGGATTACATGTATTAAGCCAAGTGGTACAACATCATTGGTGTTAGGTACAGCTAGTGGTATTCATGCTTGGCATAATGACTACTATCTTAGGACAATGAGGTTTAATAAGAATGAGGACATTGCTGCCTATCTAATGGTTAATCATCCAGAGCTTTGTGAAGATGATGTTCTTCGTCCTGCAGACACTGTATGTGTACGTATTCCTGTGAAAGCCCCAGAGGGCTCTATATTCCGTACAGAGACAGCTATTGACACATTAGAGCGTGTTAAGAAGTTCTCTCTAGAATGGATTAATGCAGGACATGTTAATGGTGATAATACACATAATGTAAGTGCTACAATTTCTATTCTAGAAGATGGATGGAAAGAAGTGGGAGATTGGATGTGGAATAATCGTGAGTTTTACAATGGCTTGTCAGTGCTCCCCTACTGGGGAGGTAGTTATGCCCAAGCACCTTTTCAAGACATTACAAAGGAAGAATATGAATCCAGGATAGCAAGTCTTAAGTCTATTGATCTTACAAAGGTGATAGAGCTTGATGATACAGTGGACTTTGGTCAAGTGGCAGCCTGTGCAGGAGGGGCTTGTGAAATCAATCCTTAATGGAGAAGAAGGAATTCATAGAAGGTGTGCATTTCTATTTGGAAAATGGAAAGGTGGTGTTCACTGAAAAGTATCATCTTGACAGAGGACATTGCTGTGGTTCTAAAGGAGGATGCAGACATTGTCCCTATGAACCAAAAGGAATAAAGAACAACACTGTGATTAAGAGTTAAGCTGTTTTTCGATTTAAACTGTCCCGATGTGTCTACATTGGGACTTTTTTTTGTATATTTGATAAAATAATAATTATGGCAAAATCAACAAAAGAAAGCAACAACAACAACAAATTTCAAGAAGCTTTAGATAAATTAAATAAGGCATATGGTGCTGGAACTGTTATAACCCTTGACAGTAAAACAAATGGTGACTATGATGTAATTAGTACAGGAAGTATTGGTTTTGATTGGGTTACACTTGGTACAGGTGGATTTGTTAAAGGTAGGATGTATGAACTTATGGGATGGGAAGGTACAGGTAAATCTACAATATCAGGTCATGCTGTAGCTGAATGTCAGAAGAAAGGTGGTGTAGTGCTTTATATAGATGGTGAGCATGCTGTTGACAAGTCTTATTTCCAGTCAATTGGTGTAGACACAACAAAGATGCTCATTGCCCAACCAAGCTGTGGCGAAGAGGGCTTTAATATTGCAATGGAAATGATTACAAGTGATAGTGTAGATCTTGTAATTATAGATTCAGATTCATCATTGATTCCTAAGAAGGTGTTGGATGGTGAAGTGGGTGATAGTGCTATTGGTAAGAAGGCTGTACTTAACAGCAATGCCTATCCAAAACTTAAGAGTGCTCTTTCCAAACATAACGTTTGCTTAATTGTAATTAGTCAATATCGTGAGAAGATTGGTGTAATGTTTGGTAATCCTACAACAACTCAGGGTGGTCATGCTCTTAAGTTCTATAGTGATTGTAGAATCGAGGTGAGTAAGAGTCTTGCAAAAGAGGGTGATGTAACTTACGGTAATATTACAAAAGTGAAAGCCACCAAGAACAAAATGTCTCCTCCTTATAGACTATCTCAATTTGAGATTGTTTATGGTGAGGGTATTGATAAGGTGGGTGAGATTATGGAGCTTGGTAGTGAACATGAGATTTTTAAGAAATGGGGAAAAACAATTACCTTTGACGAGATTAAATATGACGTTGAAGAGTTTCGTAAGTTGTTGAAAGACAATGAAGAGTTTTATAATAATATTGTAAGCAAGATTAAAAGTAAGATTTTACAAGTTGTTGAAATAAAAGAAGAAACAAATGATGAAGGTGAAATTTAAAAAGCTTAATGCAAATTGTAAACTACCTATAAAGGGTAGTTTACATGCTGCTTGCTACGACGTTTATGCAAGTTCTATAAGCTTCAAAGAAGGTAGAATTGTTTATGGTTTAGGGTTTGCAACAGAAATCCCTGTTGGTTACAAAGGAATAATTGTTCCAAGGAGCAACTTAACCAAACACAGATGGACTATGAATAACAATTTAGGTGTTATTGATAGTGACTATCGTGGTGAATGGATGCTTTCTCTTTCTCCTTTTGAAGGAAGTATTGTGGATGCTGGTCCTCTTCCTTATTCTGTTGGAGAGAGAGTTGCTCAAATTTATTTTGAGAAAATCCTTGACTTTGAATTTGAAGAAGTTGACAGTCTTGAAGATTCTGAAAGGGGAACTGGTGGATTTGGCAGTACAGGAGTTAGTTAATATTTAAACATGGTTTCAAAGAAATGTAAGATGGAAGGATGTAACAGTCCTGTATGGGGAAATGGATTATGTAAGAATCACATTCCTAAGAAGTCTTTAAAGAAAACAGTAAGTAAGAAAGCAGATGGAGGAGGAATGGAGATGAAAACTTTCTTCCTAGATGTCTGGAAAGAACGCACTCATTATTCTGAAGTTAGTGGTAAATATCTAGGAGATGAAGCATTGTCAACCTATTTTCATCACATTCTTCCTAAGAGCAAATATTCTGATGCACAGTATGACAAAGAAAACATCATCCTACTCACTCTAGAGGAACATGATCAAGTTGAGAGTGATATTTACAGGTATGAAGAAGTGAACGTTAGAAGACAAAAACTACTTGAAAAGTATGAAAGAACCAAAGCGTGAGTATAAGAATGATATTAAGTATAAAATCACTCTTAACGAAGAACAAAAAGAAGCCAAGAGACTTATAATTGACAATCAGATTGTTATAATAACAGGAAGAGCAGGCAGTGGTAAGTCATTAGTTGGTGCTCAAGTGGCTCTTGATTTCCTTTTTAAGAAGCAATGTGAAAAGGTGTTTGTAACAAGAGCCACTATTGAAGTGGGTAACTCATTAGGCTATCTACCTGGAGGAATAGAAGATAAGTTCAATCCTTACTTAGAAGCCTTTCAGGAAAACCTTCTTAAGTGTTATGATGGAGTGAAGATACAGGAGTTTATAGAAGCTAAAAAGATTCTCACCTATCCTGTACAGTTTATACGTGGTAAGACTATTGATGACTTGTTGATTGTTGAGGAAGCTCAAAATCTTACAAAGGCTCAGATGTTAGCTATTCTCACAAGACTTGGTAAGACAGGTAAGATTATCATTAATGGTGACCTTGAGCAAACTGACATTAGGGATAATGGTATGAATGGACTGGCTTATGTCATTGAGATGTCTAAAAGGATATCAGAACTCAAATGGATTAAGCTTAAGGAGAACCACAGATCAGACATCGTTGGAAAAATTCTTGATTATGAATATGGAAGATAAACTTTATTATTACAAAGCTATTGTAATTAGAGTGTTAGATGGAGACACTGTAGAACTTGCTATTGATACAGGATTCAGAAACACTTACACCTCTACATGTAGATTTTATGGAATTAATGCTCCTGAGACAAAGACAAAGAATCTACAGGAAAAGGAAAAAGGAATGATTACAAAACAATTTGTAATAGATTCACTACCTTTGAGGAGTGTTATAATGGTTAAGAGTGTAGACTTGGACAAATACGGAAGACCTCTAATAGATGTATATTGTGGAGAAGGATTCTTAACACATTTAAATAGTGTTATATTGGAAAAAGGTTTAGCTGTTCCTATGGTTTATTAATTAAAATACAATACAATGAGTGAAATGTTTTTTTACAAGAGGAAAGAGATTTCTGGTGGAACTCCAGAAGCTCCTGAATATAAGGAGTATGTTGATGGGTTCAATTTAAACAAGGTTATCAGAGCTGTAACACTTGAGGATGAGAGAATGATTGTCCTTCTGGACGACATACATGAAAGGTCACAAGAAGTTCCTGATGTAGATGTAAGAACAAATAAGGTGAAAGGAACTAAGCGTCAAAGAGATGTTTTTCAAACAGAAATCTATTTAACTAAAGAAGATGCAGAAAGATTTATTAAACTTATGAATATTTAATATGATAAATATTATAGAAGAAAAGGTCAAAAATCAGATAGTTGATATATCTAAAATACTAGATACTATAGGTGAACGAGTAGAAGGTAATTTGATATGCGATATATCTTCAAACAACCTTATAGATCATGTAAATGAAAGTAAAATATACAATCTATTAAAACTATCTGAAGGTAAGTCAAAAATATGTGAAATAGGAGTTAATGCTGGTCATAGTTTACTACTAATGATAAATAAGAATCCTTTAGCAGAGTATTTAATTTTTGACTTAGGTGGACACAGATATACAAAACCTTGTGTAGATTACATTAAAAAACAATATCCTTCTACAAAAATAACAGAGGTGTACGGTGATACAAACATCACTTTAAAGGAATACGTAAAAAGTAATGAAAAACATACTTTTGATATGATCCATATTGATGGAGGACATGATACTCCCACTGTTATAAATGACTTTACTTACACCCAAGACCTTCTTACTTCAGATGGAGTTGTTATTTTTGATGATTATAACTATGAAAATATAAAAAGAGTAATTGACAATTACAAACTTGAAGGAGTTATATATCCTTATAAAGAAAACTTAGTTGAGACAAATTTACACTATGTTTATAAATTTAACAACAAGAACAAATGATTAGTGTTTTAACTCTTACATACAAAAGACATCATCTTCTAGAGGAAGCAATACAGTCATTTCTTTCACAAAAAAATCCACCAGAATGTGAAATGGTTGTTATAAATGATAATGCAGATGTAGATTATGTTTTTGATCATCCTAACGTTCGAATTATTAATCACAAAACAAGATTTCCATCAATATCTGCAAAACTTGAATGGGGATATAAACAGTGTAAATATGATTTAATATATAGACTTGATGATGATGATTTATTAACTGAATGGGCATTGGATAATGTTATTACAGATGTAACTGCCAATCCAGGCTATGATGTCTATAGAAGTAGAGGAATGTTTCTTTTTGTAGATAATCAATTCGAAAAAGAAGATGGAAGTGTAAATAATGGAAACGTTTATACTAAAAACTACCTTGATAGAATTGTATTCCCTGACAAGAGTGGTGATGAAGATCTTGAACTTACATTTGGCAATAACTCAAAGATTTATCAATCAACTCTTGATCACACAATGATTTATAGATGGGGAATGGGAACTCTTCATATATCAGGAATGGGAATACAACCTAATAATGTAATACTTGCACAAGCAGACAGAGTTTTAGACAACTTCTCTAAAGGAACAATACATTTACATCCCAATTTTATGTGTGATTATTATAGTATGATTAAGAAAAAAGCCCCTAAATAAGGGGCTTTTCTTTTATTATTTAGAAAGACGTTTCTGCTTCATAGGCCATTGAGGACTCTTTAGCCTAAGCTTTGTGTCAGCTTCCTTCATATAATTGTCCTTGGGGCGAGGGTTATTCACCTTAGGAGCCTTTTTAGGAGATCCTGATTTCTTAGCTTTACCTGATGTCATTAGCAGCCGTTTTTGCACTTGCCACCACCTTTCATTTTCATTCCACTCATAGCTTTCTTTGCCATCTTGCCACCATTCTTAATAACACCACGTCCTTTAAGAATGTCAGCCTTAGTAACTTTACCATCCTTGTTAAGATCTGGGAAGGCTTTACCACCATTCTTCATTTTCTTCTTAGGAGCTACAGCTTTCTTATTCTCAGGACGAGAGAAATACTGATCATTCATGGATTTAACCATGTCATCTTGCCTTTTCATAAAAGCTTTCCTGTCAACCATCTTACCAGACTCTGTTACAGCTTTGCTCTTGGGAACACCTTTACCCATTTGGGCTTTCTTAATTTTTGCCATTATTATTATGTTTTAAATTATTAACAATTCCATTTACGTAAACTCTTATTGATCCTGCTATTTGGATCGTTAGCAGTTTTGGCAGATGTCAGTTTCTTCTTCATACCTGACATTCTACTACAAAATGATTTGCGTCTCTTGGCAGCTTTACTTCCTTTCTTAAGTTTAGAAGGCTTTGTTGTAACAGCTGTCTTAAGTTTAGATCCAGGATTAGCAGCTCTATAGCTAGCAACACCTTTAGCATTTAATCCTCCAGAAGGATTTTTTCCTTCAGAGCGTGTCCAGGCTGGTGTCTTACCACCATTTTTAAGAACACCTTTCCCTACATAAGCTTCTGCTTTCTGTGGGTTATAAACTTTAGTCTTGGGTATTCTGGCCATATCTTCCAAATGTTATATTAGCTTTCACAATAATATCTTTATGTCTGAGCTGCCAAAGCTCACCTGTATTGTTAATAATTACAGTGTATATTGTGTCTGTTTCATGTCCGTAGTCTGTAACAAGCCAAATGATTCCTTCTCCTTTTGGAGTGATTACTTCTATTCTATTAGAAGGTTCGAATATTGTCATTTGCTTTTACGAGCTTTAGCCATTTTCTTAAGAGTCACAGCAAGAGCTTTTCTCTTAGGCGTACATGTGGCTTTAGTCATGGGAGTACAATAACCTTTATGTTTAGGATTGATTGCCTTCTGTATCCATTTCTTATCTGTAGCCATTATTTCTTTTTAGACATTTTACCACCAGATTTCAAAGTCATTTTACCAGCAGCTTTTGGTGCTCCTTTTAAAAATCCTTTAACTGTTCTTCTTTGAACAGCACTAGTAGGTGCAGAATTATCATCTCCACCTTTAAATTTCATTTTATAGTTTCCGTCTTCAGAAACATATTTGGATTTTTTAGCACTAACTTTAGTAGCATCTCCCATAGACTGATACTTGCCACCAACTTGTGCCTTCTTAATTTTTTTAGCAGCTGCCATAATTATTTCTTTTTAGAGATTTTGCCACCTTTCTTCATGTTACCAAGAGTGCGTTCTTGCACCTTTGTATATGCACCTTTTGGATCTACCATAGGAGCTTTCTTACCCTTACCACCAACACCTGCTGACAGGTTTTTAGCTTTGCTTATCTTTGCCATTATTTAGACTTTTTGTATTTATAATTAGGATTGTCTTTGTGCCATTTCTTTGTAGAGGCTACACCCTGTTTAACAGTTTTAGCTCTTCCTATCTTGGTGAGGTTTATTGTATCCCATTTACCTTTATCCTTTGTAGGATGGTTTACAATTATGTCTCCTTTGGTAGCTTTACTACTATTTTTCTTAGATTTATAAACTACGTGCTTCTCACCACCAGCACTCACTGTCAC
>Ga0105097_10000246_pt1 | contig 23845 bp, 52 predicted proteins | sample PPLLak12cMay2015_FD_87035 | JGI IMG/M metagenome (GOLD analysis project Ga0105097, IMG submission 87035) | Freshwater sediment microbial communities from Prairie Pothole Lake near Jamestown, North Dakota, USA - PPLs Lake P7 Core (1) Depth... | ecosystem: Environmental > Aquatic > Freshwater >...
CTCTCAGAGCATTATCCAATCTTTGCAAATTGAGCCCCGATTAGCCCTTTAGAGCCCAAATTGGGTCCCGTACAGTGGAGATTTTCAATCAAAGGTGTATTTCCACTGGAACTTTTTTCAGGACGATTAAAACGTTCCTTTTCGAAATCGGGGTCCAGAATGGGATGGGGGTCGTTTTGAGGCTTAATAAGCAATCCAGGTCCAGGAATCGGACGGTTTGGTCATAGGAGTCCAGGATGGGTCCGGAAATCGGGGTCCAAATTGAAATGGGGCGGACGGACGGGTCGGATTGAAGGACGGGACCTAGGATGGGTCAGGAATTCCGGTTGGTCCAGGGATCCGGTTTCCAGGAAGGAAGGACGGTAGGACCAGGAATCGGGTGGGCCGGTGGCCTCGGAGTGTGAAACGAGTCGATTAAACGTTCCAGATAACATTTTACTAATTTAAACAGTTAATTTAAAAAAGTTCGAGCGGAGATGGACCTTTTCATTGGAGGTATACCCTTCGCTTGAAAAGTAATCTGAGTTCGTTAAATCACTCAAAAAACTCTAATTTTTCCCCGATAGAAAGTCTGTTTAAACTCAAACGGGTGAAGTATCCTTATAGGATACACGCAGAATGGAGAAACAGACTTCTATGCTCATTTAAACAAGTTCGAGTGGAGATGAAGGTATAATATGAAAAACTTAAAAATCCTGGTAAGAAAAATTCATTAGCTGATATTTTTACTAATTCTAATTAAATAACTTCTAAAAATTAAAAAAGTTAATATAATTGACAGTGTATATAAACCCAGAATCAAAAGAATAGGTTTATATACTCAGGGGGCGTATAAATATTATCGATGAGTTCGTGAAGGAAAACTGGCAAGTGTGCGTGTGGGCCCCTTTTTTGATGGGTGAAGCGCATAATCTGGCTTTTCACGAATGAAGTAAGCCCCCGACATAACTAGTAGAACTTTTTCCTTTTCTCCATTGTCTTGGTAGACTTTAAAATAGGTTCGATTCCTATATGGGGAATCCCTTAAATGGGAAGGATTACTCAAATGGAAAAAGCAGATTTAGTTGTAATTGCACGAGAAATGGGAAAAATTCAGACTCGTGAAGAAGTTGATAGTGTGATTGCAATGATTAAACAGACACAATCAAATATGTCTGCAAAAGTCGCAATGACATTTATGATAGGAGAAAAAGTTTTCTTCACTCCACATAATCCGAAATATGGTTCAAGAGTTGAAGGAACTATTACAAAAATCAACACAAAAACAATTAAATTAATATCTACAACTGGAATTCGTTGGTCAGTATCGCCTGGAATGTTAAAACGGGTAAAATAAACTCCTTTTTCGGAAGAAGTGGTTCGACTCCACTAAAAGGAATCCCCATTGTGGGAAGGAATTAGTCAAATGGTAACAACATTTAATGAAATGAACAAAAGAATTAAAGAACTGTTAAATCAATATGATACATATAATGATTTAATAGCAGCATTTATAGAATTACCAAAAAACCATGAAGATTACATTGCATATGAACATCTGATTAAATGGTGTAACAATTAAACTATAAATTTCCTTTTGTCGGAAGAAGTGGTTCGACTCCACAAAAAGGAATCCCTTAAATGGGAAGGAATTACAAAAATGATAGACAAGGAATCTACTAAAATTGGTCGAATCGTTGATGGAAAACTTTGTGCAAGAATTCCAGGAAATAAAAATGTTTTTGGGGATTCTGTTGAAATTGCAAGACTTGATAAGAAAATTCAGCAAGTTCGCGATGAATTGACGGAATCCAGAAAACAAGCAATTCTTCCAACATTTCGCAAAGCAGTCTCGGAATTTATAGAATTATATGGTGAAAAACCAACAATGATTCTTATGAATTATGCAGACCTCGGATATCTTATAGAATCCTATAACGATGAGAACACGAAACTTCAAAATGGAGTCAAGTATGTATCTCGTTATGACGATGAACCAAAAATTGTTGACGGAATTAAAGTCAAACAAGGTTGCGAGCAGAAAAATGGACAAATTCGATTGTATCAGTTTGAATCAAATTAACTCCTTTTTCGGAATAGTGGTTCGACTCCACAAAAAGGAATCCCTGAAAAGGGAAGGAATTACTCAAATGGAAAAAGCAGACACTATCACTGTTGAAACGGAAAACGGAACAAATTGGTCTTTATCTATCAATCATCGATTTATACGAGACCAATTTACAAATCCATATGAAGCATATAAATTCTATGGATTCTGTTCAAAGTGTTGGTTTCAAGGAGTAAATTAAAATGACCCCTACAGAAGAAATCAAACGAAAATATGGTTCCGATGGAGTCCGAATTATTTCAGAACTTCTCCAGTCATATTGGGACGATAATGGAGAATTTACTGAAGGTCAATCAGAACTTCTCTTAGTTCTTGCAATTGATTTTGGGACGGTGCTTAATGGTTAAACGTGTTGATTATTTTGCATCAAAACAAGGTTATTGTGGATGGGAGACATTCTCAGACCTGGATTCTCATATAATGAACAGTTGCATGAGAATATCTGTTTCACAAATGGAACGACAAATCGGTGAACCGATTCGTTCCGTGATAACAGAATTATAAAATTTTCTTTCACTAACAGGTGTAGAGTTCAATCTCAAGAGAAAAATCCCTGCATAGGGATATTAGTTTGATGTATTAAAAAGCACTACTACATCTTTTGAGCCCGGAATACGCTTAGATGCTTCTAATTCCTTATGCAGGTGAAGAGGTTAGTAAAATGTCAAATCAGGAAAAAGTATCTTACAAAACACCCGCCATTCTTGATGGGTGTAAGCTTATCGACCAGAAGTTGAAAGAAATTCGCGCTGCAGTTGAAGCAATGCCAGATTGCACTATAAAGAAGAGTCTTTTGACTAGTTCTGAAGCTTACGAGAAGAAAATTAATTCTGTTGTCAAGAAAGAGGCAATTCAGAAGGCAATGTCCGCGATTCGGAAGAACCCTGAAAAGTTCATTGCATCACTTCCAGATGATGTAAAAGCAGCATTTGCTTCAAGTGATGAAACCGCAGCAGATATTGCAGGTGCTGAACATGTCTCGAAGCCACAAAAACAGAAAGGACGAAAGTAAAGAGGATAAACCTCAACCCACTTTTATTCCGCCTGAAATTGTGACTTTAAAACCAAAAACAACAGCATTTCGGACTGTAGGAACAGTTCGATTGTCGAAATCTGGCAATGCAATTTCAATTAAATTGCTCGCTGAATCAAGATTTCTTCACATTAGCAGAAGAGATATTGAGTTTATTCTTCTTGACATAAACCACGCTACTGTGGCAAATGTTCGAGAATATGACAAAATTCAACCATCAGGAGAAAATAATGGCGAAAATCACCAAGGATGAAGGCGTCAATTTCGATGAGCTCGGAATTGGCTCCATGCAGGAACCAGACCGCGACGAATTAGACGCTCGTGGTCCATTTCAGATTACCAGGATTCGTTTTGATTACAAGACGAAATATTGGAATGATGAAACAAAAACAGGAACACCCATCACAAAGTTTGATGGTGTAGACCCTGAGACTGGTGAAAAGAAAAAATTCCGCACTCTTTCTTCAGTTATTTACAAATCAATGGCTGAAATTCTGGTTGCGGTTGGCGCAACATTGCAGAAGGATGAAAATGGCGATGAATGGTCTATTCTAAAGAAACCAGTCAACGTCGGGGGTTTTGAGAAGGTTTCGACTGGAATTAAGGGTCGGAATCCATATATAAAAATTGTCCCAAACAACAAATAATTTTTGCACCTTCCCTAAATATCTTGTAATAATTCTTAATAAATTTTTAGGAGAATCAACATGGTTCGTCATTTAAGATTTTCTAAACAGCGAATCATTAAATTCATTAAAGAAATGCAAGTAGGCGAAGCTGTAGAATTATCAGAATTTTCAAAATTAGGCGGAAATCCACAACAAATGACTGCATTTTTACAGCGCTCAGAATTACTTATTTATGAAAATTTAAAATGGAGAAGAATATGAAGATTTACTGCATGCAAAGAGGCACATTACACATTTTAACATCTGAGGAAGCAGCGCAACTTAAAGCACATAAAATCAGTTGTTTTAAACAAGCAGAAGTTCTTTTGGATGCTGCAAAAGTTAATATTGAAGCAGCAAGACTCCTTATTCAAGATTCAAAACGTTATGACTAACATTGGAAATGATTTTAAAAATCATCAGTTTTCAGATTACGATATAAATTGTGCAGGATTAGTCTTAGGAGTTGCACAAGTAGTTATCAGTATATTAACTCTCGGGGTTTTAATTCTATGGATAATATCATAAATCCTTATCATTTATACCTCGAATTTTGGTCAAAAGATGAATCTGGTCACAATATTCTTTTAGTCATAGAACGAGAATTTTCTTCATTTAAAGAATTAATGGAAATTCGAGATAAACTTGAGGCGATTCTTGGTGGAAAGGGGTTTACATAAATCTCCATTATGCATAAACTATTCAATAGAAAACAAACAATGTAGATTTAACTATGAACCTAAAAAACTGGTCAACATAAAAGATTTAATTCCAAAATGTGATGGATATAAATCTCTTATTGAATGTTGTTGGTATCAAGGTTATAAAAACAATTGGAGGAAACATTAATGAGCGCATCATTTTATCCACCAGAAACTACTGTAATTCCAGTTGCAACAACTATTAGTTTTGAAACATTTTTCTGGTGTATTTCAATGTGCATTGCAACATATCTTATTTTACTACTTTGGTCAATGATAGGAGAAGAAGATGGATTTTAGAATATTTATTATGCTATTTGTTGGCATTGATATGATATTTTTAGCACTTTTAGCAGCAATAATGTTACTCAATTTAGGAGGTTCATTTGTCCCGACCTAAGCAAGGTTTTACCTTAAAGGATGCAATTAATAGACTTGATAAAAACGACCCATTTACAGAACAAGAAAAACGCGGTCTCGGTAAAAGAAATATGGCATTTATCAGAGACTTACAACTATCTCGTGGTCTGACAAAAGATGAAGCAAAAAATCTGTATGCACAAAAAAATTTAGAAAGTAAAGAAGCACTAAAAGCACTTGCAAATGAAGCACGAAAAGCAGTAGAATATCGGTATCAAAAAGCTGATGTTTTTAAAATTCCTGCAACATCTACATTTGACACAACAATTTTATTAACAACCGAACAACGTGAAAAACAAAACGAAGAAAAACTAAAAGAATGGTTAAAAGAAGAAAAAAAGAAACTAGCATTTTTCTTTGCAAGTGAAAAATATAAACGCACCGTAACATATTCAAAAGTCAAATCAGGGCATAAAAAATATCCCGATGCGACGCTCTTTGAATTAAGAAAAGGAGTTCATTCTAAAGCAGCACAAAAATTCAGACAAAATCACGGACTTAAAGCAGAATATTTAGGTCGCGTTAAAGAATGATAACATTATTCACATTATGGCAAGCAACATGGATTATATTAGGAATGTGGTTTGATGCAAAACTTGCTTGGATGTGTTATTACGAATTTAAAAATTCAGGTGATGGTGAAAAATATTTACGAGGTGAATTATTCCCTATAAAGACCCAGAAACAAGAAATAATTATTACAGAAACTATTACAAAAATAATAAACTTCAACATGAAAATCATAAAAATCTTTGTAAAAATAATCAAAAACAGAGACGACTTATAATTAAGCAACTCGCACAAATTTTAAAAGAGAACGATTTAGTAACAGTTCAGGATTGAAAAAATGCCAAAAGTCTTATTTGAGCACCTAAAATTCAATCGACAAAAACGCTTTAAAAACCAGGGGTGGACTCGAAAAGAAAATACTGGTCTTGATACTGAAACATATAAAGGTTATGTTAAATTAATTTGTGACGATTCTGGTCGTTCTGCATATCCTGAAGATTTTATGGATATTGTAAACTTTTTAACTCATGAAAGATTTAGACTCAAATTCAATTGGTTTTACAATATTAAATTCGATTTTGAGAGTATAGTTAAACATCTTGATAAAAGTGATCTTCAAACTCTCTATGTAAATCATACTCTTGACATTAATTCATATCAAATTAATTATTTAGATAAAAAGTTCTTTTCAATTCGCGACAAATCGAACCATTATTATTACTTCTATGATTTGTATAATTTCTTAGATACATCACTTGACAAAGCATCTAAAAAGTTTTTAAACGATGAGAAGTTAAAAGTAGTTAATGCTGCAAGATTAAATTTAGATATTAACTACTGGCAAACTGAAAAAATTAACATTGAAAAATATTGTATTTATGATGCTCAATTAACAAAAAGACTCGCAGATTATTTCTGGAATTTATTATATTCCAACATGCAATATGCACCCAAACGTCCTTTTTCAAAGGGAAAACTCGCTGAAGAATATTTCCTCGCTCGATGTTATATTCCAACAGTAAATAATTACTTTATGAACATTACAAAAGATTTTAAAATTCGACATAATGCCATGAAATATGCATATAATTCTTATTCAGGTGGTAGATTCGAATTAATTCAGCGAGGATATTTTGATAAAGTTTATACCTATGATATTAAAAGTGCATATCCTGCAGAAATTGCAAATTTAATCGACTATACAAAAGGAAAGTGGGAAAAAGTAGAACCCCGCAGAAAATATTCTGAGGATGCATTAAATGGATTTTATCACGTTCAAATTGACTGCCAAGAAGCGTATTTTTGTCCAGTCCTTCAAAAGAATTGTGAATTAAGTTTATATCCAAACGGACGATTTAAACAGTATTTGGCTAAACGGGAATTGGACTTTATTGCGTCCCGATTTCCAAACGTGTCCGTTAAAATCCTCGGAGGGTATGAGTATTTCAATTCGGAACCCAAATATCCTTTCAAAGTCGAAATCGAGCGTTTATACAAGTGGAAAGAAACTGAACTTGATCCTGATATTAAATATGCAGTAAAAATTATCCTTAATTCTCTCTATGGAAAAACTATTCAAATAAATGAGGATAATCTACCAGGAAAACTATTCAATCCGATTTATGCATCCACAATTACATCAAATGCTCGAATGAATTTATTAGAATTAGCATGTCAAAAACCTGATGCAATTATAATGTTCTCTACAGATGGGGTTCATTCATCAGAACCGTTAAAAGTTCCTAATAATCCTAGAATGGGAGAATTTGCAAAGGATTTTTCGGGTGAAGGAGTTTACCTTATGTCAGATGTTTACAATCTTTGGAATGAAACAAAAACTAAAAACAAACTTCGAGGTTTTTCATTAGCATCTGAAAAAGATATTACTTGTGGGGAAATTCTTTTAAAGGATATTCTTGCAAATATGAACACACCCGAATATCATTACACAACTAAACGACCTTATCATTTAGGTGAATGTTTATTACATATCAAAAAAAGAACTATCGAAGATTTAAACGTATTTGGTGACGTCGAAAAGAGTATTAATATCAATGGTGACCGCAAACGAATTTGGGATAAAAATTTTCTCAATGGAAAACAGGCATTAAAAGAAAATATTATGAGTCTTCCATTGGTGGTTTAATTGAAAAAAGAAATTTTAAAAGAACAAGACCGTGCAAGAAAAGCATTATGTGACTATAAACAAAAGAAATTTACTGAGGAAAAACATGGGAAAAAATTTCATTAACCGAGAACCTGGTTTAACAGGTGACAGATTCGAATTTTTTCATATTCGAGTCACTGATTTTCAGACACTCGGTGATGATATTGATAAATTAATTGGAAATGAACAACTATTTAACAAAATTATTTATTTAAAAATAGAAAGAAAATGGAGAACTAGAAATGACAAATACTGAAAGAGATTTTAACAAACGAGCATTAATTATCGCAGATATTCTTGAAGAACATGAGCGCGCAGTAAAACTTCATCCTGCATTTAATTCTAGGCATGAAGGTTATGCAATTCTTCTTGAAGAACTTGATGAACTTTGGGATTTAGTAAAACTTAATCACACTAAACACCCTGAATGTAGAGATAATATGCGAAAAGAAGCAATTCAAGTTGCTGCAATGGCTATTCGATTTATTGAAGATTGTTGTCAGGATTTAAAGGAGAACTGGTAATCTGTCAAATTTAGAAGATAATATCAAAAATTATAAACAGTCTCAAGAAAAATTAAAAAAGACAGCAGAACAAATTAAAGTAGAAAATACTACATATTTAGGAAGACCATTAAAAGAATTAATCAAAGAAAATAAAGTAATAGACGACAGATTATTAAAATTACTTCGAAGAAATCACAAACGCAAAATAGGAGAATCAAGTGATTAAAAATGTAAATAGAATTCTCTTTAAAGATTATACATTTATTCAAGAAAAAGAGTTAAAACAAAGGAGGGAAAAAGTGAAGGGATTACTACATGCAGTTAATGCAGAAATGGAAGCGCATTTTGAATACCTTACAGCACAAGCATCTGCGAATGCTCTTCGTGCTGAATGGAAAAAGAAACACAACTATCTTCATACTTTATTCCTGGAGGAACAACAAAAATGATTCCGGAGTATATCATTACTAAAAATAAAATTCGGGAAATAACAGACTATGCTATTAATCCGTTCTACCTAGAAGACCATCCCGATTTATGGGATGAGGTTCGCTCCCGTCCCTACCAATGTAATCAACCGTGTGAAGAGTGCGAGCACCTTGCAGCCGCGATTGTGAAGAGGAAGGAAGAACGAGCAAGTGAGCGGAATAAGATGCTAGATGAATTGCGGATAAAGTATCTCGAATTTTTGAATCACCCCTGCCCTGAACTTGCAGACAAATATAAGCATTGTTGTGATGCAGAATGGTGCGGGTTGTGTATTCTTGATGAAGTATTAGAAGAACTCCGCAGCAAGCAGGAGCGTGAGCAGGGATGACCAGACAAATTGTACTGGGAAAGGGAGATATCTATACCTTTGCAGATTGCCCTAATAGGCGCGTTCCGTGGAATATAGACGAATGTTTTTTCAAAGGACACGATATCGGCTCGTGTGACCAAATAAGAAAAGACGGATATTGTCCGAGGGGATATGTGGGATGACTGAACAGAAGCAGTATAAGTGTGAGCGGGATAAGGTGCTGGATGAAGCAATTAACCGAATAGACTTACTCGAATACGCAAGAGATCCAACCGTCGGTGCGGTTGTTCCTTTTGCAGCAGTCATAAAAGTGCTTGAAGAACTCCGCAGCAAGCAGGAGCGTGAGCAGAGATGATAGACACTGGAGCGGTAATTGTAATAATTATTGCATTGTGTATTATTGCAGCACCATTGGCATATTGGTTGTTTGAAGATATGTTTGGAGCATCCTCATGACCGCACCACATCCGCAGCAGGAACCGGAGTATATTATCACTGAAAGGGTATTGTTCGATTGGGTGTTGCAAGACAAAATTTCCCTTGCTGAAGCAGAAAGGGTGCGATCCCGTCCCTACAATGCAGTATCCGAGCGTGACCGGGTACTGGATGATGTGATACACGAGATTTCCACAGCAGCACCAGAGATGGAAGGCAAAAAATTATTCATTACCGTACTGGCGTTGTGTAGACGAATCGATAAACTCCGCAGCAAGCAGGAACCTGTCGGTACTGATGGTCTAACCGATTCTGAATATGAGCATAAAAAACTCGTTGAAGAAATTGAGATATTAAGTAAATCATTGAATGACTGCCATAAACTTGTCAAGTTTAAAAGCAAGCAGGAGCTGATAGAAAAATGGAGAATAAAAATGAAGCAAAATAAACTTATCAGAAGTATTATCAGACGATTACCGATTTCAATGGAAAAACGAGGCGAGGTTTTAGAATGGTTTGAAAAACATCCAAATTGTACGCCAGAAGAACTTCAAAAACATTTCGAACAAGAATATAAATCTGAGGTCAAATGAGTATCTTTGAAGATTTAATTTGGTATTGTAATGCTCGCGCAAAAGGTGTTGACTATGCAAATACAATAGAAAAATTAAAAAAATGTGAATCAAAAAAATCAGTAACTACTGTAGTCATTTCTTTTTATCCTGGAACAGGAGAGATTGAAAAAAATGATAGAGGTGAGTAAAATAAAAATTATAAAAACAACACAAAAAATTCATAATACCATAACTAATAAAAATTATTCAATTTATAAAAGAGTAATCGAAAAAACAGATAAACCAATATATGGATTGTGGAGAAATAAAATGCTTAAAGATTTAGGAGATTCCCAAAAAGTGATTGTATTTGATAAATTTGTTGAAAAATTACAAAAAATAAATTCTAATGGCGCTACTATCTATGGAACAGTTCAATTATTAGAAACATTAGAAGAAATAGCAGTTTTAGAAGGATTTCTTATCTGCCCATATTGTAAAAGGAGGAATTAAATGAGAACAATCGAACGCAACTCAATCGCATCATGTCATGAAGCAGCAGTTTTATTAATTCTGCGTGAAGGAAATGAAGTTATGACTAAACATGGAATCACACTTGAATATCCAGAACCATTTGCAATAAAAATTCTGCGTCCATTTGAAGAACCACGTGTATCTTCATGTTCTTCATTCCTTCCTCATATGGCAGAATACTATGCAAATCAACTTCTCAATATTATCCCGAAAAAAGGTGATAATAAAGATTTTGACTACAATTGCGGAAATCGCTGGTTTGATTATCCTCAAATACACGATGGAAATATCATCGGTGACGGTGACAACTACGGCTTTGATCAAATTGCTGAAAATGTAATTGCAGAACTTAAAAAAGACCGCTCTTCGCGCCGCGCAATTGTCTGTTCAATTAATCCAATAATCGACTACTCAAAAAAACATATTCCCTGTATTTCATTCCTACAGTTTTTAATCCGGGAAAATCAACTTAACATGTTCGTCTATATCCGCTCCAATGACATGCTCTCGGCCTGGGGTGCAGATGCTTATGCGCTATCTCGAGTCCTACAGTTCGTAGCAAAAAAACTTGACCTTCCTACAGGTTATCTTGAAATGATTTCCGTCTCTGCGCACATTTATTTCAAACGCGACGAACAAGAATTACAGAAATTTAGAAGAAAATTAAACTTCTAACTTTCTTACCTCTATTTCCGCTCGAATTCTTTTAAACGCGCACCAAGGCCTTTTTCTCCATTCTACGTGCACTCTACAAGGCCACTTCGTCCGTTCAAGTTTAAAGAGACTTTCTACCGTGAAAAAACTAACATTTTTTACTCATCTAAAACAACACTATACTTTTTCGAGTGGAAGGCATGCCTCCACTGGAAAGGTCCATCTCCGCTCGAAACTACCTAAAAAACCACTTAAAAATTATGGAATTATTTTATAATGCCACAAAAAATTAAACATCATAAATACACAAAATAAAAAATTTGTGATTTCTGAAGTGCCAAAAATTTTGACAAATTTATCCTTCATAATTTTTCTCCATTTCTTGAAGTTGATTCTTTACAAGTTTTACAGCGCAAGTCATTTGTTCCTTTTCGCAAATACAATTGCGAACTTCCACAATGTGCACATACAACTTTATTTCTTCGTTCCATTATACTAGCCTCCAATTACTTGAACCAAATGAATAGAATCTTGCAAGAACCATACAATCTTCAGCAGTTGTATCTTTAGGTACTTCAAACAACAAATACCCGTCAATTGCATTACTTTTTCCACCTCTCAAATAATACGTTTCATCCGAATATTCCCCGGCAGTTTTTATATAAAACTCCTCGGAATTATACCCTCTTCTTTGTTTAAATGCTTCAATATACGTCGTCTCATCAAAATTCGGAGTCGTTTCTAATTCTTTAAATCTCAATTGATAAGGATATGCCTGAGGAGTATACCCAGTTCCTCCAACTTGGACGGCAAATGCATTTCTGTCTAAAGCCCACATTCTAGTATCATCACCAATAACATCGTCCATCCACATCGTAACAAATACAAACAGATACTTAAATCCTGGAGTATTAGGTTCAATTTCTCTATACTTATATTCTGTAGGATTAAACCAGTGCAATTTATCAAAAAACCTGTAATCATAAACAATGGTCGTAACTTTCATATCCTGTTCATACAGCGCGTCATATCTAATCCAACTAAATGGGCGTTTTAGCATCCTGGTACCATTCTGGTATTCACTTGCAAAATATATATGCCCATCAGCAGTTGGTGTGACCAGAACTTCAATATAATGGTCAACCACTATAGGTTCAACAGTAATCTCCTCATCTTCTTTATGGTTTTTAGGAAATAACAAATTTCCACCAAATGCCAAAAATACTAATATTCCTACCAACGCCATAAACGCCAGCAATCTAGGATTTATCTCCATGATTCTCTTCCTCCTCTTTTTGATTTTTTATGAAATAATATCTATATACATAAATCGCAGCACACAACGAACCTAATACTCCTGCCCAATTGAGCACAATTTCCAAATCTGATACGCCTGACATTACCATTTTTAATCCTCTTTCAATTTCTTCTTAGGAATGTTCAAAACATCATAGATAATTTCAAACGTATTATACATCTTCCCAACTTCAGTTGCATCAAAACACATTATCGGTTTTGGCTTATACGGTTTCTGCGAATAAATATAAATCTTATGTGGTTTCTGGCACCTGTTAAAATAACAAGCCTGATTATCCATATGCGCTTTATATGGAATTAAAATCACGTCAGTATGCACCCTCAATCTCTTATGAATATTCATAAATCTCTGGGTATCATAATATAAATCCACATCAATCTTTCGCATCTGACTTGCAAACGAATCAATAAACAAGACCTGTTGTTGAGTAGAACCAATACTGTTCAATACATTCTGCATTTCACTAACTAATAACTTAGTATTAGGTGAAGGAACTCCTTTTAATTTATTTATCATCGCCTGGAATCCTAAAACCTCTTCAGAAAAATTTGTGAAATAATTTGAATAAATTTTATTTCCTTCGAGATAATCCATATAACCATATCCCGTCATTCCACAAGTTTTTCCAGTTCCGCTGATAGGCGTCATACTTTCATCATCCATTGTGCCTATAAACGCAACTATCATGATTCACCTTCCCCTGTTACCCATCAACTGTTGACCCATAGAAGGTTGTTCTACTGCCTGGAAACTTGCCTGGACAGATTTGACAATCTCAATCAATTTATCAATTCCTACACCATTCAATGACAAATTCCTAGCCATTTTCTTTTGAACAATTACATCAAGAGAAGCATACCTATATCCATAAGTAATTTCCATATATTCATTAATTGCATCACATCGAATGGTTCCGAGAATATTTTCCTCAGATAAACTACTTGTTTTATCTTCATAATCTTCAAATAGCGCTTCTCCTAATTCCTTAATCGCCAGCGGAAAAGTATTTTCTTGAATAGATTCCACTTCTTCTTCTATCGGAAGATTAATAGACTTATTTACCGCATTATCACTCATTTGTTATTCCTCTTCTCTAGAATTCTTTTATCAACATTCCGCTTGATTTCATCAGCGATAATTTTATTACCACCGACATCAGAATTTTTTTCTATTGTCTCCCACAAATCATCTTCTTTAACCACTGCCTTATTGAATTTCTTATTCCACCAGTTAACATACATCCGCCAGGGTGAAAAAATCCACCTCTTCAACCTTACAAATTTTTCCTTAACATAATACCAGTTCAAATCATACTTAGTATGTGTTTTTAATACATACTCAATATCTGGACTCGGTTCATCCGCAACTTCTACAACTTTCTGTGGATTCTGTTTTTTCACATCAGCAACAATTTTATCAATTGCTTTTTTATTCGTTTTCTTAGGTTTAACCGTAACCTCAGCAACCTCAGCAACTTCAGCAACTTCCTCAGGCACATCTACCTGTTCCACAACTCCTACAGTCTCCACTGTAGAAACAACTTCATCCTCATCCTTCAATTTATGTTCCTCCATATCCAAAAATGTTGGTGCGGGGGTGGAAGGGGGTACCTTTTTCGGCTTACGCGGTTGGATGGTCTCTGGTGCTTTTTTTGCTTTTTTTGTCTTTTTTAGGATTGCATCGAGTTCAGCAAATGAAACTTCGTCGTCTGACATGGTAGAATCACGCTCCTACGTTGTTTAATACACCTGAGGAAAGGACGAGATAGGCAATTGCTACGACACCGACAACGGCAGCGATAAGTGCCCATTTTAGTTCTTCCCATTTTGATGGTTGGTTTTTGAGCGTTTCTTTTATAAAATGTGCTTCGATTTTCTGGAAGAGCAGGGTAGGCGGGAAGTAGATTTCGATGAATTTTTTAGGTTTTCCTGTAGGTGCGGGTCGACCTAAAGGCATAGGTGCTTTGGTAAGGCGTGAGATTGAGATTTCTTTTATGAAGAGATTTCCTTCGGTAATTACTTTGATATCTTCGACCAGGGGAATGGCATTGTCAATGTCGACTGTCATTAGGAATTTTTTCCCGTCTCGGAAACAAAGTTCTGGGAGTGTCCACCATGCCATTTTAAGAGGGCGGTCTATGATGGCAATGTCGGTTCCTTTTTCGGTAGTAGCGACTTTTTGTGTGATGTATTTTATTTTCTCCATGTCTTTCACGATGAGGACTTTGTAATAGGGTATATTAAAAATCCAGTAGTATGCTTCGGTAATGAAACTAACCATTTCTATTCACTCCAATTTTGATTTAACTGCAGATTCAATTAGAAGACTGACGTCCTTTCCGAAGTAAATTTCGGAGATTCTGAAGAACATTAGTTCTAAGGCGTAATTGCCATGAAACTGGTATTCAACTGGCTTTATGTATTGACCTTTAAGTTTTTTGTCGAGAATGTAGACTTTTATATCCATGTGTAGTTCTCCTTGTAAAATATTGGGTTTGATTATCTAGATGAGAAACCGATGAATAATGAAGTAATGAACATTATAATAAAAATCATTCCTGTTATGAAATTTGTGAATACTGAGCCTATTATGCCAATGAGACAGAATAGTGCACCAACAAATGCTAAGAGAGGAACGCGAACAAGAATTGCTGCAACTGCAAAGATAAGTGCAAGGAGGACTAAAATCCAGAGATTTATAGTTGTAAATAATGCCTCGCCTTGGGAAGTTGTTTTTGGTAATGTGGTTGCGGTTGCTTCTGAAATTTCTGATGATGAATCTGTCACTGAAATAATGTGTTCTTCATCGTAGTAAAGACCTGAAAGGACGTAACGGTTGATATTTGGTGAAACTGAGACCTGTTGACCATCGATGTAGAGTTCAGTGATTGTATTTGCACCACGCTCGGTTAAATTCCAGGTGATTGAAGTTTGAGTAATTTTGTCGGTAGTAATGTTAAATGCGTGAATAGGTGAAATTGCAAAAATTGAAAAAGTAAGTAATATGAGTAGAATTGTTATGTTAGTTCTGATTTTCATTTTAAGCCTCCTCATAAAATCCTGTAAATTGAACATAAATTGCTGCGTTGTCTGTATTAGCGCGGAAATTTAAGAAACTGACACCATTTGTTCCTGATACGACTAATGGAATCGGGTCTTGCCATGAGACTCCATTAAAATGTCCTCCATTGCCGTAGTAATTTATACTTGCATATGCTGATGAAGGCATTGTTAATGCAAGTCCAGTTGCTCCATTTGAATCAGCTGATGCAATATAAACTGAGTAGTAAACTGTTTTTCCAATTCTAGTATATCGATATGCTGATGCTATGCCTGAAGGTGTCCCTCCATACCATGTTAAACTAGAAGACCAAGTAGTCCAACCATTAAATGCTAATGCATCGCCTGCGGTAGTAGGAGCGCCAATGTTAGATACTCTATAACCTCCTCCATCGAAGATTCCAGTCATTGCGCGGGTTCCGTTTTTAAAGAATACATTATCATCCATTGGGCCAGCAGGACCTTGTGCTCCTGTTGCACCAGTTGCTCCAGTATTTCCTTGAATTCCTTGAAGTCCTTGCGCACCAGTTGCTCCAGTTGCTCCAGTTGCTCCAGTTGCTCCAACAGAACCATTAAAATAATCTACTCCGAAAATTGGAGTATATCCATCTTCACCAGGAGGTCCTTGGGCACCGGTTTGTCCATTTGTTCCATTAATTCCAGGAATACCCTGAATTCCTTGTGGCCCAGTTTCCCCTTGTGGTCCAATTGAGCCCTCGGTTCCATTAATTCCAGGAGGTCCCTGTGGTCCAATTTCTCCTTGTGGCCCAATTGCGCCATCTGTTCCATTAATTCCAGGAGGTCCTTGTGGCCCGATTTCTCCTTGTGGTCCAATTGCGCCATCTGTTCCATTAATTCCAGGAGGTCCTTGTGGTCCGATTTCTCCTTGTGGTCCAATTGAGCCATCTGTTCCATTAATTCCAGGAGGTCCTTGTGCTCCAGGTTGCCCATCATTTCCATCAGTTCCAGGAGGTCCTTGTGCTCCATTTTGCCCAGGTTGTCCATCTTGGCCGTTTGCACCTGTTGGACCTTGTGGAATATAGAAATCAAACACTGCATCCTGAGGAGTTCCGATGTTTAGGACATATGCAGCAGCACCTGAAATTAATGTAAAGGTGTTGTTTATGGAAAGTGTTCCTAATCCAGGGTCTCCTTTTTCACCTTTTGGACCTGTTGCACCCGCTTTTCCGGGTCGACCATCTTCACCTACGCAACCCGAGGTAAAAATGATTAAACCGAGAATAAAAAATAATATGAGTATTTTCTTCATTTTTAACTTGCTCCTCGGATAATCATTATTATACAAACTATTACACCCGCTAATTGTGTTTTGATAAACATTAGATTTAATTCGAGTGGTAAGTATATGGAATCTACATTCCACCCTACAATTTTGACTAATGTGACAATAAATCCACTGATAAGAACTAAAGTATTTGTTTCTACTTGTGAAGTATCCTGAATTGGATTTTCAGTCTGGAAATCTTCAAGAATTAATCCAGGTGTATTTCCGCTTAATCCTGCATACCAGACTCCAAAGACTGTTTGCCATGTTATAGGGTCTTCTAAATCAGTGGTATCAATTACTTGTGCACCATTGAAATATACAGTGGCACGTTTTCCTTTTTCATCGTAAATAGTTTTGATAACTACATTTTCGATTAGATTTGCATCTGGATATGAGAAATATGCATGTGTCCCCCAGACGGTATTTGTAAGAATAATGTAGTCTGGAATATAAATTCCATTAGAATCCACACATACTTCATTAACATCAGAACCAGATGTGACGCGCATTCCTACGCAATAATCACTATGGACTGCGTTATTTATCCAATATGAATTTGTAATTTTATTATCTACAGGTTGAATATTTTTTATTACAAGGTAGGAATATTGTCTGAGACCAGTGCTAACTAATGACCAACCAGAACCTGCAATATATTCCCAGTCACCCCACCAGGTTTCTTTATTTAATTCTGCATTGAATGAACCATTTTTGTAGTTTTGATTTGAAGAAAATATTTTAACATCGCTTGAAGTAGGAAGGTCAATTCCAGTAACTGCCACTCCATAAACTTGAAGAAGTAAAAATGATATGACTATACTTGAAAAAGTTAGTGAAAACAACAATCCTATTAAGATTGTCGCCACACTTCCTTCTTCGTTGTTATGTTTTTTCATTATTGATTACTCCAGAATATTTTTCCTGCAAAGATAAGACCTGCAATGATTATGAGAACGATGATAATCCAGAATGGCAATATTCCCATCGCAGTTGATACTACTGCTCCTATAATAGCACCTGCAAGCACACCAATGCCACTTGCAACACGACCGAGAACAATCGCACCGAAAAGCATGATGAGCATGGATAGTGCCATATTTTGCATTGTTAAATCAGTAATACCATTGCATGCAAAACTGTTACGAAGAACATCCATAATTGTTGGATTTTCTGGCATAACACCACAGACTGCAGCTGTTCCGTTGTATATTCCACCAATTGGAGTTGGAATTGCAGTCGGGGTTGGTGTTAATCCTGGAATCGGAGTATGTGTGGGAGTTACTCCTACACAAGAACCATATTTCATCATTATTGAAACATACTGATAAGTGTCAGTTGAAGTATTTCGTGATTCTGACACTGAACAATAGCCTGATTTAGATGCGGTGACTGTATAGGCAGTATTTTGTGGAATGTTAAAAGATGCGCTTTGTGCATCGTTTCCTGTCATTTGTGGTAGATACCCTGGAATTGATATCTGAACATTTCCAATAGGATAGTAGGTTTCTTTGTCATTTACATGGACTGATACACTACAATTTCCTGCACTAAGCCAACCATTTGGAAATAATTTCACGGATGCAATTGCACCATTGTCTCCTTCAACTATTGAAGTGCTTAAAGGAACTACGAATTGTTGTGAACCTGACTGATAAAGGTCTTTTGATGCGCGCAGGGTATAAGAATTTCCTCGAAGCAGACTAATATCTTTGTCATAGGTAATGTTACCAAATTCTGTTACTGTTCCCGCAGCATCGTCAGTGAGGTTTAATTGATAATTCATGAGGTGTGAACCAGTTCGACCGTCCGATGCAAAAAGATTCATGACTAAAGAACCTGCTGCAGCCCCTCCACCTACGAGAACGTTGTCTGAAGCAAGACCACCAACAGCTTTAGTATTTGCATCGAATGCTGCAAATTTATAGGTGTATAGAGCATTTGTCTGAGGAGTGTGAACAAATGTTAATGGTGAATCTGTTGTAGGTTCCTCAAAATCAACTGCATTATTAGTTCGGAATTTCCAATGAGTAGCGTTGACGTTATAAAATACTCCTATTAATTCATCATTATATGGTTGATTAGGATTGTTTTTATTCATGTAAAATAATGTCTGTCGAAGTCCACCTGCATATGTTAATTTTGTTGCATTACTGGCAGAACCTACTAAGGTGACAGAATCTCCTAAACTAATAGAATCTGGAGTCGCTGTAAGATGTAATGTAGTTGAAGAAACTGGTGTAGGAGTAGGAATAACAATAGTTCCTGTTGGTGTTACTGATGCAACTGCAGTTAATTGAATGGTGACTGTTACATCTCCATCTGGCATAAATGAACCAGTTGAAGCCTGATAAGGAACATTCCAGTTTTGGAAAACGTAGCCTGTTTTAGTGACCGTTCCACCTATATTTGCACTATTCGGAACATTTGTGAAGACCGCATAACCAGATGCATTTGTGGGTTGCGCGCTTGTGCTAAAACTACCTGTTAATGTGTCACGGGCAGTGACATAAGCACCTTCAATAGGAGTATAACCATTAACGTCCATTACTCGAACTGTTACATCAATTTCTGTTGGTATTGTTATTTCATCACCAACATCTGGATACATTGAAAATGTTTTTACAAATGCAGTTGAAGTTGCAGTAAATGTATATTGAGCATATTGATAACCTGCTTTCCAAATTCTTGCTTCGTAAACTTCTGCATTTGTCATTCCTTGAAAAATAATTTGACCATTGCTATCGGTATATGCAGCAATTGATAAATCTGAAGACTGAGCAGTTGAATAATGCATTTCTACATAAGCATCGGCAATTGCTGCCTGAGTTAAACCATTTTTAACATAAAATGTTCCTGTCGTATCTTCAGTATGACCAGTGCCACCTGGAGGTGTAACTGTTGGAGTAGGAGTCATTGTAGGTGTTGGAAATCCCAATGAAAATAACGTTGTTGTATTATATCGATTCCCTACACCATCTTTAATTCCTAAAATAACTTGCGATGAAACTGTTGAAAAATTAAATACATTAGGTGTTAAAGTTGTTTCACTCGTAATAATATTACCACTTGCATCATAAATAAATGCTTGTGCTGATGTTGATTTTCCCCCAATACTTCCACTAATACCAATTCCACTTGGTTTTGTTACTGTATATGTCGCAGATATTGAATTATCTTTTAAATTAGAAATTGAACTCCCAGATGCATCCTCTGCATCATTTTCTACTCTTGCAATTGCAAATGTTGCGAATCCAACTGGAATAGGCACACCGCTCCCACCATAAAAACCATAAGATAAATTATAAAGTGCGGCATGGTCAAAATCTAAATATAAATGTTGAACTCCTGTTTCTGTTCCTAAATCCCAACTATCAATAGCAAGCCAAATATAACCTGCAGTTGAAACTTCAACAGGTGGTGTTGCTGTTGTAAATACTCTTTGATAACCGATTGTTCCAGTTCCAACAATCCTTCCATCTGTTTTTACATGTAAATGATTTGCATCTAATGTTTCATTTGAAATTCTAATTGTAACTGGTGTTGATGAACCTGCTGGAGAACCAACATCTGTTGCAAATGCTGTTCCAACACCTTTAGACCACAAAACAATACTTTTTAAATTTCCAGTATTTTGAAAAGTATTTACATATAACCCATTTATCGGAGTACTTCCGGCAGATGTAGCACCAGATTGTGTAATTGTTGTTTGTGTAAAATTTGAACCTCCGATAGTTCCAGTTAATGTTTCAGCTGAAACAATAGGTGATAAAACGAGTAAACACAAAACTAAAATAAATAGAATTCTCTTAATCATAAAACCTCCTTAAAAGAAAATTTATTTGAGAAAAATTGTTTGAGTAAAGGAGTGAATCGAACCATGAAGTTTTCACTCCGAAATTTTCATCACTACAACAGCGAGGATGATCAGCCCCAGGATAGACCAAATTGCAGCCTGTGACGCATCCCAGCCAGTTGTGTTAGCGTCATTGATTGCAGATATTGCAGTTGGCATAAGTGCAGCGAGGATAACAATACCGATGACCAGACCGATGATAGCTCCAGTGCTCATCATTCCGTCCTCGTGGTTGCGATAATCCTGCACAATCTTATCAGTGCCTACATCCAAAAGTTCCTTAAAACCCATAAAAATCTCCCTCCTATATATATTTATAGGGTGCGGGAGATAATAAATTCTTCTACTGGAGATGGTGGTACGTATACAAATCTCCACTCGAACCAGGTTGATATGTGTTTTGGAGAAGAAAATTTTGTAAGTGTGATTTATACCTCCATCTCCACTCGAACTCGTTTAAATTGAGATAGAGGCCTGTTTCTCCATTCTGCGTGTATCCTATAAGGGTACTTCGTCCGTTTGAATTTAAACAGACTTTCTAACGAGGAAAAATTGATGTTTTTTGTATGTTTTAGGAGGTTAAGAAGAGTTTTCGAGTGGAGGGATAGCCTCCGATGGAAAGGTCCATCTCCACTCGAACTTTGGTTATTTGCTTCTTTTATTGCTAAAAAATGATAATCCTTTTTTAGAAAAATCTCCAGTGACTTTTTTCTTTTTCTGAACTGTAGATTTTCTGAGAGTTCGTTTTGCCATTTTATCCTCCGATTATTTTACTAATTTCACTTTAACATGAACTGGTTTTTTAAGAGTGTTTTTCTTCTGCATTTTTAATGCATATTTGTGTGCACAATTTCTACTCTTAAAAGTTTTAGTATTTACTCTTTGCACTTTTGGGCCTTGAGTATGAACAACTACTGTAAATTTAAGAGGTTTTGGTGGTTTTTTTACCACCTTTTTCTTTACCATTTTTATCTCCTAAAGTTTAAGAGATACCCCAAACTGTCCTTTATTCTGTCTTATACCAAGTTTTTTCATTTTCAACTTGGCTACTTTTCGATTTCTATACCAATAGTGAGGTTTTTTTGTCTTTTCTGCAACTCCTCCACCTGCTTTTTTCTGCGCTCTAGTAGGAAATCGATTCCATTTAGTGGTATTTTTTGCAGTTACTGCGCGCGATTTGACATTCTTTTTAACCATTAGTGCCCCCTCTTTCCAGTTTTTCGTGCTTTAGTAGTAGTTTTTCCTATATACCTGTCTTTTTGAGTAGTCTTTGGTTTATAATGTGCATTTACATTTTTTCGATTAGTAGTATGCAATCTTGATGTGGTATGCACTTTTCCTTTAAGTGAGCGACTGACTCCAGAACTTGAAATCATTTTATATTTACCAGTTTTTGGTTTTACTGCGTGGTGACAGGTTGCACGAATTCCACCTTTCATGGGTTTTCCAGTTATTGGACTTACATATCTTTTTCGATATCTTTTCATCGTTTTAGATTTCCCATGATTTACCATTATTTTTTCCTCCTAGGACTTACTCCTGGAATATATCTGCCGCGATAAGATACTCTTTTTTGAGTATTTACACGTTTTGGAGCAGACTGATTTCGTGCAATGGTTTTATGTGTAACTTTTCTAGTTCCGCGTGTTTTTGTAGCCATTACTTTTTCCTCCTGTGGTCATTATCTCTTACAGAAATAAGTGTAATAAGACATTTTTTATTTCTTTTTGAAGGCATGAATTATCCCACCCATAATCTTCTTGCTCGAGCAATTTGCTTTTTTGAAGGTTTACGTTTTGTTTTAAACGTCTTTTGATACACTTCAGGCCCATACCGCGCTAATACACGAGATTTTTCTGAAGGCATTATTTTTTCCTCTTTAATCGCGCTGTAGTTCTTGTGTTATGGGTAGTTTTTGCTACACCCATTTTTCCACCCTTTTTAGTTTTAACAATAAAATGAGGCATTATTTTCTCCTTTTATGAACTCCTGGTTTTCGAATTCTAGTTGCATTTGCCTTTGCACCAGATTTAGTTACTTTATTTTTACTAAATCCATAATTAAAAGAACCATCTCCAGTTAATTTCTTAGCGGTAGTACGCGGAAGAATTGCTTTTCGAATTCCAAATTTCCTTTGCATTGTGCCTGGAGTATTTGTTGATTTTCTACTACCAGCAGTTATTTTTCGTGCTCCGTGGCGTTTTGCAGTCAATTTAATCTACCACCTACTCGACCCTTGCGAGTTTTTGATTTAGAAAGTGATTTAGTTTTAGGTCGCTGAGTATTTAAATGTGTTTTTCGTTTTCCAGATATTCTACTGTCACTTCCTTTGTTAATATCTCCAAGACTACGAGAACCTGGAATTTTAAATTTAGTAGTAGAAGATAAATGAAATCCTCGAACTGCTTTTTTACTACCGACCATTAAAATCCCCTTCGATTAATATGTCTACGAGTTTTTGGAGTTAATGGAATCGATTTCAATTGGTCTTGTTTCTTTTTTGATTTAGAAATGTTTTCACGCTTCTTTTTTGAAGCAGACAATCTTAAATCAATTTTAGGTGCTTTTCCAAACCCCATTATTTTTTGCCTCCTTTTGGTCTTCCTTGGCTTATCGATTTTCTTCCTTTACGGAATCCAAGTTTATAGAAGACAGATTTAGTTCCTTTTTTAGAGGCATTATCAGACCTAGGGTCTTTTCTTCGAGATTGAATTCGTGGCATTATTTACCTCCCGCTATTTAAAAGATGCTCGTAAAAGGGTTTCTCGCTGTTTTGGTGTCAGCGATTTCATACTACCTGTTTGTCGGTATTTTTTAATGACTGCATTCTCAGACGCAGTGAAGCGAGATTTCGCTTTAACTCCAGATGGAGTTTTATAATAGCCTTTTGTTTTCTTAGTTGAAACTTTTTTCTTTGTTACTTTTCGTTTAACCACCATAGAAAAATTAGACCTCCTTATGTTCAATTCTTGACTATACTTGCAATATCCTCTATCTTACTGTTGAACATACCCAAATCCGCACCTCCTTACTATATATATATGTCTCCTAAGATAATAATCCTTATTCTAAAGAATTTTTATCAATTACTCGTTTAATCAGTCCGTTTCACACTCCAAGGCCACCGGCCCACCCGATTCCTGGTCCTACCGTCCTTCCTTCCTGGAAACCGGATCCCTGGACCAACCGGAATTCCTGACCCATCCTAGGTCCCGTCCTTCAATCCGACCCGTCCGTCC
>Ga0105097_10000247_pt1 | contig 23829 bp, 20 predicted proteins | sample PPLLak12cMay2015_FD_87035 | JGI IMG/M metagenome (GOLD analysis project Ga0105097, IMG submission 87035) | Freshwater sediment microbial communities from Prairie Pothole Lake near Jamestown, North Dakota, USA - PPLs Lake P7 Core (1) Depth... | ecosystem: Environmental > Aquatic > Freshwater >...
GCACTTTTATTAGATATTAGAACCACAGAAGAATACACAAAAAGACATATTAAAAATGCTATTCTAATACCAACCTCACCTCCCCCACTATCAACAAACCAATTACAAACCTTAAATGCTAATCTCCATTGGATTCTGAACCGTTATACAACATCCATAAGAACACCTATTGTCGTTTATTGTCACAAAGGAAATAGAGCAAAACTTGCTTGGCAAATGATCCAGAAGATGGGATACCCTAATGTTTTAGTATGGGGTGGGGTCTCAGCACCACCCATGAATCAGTTATTTCAATAACATAAACATAAACATAAACATAATCATGTTTACGTGATTATGTGATTACGTGTGTTTAAAAATAGGCTATTTTATTTTTTATTTTTTTCAAAAAAAAAATAAAAAATAATTTGTAATTTATTTTTGAATTATTTTTAAAAAAATAAATTTTTCATTTAGTGATAATTTTGGTGGGATATTACCAAAAATCTAACCGTACAGAACGCTCCAAAACTGGTTCAGCAATCAAAGGTACAATCCTTGAATAGATGTCAGTAAATGGAGTAATCCGTAGCTTATTACGATGAACACCATACAGATGGCAACATGGTGTGACCATATCTGATGTTTTGAGCGGGGGACGAAATAGTTGGATACGAGTATCATACTCCTCTGGTCTAACCTCTAAATGAACACTACCATTAGGGTATATTTTTTGAATCTCCCCATCAATCCCTAACCATATCGTGAAAAATCCATTGGCATCCGTAAATATATATTTTTTTTCAAAAGTTGGGCTGTAATTTAATTTAAGACTATAATAACCATTCGCTTGAATATTAGCCCAATGATGACCATCTTGATCTGTTAATACGTAATCATTAACCGTAGCATTCTCAATAAAGATAAATGTTGTCATAATATTATGTATAGAATTGACTAAGATAAAAATATATTATGGATGACTTTGACTTAAAATTGAAACTATTGTCAGTGAAATTACACACGATCGTAGACCACTACAAAGAGGTAAACAAGGGTGGGGAGTCACCAATTCATTTGTTTTTCTCATATTATCGTGATAATCACCCTGACCGACGTAAAGAAATTGAGTTATGTCTTAAACTCAATACACAGAACCAATTGTTCTCAAAAATATTTATTCTTAATGAAACAAATCAGGAAATTGACTTTATTCAACCATCTGAACGGATCATCGTCGTCTCAAGTCCAAGGTTAACTTTTAACAAACTATTCAAGTTCATTAACACTCAGGTGGCGGGCACTCAAGTGGCGGGCACTCAAGTGGCGGGCACTCAAGTAGCCGATCAAACTATTAACATATTAATTAATACGGATACCGTAATTGGTGAAAATTTCAACCAAATTCAAATCGGTCATAATCAAGTCATATGTCTAAGTCGATATGACTTTAATGAGAATGGACAAGAACACGTTTGTGTCGGTGGAGGTAGTCATGATTGCTGGATCTGGAAGGGGCATATCAAGGAATCATTCGGCCGATTTTATATGGGGCAATTTTTATGTGATGGTGTCTTGGCACATGAGTTAAGTACATGCGGTTACCAATTAAAAAATCCAATGCTCGATCTAAAAATCTATCACGTACATATTTCTAATGTGCGTAATTATTCATATGATAATTGTATCCTGGGTCACCGAAATGGTGTTAATTTTTCTCATAATAACGGGGTATTTAACACCTCTGATGTCTATTATGAAGGGTTAAATTATAAATAAAATGTATTAACATTGATTTTTATTGAAAAGATCACATAGAATTTCTAATACAATATCTATATAATCTATTTATCTATTCATCTATTGACCTATTAGCTATGACGTTATTGATTATGGTTATGGCTTGTGCTACGGTTCCAAAATACTATGATTATATTCGGAAAATTGAACAAACTTGGGGCAAACGTGCCCTACAATTAGGCGTTAAAGTCCTCTATTTCTTAGGCGAAGAACCGACTGACTTAGTGGGTGATCAATATGTTTATTTAAAGGGGGTTGCAAATGACTATTTATCCGCCTCATATAAACAAAACTTGGGACTACTTTATATTCGCAATCATTATCAAGACCACTGGGTCTACTGTTGCGGTAGTGATACGTATGTTAATGTTGATAAAATGCTACAATTAGTCAACAAGTATGATTATCAAGAACGTGTTATGATTGGTGGTCATATTTTGTCACGGCAAACGTTGTATCAGAATTTGATTAGTTTTAGTGGTGGAGGCGGTTTAATCCTATCAATGGCAGCAATTGAATCGGTAGCTCATCAATTAGAGAATATGGTATCTAATTGGACCATATTGTGTCAACATGTTGGTTGTCCATATTTAATCCCCGCATGTGACATATGTCTTGGATATTATGTCGAACAACACAAAGGTCATTTGATTTGTTATCAGAACCGCTTTACTGGATGTAATCATCGTGGTGAACCATCTTGTTGTGTCAATAAAACTAGGCATCAACGGATTATTGCATGTCATTACATGACACCTAGTGATTTTGATGATTTTCACTCAATATTGGATAAGTATCAACATTTTAGACAATTTAATGATTATCCCAAGAAGATGACTCCAGACTGTACAGTAGTCACATCATGCCGTTCGGTCGCTGAACTAGAACACTTTTCGGAGGTATTAACAATGTTACCATGTTATATGGTTATTTACTGTCATCGTGATACGATCCAAGAACTCATTAAATTACGAGACAAACACGGCCTCAATCATCTAACAATTAATTATTGTTTACCACAAGAACACATCACAACTGATTCAGAGTACTTATCTCAATACAAGTACAATTTAATTGAAAAAACTATTAAAAACAACCCTTTTGATACAAACCGTTTTATGTGGATCGATTGTAATTTAAATGGGCAAATAGGTCAACTATTGAAGATTGCTGATCAACAGGGTGATCATTTTCACTATTATGTGACAAACTTCTCGGACACAAAATCACAAATATCAACCAGTCTCTTTACATGTGAAAAAAACACAGCGGTACGGATTATGACAAAATTACTCAATGAAATCGCATTAGTTGACTATGATGACCAAACTAAAGTAGGATATGGTAGTCAAGAGCATATAATTGATAATTTTCTCCAACCAATGCGGGATCACGAGTACATTTATTCCGCTATCATGAATAAATATCAGGACTCACATTTTTATAAACACGCATGTCGGTTAGGAATGAAGATTATCTCCTTAATAGACCACCACAAGATCTATCTTGAACCTAGTCTGCTAATGAAGATTATCTATTGTTACTATGTATCGGCTTTTTATCATAACCCTCCTGTGGCACTGGATCTAATTCAGAGAATTAGATCCTTAAGATATGAAAATGACCTATTCGAACAAGCATATCATGAGTTATCTGGATTCTATGATGAACAACTTAGCTATGCTAAGTATCTGAAACCAAAAAATTGATTTGACTTTTTCAGAGATGAGATGAGGTTAATAACTCTTCTGATTATCAAATGCAACCAATAATTATCACCATCGGTGTCTTGTTATCGATTAGCGCATGTGTATCTGGTGTATCAGATAAGGTTTATTACAATGACCAAAAATTAAACTGTTCTAAAAACATAGAGGGCAATTTTTGCTATAATGGTCCATTATTTGATGCTGTAGGACAATATAAGTCCTGTGTAGTTGCTGGTGTTATAGCTCTGACATTTGATGACGGACCCACAGAGTATAGTGGACGGATTTTAGATTTACTTAAAACTCATCAGATTAAAGCCACTTTTAATCTGATAGGTAAAAAAATTAGACAATATCACGATATTGTACAACGTATGGTGGATGAAGGGCATCAAATAGCTTCTCATACACAAAACCATGTCTGGTTAAATGAAGACAATACCGTAGCAGAAATGTTAGCATTTGAAGTAGCATTAGTCAGAGAAAATTTCACGGGACCCTTGTGTAACAGTTCAATTCCAGTTTTTATGCGGTCTCCTCACGGTGTCATCTCACGTGATACTTTTCACTTATTGAAAAACCAACTTGGATATGTTCCAATTCATTGGGGTATGTTAACTCATGATTCATTAAATGATACAGATGCTGGTGATGTGGTTCAAAATTATTATTCACATTTCGGTGGTCCTAATGGTGATAATGTTTTATTTGATCAATTAAAAATTATCACACAACAACACGATTCACAATTAATAACAGTTAATGCACTAGAAGAACTAATGGATTATTTTGAAGATGTTTTTATCTCACATGGTGTACGGTTTGTGACAATGTCTGAATGCCTGGGTCAAGAGTTTCCAATGTACCGACCCAATCCTCGTTTACAAAATGACCCCAATTGCCTGAACGGGATTCCAAGTGAAAATGTTTGTTGCCCCAAATCTTGTGGAGAATGTGGGGGTGAATGGTGCTCACAGTTAAAGGGAGGGGGTGATAACTGTTGTGTTAACACCATTCAAGAAGCAAACTATTCATGTTCATTGAGTCCTGCTCCATGTGTGATACCAAATATACCAGACCCAAAGTGTGCTCTAGGAATCTTGAGAAATAATGTCTGTTGTCATCATTCATGTGGGACTGAATGTGGTGGTGTCAACTGCGGCTTACGTGATGGTGGTTACAAGTATTGTTGTGGTAGTCAGATTACTCGAGACAATCGCCCATGTGGCAATAACTCCGCACCATGTGTGTTAATACCATATGGTGGGTCACCATCGGGGTCTGATTTTGATGATGAAAAAGATATACCAGACCCAACATGTCTAAATGGGACCAAAAATGGTGATATTTGTTGTGCTCAATCATGTGGAACCTGTGGTGGTGTTAATTGTAGTCAACGACCTGGTGGAGCTTCCTTCTGTTGTCCTCAAGGAGTATTAAAATTAAATCGCTCATGTAATGAGTTTCCCGCTCCATGTCAGATTCGAGAAGTAGACCAACCTGACCAACCCAACCAATCCGACCAAAAAGACAAAAAAACTCTGATTATAATTATCGCTTCAAGTATAGCCGCAACGATTATATTACTGATCATAATCGTAATCGTTGTGGTATTAATCAGAAATAGGATACATAGGAAAAATGAACAATCTACGGCAGAACCTACAGGACCTGCGGTTCCTGCGGTGTCACAGCCTTAACACGGTGTGGAATTTGTTCTAAAAACGGTTCCACTTCTTGGTAAGAAGATTTATATTGGCTAATAATATTACTAAACTCATGAATAGGACCAACAAAACTCAAATTATTTAACGCAAAAGCATGACATATATTAGTATTACCACCCACACCAAAGGTGATATTAAGTTTGGCATTGTGAATCATTTGTATATCATTTATAAAATCGTCAAAATCAGGATTACCAGAAAATAACTCATTCTTTGTTAAATCAATCACACGATTATGATTAGATAACTTTAGAAGCTCCTTATAAATCGTAATAATATTCAAAATTTTCTGCTCGCGACACTCCTCAACAACACGCTCTCCCATAAGGACAATATTCAGTTTAGGATCTGCTTTAAAATTAGCAAAAAACTTTGTCAATAATGCTAAATCATGATTCATAAACTTATTCATGTTTTCCATCCTTACTTTGGTGTGAAACACGATATAATTGTCACAAGTTAACCGTTTTAACAAAACAGGAACAGGCAGAGATACATCGTCATAGATATAAGTTTTATCTAAACGGTATTGTCGGGTATTGACTGGATGATGTGGACGGTCAACAATATCAACTGCCACTGAAGAAAATAAACACTTGATCAACTTTTGAATGAATTCTAGACATTGCTCTGGATATTTGCGATGACTATAGACTAACGGTTTTGAGATATGAATCTTCGTAATATTTAAGCTGTTTGACTTCTCCATCATTTTCAGTAACAAGAAATCTCCGATTCCCACACACGGTGTTATCTCCATTGGTATATATTATATACTAATATATACTAATATTGGTATATAATATTAACTTATTCAAAATAAGATGAAATTCCCTAATTCCCTAATTTCCTAATTAAGCAATAATTCTACCTCAGCTGGACTAAAACAAGGGATTTGACACTTAGTTAGGACATCTAATCTTTCTTGGTGAGAATCATCAATGAAAATACTATTCGGGATGCGAATATAAGATGATTTGGGGTCATCTTGCTTATTTTTGGAGACTACTATAACCTCGTCAAAACAATGTATCCGATAACGGGTTAAAACAAACTCTGGATGACTGTTACGTGTAATTAATGATAAACCAATATTCTGATCTAAACATTGATATAAAAATGTCACTAACTGTAAATTAATACGGTTATTAATGATTAAAGTATCATCTAAATCACAATAAACATGACGGTAGGTCAGATTTGTCTTGTAATGATTATGATAAATCTTAAAACAGCTAACATCTATCTCGTTATAAATAATCGGATCAATTGGTGATCCTTCCGCATCCAATATAGATAATAATGGAAAATTAACACCTCGGACACGGTTTACACACATCGCACCAGGAACACGACAGGCAATCTCAAGTAATTTTAATAGACCATTTTGATCATATTTAACCTGAAAAAACCACAACCCAACCATTTTAATCTTGGATTGGATCAGTAAAGCATAATCATTGATACCTTCTAAATTAACTAATTGACTATGAATACTCATACCGTTCAAGGTTCTGATTCGCTGGCGAGCATGACAGTATAAAAGCTGACCTTGTCGACTACTGAAACAATCAACCGTAAATTCATCACCTGTCAGATATTCCAAAATCAAGTTACAATCGGTATCAACTGATTGTAACTCCTGGTCGTTATGAATCAGGAAATGACCATGTGTACCATAACCAACAATCGGCTTTGAATATAATGGATAATGCAGGTCAGTGTCAGTTTTAGAATACATCTTAGGTGTGGGGATCACTTGAGATAATAGTTGATAGGTCAATAACTTAGAATTACAGACGTTAATCACCTCAAGATCAGGTGCCATGATTACCGCACCTATTCTGGATTCATGTCTTTTCAAAAAGGGAATCACCTTATCAAAAGCAGGAAATATATACTTAATGTGATACTCCCTGACCAGACGACTCATAAATTCAAGCGTTTCTTCCTCTTTTTCAATCATAGGGCATCCGCTGATATAATTCTCAAAATAATAAGCAGAAAAGTTATTATAATCAAAATCAGTACCGTATAAACTTAATCGGCGGTCATACTTAAGGGCATCATAAATTTCCTTAGCCACCATTGACCCTGATGGGAAAAGAAGAACATTAATCTTCGAAAAAGGTGGTGTATTAGTGGTCATATGATAAGATAATATAAGTAATTATATATTATACATATATAATTACTTATAGATCATGTACATTCGCAATTGTCTTGAAAATGGAGTTTTTGCACATATTTCAAAAGATACTGTATTTCATGAGGACCGACGCATTTATCAACTGATCCGAAGCAATATTACAACCATGGTTGAAAAATCAGTCCACAACATGGATCTGATGGGAGATAAACAGGTCATACTTGATATTGGTCCTGATCAAGTTAACCCTTGTTTTGATTTAAATCAAACTAAACATAAAATAGAAACCGTTGACATTATTGATAACCCTATCACCACATATGTAGCAGATTTAACCAAACCAAACCAATTACCCAAAGACTATTACGACGTTGTGTACTGTTTAGAAGTCATTGAACATTGCGATCACCCAGAAAATTTACTCAAACAAATTTATCAACTAATTAAACCAAACGGTTTATTATACTTGTCAACACCATTTCAGTTTAGACTTCATGGACCACTACCAGATTATTGGAGAATATCGGAATACGGTTTAAAATGCTTGGCAAATAAAACCAATTTCAAGATACTAGAGCTTGAAGCTCTGGTCGAGAGCAATAGACCAGCATTCCCACTTCATTATACAATGATATGTCAAAAATAACCGCTTTAAATTACATAAAATGATATGATAATTACTAATTATTAAATTACTAATTATCATATCACGTTACTTATCATGAGTCTATTGTGCCCTATCTCTGTTGGGGAATTAGTTGATAAATTAACCATTCTCGAAATTAAGTTAGAAAATATTAAAGATCATAACAAGATCATAGAGATACAACATGAATATGATGCATTAATTAATCATATTCCCAATATTCAGGAAAAAATCGGCTTCCAGTATCAAGTTCTGAAACTAATTAATGCAGACATTTGGGTCATGATGGACCAAATTAGAGAAATAGATGCGAAAACTGAACCCAATAGGTGGATTGAAGCGTGTCAAAAAACCATTATTGACAACGATCGACGCTTTCGTGTCAAGAAACAAATTAATCGGATTATGGAATCTGATATTAAAGAACAAAAAGGTTACGCTTACAAGAAAGCATTATTGATAGCACCTGATATTGAGGAAGGGCTTGATTTAGATGAAATGATACCCTTCATTAAATACTTAGAAACCTTATACGATTTCATCGTGATTAAAAACTACATCGATCCACAAATCAAAGACCCTATTTGTCACAAAGACCCCCAATTACTATACCAAAATGATGCTAATCTGAATGATTTTAAACAAGAGGATATATATCACATGACAACAGTTTCACAACGGATAACACACAAGAACATTAATGATTATGTAAGATTAGTTCATAAATATTATGGAAATCATTTTTGATATATTTTATGAATGATGAATGATGAATCCATCCGTGTTTTATTATCTCATAAAATACTATAGATGAAATCCCCTTTTGAAATTACCAAAGGTATTCTTATGTTTGGTATTGTAACTGTTTTAGTTGGTTATTGTGTTGGTTTTGCTGCCAATATAATAAATAAACCATACGTTTCGAAAGAATGCTCTGATTGTAAAGATTGGAATAAAAATCACATCATGGAAATTACTCTCTTTATTACTGGTGCAGTTGTATGGTTAATCAGTGATAGTATCAGCATCTTTTTGCCATATACTGGAAATCATTTTTGATATATTTTATGAATAATGATTACAGTTAAATTTATCAATAATGATGTTATTATATTGAAATATATGATATATACATTTGAAATGATTCCGATCTATAAACCATACCTTAAAAATTACAAGCAGTCTGCTCTTAAATCCATTCAAGATGAATGGATTAGCAACCAGGTTATTTGTCACTTCATGGTTGGGTGCTATAGATCTCCCGATGGCTCCACTCTAATTCTGGGGATCAATGGAAATTAGTTTTAATGATTTTAGATAGATTATATTTCTAAACAAAAATATATAGATATGATATACAAATGATACCAATTTACAAACCTTATCTCAAAAACTATAAGCAATCAGCCCTAAAATGTATTGAAGATGAATGGATTAGCAACCACGGCATTTTCGTGGATTTAGCAAAGGATAAAGTATGTGAAATATTGGGTGTCAAATACTGTATCTTGATGAACAACGGTACATCAGCAACACAGTGTTTATATAAAGCGTTGAAGTATAAGTATCCAGAAGTGAACAAAATTTATGTACCCAATAATGTCTTTGTGGCACCGATTAACTGCGGTTTAATGGAATACGAACAAGAATGTTTTGAGATAATGAAATTAAACCCATTTACGATGAACATAAAGACGGATGAAGACTATATTAATACATTAGAACCAAATTCATGTGTGATAGTGGTACATAATCTTGGAAAGATCGTTAATGTTCCCAGATTACAAAGACTGCGTCCAGACATTATCTTTATGGAAGATAACTGTGAAGGATTATTCGGCATTTATGAGGGTAAATTTACAGGTACTTCATCTTTATGTTCATCATTTTCATTCTATGGAAATAAGACTATTACGACAGGTGAAGGGGGGATGTTTGTGACCAATGATATAGAAATTTACAAGTATATACAAAACATGTACAGTCATGGGATGAGTGAAAAGAGATATATTCACAATATTATCGGCAATAATTTTAGAATGACCAATATTGAAGCGGGATTTCTATATGATCAACTCAATGATTACCGTCATATATTAGACATGAAAATCGCCGTTTTTAGTAATTATGATAGATTATTTGGTAAATTAATCAAGGATGGAACCATTTTAAAAATAGAAACTGATGAGAATACAGTTATCTCTTACTGGATGTATTGTATTATAATACCCAAGATTATTTATGAACAATTTGAAAAATTTATGGAGCAGAAAAATATCTCAATTAGACCTATTTTCTATGATATTCATAGGCACAATCATCTTAAAAATCTGAAAAAGACCGAAGAAGAACCCTTTACATTTGATGTATCAAATCATGGTGTCATGTTACCAAGTTACCCAGAATTATCATTAAATGAGCAAGAATATATTGTTTCGTGTATAGTTGTGTATACACAACTATATTGTTGAATTTTTAATCACGTTTTATATTGTGATGTGTATCCATATTTTCTCATTACGAATATCTTTTATCGTTTGTATCGATACATGATACATTTCAGAAAGCTCCTTTAATCCATAACTCGGTAGCAGATTTTTGATCTCTTTAACTTGAATTTCGTGTAATTTACAATTTTTACTATAAGTTAAAGCATCAACCGCATTTTGCTGATGTGTCCCAAATTTTAAGTGATCTGGATTACAGCATTGAGGTGTATCACATAGATGACGAACAATTTCATTTTTTTCATCACGTTTTCTTCCATATTTAGATTCACAACCTAGAATATGAGCCATATGTTGGTAACCATTAAATCCAATTTTACCATAACCATCTTTGTTTAGATATCCTTGACATAGATGACAAGGAGTTGAAACATTTTGATGGATTTTTTCAGAATCGACACTTTTTTCACGAAGTTTTTTTAAAGCAAGTACCCAATCATCTTGAGTATATATGCGTTCCTTATTTCTCTTGTTTCTTTCTGACCATTTTTCCCTTTTGTCTGTAGTATCAACACGGCTACCATCTTGCTTAGGTATATGAGTCCATGACCGATCGCAATCAATATCGTAAATAGTACACATTGATACACCAAATTTTTCAGCACGTTCCTTTGGTGAACCGTTTCCTTTAGAATACTTGATTTGTTTCGCCAAATCTTCAGTTAATAGACATTTGTAATGTCTTTCTCCATTGATGAGAGTTTTATCACGGATTTTATCCTCGTAATTATTAATGCTTTTAGTCTTTAGACTCAAATGAGATGGTTCAATACATGAAATATCACATCCTTCACCATGACATATTTCCAATATTTTCCCACACTCATTTACTCGCGGTATTTCTTCGATAAAAATACCATGAGATAATGCGTATGATAATATATGAACACTTACGGATTTACCACAAATCGTAATACGTTTGTAATCGCAGATTTTTTTTGTGAATTTCGTGTAATTTAAACAGGGTTTAGCATAATAGTCATTTGGCACCTCAACGGTTCGCCCATATAAGCGATTATGTAATTTTTGGCTCTTATAATAGTTATTTTTCCTTATTTTTTCTTGATCATGATCAATTTCGTTTGATTTCACAATTCTTTTGTAATTTTTATGTGTGCCACAATATGGTCCAATCTTTGGTATTATCTGACAGCGTTTTCCTTTATATTGTCCATAGGGGTAAATATATTCACACATATTCATCGGTTGTAGATTTACATCTTCATATTTTTTATGTGTACCGCAATATGTACCAATCCTTGGTATTCTCTGACAACGGTCTCCTTTATTTTTCCCTATCATAAAGATGTATAGACAAGAGTTTTTTGACATTTTTGATCAAAATACGTTATTATTTGATCCAATAATCAAATTTTTGGAGAAATATAAAACTTTGACGAAAATTAAGAGCATTTCGTCAAAATTAAAAGACTGGATGGGGGATTTTATATGGAAATTATTTTTATTTTTTTTTACAAAAAAAAATAAAAAAATTTATCTTATTATTTTTAGACTCTTTCTATACTGACTCCAACTGAACTTCATCATGGGTCTCCCCCAGGGGGGGGTATGGGGGCCTCCCCCACTCTTTGACGGCGGTGCTGGTAATTCTTACGCTTCAAGTTAGGTTGCGTCATTCTAGGAGTCACATAATTAACCGATAGTTTCATGGGGTGTTCATAAGCGTCCCAGACAGTTTCCTCACTGTATAAAGATTTATCATAATACAATTCCAACGGTAAAGGATTGGCTGCACTCCTGGGTGAACACGACTGAACCTCAACTCCATTTGCAATATACGTTCCATCATGATCAAATTGTAAATCATAAAGTACCTCTAAACCACGAACCTTACTAAGACTGACACCCTTAATAAGATTGAAATACTTAGCAGGTCGCCGAGCATTGGCATAAACAACTGGATGGTTACTGGTCATCCCTAACTGACTATGAGGCAATCCTGGACCCAAACAATCAGGTTCGAAATAAACCACTTCTGTTAAGAAATGAGGTTCCATTTTGATTTCACATAATCGTGACACGATGTGACCTGGTGACACATGATCACCTCTCTTAATATCCTGGATTGATTTGGTTGTACCATCCATCATTTGGATCAGAGAATCACGTAATAAACATAAAGTAGTGACATTATCGGCCGTATAAGTATGTTTGAGACCATTGGTATCTGAAGCAGTAATTGATGCCGTATTATGAATCACATATTCTTTAAATATTTCCTCAGTGATCAGTAAATCTTCAATATCAACAACCGTTTGACCTGGATTTAAAATATCAGTAATTAATTGATCCGTAATACCCAATTTGGTATCGGTTAAAAATAAATAAATAAAAGGAACATTACCCATATTCTTGGCAGTAATCTCATATTTAATAAAACCACCAACAAAATTATCAACCGCAATCGCTTGCTTAGAAACCAACATGTCGATGACCTGAACTAACTCAATTTGATTCTCTGCATAATCCGAAGCGGTACTCTCATAAAAACTACCATCCACCGTGGCCTGACTATAAATGTATCCAAGATCAAAATCATCCTGTGTCACCAAGTGACGTGTTAGTGTTTTTTTGACAATTTGACCAGGTAATAAGTTACCAATGGTATAAGGAGTTGATTCTAAGTTATCATTAAAAACCACATTGTAAATGGGTAAAGCACCTGTATTTTCAACCTCAAATGTGTACAGGGTAGGTGTCCCAATCACTGGGATTTCCAGTGGAAATTTAACGGTATATTCATTAAATCTCATCTGAGGGAACGGTGGAGTTAAACTGTAAACTATAATATCACTGCTACCTGTTAAAGTTTGACCACCTGTGGTCGGAGTACCCGTGGTTTGATAAGTCAGATACAAATTACCTGATTGATCCGCAATCATCTTTGGGTTTAAATCATCTTGATCGGTATTGAAAATCGGTAATTGATTAATCCACATACACTGACCATGATTGGGCTCTAATTTTAGAATAGTTATATCATGATCACCACCTGTATATGTCTGGCCTGATGCGGTTCCATTCGTTTCATAACAAACATAAATATATCCTTGAATATTGGTTGATATACACGGGAGTGTATCGTCATTGGTCGTATTAAAAGTAGGTTGTTCGGTGACCCAGACTAGTTGCCCATTTGAACCTTCTAATTTAAAAATAACAATATCCGAAGCCCCTCCCGTATAAGTCTGACCATTGGCCTTACCAGTGCTTTGATAACAAACATAAGCGTTACCATTGACATCAACATCTAAACAACAACGAGTATCGGTTCCTTTAGTATTAAAAGACGGTGTTTGACTAACCCATAAACACTCACCATGAATTGGTTCAATTTTAAAGACAACAACATCTGATAGACCTCCCGAATAAACTTGACCTGAAGCGGCTCCAATAATCTGATAACTACAATAAATATCATTGGATGGGCCAACGACTAAATTAACATAGGTATTACTAATCGGACCATTGAAAGCTGGTTGTTGAATCACCCAAAGACACCCACCATTTAACGGCTCTAATTTAAAGATCACAATATCAAATGCTCCTGTGCGAGATTGACCTGAAGCGACACCTCCTTCCGTATGATAACCAACATAAATATAACCATTAGTATCTGTATCAATATTCGGTGATAAATCATTAACTGTGGTATTGAAACACGGTTGCTGAACAATCCATAAAATTTCACCATAAACTCCTTCCATTTTGAAGACAATAATATCTGTCCCAACACCTTGATGTGTTTGACCACTGGTCGTACCAGTGGTTTGATACGTCACATAAATATTATCTGAAACATCAACCGCAATACTTGGTAAAACTTCATTTCCTGAGGTATTAAAAGCGGGTTGCTGTTTAACCCAACGTGTAGTACCACTGGAGTCTAATTTAAAAACTACTATATCACGTCCCCCCGATGAAGTTTGTCCAGAAGCAATACTATCCGTATCATAAACAACATAAATATTTCCTTGAGAATCTATTGTAAAGTCGGGACTCTGATTACTCCCTACTGTATTAAATGTAGGTTTTTGTGCTACCCAATTAACCGTCAATGACATAATGTTATATTGTTATACAACATTATTTCAAAGAAATATAATCTCACCATATAATATAATATAACATAACATCATAACAACAATGAAAGGCTGCCAAATGAAGACTCAAAAAGGAAAACAATGCCAAAGAGAAACTATAAACCAAAACAAATTTTGCTGGCAACATATGAAACAATCTGGTGGAGCAGACGATTCTAAACCGAAATCCAGAGGACAACCGATGCCCGTGCCAGTGGTGCGAGTACAAAGAGGACAACCGATGCCCGTGCGAGTACAAAGAGGACAACCGATGCCCGTGCCAGTGGTGCGAGGACAGCGAGGACAACCGATGCCCGTGCCAGTGCCAGTGGTGCGAGTACAAAGAGGACAACCGATGCCCGTGCCAGTGGTGCGAGTACAAAGAGGACAACCGATGCCTGTGATGCGAGGACAACCGATGCCCGTGATGCGAGGACAAAGAGGACAACCGATGCCCATGATGCGAGGACAACCGATGCCCATGATGCGAGGACAACAAGGACAACCCATACCAATAGAATGCTGTCCCTGTTCCAAGAGTGGGGCGATTTCTAGATTCTTCTATAGTCTCCCATCAGTTCTAGGACAAGGAGCTCAGTTAGTTCGCACTGTGGGAGAAACTACAAAAACTGTAGGAGAAACCGCTAAAATGTTCAAAAAACCCCAATGATCTCCACTACAATAGGAGGGGGGTAAGGGGGAACCAATGGTTCCCCCTATTGAAAGTAAACAGTTTCTCTCAGAGGGGACGGAACACAGGGGTGGATATTCCTTTGGATTTTTAGCCATTCAGTATAATGAATGCGCTTTTGTTTTCTCTTTAAAAAAATATTCTGAGCCATATTTAGAGCTTTTGGAGGTAAACAGGGAGTGAAACCCATATTATGAAGTAGAAACATCAATCCCATATTTACCTGTGACATACTTGTTAATATTAGTTATAATATTAATAACTATGAAAAAATATTTCAATTTTCGTTTTTCATTTTTCATTTTCGATTGTTGTCGATTGTTGTCGGTTGTTGTCGTGTCTTGGAGAAATATTCTGAACACTTCACCAAGAGAGAATATGTTGGAAACTTCACTAAGTTTGGTATATATGAAGCAATCGTAGACGTAGACATTGGAGACATTGGAGACATCAATGGAACCGAAGGAAGTGTAGGAACCAAGTGAACTAAAGGGTTCATAGGGAGCGATGGAATTAAAGATAAAAATTTGTTTAAAATTAGATGATAAGAAGAAACCGTTGAACAATCAACTGAATAAATATATGAAACCACAACCAATAGGTGTGTATACATATAAAACAACTCACTTGAACGGTTAGTATCAGGATCACTATATTCATCAATCCACTGACATACCGATATTAGATGATGTGGACACGCCTGAATTAAGCACAAAATGAACAGGGAGATAAGACTATCGACTCCTAATCGGTTGGCATCAGTATTATGTAGAGCAACGATTAAACTATTAACACAGTTATAAATACGTAGTAATAACCTAAAAGGAGATTCCATATAATGGTTATCCAGTTGTTGTAGTTCTTCTGATGCATTATCAATCAGATACTGACGTGATTCAGGAATTTCAATTCCCAAAAAATCAGCGGTAATGACTGGGGTTAGGTTCACTAATTTCATATGAAATAACTGGTCTTCTGAAATTAGTTTACTATGAATCCAATAGGGATAAACCATAGATAAAATATGAGATTGATACCCTTCTTGAATAACACGTAATTGATATTTCTGAAAACCAGACCATATCTCTGTATTTTCCATTAAAGTATTAATTTGATTAAGAATTTGCCAGATTCTAATGACTTTGTCAGAATCTGGACCTGGTTGTGAGTTTGGGGATGGTTCACGTGATAAAGATAGAATCTGATTAATAGCTGATTCAATATCAGATGACATATACATTATCCATAGACATTCATGATATGGAAATCATTTTTGATTAAAACACCAATAAATATTTCGTTTTTTATTTTTTTCAATAAAAAAAATAAAAATAAAAAAATAAATTACAATTTATTTAAAAAAAAATTAAAAAAAATTAGACACTTCAACCCGTACTTATTAATTTATGTTGGTTTATGTTGGTTTATGTGGGTTTATGTGGATTTATGTGGATTTTATGTGGGTTTATGTTTGAGACATTTAATACGTTCAACCGTGATGTCCTCTGTCACTGTTTCAGCAGTTGAATAGATTTTTTCAACCTGTTCAGGGTTTCCAAGAACATAGGTGATGACTTCCCTGAACTCTTTCTTCTTTAACGGCTTCTTTTTAACATAACGATCCAAAACGAATTTATTACTTCCTTTAATTAATTCAGTTAGTCCGTACAGTTTCATTAGGGTTTCCAAATCCTTCATATAACCATTTGATTGGCTCACTAGTTCCTTGCGAATCGCATTGACTTTGGCTAGTTTACCCTTATTAACTAAATAAGAATCCATAATGTGAACCATTTTCGCCTTGACTTGGTCAGTGATTTCAATCGGTTTGGATTCTTCAACTTGGGACGATTGTTCAATGTGTTCCATTTCAATCTGATTGATCAGCTCATCCAATAAAAACTTCTCCTTTTCCAGACCTGTTTTTTTCTTAACAATTTTATTAAATTCCATAGTTGTGACTATATATTATATTTTGATATGATTTATAACTTTTTGACGAAAATAACCGATTAAACAATCGTACCAGCATAAGCACAGACGTTAATTTCAAAACCAGCCGTACCGCTACCAGTGAAGTTACTTGATGCATTTTTATAGACACGAGCACTGCCATCACTGTAGATGATGAGAGTACCCCAATCATCGGTTCCACTATCAACGACTGGAATAATGAATTTCCGATCAACTCCACCAGTATAAGTGGTAGTAAATGAACTCGCACCACAACTAAAATAGGTAGCGCTAGTACTGGTTCCAGTAACCGCATCACAATGGTGATTAATCGTTTTCATTGTAATACTGGAACGCGTTTTAATTGGTGATGATGAATATGGTCCCGTCCATGATATATTAAATTCTAATGTCGTGAGATTATTGGCAGAAACATTACCCGTGACATAGACCGCGCCACCAACTCTTAAATCTCTAGCCATACCTAAACCACCTGCAACCACCAAACCACCACTAGTAGTGGTGGTTGATTCAGTGGTATTAGTTAAAATCACAACGGATGCCGCATTAAATGCATCCAGCGTACCATAAATAGTACCACCAACTCTTAAATCGCTACCAACACCAAGACCACCTGCAACTATCAGTGCACCACTAGACGTTGATGTTGATTGTGTGGTATTAGTTAAAGTCATTATACCTGCAGTATCTAGTCCATACACGGTTCCATAAATAGTCCCACCAACACGTAAATCTTTAGCTATACCGACACCACCTAAAGTAATAATGGATCCTGTATCAGTTGAATTAGATTGTGTTTCATTGGTGATCGATAAAACTTGATATGGTTGATACCCTAATGGACCCGTACATCCAGTTGGACCAGTGGGTCCTGTCAACCCTTGTGGACCAGTTGGACCTGTATCTCCAGTAAATCCCGTTGACCCTGTAACACCTGTGGGACCTGTACTGCCTGTATTTCCTGTATTACCAGTGTGACCTGTCCACCCAGTGCTACCAGTACTCCCAGTAATGCCTGTGGTTCCTGTGCTTCCTGTAGGTCCTGTAGGTCCTGTCCACCCAGTCAAACCAGTACTTCCTGTCGGTCCTGTCCATCCTGTATTACCAGTGCTTCCCGTGGGGCCAGTCCATCCTGTGACTCCTGTAGCTCCTGTATTTCCTGTAGCTCCAGTATAACCAGTAGTGCCTGTGGCCCCCGTGGGTCCAGTAGGTCCCGTATATCCTGTATCACCTGTGGGTCCTGTAGGGCCAGTGGGTCCTGTATCTCCAGTAGGGCCCGTGGGTCCTGTATCTCCCGTGGACCCTGTGGGGCCTGTATCTCCCGTGGCTCCAGTGGGTCCTGTATTGCCTGTATTTCCAGTATTGCCAGTAGCACCTGTATGTCCTGTGGCTCCCGTAGAACCCGTGTCTCCTGTGGCTCCTGTGGGGCCTGTGGGGCCTGTGGGACCTGTGGGGCCTGTGGGTCCTGTGGGTCCTGTGGCTCCTGTGGGGCCTGTGCTCCCTGTCGGACCTGTCCATCCTGTATATCCTGTACTGCCAGTGGCACCTGTGCTTCCAGTATTTCCTGTGTCTCCAGTAGGTCCAGTGAAACCTGTGCTGCCAGTGGGGCCTGTCCATCCCGTATTACCTGTATTACCCGTACTTCCCGTAGCACCAGTGTTTCCAGTATTTCCAGTGGCACCTGTGGGTCCAGTGGGTCCAGTACTTCCAGTGATACCTGTGGCTCCTGTGGGTCCTGTCCATCCTGTGGGACCTGTCGGACCTGTGGAGCCTGTTATCCCAGTACATCCTGTGGGTCCTGTAGCTCCTGTGGCTCCAGTCGGACCATAAATCTGTGCACCATTGACCAAGAAATTACCTGATGTATCTGTAGTTAAGACATTGACTTGGTCATAATTGCTCAAATTATGAATACTTAACTGATCTAACGTACGGATAATCGGTGCTGTGACAGCTGGATACGAAGCGTAACCAGGAGTATACGAAACTATATGCTGAATCGTTGGAAACACCAAGATGTCCCTGACTTGAACCACGTTATTACTTGTAGTGATTCTAAAATCAGACGTGGCAACACGGTTACATTGAGTGAAAACTAACATTCCAAATAAAACACCATCAAAGAACAGATAGACATGACCATTGATTCCTGTTTGAGTGTCCCAACCTAATTCAATCTCATATTCTCTACCTTGAGTTAACAAACGGTTACCGAACGAAATATTATTCAATTGAACCGTATTGAGCATATCAACTAGATAAATTCTCCAATTACCACTCGAATCGTGTGTCAGTTGAATTTTATCATCATTGATCGAGACATTGGTCAATGTAATAATATTCGTATCAACACTAGGCATGCTATTATAATCAGGAGTATATTTAAAACGAACCGTACCATAATTCCCACTATCAACTAAATTATCAATTGAATAATTGAGATATGAACTCGTTCCTAATGTGATCTTATCATTAACAATCGTTGCTGTTCCACTGACCACGGCCGTGGTGGATCCACCTGCATTGTAATCAGCATTGACTGTTTGATACCCTTCAATGATTAAACCAGCTCCCGAAAAAGAACTTTCGACACGTGTGGATGATGCAGTCAAAATACCCCCAATATTAGTATCTAAACGGACTCCTAAACCACCATAATCAACGATAGCACCGTTGGCTCGTGATGTTGATTGTGTGGTATTCAAAATAGTTAAAACATTGGATGTATCAAAGGTTCCCGTCGGGCCCGTATTACCCGTCGGACCTGTCCACCCTGTCAATCCATTAGCACCAGTCATACCCGTGGACCCAGTGCTACCAGTAATGCCTGTACTTCCCGTTGGACCTGTGCTTCCTGTTGAACCTGTGGGTCCTGTGCTACCAGTAATTCCCGTACTACCTGTGATACCTGTGGATCCAGTGGACCCTGTGGATCCAGTCGGACCACTACTTCCAACAGCTCCAGTCAATCCTGTGGGACCTGTAAATCCAGTGCTCCCAGTACTTCCACTGGGGCCAGTAAATCCCGTGCGACCTGTGGCACCAGTAGACCCAGTTATCCCAGTGGATCCAGTAGCTCCAGTGGATCCAGTAGCTCCAGTCCAACCAGTTGATCCCGTACATCCAGTGGGACCTGTATTTCCCGTGCTCCCTGTGGGCCCCGTATTACCAGTGGCACCAGAGGTACCAGTCGGACCTGTGGGACCTGTATAACCTGTCCGACCAGTCGGACCTGTGGGACCAGTAGTTCCAGTATTACCTGTCGGACCTGTAGCTCCCGTCCGACCAGTGGCTCCCGTGGGCCCTGTCCATCCAGTATTTCCTGTATTTCCTGTGTTTCCAGTATCACCAGTAGTTCCAGTATTTCCCGTATTTCCAGTAGCTCCCGTGCGGCCAGTAGATCCAGTGACTCCCGTGCTCCCTGTCCACCCAGTAGGTCCTGTGGGGCCTGTGGTTCCAGTGGATCCAGTGACACCTGTGGGTCCTGTCCATCCTGTGGGACCTGTCGGACCTGTCCACCCAGTATTACCTGTAGCTCCAGTAATTCCCGTACATCCAGTGGGTCCTGTGGGTCCAGTATTACCCGTGGTTCCTGTATTTCCTGTAGGACCTGTTGGTCCTGTAGGACCAGTCCAACCAGTATTTCCTGTGGGACCTGTCCAACCAGTCCGACCTGTCCAACCAGTGGCTCCTGTCCAACCTGTCCATCCAGTACAACCCGTAGCACCTGTGCTTCCTGTATCTCCCGTCGCCCCTGTGGATCCTGTATTTCCTGTCGATCCTGTGGGTCCTGTGGCTCCAGTCGACCCCGTAGCTCCAGTATATCCAGTGGCTCCAGTATCTCCTCTCAGAACGCTGTACAGGTCCCAACCACTGACAGTATATACATATAAGAAAGACTCATAAGGATCTATTAAGAAATCACCAATTCTTGCCGTTAAAGCAACACTTGGAAACAATGGAGTAGAAACATACATTCCAACTGGAGATAAATTCTCAGTATCATGGAAATAATACGGAACATCTGATGGCGGGATCTGGACCCAATTGCTACCATTAGAAACATATAAATTACCCGCGTCACGAACTAAAGCGTTAGTTCCAGCGGGGCGAACGGTACTGATTAAAGAAGGATAATCAGCAAATGATGGACCATAATAAAAAGGATCCATATTTAAAATCTGTGTTCCTAAACCTTCAGGACCAGTGGGTCCTGTGGAACCTGTCAGGCCACGGGGTCCTGTCATACCAGTGCTTCCTGTAGTTCCCGTGGAACCTGTAATTCCAGTGGACCCTGTGGACCCAGTACCCCCTGTGCGACCTGTACTTCCTGTATATCCAGTGGATCCTCTCAGTTGAGAGCTAACGTACCATAGTCCTCCACTATAGACTAAGAACTGTGAAATCACACTATCAACAAAGAAATCACCATCACGAGGTGTTAAAACAACGGTTGAAACGCCATTTTGAACTTGATACACAATATTAGCTACACGATCATAATAGAAAAACGGATCCATGGGGGGAGCCAATGGATTCCATGGTGGATTAAAAATCCATAAAGTTGAAGTATCACGGTCTAAACCATAGGTTCCGTACTCGGGAGTTAATGAAAATAATTCCGCTAATGTTGCACCAGCAACACCACTAATACCATTGTAGAAAACTGTTCCTGGACCTGTCGGACCCAGAGGACCCGTCATACCTGTGGCTCCCGTACGACCAATCGGACCTGTGGATCCTGTCCGACCAGTGGCTCCATAGCCAGTGGGACCTGTATATCCTGTGGGACCCTTAGGTCCCATGGGTCCAGTCCGACCTGTGGCTCCATATCCTGTCGGACCTGTGTATCCTGTGGGACCTTTAGGTCCCATTGGTCCTTTAGGACCTGTGACACCCATGGGTCCTATGGGACCTGTACGCCCATATGGGCCCGTCATTCCAGTTGAACCTGATACTCCTGTGGGACCTGGGATTCCAGCTGGTCCTTGATGTCCACGACGACCACGTGGTCCTCTGATTCCTTTGGGGTAGCTTTTATAATGTTCATCATCACTACTACTACTGCTACTGTTATAACCCATTATATATATATATTATAAATATATGATAGAAAACATCTTCACATCCTGAAACGTAACCTTTTAAATAAATTTGATTTATGAACAATAATATATAATGATAAGACAACATCTATCTTAGACATGACCAACGAATTCGATCAAATTGATGACTATACTTTTCAAAACATCACACAATTACTCGATTTTAATGACCTACAACAAGTGAAACATGTTTCTCATAGGTTTCACGAACAAGTAGTCAATGAAACTGAACGGAGAAAAAATATGTATAATATTTACGATTACCTATCAGATACAATTACATGTCATAACGATAATATATTGTCCTATGGGTTAAAATATATCGGACTCAAAACATGTCAAGACAATGTGGATGCTTTATTTGATAAATTAATGGAAGTATACTATCACAGACAGACACAAGAACAGTTTAATATCAAAGTATGTCACTTACTGAAATTGTTTCAATTTATGGTTCCCGAGGCTCTTGTTAAAGATACAGATAAACCATACTGTTTTTTCCCAAGCAATAAACGGTGTACTGACTGGTTCTATGTGAAAAGGTGGGTTAATGCAACGGATGATATTTTTATCAAACCTATTATTAATGATGACGAATATGAATGTGGTATCATAGGGATAGGTACGGCTTGTTACACATATTTTGCTATGAATATCAAAAATTGATATTCATTATGGTAGCTTATTGATGAAGTTTTATGGAGTCAGAAGTCATGAACTTCCAAAATCCAATCATTCGACAGCATCTTAGACTAGGATTATGCTGTTTAAATACAACCTTACGCAGCCAAAATATCTTCTGTTCAAGAACATGTATTAGGAAAAACTTTACGGTTCAGAATGCTCAGACCAAAGCACTACTCAATTTACGAGACCTAAAAACCATGATTGAATGGAATCATGAACACGGTATTACATGTTTCCGAATCAGTAGTGACTTGTTTCCACACTTTACTGATGACGCAGTAGAATCATATACCATTGATTTTGCACGTCCTCTACTTAAGGAAATCGGTAATCTGATCAAAAATTATGGTCACCGAATTATCATGCATCCAGGACAGTTTAATCAAGTGGGGACACCTAACCCATTAGTATTGAAAAAAACTATTGCCGATTTACAACATCATGCACAAATCTTAGATGCTATGGAGATTGATCGTGATGGAGTCCTGATCGTCCATGGTGGTGGAACCTATCAAGATAAAGAAAAAACCATGGAGCGATGGATCCAACAATTTAAAACCTTGCCTGAAACTGTTCAACGGCGCCTCGTAATTGAAAATGATGAAAAAAGCTATTCAACACAAGACTGCCTCAAAATAGCAAACGCTTGTCATATCCCTATGGTCTTCGATTTCCACCACTATGAATGCTGGAAATACCCACAGAAACCAATCACCCAATTAATACCTGATATTTTAGAAACATGGACCGAA
>Ga0105097_10000248_pt1 | contig 23779 bp, 31 predicted proteins | sample PPLLak12cMay2015_FD_87035 | JGI IMG/M metagenome (GOLD analysis project Ga0105097, IMG submission 87035) | Freshwater sediment microbial communities from Prairie Pothole Lake near Jamestown, North Dakota, USA - PPLs Lake P7 Core (1) Depth... | ecosystem: Environmental > Aquatic > Freshwater >...
CATTGATGAATAATGTTTGTTTTTTCTTGGTTGTCTCTTTCTTAGCACCATCGAGAAAGTGGTCTGTGAAGATCCCCATCCGGCTGCCCATCACAGTCTTTATCGAGACCATCACAAATCTCTGGGACGCAGGCAATCCTTGAGCAGCGACCTCGAACACACCCAAGACCGCTCATCTCTGCTGATGGGCCCGGTGTACAGTTACCGTCAAACTCGCATATTCTACCGGTTGGGTCTGTGGGCCAACAAACACCAAACCTACATTCCTCTGTAGAGCTGCACGCTCTTTCATTGCCGCAGAAACACTCACCGGAAAAACATGTATCTGTTTCGGGAGTTGGGCAGCGGTTATCACAAGCTCCACAGTGATTCACGTCATTCAGAACCCCGAACTCTATCCTACATGGAGTTGTGGCAGGAGTATCCACAGCTACATCCCTAGCCAGGAATCCAGCAATTGTTGCATCTGGTAGGGAATACCCAGGAGAGATTCTACAACCACCCGTGACAAGACTTACAAGGAATATAGGCAGCACGGCACAGAGTGAGATACGTGGAAATAAGCTCATCAGAAAAGCATAGAACATAACTATCACGTAGTGCAGTCAGAACTGCGGTCATTCTCTTTTGCCGTAAGCATCCATCCACCAGAGCTTTTGGTTTTCTTCTGTATCATCAAGTGAAGAGCCTTGTAGGACAGCCCTCTATCAATAGCGAATTGCCTTAGGGAGGACTTTATCAAGACTACCTCTCTGGTGTCCTTGTGGGTCAAGGCAATGTTGCAGCTATAATTCTTCCACAGACCATTCTTGCAGTTTTGACGGGCCCTCTCCTTGGACTCTAGATTGTTTTTGGCCTCACGAATCTTCTGGGCACGTTTCTCAATGACTTCCACAGAAGGAGACTTGCAGCGTTTATCGGTTAGAGGATTTGCTGGCTCATTATTTTTCTTACCTGCTCTTGTATCTGTAACATCTTTCCTGATGTTGAGGCATAGACCGGACGCAACAGCTTCCGTGATAAGCATCTGTTCACGTAGAAGCCTAGCTGCCTTGTCCTGGATGACCTCCAGAGCCTCTATCTCAAACGCCTGTTCTCCATATTTGTTGAATTCGTTTTGAAGATATGTGTTTACATGTCTGTTTGCTAGTAAATTGTTGACATGGGCTCGAAACCTGTGTTTGAATTCTGACGTGCTCCCAATATAGACTTTCCCGTTTGCAGTGTTTGTTATTCTGTAGATGCCGCCTAGGCGAGCGTGTTCGTGATAGATGTATTTCATGGTTAAAGTAGAAGAGGGAAGCAGGTTTCCCTGCTTCCCTCAGATTCTAACTCAACCTAGTTGAGGTGTATAACGGAATTATATGAGGTTCATGTCGAGCACGGTTACGGTTGCGTAGAAGTCATTTCTGACCATTCTCTTACCGTAGCGGGTCATCACGCCCTTACGAGGAGTGAAGTCCTCCTGTGCATAGATCACAGGGGTCAAGATGAGAGGAACGTATGGTGCGTAGATGTAACCTGACTCTAGGAAGGTGTTACCCTTTAGACCAAGGAGAATCTTGTTGCTTGGGAAGTATGGATCCTTGTACACCGTATAACGGTTATTTAGGGTTCCGACTGCCTCTGCACCGATGGTCATCGAATCTCTTACCTGACCGTCGCTGTCGAGTCTGTAAGCAGGCTTGTACGAGACAAGGTGCTCAAGAATCGTGCATACGTCTGGGCTGGTTACCACGAAGTTAGCAGAGCCACGAAGGGTCTTCTTGTAAATCGTGTTAGCAGCATCCGAGATGGTCTCGATGAGGGTCTGGTACCACTCCTGGACGTTCACAAAGGCCATAGGGCCTGGTGCGAGAGTCGAGGACTGTAGTGCCTCTGCGCCGGATACCTTGTTCACGATCTTGCCTGGGGCACGAGACCAGAAGAGGTTTGCAGCACCGGCCTGGGTAAGCAGGTCGTTGAGGATTTCACGGTCGATGTCGAGCGTGATCATCTCAGAGAGGATATTTGTAAGCTCTACTTCGATATCAATCGAGTAGAAGGCGGTAAGGTCCTGAGCCATTTCTGGTGACCAGCGAGCACGAAGCTTACGGGTTACAGCAGTTACGGAGGTGGACTCGATGCGGATGTCGATCTCTGGGATCTTTGGGGACGCATCAACTGCGAAGTTCGACTCGAAGCTTGGGATGGTCAGGGTTGCACCATCGGTGTTAACGCTAAGCGAGTCAGCGATAACTGCCGAGCCAGAGATAGCCGCCGTGATGGGCTGAGGAGTTGCGGCGGTGTTGCTGACACGCAGAACGAACAGAACGTGCGAGCCGTTCAGAGGGTCTGGCGTGAAGATACCGGTTGTCGAACTCCAGTTGCCACGACGATTCAGCTTACGAAGGTTGAGGACGTTCGTACCATTCTGGTACTGCTCACCCCACGAAGTTGCTCCGCCACCTAGGGTACCGAAGCCGGTGATTGCGATCTGCTCCAGGGAGTTGAAATCTGCACCGCCGATGGTCGTAGAGATGGTAGAGGTTGGAAGGAACATGAAGCATACGTCTAGGACGCCATCAGTGAGGTCGTTCTCGATCTTGCAATCATATCCGACATAACGAGCGTTGAAGCCAGTGAAGTCAGCAGCGGTTGTCATGGTTGCGGTTGAACCAGCGGTCCACACCGAGCCACTTGCCCAGTAACCAATGTCCAGAAGCGACGAGGAAAGAAGGGTTGTTGCCTTGTGAACCTTCGAGAAGCCGGTGCCGACTAGGTCGTACTGGCCGCCGGTTGCAAGAGAGCCAGAGCGAATACCAGAACCACGGGGGTTATTGTAAATCGACTGACCATCAGAGTACACCGAGGAAACAGCGGCGCTGTCCAGGGTGACGCCTGCTGCACCACCAACGTTGCTACCATACGAATAATCGAGATAGAACAGAAGGCCGGTTGGGAGGCTCATTGGCTGAACGGATACAACCTCATTCGCAATAAGGCCTGCGAAGACCCTTCTTACGATTGGGAATGCAACGTTCGTGAAACCAACTACCTGCCCCGAGGACTGTAGAGTTCCAGCGCCAAGAGACAGAGTGTTCTGCTCCTTTAGAAGCTCTGCTGCCTGGTTCTCAAGCAAGCGAGCCATATTCTCTCGTGAGGTGCCCTTGATACCCTCAAGAAGACCGGTTGCGGCCCACTTCTTGAGTAGACGAGGGGCTTCCGAACCGAGACTTCTGCGGTGGATACCCTCTGCGAGCTGTGACAGTGTAAATGATTTCATGTTCACTCCTAAATTCCTGTGTTTAACTATTTGGCTATTTTCAACAATTCCAAAGAATCAGTCTTCACTACGATTGATTCTTGCGAGCTTCTGCCATCTCTCAAATGTTCCCACTATTGGATCTGCTCCGTCTGGGGAACCATTTGCCTGTGATGTTCTTGCGCTCTCCTGAAGCTTCGCACTGCCAGCGGTCGTTGGCTTTGATGCCGAACCAGCCACGGAAGTTGAAGAACGGCCTGCCGACTCTTCAAGCTTTCTCTTAATCTTGCCGTAAATGTCCTTGGCTTCAGCTACGTTCGTTGCCTTGTCGAGATGCTCGACAATCTGCTGCTTTACCTTGCGGCTAAGACCTTCCTGTTGAAGGAACTTATTGAGGTAAAGAAGCTTGGACAGGAACAAGTTAGTTTCAGCCATTTCTTTCTTAAGCTCTTTGACTTCAGAAACACGAGACTCAGCAAGTCTCTTGTATGCCACTGCTGCCTTACGATTCTCTAGAAGGCTCTTCTTCATGCGACGGTTAAGCTTGCGGGCTGTGCCGAGCTTGGACTCAAACAGAGACATCTCGTCCATTCCCTCTTCGTCAGCAAGAACCATGTCCTCTTCCTCAGAGCCCATCGAGCTGCCATGAGAAGGTACGCCGCCCTCTTCTTCCTCATCACCGAGGTCAAGAGACATTTCGTCTTCCTCACCACCAACGTCAAGGTCGCCTTCGTCTTCGAGGCCAGCATCAAGAGACATCTCGTCTCCCTCTTCTTCGCCCTCAAGACCCATTTCGTCTCCACCGAGCTCGAAGTCAACGTCAAGGTCAGCAACATCAAGTTGGTCCTCAATGTCGTCAGGAAGCTCTACGTTCAGAACTAGATCCTCTTCCATGCCTGCGCCGCCCATCATGCTGTTCTCTTTCACGGTTTCCTTTTCTAGAACTGCCTTGGAAGACTTGGACTTGCCCTCTGGCTTGCCCTTCTCCCAACCAGCAGTCTTCTTCGCTGCCTTCTTTTCAGCATTCTCCTTGCGGATAGCTGCAACGGCCTCACGAAGTTCCTTCTCGTCGATCTCGAAGAACATATCAGGAGCCGCAACTGGCTTCTCGGAGGAATCTCCAAAGCCTGCATGACTCTTGGTCTCTTCTACCTCTTCAGATACAACCTCAGGCTCGCCCTCTTCCCATGGCTTCTTCTGAGACTTTGCGCCACTTGCATTAGGCAGGGCGGGCGAGTTTACGGAGCCAGCAGCAGCTCTGACATGTCTACCCTGCTTGCCGCCGGGCATAATGTCTTGATTTGCGTGCTCTTCCTTGAAGAGGTCTTCAACTTCTGGCGAAACACCAGACTGCTCTTCTGCTTGTGCGGTTGCGCTTGCATGAGTAGGCAGACCAGTCTTACCGGTAGATGCACTATCCTTCGCAAGAGATTCTTGATCGTCGCTCTCGAAGAGCTGTGCTGCGTATTCTTTAAGGCTTTTCTTCATAGGATCTTCCTTCTCATCCATATCTGTGGTATAACTATTGCTCAATCCGGCTTCTTTCAATTTGAGGAACAAAAATTCCAGTCTCTTTTCGTTTAATCTTGCCTGACTTTGTGTAACTCTTCCACTTTCGAGAAGAGAGTCAAGCGACTCCAGGAGACTAAAAAGCCTATTTTTCAGTGATTCTTGTGTGATGTCAGACAGTCTTGGCTTGTAGTAAGCCCTGTCTACTTTTTCAGCAGCCTCAGTTAGGGCTACCTTGAATTTTTCGTAAGATGCTCTCTCGGCTAGAGGTGCTGCTGGAGGTGGTGGTGGATTCTGAGTCTCATCCTCTTCCTCACCTGCAACTGGAGCTGCTCCAACCATGTCTGGCGACGCTGGTGGGGGAGGTGCTGTTGCGGGCTCGGTTGGTTCAGTTCCCACTGTCCCGGACAGGGCTGGGTCCTCAGCAGGAGCTACTGGAGCTGCATCTGCTGGTGGAGCGGGAATCTCTCCGCCCGGAGGCATTGTTGAGGTATCGACTGGAGACACTGTGTCCCCGGAGCCCTCTCCAGAAAAGAGTTGTTCAAAATCAATCGTAATCTTGCCGTCTGCATCTGGCATTGGAACGTTCATAACATCAGACCCCATAACGGAAATAGGTGCTGGTGTGGTTGATACATCTCCACCTTCAACAGCCGAATCTGTTGGCATGGCTGAATTATCTACAACCGCAGAAGGTGAACCGTCATCCATGGTTGCTGGCATTGCAGAATCGGCCGTTACACCAACCGGGTCAGCTACGCCACCAGCAGACAAGTCATCATCCTCTTCAAAAAAGAAGGACGTAGCACTTGCGGCTTCCTTGGCAATCATCTTCTTGATGTATGGAGATACCTTCTCCATGATGGACTTACGAGCATCTTCCTCAGCAAGTTCACGGAGTTTCTTTGCGTCCATAATCGCTTCTTTATAGAGATCACTCATTGTATTACCTTTCACTCACCTAGCGGTGTGGACTTGCCCTTCTGAAGGCTTCCAATTGTCTGACGAGAAATAACTGCTGATGTATCGTGTGGGGATGCTAGGCCGTCACCGGAGAATGCTCCACCTGAACCTCTAGCTCGCTCGGTAGCTTCCACGCCTGCCGCTGGAATATCTGCTGGGTTCTGGCCTACTGCCGGAACTGCAATGTTTGGTCCGTAGGGCGAGCCAGGAAGGCCTCCGCCACCAACTTCAACATCAGCAAGGTTGGGAGCTGCCTTGTAGTCGATGTCAACGGTACCAAACGTGTGGCCACCGTCGTTAACCTCTCCAGACAAAATCTCATCCATGTACTTGGCTGTTACGACTTCATCCGTAAGCTCGCCGCTGTATACAGGAGAACCTGGGTAAATTGCCTGCAAATTTGCAGTGTCAGAACTCCCGTTGCCTCTAACTCTTACTGGTGGTTGCACCATAATCTGTTTGCGTGCCATGTATTACCTGTGCTCCGTTTTCAGTAAATAGAGTGAAGAGTGGAAAACCTTCACTTACGACCAGTATTACCAAAGGCAACAGCGGCCCAACGAGACATGTCGCCAGCAACGGCAAGAGACTGAAGCTCTTGCTCATTTACTTTCTCTACCTGTCCCTGCATACCTGCCGCTGCCAAGTTCCCATAACCACGTCTGTCGGTATCGTTTGCCATCATCTGAGGCAGGGTGTTAACTGCCGTATCTGCAAAGATGGACGCATAGCTCTCAGCCAGTTGAGAATCTCCCTTGGCCATCATCCTTGCCGTAGATTCAACAAGGTTTTGCAGTCCTGGATTCTGAATTTGTGAAGTTGGACCTGACTCATACCCAGCAGGCATCATCGCATCCAGTTCATCCTCGGCTCCTGCCATTCTCCTGGCCGCTAGACGAGCACGTTCAGCAACCATCGGGTCTCTACCAGCAGTGCTTCCCAAACGAGAGGTTGGCTGTTGAGCTGTCTTTGGTTTTGTGGTTTTCGATTCAGTAATGGTCTGCCCGAAAGCTCCTTCTTTAATGAGCTCTCTCATGCACTCCTTGATCATCGCCTTGAATTCGCTTTTCGTTAGCTTCATAGTCTGCCTTTTTTGATCCCCAGAATTTCATTTGCAACACGATCAATTCGATCGGACTTGGAGAATATTCTGTTGAGAATCCTAGGATCCACTTCCTTGGCCTCTCTCATCATAAAGGCACCAGGAGTTGAGGGCTCTGATACCAGGTCCCAACAAATTAGGTGAAGGTCATCTTCTACAACATCAGCCTCGCCCGAAGAACGTACAGAGCCAAGTGCCCTGGAGGAGATACCAATCTTCACATTGGACTCGATGAGAGCCCTAGCAATGTTGCCCATTGGGGTCGGAAGGATCTCTATCTTTCCATACACCACGAGACCCTCGGTCCAGATATCTGTTATGAGGTGCGATACGTTTTTTAGATTGACAACGGGGTCATCAGCGTGGTCGAGCTCTCCCGTAGCACGTCGTTCCTGCACAATTTTCTTGTAGTTGTCCACCTGACTAAACAGGATGGCCTTTGGGTAAATTCTGCCGTTCTGGTTGAGAGTGTCCGCCCTCTGAAGAACGCCTTTGACAAAGAGCTTGCCAAGACGACCATCACCAGGAATTGCTTCTTCCTTGATGACTTCGTACTCAAACTCCTTGAATTCTTTTAGTAGCTTCATTCGCTCTCCATTTCCTCTCTCAGCTTAGAAATTGTCATGTAGAAAGAGATGGCATCCTCTGTTAGTTTGGTAACATCCCCATACTCACCACCATCAGACATAAGAGCCTTGATTTCAGCAAGCTTATTCCTGAGCGGTCTGTCGAGAGAGCTTTCGTTAAGAGTCCTGCTTGACATCACCTTAAGAGTCTTTTCCTGTATCTGCGAAAGAAGGGAGACAAGTTCAGTTCGGGCTGCGGAGTCCTTGCCAGAGAAAGCAAAGAGACGAACAATCTCTTTCTGCTCTGGGTTTAGGGTGTCAGAATACTTCCTGTTGAATTTTTCGGTCATTATCTTAACGACCAAACTGTCAATGTCCTCAGCAGAGACATTGGCCATTTCTTCGGTAATCAACACCTTGTCCTGAAGCATGTGCTCAAGAATGCTCTCCTCGAGAACGGCTAGGTCAGCGAATCCGCCCTTGAACCCAGTTCCTCGCCAAGCATTCATCAAAAGCTGTACAGATGCGATTGTCCTGTAGTTGGACACGGAACGCTTAAAGAAGTCGGAATCCTTGAGAGATACGTTGATTTCGTTTATCAGGGCAGACTTTTCTCTATCCAGCTTTTCCTGAGACTGCTTCTGTACCTCGCTCTTTACTCTTTCGAGAAGAGAGTGGGCGATCTGTTTGTTCTTCAGGGCTGTGTCATGCAGAGCATTGAAGAGGACAAACTCCTTGTAGGTTTCTGTCTTTGGAGAAATGTACTTCTGCCAAATTCTATTGGCTTTTTCGATATCTCCGTGACGGCCATCAATGAAAGCAGTAGCGATATAGCGAGAGAAGAACTCACTAATCAGACCGATGTTGCGCTTTTTGTTGTGCTTGAATTCCATCCCCAATTACCCATTCTTTACAGGTCAATTCTACAGGTTAATTAGACACATGGAATAACAAAGTCGATTAGAAATCAATCTAACGTCGTTAGATCAACCTCACGACGCACAGATTCCTCTTCTTCTTCGTCGTTTTCATCTTCCTTGGATACAGCTTCAGCCAAAACACGAGCCTCATCCTCTTGCTCAAAGTCTTCGTTCTCGTCATCAGCCAACTCAAAGTCTATGGTTGGCTGCTGGGCTGGGGCCTTGGAGATTTGTTCGTAAAGGAGTTTGCTTTCATGCTCCTTTATGAAACCGTCGATGCGTTTAAATAGAGCCTTCATCTCTCTCGGAATTACTGGAGCTGGCTTCAGGTCGAGCTCAATCTCCTCAGAGAAAGACTTACGCAGGTTGAGCGTTTCAACATCATTGATATCTGTAAGGGACCTAGACTTAGCGGAGAGCATTGTCTTGAAATCAGGTAGAGCAAGGTTAGAACGTCCCCCGAACCCAACTCTTCTGTTTTTGTTGTGCATGGCTTGATTCAAGAAAGGTGTTGCCGAAATTGGCAGTCCTGTAGAATTGTCTGGACTAGTAAACATGTCACTAGACATTGACTGCTGAGAAGATGTCTTCCCGGCAGAGGCAGGAGCCCCAGTTGCAGCTACGGGACGTACGGGAAGCCCACCGTCCATTGGTGGATTCTTACTGACGCCTGCTCCCGGAAGCGAATAGTTGGAGGGATGGAATGGATCGACTGTTGCGTTTGGAAGAGGTAGATTCTCCTGTACAGCAACGGCCTCAATTTCAACTTCTCTAATCTTGTCCCTTCGACGACCAGCCTCGATCTTGATGATTTCATCCTCGGTAAGCTCAAGAACCTTTCTCTGAATCCAGTCCTCGTCAACGAGCTTCGTCTCCTTGGCAGTTCCAGCAATCTCAAACTTCATGGAGATTGCTTCCAACTTCTGCTGCATTGCAACAGTTGATGGGTTGGAGAGCTTCAGTTCAAAGTTAATCAGGTCCTCGCCATCAAAACCCTTGGTGTACAAGTGAATCATGGCTAGCTTGTTCAGCTCTGCAATCACAACCCTCTGCAAGACAGATATGGTTCTAGAGAATCGCACGTCCTGCTGGGCTAGAGAAGCCTTGGCAGAGAGGTTTTCGTCAAAGTTCAGGTATGGCTTAGGAACCTGAATGGCAGCGAAGAGCTTCTGCTGAAGATACTTCACGTCATCGACAGCAGTTGCATTCTGACCGCCTGCAAGTGTGTCAATCTTTGTTCCGGTCTGTCCACCACGCACAGGAAGGAAATAGTCCTCATCAATCGAGATTGGGTTGTATCTCTGGTCAACACGACCATTTGTTCTGTCAACGACATCCCTGGAACGGAGAGTTTGCTTAACACCTTCCATGTATGAGCCAACGTCATTTGGGGCGATGTTACCAACGTCAATGTAGAAGACTCTACGTTCTGGAGAGCGAACAACTCGATAGACCAACATGCTGTCTTCCATCATCAGGAGCTGACGCCATACACGACGGGCAGGCTCAAGTACGGAGGTTCCATATGGCAGGAATAGATCGTTACCCAGAATTCGCATGTGGGTGATCTGCCAGTTTTCAAGATAGCGATTTCCTCTTGTTAGCCACTTGAATCTAACGGCGTAGAGATCGTCCTGGTCGAAGCCCTCCTCACGCTCAAGTTCATTCACGGCAATCGGCTGAACGTTGATGATTCCAATATCAGGAACGATTTCGTTATAGAGGAAGAAGTCGCCATACTTCACAAGATTCCTTACCCATGGACGTAGATTGAAGTCGATGTTAAGGATATCATAGAAGAGCTCCTCAAGGGCTTTCTTCACTTCAGGATTCTTTGAATAGAGGTGGAGAGCCTTACCCTTTTCGTCACCAGCAACAGTTTCGTCGGCAAAAATGTTCAGTGCGGCTGCAATCTCGGGGGTATATTCCATCTCAGCAAATTCGGAATATCTGGCCATTCTATCTAAGATGCCATATGCACCAAGGACAGAAAACGGAGAACTCTCTCTTCCAAAAGGAAATGGGGCCCTATAGCCGTAGTTACCACGAATTAACTCGTTGTCATAGTAGGAGCGATAGTCATATCCCTTCACTCGTCTCTGAATGGAGGGACCAGACCTGAACAACCGAGTCAGTCTGTTAAAGAACGTTTCATTTTTTGCCAAAGGGAAATACCTCTTAGTGGCAGTAATTATTGTCTGAAAAGTCTGGAGTGTCCAAATGAAACGATTTTCTCTGAGAGAAAGTATGTCAGAAATGTTCGATGACGGCGGAACGCATTCATCAGAACCAACAAAACCAACCGCAAATCAGTCAGGAATAGAGGCTACCCCAGTGGCTAGCCAGGAAGAAATTTCTGAGCTGCCGGATTCGGCAGTGATTGGTGCCCTAAAGCAGGATACTGAAAAGATGGAACAGGGCGTTACTGACGAAGAAACTTTTGGAGATTCCGGTCCAGAACTTGAAGAGGCGGCGGCGGGAGCTGTGGCAGCACCAAAGGTGACCTCCAAATCACTGATTGAGGAGCTTGTTGCCAAGTCAAACAAGGCCCTTAGAACATCTGGTACCAAGAAGGGCGCATGGAGAGTCCAGCCCACGGACAGCAATAACCCACCGAGTCCTGATGCTGTTCTTCGATTCATAAAGTCAGCAAAGCTGGTAGTGGTACAGGTGGTCACACCTGGCAAACAGGGCAGTGCATCAACCAAGTTCAATACCTACATCGTCACCCGAAGAGGGGTTCAGGTCAAGGCATCCTTTGTTTATGGCCAGGGTAGGAATGAAGGTCAGAAGTTTGAAGAGACCGCCCTAAACTCAATCAAGAAGGCATCGACCGGAAAGCTTGATAACTTTTCTAGAGAGCTGTTTGGAGCCCTAGGCGTCAATCCGCTGGGGATCGCAACGGTAAACATAGCAAGCTCAAAAAGAGTCAAGAGACCAATAAGCAATACCCTTGAGAATGTTGGTCCCATGATCTCGGATATTGACATCCACCTGAAGGATGGCAGCGTTCTGTACGTCTCCCTTAAGAACGAGTCTGGTGTTACCTTTGCAAACTCTGGATATAAGGGTGCTTTCGTAACCGCAAAGAAAGGCACGAAGGTTTCCGTTGTTGCAAACCCTCATCGCCTAGATGACTTTGTCGTTAGTGCGCTTGGGGTGAACAAGATGCTACTCGCCGCTGGAATCACGGACTACGCCAACAAGACACCAACAAAAAAGCCACAAATCAACGTTTCCATGCCATTTGATGCTGCAAAAATCAAGCAGTACCTAGCTTCTGCCTATGGTTATGGTTACTGGTACGTTAGGCAGCGTTCCGGTTCCAAGGTGGACGTTGTTGATCTAACAACCGCCAAGAAGATGCTAGCCAAGCTTGGCGAAATAACAGGGGTCATTGCAACATATCCATTCTGGACTGCTGATAGGGCTACCAAGCAGATGACGGTAAAGATTGCAACCACAACCGGAAACTACATTGTGGAAATTAGAAACTCCCAGTCTGGTGTTGAGCCAACTGAAATCAAGGTGAAAATTGGTGGGGCCAAGAAGTAGTAGCCTACTGGTCAGACTTAGAAGTCTTTCCACCGAGTAGCTGAAAAATCTTTGGTCCGTATAGTTGAACTGGTAGCGGAAGGCCTTTTGTAAAAGCCTTTACATTGCCAGTTCCCAAATGCTGTCTCATCTTGGTGCCAGAAATGTTTACGCCACCTGTGGCGGCAGCTCTAGCAATGGGCTTGATAACGATTTGATGATTAGCAACCAAGCGTGGCATATACTTCTTCTGCACGGTCTCGGGGTAGTTACTGACTCCGTCCTCAGGGTCGGTGTAGATCATGTATGTGTTTTCGTTGGTTTTATCAGTGTTGGCTTCAATAAGGACATCTAGAATGCCCCTTACAGGAGACGGAACGTACAGAACTTTGACATTTTTTGGTAGTGCCTTGTAAAGGAAGGTGAGCCATACCTGCTTCATCTGTTCCCAGGTAATCTCTACCTCACCGGGTCGTGCCCTGTCTCTAATAGAAACAAATAGGAGTACGGAGTCGCACTCCCTGGCTGCCTTCTCTACCAAGGAGTAGTGACCTGCCGTGAAGGGCTTGAAGCCTCCACCTATTAACCCGATAACCTGTCTCATGTCTCTCTCCTGCTCTAATTGGTAATGTTCCACTATAATTAGGATAACACTGAAAGAAGTATGGACAGAGACATTAGAAACGTTATTGACTATGTGCTCCTCTATGCTGGGCATAGCACCGACTGGCTAAGTGTTAAGAAGGAAATTCTGTGGATACTTCCACCTCGGAAGCGTTCCAACTTCTCCCGCCGTCACTACAGTACCAAGAAACACACCATCAACAAATTCGAGCTTGAGGTTATGGCGTACTGGAAAAAGAAGACCGGTCTAGACCTAAGTATTCAAGAAGACAAGCTGCACGACACAACCTGGGTTCGCAATGAACATGGTTGGGGCCTCCAGAGGTTCAACGAAGAAAGAAAGAAAGCCCGTGAAACAAAAGAACAACAAGAACGAGATGAACAGAAGGCTTTTGGAGATTCTTGTCCGAGAGACTGTTATGGAGACCGCCCGCACGTCAAACGCAGGAAGAAAAAGTCCAGGAGACGCAAGTCTTCAAAAAGAACAAACTGACTACTCTCAGGACATGCTCTACAAGGCATTCATAGAGCCATTTACTGACATTTGGAAAACTGCCCAGCATGGTGCTGAAAAGGTGATGGCTACTGCTGGTGGTGAGCTTGGTATTCTTGCAAAGCAACTTGCCTTTCTCCTGGTTCCTTTCATAAAGCCAGAGGCAGGTTCTCTCTCAGCCATGGCCGCCCAGGATCGTCAGAAGATGGCTGGCCGACTTTCTCATATCGACGATAAGTTCAAGGATGTACTTGATAGGAACTGGCAGGCATTCAACAACCCAGATGTCTGGGGTACCCTTTTCCTTTTGCATCCACAGTTGGCCATAGGTCAGAAAATTGCCTCCAAGGCACCGGAGGTTGCCCTCGAACTTCTGTCTGTCCTGACCGGTGGCTCGGAGGCCGTTGAGAGTATCCTAAAATCATATAGGAATATGAGAACGGGTGGGGGTAGGGTAGCCTACGCCCAGCACCAGACCGATTATAGTCAATCCTCTGGGGGCTACGGTGACTATGGCGGGGATTATGGGGCATTTCAAGAACAGGTAGCTGCTCCCGCAGCTCCAGCCCAACAGCAACAGCAACAAAAGCCTCCCACCGACCCAAATACTTGGGCTCGCCAACAAATTGCTGTTCTTCTAAAGGACCCGAACATCAAAAAGCAGATTTCCTCTTCCAAGGTTGGAAGGGCAATGCAGGGTGAGGCTATCGGCTATATTCTCCAGGCTGCAAAGAAGGACCTTGGTTTTGATTTTTCGCAACTGAAGGCCAAGGCTGGAAGCAACTTTCCAAAGATTCTATCTGAGCTGGAGAAGAAGCTCGGGAAAGAGGCAGTTTCAAAGATAGAGACCGACCAGAATCTTCAGAAGAAAGTTGTCGCCGATATCAAGGGGATGCTCAAGCCCGCCTACATCAAACAGCTACAGAGTCTTGTTCATATCAATCCAGCCGCTAGCGGAATGGTCAACAAGGCAATTCAACAGATACAAGCCCTGTAAAAACACACAATCCATTTTTGTTTCCTATTCTATCCTCTAGAACAACCAACCAGGGCTGTTTCCCTGTGTACTATGGTTTAGAGGTATTAGCAATGACTATGGATGGAGCAGAAAGACAGCCAGACGAGATTGGTGAGCTTACCAAGGTCGTAAATGAGTTCATTGACCGCTTTAAGAGCGTCGAGCAGGAGATCGACCTTCTCAAGGAAGACCAGAAGTCCCTTGTTGAAGAGTTTAGTGATCGTCTAGATATGAAGACGCTTCAGGCTGCGATGCGTATTGTCAAGATCAAAAAGAAGGTTGGCTTCAAGGACACCTTTGACACGTTTGTTGAGATCCTTGAAGGGAAAGAGAATCTCTGAGATGTCACCAACGAACAAGAATGAGAAGTATGAGATCCCGATGATCCTCTATGAGGAGCCATCATCGCATGGTGATAAAGGAATTCCCTTTCCGTATATCGAAGTACAAAAGGACAAGAACATGCCTCCTGTTCTTTTCATCTTTGAGTACAAGCACACCGGAGAAATCGAGCCCGATGAGAACGGCAAGGATGCGGCAATCATTGACCAGATTCCTCACAAGTTTATCGACATGGAATTCCTCAAGGAGAAGCTGCCGCCAGAAATCAATGACATGATTCGTGTGGCTGTTGGAATGAAACCCTTGCAAATTGCTCAGGTTGAGGGACAGAAGATTCTGGACAGAGTCTTCGCAAAGGCTGATTCTTTCAAGGGCTCGGCCATGAAAGAAAAAGAGCAGAAGATTAAAGGGCTTGAAGAAGCCAAGAAGAAGAAAGAAGAAAAACTATCATGAAGCTACACCCGCACGTAATTGAGAAGCTGATATACCTCTTTGAGAACTATGGCGGGCATGTGAATAACGCCAAACTAAAGGCGCATCTTGCAGCCCTAGACCTAACTCCCTATGAGAAGAAAACCGGAAACCAAGAAGTCATTCTCGTTGCTACTGATGAGATGATGAAGATGCTCGGAAAGCAGTCATGACCGATACCTCCAACAGAACACTGTCAATTGGGGAAGTCATCTATGTCTTGTCAAACAAGACGCAGAAGGTTGTTCCTGCAATTGTCGTGGAAGAGGTTCTTGTCAAGAAACTTGACGGAAACCAGATTTCCTGGAAAGTGTCTGTTGGACCCCCCGGCAAGGAAAGAATCATTGACTCTAACCGTCTGGATGGAGTCATCTATCCAACGCTTGAAGAGATCAGAAACGAACTGCACAAGAGACTTTCTGTATTCCTTGACGAAATGATTTCCGAGGCCGAAAAGAGAGTTGAGCATTGGTACGGGAAGCAAACGGCCCAGCATCGAGCCTCGCAAGGACTCTCTGAGGATCCAAACGACAAGATCGACCCAGAAAACCTAATTTCTGATATCGAGACGCCGCTACAACCAAGGGCGTCACGAGCACCAATGGCTCACAGAGATCCATCCAGCAGCGTAAGAGAGGAACTTCGTCGAAGGGCGGAGATAATGGCTGATCCAAATCATCCAATTTCCATAGCTTCTCGTGCGGCACAGGATGAGCGTCCTCCTGGAGGAGGAGAAATGATCGTAGACTCCGAGGAAGTCATTATGCCAGATGGCAAAAGAGTGAGATTTAACGTAAAGGGCTGAGGCTCAACTTTAGAAAGAGTTCATTAGATGTCTACCAAGAATGTGCCTGGGGATGCACCAACTCAGCGTGTTGTTTTCTTTCCGAAAACACATGAAGAGCTTTTGAAGGGTGCGACCATCCTAGCGAATGCAGTTGCGAGTACCATGGGTCCCAGCGGGCACTCCGTTATCATTGACATGGAAGTAGGACCTCCTCAGATCACTAAGGATGGTGTTACAGTTGCTCGGTCAATAAAGCTGAAGGATCGCCTTCAGTCAATGGGGGCAGAGCTCCTCAAGGAGGTTGCCTCCAAGACAAATGACGTAGCTGGGGATGGCACGACGACGGGGACGGTACTCGGACATGCTCTCTTAGCGGAGGGCGTCAAGATGATCTCCACAAATCGTTCGTCAATTGCCCTAAAGAAGGGAATGGAAATTGCAACCGCTCAGGTTGTTTCCTACCTCAAGAACAACTGTATCCCTCTTTCGTCCAGAGATGACATTGTTAACGTTGGGACCATATCTGCAAATGGTGATCGTTCCATTGGCGAACTGCTTGCAACTGCAATTGAGAAAGTTGGCAAGGATGGAATCATCACCATTGAACCGGCTAAGAGTGTGCAGACGACCCTTGACATTGTTGAGGGTATGCAGGTTGATGGTGGGTATGTAAGCCCGTTCTTTGTAACCAACTCCGAGAAGGCTGTGTGTGAGCTTGATAATCCCTACGTCCTTCTAACGCCTAACAAAATCTCTTCGATTCAAGACATTATTTCCATACTTGAGGGTGTTGCTAAGAACTCCAAGAGTCTTTTGATAATTGCAGATGACGTGGAGGGCGATGCTCTTCACACCCTGATTGTGAATAAGACCAAGGGCGTAATCAAGGTTTGTGCGGTTAAGGCTCCATCCTATGGCGAGCACCGTGCGGACAGCCTATCGGATATTCAGACGCTCACTGGTGGGACGGTGTTCGGTGCCACAACGGATATTGCATTAAAGAATGCAACGGTTGAGCATCTAGGACTGGCTAAGAAGGTCATTGTCGGTCGTGGAGCTACCACGATTATCGGTGTACCAGACCCAGAGAGAAAGAAGGCAGTTGGCGACCGAATAGCCTCTCTTAGGGCGCTTCTCGAAGATGGTTCGCAGGATGCTCTTCATGTTGACAAGACACGAAAGAGGCTTGCAAAGCTATCTGGCGGAATTGCCGTGATCAAGGTTGGTGGTGCTACTGAGGTGGAAATTCTTGAGAAGAAGGACCGTGTTGAAGACGCCGTAAATGCTACCATTGCCGCAACGCAGGAAGGAATCGTTCCTGGGGGTGGTGTTGCCCTGTTCTATGCTGCTCAATCCATCAAGGAGCAGTTGAAGTCTGGTGAGTATGGTATGCTGTATGAGCAAGATGTTGTTGCGGGTATAGAAATGATCGCCAATGTCTGCGAAGCTCCGTTCAGAACTATAGTTGGAAATACTGGGGTTTCACCTGACGTTGTCGCCGAGAGACTCGTGCAGAACCACAAAGATCATAAGGTCTTCTACATTGATGTAGGCAACGTCCAGCCAGAAGAGATGGCCTTGTATATTGAACAGGTCAAGAAAGAAATGGCCGCAAAGAAAGTCGTTTCTGATCCAAAGCAGGTACAGTTTCGTTTTGGCTACAATGCAGCTACTGGCAAATACCATGACCTTGTCACGGAGGGAATTATCGACCCCGTTAAGGTTACACGCTGTGCCCTGGAGCACGCCGTAAGCGTTATTGGCCTTGTCCTAACCTGCAACTCTGTCGTTGTTAATGAGGACGAAGAATGAGACCCGAACTTCTGCTTAAGAAGAAGCAACTCCGACTCCTAGAAGACGCCTGGCTGGTTAAACTAGCCATGCACCCCCGCTGCTGCACGTCAGCGACCGGCCTCTGTGTGGCCTGCCAAGACACCGTGCTTGACCTAAGGTATCTCCATCAGGAGATTCAAAAGATGAAAAGAGGCTCCAGATGAAAGGCGATCGTGTACAAATCATTTCCAGCTTGATGTATGAAACCAAGGACGAGATACTCCACGTCTATGCTCCAATGCTAAATCCAGACGGAACTCCACAGATGACTTTTGAAGGTCATATTGTGGTAAAGTCTAATGGAGGCGTAAAGAGCGGAACAACCGGAGTCATCATGGGAGACCCAGTCAAGGTCAACCGTCTACAACTCCATCACATGCAGAATCAAAGTGCAACCATCGGAGGAAATGACTTTGCCTTTGTTGTTCCGGTATTCCTAGACACTTACCAGCAGACCGGTTGGTTTCCAACCGATCATGTGCGTGTCGTCGGCGGCACCCGTCTTAGCTGATTACTTCGCCAGCCATCCTCTGCTTCAGAAGATAAACAAAGCCTTCATGAGCATCGAGAATCCCTCCGAGAAGGTTCTCGATGCCTCTGGTCATAAGACCCTTGGACTCTAGAAGCTTCATGAGTTTTTCACCGGCTGTTATGAAGGATTTCTCGGCGAGAAGGCTACGTCGAACAAGATGAGTTGCAGAAGAGCCCTGCGCCATGCCCACGCCATCTTCTATGGCTATCAGAAACCTGGGCATGTTCGCCAGGGAGTGCTTTGAGTTGACCAATCTGGTGGAGCCAAGTCCAGCCACCTTTTCACCTACCAAATCAATCTCTCCTGCTGCTCCCTCGTATAGACGTTGAAAAAGCAAGTGATCAGAGAAGGCTGTAGGACCCGAAGCCTGCCAGTGGTGCTGGTGGTGCAAGAATTCCAAGGCCCGAAGAAGGTCAAGGAAAACTGCAAGTTCTGCAAACTGCTCGTCACCATAGGTTACAAATAAGTCATCTATCTTTAGCATACCTATAACTATTCAGACTGTCCACTAAGACAGGTACCTATCGAACCATATTTATTCACCATGAGTGATCTCAAGACTTTAATTGGTTTGTTGCTCGAACAAGCAGCCAACAATCAATCCGTTCATTGGTACAATGTAAGCGTGCCACTACTAAAAACCCTGGATAAGAGTCCGTCTGCCAAAGCTGAAAGCTTCACCGTGTTTCTAACGAGCGATTCATTGAAAGTGGATTCGAGATGGAGACCGGAATTGAATCCTTATGAAACAGTCTACGTTAGTCTGTCGGATGAACAGATGCAAAGAATTTTGGCAGATACTCCTGGGAAATCAGTTCAGCGTCTCCCTTCAAAACCAGTAGATGTAAATGCACTTACTCCTAAAATGGATCTAAAATCCTTGGAGGTTGACCAGATAAAGCCAGGTCTGTCTAAGAAGGCTTTCTGGGAAAAGCCATCTGGGATAACGCCATTTGACTTTCTACAGCAGCGGGTCCAGCAGTGGACTAAAATTCTTGACGACAATAAACAGAGTCGCACGTCAAAGTTCCAGTCTCTACCAAAGGGTACCCTGTTTCATGCAACCGCTCAAAAATTAAAGGTCGGCGACATTATCAAACCATACTGGACAGAAGATAAATTGCAGGCTCGAGGCGCTGGAGGCATGGGATTTGATTATGGCTCTGCTGCTGAAGATATTCTAGAGAAAGGGCGGCCCAAGGACAAGCCCTCTAGACTTGGGTCAGTGTTTGCGTTTGAGACAGCCCAGGAAGCTTCCGAGTGGGGCTCGGGCAGGACGATTGTGGCCATAGCCCCCATGAGCAACAAGATCCACCGATGCGATATGAGAACGTTGGAGGCCATAGTGAGTACCTGGAGGGATACAGCGGAAGCAGTGGGGCTAATTGATGAAAACGACCCAGACGCCAAAGAGGCTGAAGCAGCAATACAGCAGGATTCTGACGAGCGTGTCAAGCAGTTTGTCAGAAATTACTGGGCCGGGAAAGAAAATGGACCTAGACCTAGGTGGGAAATCCTCATAGGAGGTAATGCCAAGGTCATAATGGTTGAGTGAGCCTAATTAGATTAGCAGTCAGATAACAGGGAGCCCAGTACAATGACTTTTCAGTATCCACGTTCAGGTCCAAACAATGTTGCCGAGTATCAAGCCAGCGGTCTGCCCTGGGTCTCGTCCAGCACCAACGTTTCAGTAACGCCATGGAAGGTGTCATTCCCTTATGTGACGAGCAAGCTGTCATTTTTGGTCACCGGCTCCGGTGCCGTGAGAGTGGGGTTTTCTCAGAATGGAGTAGAGGGAACCAACTATCTGCTTCTTTCTGGCGGAACGGGATGGTCAACCTTTGAGCTTCGCTGCAAGGAAATCTTTGTTAGAGCGGACTCGGGAGCCCAGAACGTTTCCATTGCTGCTGGTCTGACCATGATAGATGAAAAGGTCTTTCCGGTCCTGACTGGCTCAGCCATCTACAATACTGGGTCAACAACATTTCACCTGGGTTATGGCGTGTCTGGCTCCCCTGGCTCCGGGACTGGCCTAGGCTGATTTACTTCCCCTTGTTCTTGTCGAACGTGTGGGAAAGGCTCTTACATACTCGGTAACTCTCTTCTAGGTGTCGTCTAAGAGCCTTGTTTCTTAGATGAGCCTGGTTGAGGGTTGTTGCTATCAGCAGTGTCTCAGACCATGAGCTGTACAGCTCCACCAACTGAGCTACCGGTAGAGTCTGGTCCTCAATTAGCTTGAAGTCCTCTACTATGTGAGGGCAGATGTAGTAGACGTTATCTGGCTCTGCCATCTCACCCTGCTTCGTGTCAGGAATGACCACCTTTTCCACTTTCTTCTCTTTTGTCTCGCTCTCAGTGGTAGGAGGTTGGGTGGCGGGAATTCTCTTTGCTCCAATAATCTCATCAACACCACGCAGCGTCTTCGCTATCTCCTGTACCTTAGCAAGGATTTCCTTCATTTCTTTTGGAGAGTATTCCATTGCGTTAAGGCCCTGCTGTTCTCTTGGTGGTGTAGAGGTGGTCATCGTGTAAGTATTGGATTTACAAATGAAAAAGGCTATGGCCGCAGAATGGCCATAGCCTTTTTATTGTCTTCTGTAGAAGCAGTTAGCGATCTTCCCCTCCAAAACCTAGGTCAATGATGAACACACCACGATCAGGTTCGGTAGAGGTTACGACATCGCCCAAGGAAGGAGTTGGCTGCCTAGGGGGCATGGGCAGTTCCAGTTGCAGTGGCTCGAGACTCTCTGCTGGCTTAGACTCTCTATTCTTTAGCCACTCCCAGAATTCGCCAACAGTCTTTGACGCTAATTTGTGCATATGTTTCCCCCATATCCATAAGTAGCTCAGAGGATCTTCAAAAGATATGCGGCCCCTTTGCTTCCGTGCATCTCGGTTACGTCCTGAATCCACTTCCTGCTCTTGATTTTGTACATCACCGGTAGCCCCCAACGACCTGCCGCCGGGAGCTTGCATACAACGCCCTCACGGGTCATTCCTGGCATCGTTCCGTCCTGGACGGACGCCACCATCTCTTTGGTCACAGGGCCCGTATGGAGCAACGTCGGGGCAGGAATCACGCCCACAAACAACTCAACAAAGTCCTTGGGAGGCAGATAGCCTTTCTTGTACACATCAACATCCAGAATGGAACAAGTAAGAGCTTCTCCCGCAACGTGCTGTCCCGCAAATGACCCTGGGCCATGAAGCTCAAAGAAGCATGTGCAGCTTTGAATGCCAGCCTTCTTGGCTATTTCCTTGAAGGGCTCGTTGTAGGAGCGAATCTGCTCAACTGCCGAGCCCAGCCAGTGATTCTCGTCAATCAACTGCTTCCTGGAGCCGAACTTTGCAAAACCGCTCTTAATGTTCCACTCGGCCCTAATGTTCGATCCATCAAGCTTATCGAACACAAAGACATCGCCGGGTAAACTGGACTGTGTCAGGACAGGAATTGACGGATACTGTTTCATTGTGAACCCCTGGATTCAGGCCTCAGAAGGTCATGTCGTCGGACACGCCGTTAGGAGCCCAAACATCGGCCACAACCCACCCGCTGTCATCGTGAAGGAACTCGGAAATAAGGGCGGCGTTTCTGTACGTTCCGTGAGTCATCAAATCCTTTTGGGAAAGCGACTCCTTGTGCTTGGCTAGATCCACTTCGTATTCCTCAGAAGTGTTGTAATAGCAGGTCCAGATCACATTTCCCTTGCCGGGGAAAGACAGTTGTAGGCGATAGCGTTGCATTTCTTTTCTTTCTATGGAGCAGAGGTTAGCTTCTCGATAATGACTTGTTGGTAGAGCTTTTCCAGGCCTATCAACTCAAACTTCCAAATGATCGTATTGTCCTGGATACCATCCCAAGGGTTCTTGGTTGACTCCACACAGACAATGAAGGAACGCTTACCCTTCATTACAGCGAAGTAGCGTCGCCTGTGTTTTCTTCCTGACCGGAAGAGGAAGGTCGATACTTGCTTACAAAATCGTACAAAGAAATTCCACATGCGATGCTCACATTGTGATCATTGTGAAGCCCAAACATTGGAATGGAAACAACTGAGTTAGCTCGGGCAATGACTTCGTCAGGTACGCCCGTCTTTTCGCTACCAAAGAAGGCAATCGGATTATCCGGCCACTTAAAGTGGCGAAGATCCTGCGTATTTAGGTTTGAACGCCGCTCAAAGGCCACAAGGTTACGTCCGGCTGTCTGGCTCTGGAACTCAGCCAGCGAAAGCTTCGTGATGCTCTCAAACTTCCTGGTTCCCATGTCTGCCTTCCTGTAGTATTGCGGAATGTCAATGGCGTAAATGTTACGCACCAGGAAGTTGTGACTCACTCGGACAATGGAGCCAAAGTTGAAGTAGTTGTCAAGGCTCCAGACAGCTACATCAATGGGGTGGCGAACTTCCTCAAGTGCAGCCTTAACGTCCGAGATATCAACATCAGAAATATCAGGGCCAATAGACATTGTCAGTGCTCAGTCGGTTGAGGAGCTAGGGTGTGCGACTCACACTGACAACTTGGGCCGTGTTCACCCATAGAAAATTCATAGATACCATCCGGGGCGCAAAAATGAGCACACTCCTGTAGAGGGGTTGTCAGGACGTAGTCGCAGGCCTTGTCAAATGCAACTCCAACAGAAATTACGATGCAGAACTGCACGAACCAGTCACGGAGCCACAGGCCAAGGATCTCTTTTGCGAAGTCTGTCATTTACATCTACCCTTTCTGCTTTAGGAGCAGGTGTTCTATCTCTGTTGATTCCCAGTATCCTGGGGCCTCGAGGCGCTCAACAAATTCTGAGAAGGAAACGTTCAGCGTGTAGCGGAACACAGCAGAACGGGATTCATAGTCGAACTTGAAGTCTTGAATCAAAGCTCCTGCCCGCTCAAGCTCAGACTGTGCAAGCACCCTGGCTTCAAATGAGTCGCATTCGTAAAGACGAATGCGACGTATCTCATTCGGTGGGTGTTCCCTGGTTGACACTATTCCCCGCATCCTTCACGACCCGGAGGCGCAGCGTGATTCGGCCGTTATTCATGTCATAGGGACTTACCTCAACACGGACTCGGTCCCCAATGTCGAGATTGATCTTGTGCATACGCATCTTGCCACTCAGCTTGGCCTTTACGATATGGTCTTTTGGACCATCAATCTTCACACGAAAGATATCGTGTGCGTGATCCGTAATCACTCCCTCAAACTCCATTCGGTCTCGGCTGTCGTTCATGTTCTCTTTCTAGCGTGCGTTGGTTAGTTGCTCAACTTTCCTAGCTTGAGCTTGTGTTAATTATGACAGACTGGAAGCGTCTTTTAAAGGCCTTTTACTGGCTCTTTTTCTTGGAAGGCAGGCAATGCTTCTTTAGCCACATGCGGGCAGCCTGATGAAGATCGTTGTCCTCGGTGTAGGAATCAAAAGTAGCAGCAGAGGCCCTACCGTCCTTAACGGTGGTCTCCATCATTTCGAGCTTTGACCTAAGCCTTGAGATTGCAGCGAGAAGCACCACCGTGTCTGCCGTCTTAACCGCTGCCTGCTGAGCGGCACGCTCCTCCAACCTCTTCTGGAAAAGGTCAGGATTTTCTGCCTTCCAAGCGTCAATAGCTTCCTGCCGACGACGGTTTTCGTCGTCCCAGAGCGCAAAGAGCTTTTCGTTAATCCTTGTCATTGCCTGCGAGAGCGGTCCAGGCCAGCCACTTTGGAGTACCAGCCAGTCACTACCGATCAGCATAAGAGTATGCTTGCCGGTCGGCGAGTATTTTAGCTGAGAAATCTCTCTCAGCACATGATGTAGCCGTCCGCCCTCTGCACGCAGCTTCTCAAGGTTGGTACACAACGATACCGGA
>Ga0105097_10000249_pt1 | contig 23722 bp, 21 predicted proteins | sample PPLLak12cMay2015_FD_87035 | JGI IMG/M metagenome (GOLD analysis project Ga0105097, IMG submission 87035) | Freshwater sediment microbial communities from Prairie Pothole Lake near Jamestown, North Dakota, USA - PPLs Lake P7 Core (1) Depth... | ecosystem: Environmental > Aquatic > Freshwater >...
CTGAGCCAGGATCAAACTCTCCAATTAAACCCTCTCCGGCCAATCGCTTGACCGGGAATTGACTCTCGACCCTCTCTTCTCTTCCACTACCCAGTTTTCAAAGATCAAATCGGTCGGCCCTGGTTGACGGACCAAACAATTTCGCCGCTGTTTAGAAGCGTAATATTTATACCTGAAATTATATTTTTGTCAAGTATAAATTTGATTCTTTTCGAGAAGGTTTTGGCCACTGCCCACCGTTGCTCGAAGCGGGAGAGTTGATACCGCCTTGAGAGTGGTCTGTCAAGCGTTTTTTTGGATCCCGCAAAAAAGTATTTCGCCGGACCCTGGCCAAAACCGACCTTCCAAATTTAAAGAGCTTTCCCTAAAAAACAAAGCACCGCTTCCGGTGCTCAACGGAGGGAATAAATACACGTATCAGAAGTGGTTGTCAATCACTATTTTGCAATTATTTTGTGGTATTTTTTTTTCCCGGCCCGCAACAAAAGGTGGTCGCCTTGCAGATCTTTGTCACTGACAAGATAGTCGTAAGATTCCAACCTGTTACCATTCAGATAGCCGCCCCCCTGCTCAATGAGCCGCCTTGCAGCCCCGCCGGAAGCGGACAAACCGACCTGATTAAACAACCTGAAGGCCGGCACCCCTTTTATGAGCGTTTCAAGTGCAAAGGTGGAGCAAGGGGTGTTTTCATCCACATCGCAAGAAGTCTGTCTGGGTATTGAACTGGACGGGAATAGGGAAGAGGCAACGGGTTTAGAGCCAAATACCTGTTGGGCCGCCGCATAGGCCTTGGTGGCCTCCTGCGATCCGTGAGCCAACCGGGTGGCCTCATAGGCCAAAACCGCCTTTGCGCTGTTTACGGCCGCCCCTTCAAGATCAACGGCTTCCTTTATTTCCGGCATAGGCAAAAACGTAAACAGCGAAAGAAAGCGTTGGACGTCACGATCATCCGTATTCACCCAGAATTGATAATACTCGTAAGGGCTTGTTCGTTCGGGATCGAGCCAGACAGCGCCCTTCGCGGTTTTCCCCATTTTTGCGCCACTGCTGGTGGTAATCAACGGGAATGTGATGCCAAATGCGGTTTTCCCACTCTCCCGACGAATCAGGTCAATGCCTGCGACGATGTTTCCCCATTGATCGCTGCCCCCCATCTGCAGGAGACAGTTGCAGCGCCTGGAGAGTTCCAGGAAATCATAAGCCTGAAGCACCATGTAATTGAATTCAATAAAGCTCAGGCCTTCTTCGGATTCAATTCGCATTCGGTAGCTTTCGGCTTTAATCATGCGGTTGACGCTGAAATGCCGCCCCACCTCCCTCAAAAACGAAATGTACTTCAACGGGATCAGCCATTCCGAATTGTTCAGCAGCAGGGCCTGGCCTTGGCTGAAATCCAAAAAGCGCGACAACTGCCGTTTTATACCGCGGGCATTTTGCTCTACCATGTCCAGGGTCAACATTTTGCGCATCTCGGTTTTACCACTGGGGTCGCCCACCATCCCCGTGCCTCCCCCAACCAGGGCAATCGGGCGGTGGCCGAGCCGCTGCATCTGCGCCAATGCCATAATGGGGATCAGGTGGCCGACATGCAGGCTGTCCGCCGTCGGATCAAACCCGATGTAGCAGGTGGACCTGCCGCTGGCGAGATAGTCCCGAAGCTCCTGATCATGGGTTGTGTTTTCGACAAACCCTCTTTCCTGCAGGACACCCAAAACATTATCCATTTCACAGATCCTCTGCGACTATTTGTTGGCATACTCTACGGCACGGGTTTCGCGAATCACGGTTACTTTGATTTGGCCTGGAAAAGTCAACGATTCCTCGATCCGCTTGGCGATATCGCGACTTAGCAATACGGAATCTTCATCAGAAATAATCTCACTTTGAACGATTACCCGCAATTCACGCCCGGCCTGGATGGCGTAAGTGTTTGCGACGCCTTTAAACGAGTTGGCGATTTTTTCGAGATCATCCAGGCGTTTGACGTAGTTTTCCAAAAGTTCTTTTCGGGCTCCGGGTCTTGCCCCTGAAAGGCCATCGGCCGCCTGTACCAGGAGATCGTAAACCGAGGCCGGTGGCAGGTCTTCATGGTGGGCGCCAATAGCATGCACAACCCGTGGGGTTTCACCAAATTTTTTGGCTAGCTTTGAGCCAATGACAGCGTGGGGGCCCTCCACTTCGTGGTCGATTGCCTTACCAATATCATGGAGCAACCCCATTCGACGGGCCAACTTCTCGTTCAGCCCCAATTCGGCCGCCATGATTCCGCATAGGAAGCCAACCTCCACCGAATGCTGCAGAACGTTCTGGGCATAGCTGGTGCGAAACTTGAGGCGCCCGAGATATTTCACCAAATCGGCGTGGATGCCATGAACCCCCAGATCGAATGCCGCCTGCTCCCCAGCCTCCTTGATGGTGGCATCGACTTCGAGACCCACCTTTTTTACGACATCTTCGATCCTTGCCGGATGGATACGGCCGTCGGCAATCAGTCGAGTCAGGGCAATTCTGGCGACCTCCCGCCGAACAGGGTTGAAACCGGAAAGAATAACAGCTTCGGGAGTGTCGTCAATAATCAGATCGATTCCTGTGGCGGCCTCCAGCGCCCTGATGTTACGGCCTTCGCGGCCGATTATGCGCCCTTTCATCTCATCGCTGGGTAGCTGCACGACGGAAACCGTCCTTTCGGCGACAAAATCGCCCGCATACCGTTGGATAGCGGTGGCGATGATTTTCTTTGCTTTCTTGTCCGCCTTTTCTTTGGCCTCGTTCTCGATGCGCTTGATGAGCTTGGCACCTTCATAACGGGCTTCATTTTCCATTGCTCGGATAAGCAGCTCTTTAGCCTGTTCGCCAGTCAATCCCGATATTTTTTCAAGTTGCAGTTTTTGTTCCTCAATCAGTCGCGAAAACTCCTTTTCGCTGGCTTCGATCTGCTCCTCTTTGGTCTGCAGTTTTTTTTCTTTTTTAAAGAACTCACCTTCGCGATACTCAATCTGTTCAAGTTTGCGATCTAAATTTTCCTCTTTTTGAATCAGCCGATTTTCAAGTTTTTTCAGTTCGGACCGCACCTCTTTCGCTTCGGAATCGATCTCACTCTTCATCTTGATTTGGCTGTCTTTGGCTTCAAGCTCAGCCTCTTTAAGAAGATTTTCAGCGTTGCGCTTGGCATCCTGAACAATGCGCTCGGATTCAACCTCGGCAGCCTTGATCTTTTGCGAAGAAATCTTTCCTTTCACCCAAAAAGCGATGGCAAACCCGATCCCGAAGCCTATTATGACAACAATGACTGTCAACTCGTTCATTCCGTTCCCCCCTATAAGAACAACAGCTTTTTACGTGGTTATAGTTTTTGAGCCTGCACAGCCGCTGAGCTTCTCACCGGCGCAAAACCGTCAAATTCAAAAATTTAAAGCTATGGGTTTTGAAATTTTTGATGGAATCGGGCAGAAAGCGAAGCCCAAAGGCTGGGCTGCGGCCAGGAGGGATTACAACCGCCAAAAGAGGGAGTTAAATTATGACTCTGATCTATAAAAACATTGAAAAACGGGAAGATTTAGGTACACGCCGAACCGTTGCGTCTGAAGTACCCCCGCCATAGTGCCGTGTTGGCAGGCCTTAGGACCTTTTTTTTAGAGTGGGCGCCCCGTGGTTTCTTAAGGCTTTTCTATCAAAGTAGAACTTGCACACCAAAACCAGAGAAGGCTCCCAGTTTCACAGTGTTGGACCAAAGCGCATCTTCCAATCACGAACACGGCAGGGGCAAATGTTCAAACGGTTTATCCCGATAAAATTTTAAGGTCTTCCTCGTTTTTGCAATTGCAGACAGGGTCTGAAAACCGGTAGAGGAAAGGCATCTTTTGCGAAAAGGAACGAGGAGCAACAGCCGTTTTGCCTTGATGGCAATTGTTACCTTCTCAAGGCCGTGCTTTCAGACAGCAGCTGGATTAACGTCTCGTTTTTTTGAGATATTTTTTGAAGCAATTCCTGATGGTCCCTTTTCAGCTCAAAGAATTCATTTATTATGTTAAGGGCAGCTGAGATTAAAATGGCGTTTTGGGTGATTCTCGGCGAAGCCGATCCAAGCTGCTGCTCCACCTTGGCGACCTCTCGAACCAGATAATCTGCCACCTCTTGCGCTCTAGTGGCGCCCGTCTCAGCCTTGAAGGTGAACGGACTACCAAACAGTTCTATCTGTACAAACTGTTCCAAGGGGTATATGAGTTGCCTTTTCTGTATCCCGAAGGGATTCTTTATGGAGAATTTTCTGCGATTTCCTCCAACCGGCCAAGCAAACTGTCTATTTTAGAACGGATCAGAGTCCTTTCCTCATTGTATATCGTTTCCGCCTCTGTTTTTTCCCGGAGCTCCATTTCAACCTGCGAAATCCGCAATTTTAAGTCGGAAATCACATTTTGAAGCGATTTATTGACCTGTATCAGTCTTTCGACCTTGCGTTCAACCTCTTCGAACTGTCTCAAAATCACTTCATTTTCCAAATTTACACCTCTTATTAATAAAACATATAATCTTTCAAGGCTTAGAAAGTCAAGATTTTTTACCTTCCCAGACGGTTGGGGCATGAAAAGCCTCGGGCAATTGCCGAGGGGCCGTTCCTGAAAGTTCAAAGCCGAAGGTTCTACCTTCCACCCATATTTTCCGGGCCGCATATCGACCGGTGCCCAGGCACGCCGCCCAATTTTTATTTTGGGCACCCCACAACCGTTCCCGACTCTTACACGGGCCATCAATACCCAAGTTTATCCTGAACAGTCTTTTCCTCAGGAGAACGGTTGCGTAAATTTCTTTGGCGTCAGCAGAAACCTTGAGGGGCCGGTGATTGTCACCATTTTCCATCACCGCTGGCCCCCCTAACCGGCGATAGACAAACAAGTCCGGTTGCCATTCGCTTTAAAATAACGAAAGGGCAGGCCTTTACGGCCTGCCCCTTATCTCGTCAGCCTGGTAAGGCGTCCTATTATATCTCAAACTTAATGCAGCTTGGCTTCAGCCAGTTTAACGCGGTGCAGGGCACGGTCAAGGGCCGCTTTCGCCCGAATAAAATCGATATCCTTCTCGATTTCTCCGGCAAGCCGCCGTTTTGCCCTTTCCAGCGCCGTCTTGGCGCGTTCAAGATCGATATCCCGCCGCCTTTCGGCCGATTCAGCCAGAATCGTGACCCGGTCAGGCAAAGCCTCGGCAAAACCACCGCTGACAAATATCCAGTGCTCCTGATTTTGGGCGTCCTTGTAACGGATCGTACCCGGTTTCAATGTCGTCAGAAACGGCGTATGCCCCACCAGAACACCAAATTCACCCATGGTTCCAGGCGCCACGACAATTTCTGCGGCTTCACTGATGACAGCACCTTCTGGCGTTACAACCTCGAGTGTAATATTTCCAGCCATGTCATTTCCTTTTTATTTAGGCTTCGGACATTTCTTTCGACGCCTCGAGGACCTCTTCGATCCCACCCTTCATGTAGAAGGCCTGCTCGGGAATTTCGTCGTGTTTTCCTTCGCAGATTTCTTTGAACCCTCGAACAGTATCTTCGACCTTGACATACTTTCCGGCCATTCCGGTAAAGGTCTCAGCGACATGAAAGGGCTGCGAAAGAAATCGCTGGATCTTGCGGGCCCGCTGAACCGTAAGTTTGTCCTCTTCGGAAAGCTCCTCAATACCCAGAATGGCAATAATATCCTGCAATTCTTTATACTTTTGAAGCATGACCTGCACGGTCCGGGCGGTTTGATAGTGATCTTCGCCGATGACATTGGGATCCAGAATGCGCGAAGTGGAGTCGAGCGGGTCCACCGCAGGATAAATCCCCAATTCTGCAATCTGACGGGAAAGAACGACAGTCCCGTCAAGGTGGGCAAAGGTGGTGGCGGGTGCAGGGTCCGTCAAGTCGTCAGCGGGAACGTAAACGCATTGAACGGCTGTGATCGAGCCCTTGTCCGTGGAGGTGATACGCTCTTGCAGAGCGCCGAGGTCAGTGGCCAGGGTGGGCTGGTATCCGACTGCGGAAGGCATGCGCCCAAGAAGCGCGGAGACCTCGGAACCGGCCTGGGTGAAGCGGAAAATATTATCGATGAAGATCAGCACATCCTGGCCTTCGACGTCACGAAAATACTCCGCGGCCGTCAAAGCGGAAAGTGCCACGCGCGCGCGGGCTCCCGGCGGTTCCGTCATCTGCCCGTAAATCAGAGCCGCTTTTGGCAGAACGCCGGATTCCTTCATTTCGTGATAGAGGTCGTTGCCCTCACGGGTTCTTTCGCCGACGCCGGCGAAAACGGAAATACCCCCGTGCTGCATGGCAATATTGTTGACCATTTCCATCATGATAACGGTTTTACCAACCCCGGCGCCGCCGAACATTCCCATTTTGCCGCCGCGCGGAAAGGGAACCAGAAGATCGATAACCTTTACCCCGGTTTCCAAAACGCGCACGGAGGTATCCTGCTCGGTAAAGGCCGGTGCAGCCCGGTGAATCGGCATGGTTTTTTCCATGCTGACAGGCCCCAGCCCATCCACAGGCCGCCCGACCACGTTCAGCACGCGACCCAGACCAGCCTCGCCCACCGGCATCATAATAGGACTCCCGGTGTCCTTTACCGGCATCCCACGGACCAAACCGTCGGTGACGTCCATCGCGATGGTCCGCACCACGTTGTCTCCCAGGTGCTGGGCGACTTCGACAACCAGGTTGTCAGGCTCATCGCTGATGGCCGGGTTGCTGATCAAAAGCGCCGTCAGAATTTCAGGCAACTTGCTTTGCTCAAACTCGACGTCAACAACAGGCCCCATTACCTGCTTTATAAGACCAATATTCTCTCCCATCTAACAACCTCCTATCAAGCTAAATGCGGTAAATTGGTTACCCCTTAAGCGCTTCGGCACCGCCGACAATGTCCATCAGGTCCGCGGTAATGGCCGCCTGTCGGGCCTTGTTATACGTGAGCGTCAGACTGTCGATCATATCGTTGCATGCCTTGGTGGCATTGTCCATGGCCGTCATCCGCGCAGCGTGTTCGCTGGTGGAGGTTTCCAAAAGCGCGTTGTAAAGCTGCACGTAAATGTTTTTGGGCAGCATTTCGCCCAAAAGCTCTGCGGCCGAGGGTTCGCATATGTGTTCGGGCAGATACGACTTGTCCTTTTCCTCGACCTTCTGGTCCAAGGCTTCGATCGGAGGAATGGGCAGCAACTGCTTGACTGAAGGTAACTGCCGAGCCAGACTGCGGAATTCGGAATAGACCAGATACACCTCATCGTAGTCGCCATCAAGGAAACCGTCTATGAGTGTGCGGCCGGAAAGCGAGGCGATATTAAATCCGAAACGCCCTCCCACAATCCCCATATGGGCGTTCACGATCTCCATCTTTTTTTTCCGGGCCCAGTCACGTCCTTTTTTGCCGAAATTTGAAAAAGAAAACGTCACCCCTTCTGCCGCTTTGGCCTTCACGAACTTCTCGGCGGCAGTAATCAGGTTGGTGTTAAAACCGCCGCAAAGACCCCGATCCGAGGTGAGTAACACAACGTGAACTTTCTTGACCTCTTCACGCGCAACCAGCAGCGGGCTAGCCTCTGCACCGGCCTTTTGTGCCAAGCTCCCCAACACTTCGGCGAACTTGCTGGCGTAAGGTCGGAAGGCTTCCATGGTGGACTGGGCGCCGCGCAACTTGGAGGTCGCCACCATGTTCATCGCCTTGGTGATCTGCTTGGTCTTCTTGACCGCGGCAATTTTTAGTTGGACATCTTTTAAAGTCGCCATATAAATCAGCCCTTATGAGTTTCTCGAATTATGGTTTGACACCCTGCAGCCAAATTACTTGATGGTGTCTTTGAACTCTTCATCGTAGGCTTTCAAGGCGTCCTTCATCATCGCGTCCAGGGAATCGCTGATGATCTCCTTTTCTTTGAGTTCAGCGTAGATCTGCGGGTAGCGTTCCTCGATGAAGGGATACAGTCCGGCCTCGTATTTACCGACGACGTCAATCGGGTATTTGTCGAGAAAGCCGCGGGTCCCAGCGAAAAGGATCATAACCTGTTTTTGCATTGAAAGTGGCTGATACTGGGGCTGTTTGAGAATTTCAACCAGCCGCTGGCCACGGGTGAGCTGGCGCTGAGTGGAGGCATCAAGGTCGCTGCCGAAAGCCGCGAAGGCTTCCAGCTCGCGGAACTGGGCCATATCCAGGCGCAAGGTTCCCGCCACCTGCTTCATGGCCTTGACCTGGGCTGCGCCACCGACCCGCGAAACGGAGAGGCCGACGTTGATCGCCGGCCGCACACCGGCAAAAAAGAGCGCCGGCTCGAGGTAAATCTGGCCGTCGGTAATGGAAATCACGTTTGTGGGAATGTAAGCCGAAACGTCGCCGGCCTGCGTTTCGATGATGGGCAGCGCCGTCAGGGAGCCGGCCCCCAGTTCGTCGTTCAGCTTGGCAGAGCGCTCCAGCAGACGGGAGTGGTTGTAAAAAATGTCGCCGGGAAAGGCCTCGCGTCCGGGGGGACGCCTGAGCAGCAGGGAAACCTGCCGATAGGCGACCGCCTGTTTGGAAAGGTCGTCATAGATAATTAGCGCATGCTGGCCCTTATCCCGGAAGTATTCACCCATGGCGCATCCGGCGTAGGGGGCGACGTACTGCAGGGTGGCCGGGTCACTGGCGCAGGCCGCGACCACGGTGGTGTATTTCATGGCGCCTTCCCGTTCAAGAACGGCCACCACCTGGGCGACTGTCGACTTTTTCTGCCCACATGCAACGTAAATGCAGAAAACATCGGTTTCTTTTTGGGCGATGATGGCATCCACGGCGCAAGCTGTTTTCCCGATCTGGCGGTCCCCGATGATAAGCTCACGCTGACCCTTTCCAACCGGCGTCATGGCGTCGACCGCTTTCAACCCGGTATAGCAGGGTTGATGAACACTTTTACGGGCGATGACACCGGGCGCCACCATTTCCACGCGGCGCATTTCGGCCCCTTCGATGGGCCCCTTACCGTCTATCGGTTCGCCCACGGCGGATAACACCCGGCCGAGGACCGCCTCGCCGACCGGCACCTGAGCGATCCGGCCGGTGCGCTTGACCAGATCCCCCTCCTTGATGTGGAAGTCTTCACCCATGACGGCCACACCGACGTTGTCCTCTTCAAGGTTGAGGACCAGCCCAAGAATGCCGCCCGGGAACTCTACCAGTTCCATGGCCATGACCTTCTCAAGGCCGTAGACACGGGCAATGCCGTCACCCACCGACAAGACAATCCCGGTTTCGCTCAGCTCGACCTTCTTGTCGTAATCCGTGATCTGCTCTTTGATGATCTGACTTATTTCTTCAGCTCTTAGTTCCATTAGGCACTCTCACCCTTCTTTAAAGATTCCCTCATGTTGAGTAATTGAGTTCTGACACTACCATCCAAAACAAGATCCCCAATCCTGGTAATAATCCCCCCGATCAGGTCGGGATCCTGTTCCACCTCCAGAATGATATTTCGCCCGGTCTTTTTGGACAGGGCGTCGCGAATCTTTTCAACGGTTTCGGATGAAAGCTCCGTGGCCGACACCAGGCTGGCGCGAGCAATCCCCTTGAGTTCGTCGGCAAGCTTCTGATAAAATTCACTAATATTGCCAATAAAATTTATACGCCCCTTGTCAAACACCAAAAGCAGAAATGAGGACATCACCTTTGAGAGATCCAGTTTCTCGATCAGGGACTTGAGGACCTCTTTGCGGCCGGCCGCATCATACAGCGGGTTGCTGAGGGTCCGCCCAAGGGCTTCGTGCCGAGTGACCAGATCTGCCACGCCGGCCAGTTCCTCTTTGTAAGTCTCCGCCTGGCCGTCTTCCTTGCCGATCAACAGAAGCGCCTTGGCATAACGCCGTGCAATTGCCAGATTCCTCATTATGCCACCACCTTGTCCAAGTATTCGTCAACCAGTTTTTCCTGATCCTCAGCCGTGATTTGACCCCTGACAATTTCCTCGGCCGCAGCCAGTGCCTTTTCCACAATTTCCACCTTCAGCTTGTTTTTGGCCTGCTTGAATTCGTGATCAATATTGCGGCGCGCCTGCTCTTCCAGCCTGTCCGCAGCCTCCTTGGCCTCCTCCAAGATCCGGGCCTTGGCGTCTTTGCCCTGCTGAATGTAACTTGCAACTATCTTTTCCGCTTCTTGATCCAGAAGCGACAGTTTCTGGTTGTACTGGGCCAGCTGAGTCTCGGCCTCTTTTTTCTTGGTCTCCAACTCGGCCAATTGGTCCTGAATTCCCTTGATGCGGCCCTTCAACCCCTGGGACACCGGCTTGCGGGCAAGAAAAAACAACCCGACCGCCAGCACCAGGAAATTCATTACACGCCATGTGTCCGTGGTCACCCAGCCTTTGGTGGCAGCCTCTCCCTCATGTCCTCCGCCAGCGGCCCCAAAGGCGCCCCCCGCGAATAAAAAAAGCGCCAGGATTGCCAAGCCGGCAATGACCGCGCCCCGTTTTTGAGTCTGTCGTAGAGATGGAATTTTCATTAGATGGCCCTCCCCAGAATTTTCTGACCGATCGCCTTGGCAAACCCGTCGACTTCCTTTTGCAGCGCCGCCCTGACGGCCGCAGCATCCCTGGCGATTTGTTCCCGAACGGCTGCCAGGTCAGATTGGGCCTTCGCGTTGATTTCTCCGACGATCCGCTTTTCCTCCTCCCCCGCTTCCTGCATGAAAGAATCCTTTTCTTTCAACCCCTTGGCGCGTGCCGCTTTAATCCCCTGGTCAAAAGCCGCTTCGCGTGCCTTGGCCTCCTGCAGGGAGGTCTCCGCACCCTTTTCGAGAGCCATCACTTTTTCTTTGCGCTGGATCAGGATTTTACGAATCGGCTTATACAAAACGAGGTTCAGCACCCAGATCAGGACTAAGAAATTGATGATCTGGATAAAAACGGACACATCAACGTTTACCATGGCTGGTCCTCCGCAATGAAAAAAAAATTTGGAGCTTAGGAATTGACAGACAGGCTCAAATCAAGAAGTGCTGCAACCATCAGATACGCGCGCTCTATAACATTACTAGGATTTCGTTGTCAAAGGTTTTTTACATGCTTTTCTTTCGCTCCTCACCAGTCTTGAAATTGCCGGCACCCGTGGCAGTGGCCTTTTCATCGGCCCTGGCAGCAGGCGAGGTCATAGTACACTTTCCGTTGAAAACCACTCCGGCTGCGATCGCGACCATGGGTGCCGCGATGTCACCTGTCACCCTGGCCGGCGGGTGGAGTTCGATTCGGTCACGGGCGTGGATCGTTCCGGTTACCACTCCCTTGACAATCGCGGTATCCACCACGATCGCAGCCTCAATTTGACCGCTTTCGCCCACGATGACCGTACCGCCCTCGCTGGTGATATCGCCGCTGACCTTGCCATCCAGGCGGATACTGCCTTCAAAGACAATGGCGCCATCGATCCCTGCCTCGGGTCCCAGGAAGGTTGAAATCGCCTCCGTCTTTTTGCCTTTCTTCATTTTTACTCCTACCTCAGCCAATCCGCCTCTCTTTTGATTTCACCCTTTTTCACTCGAACAAGAAGCGACGCATGCTGACATTCAGTAAAATTCCAACGCAAACCATGATGGTCAAAATGGACGAGCCGCCGTAGCTGACAAACGGCAGCGGCACCCCCACCACCGGCATCAGGCCCATGACCATGCCGATGTTGATAAATACCTGCCAGAAAATCATGGCCGTCACCCCGACGCAGAGGATCGCACCGAATTGGTCCCGGCAGTTATAGGCGATATTGAGTCCCCACAGAATCATCACCAGAAAGACCACCAGCATCGCCATGGCACCCAAAAACCCCCACTCTTCGGAGAAGACCGAGAAAATAAAATCGGTATGCTGTTCGGGCAGAAACGACAGGGCATTCTGGGTTCCCTGGCGAAAGCCCTTACCTGTCAGCATCCCCGAACCGATGGCGATTTTGGACTGGATGATGTGATACCCCGCACCGAGGGGGTCCCGGTCAGGGTCTAAAAACGTGAGGATACGCTGTTTTTGGTACCCCTTGAGATAAGACCACACCAGCGGGACAGCAACGGCGCCGGCAGCAATCAGATAGATCAGTGATCGCCGTTCGATTTTGACGTAGGCGGTCATGGTTCCCGCAATCAGCAGGACCAACAGGGCAGTGCCCAGATCGGGTTGTTTGACGATCAGGAAAAAGGGCAGCATTACCAGTAGCAGGGGGGTGACCAATTCCCGCAGGGTGAAGCCGCGGGTCGTTGCAAACCGGGAATAAAAACGCGCCAGCACGATAATGACACCGATTTTGATAAGCTCCGAAGGCTGCAGCGAAACCGGCCCGAAATCAATCCAGCGCCGCGCACCGCTCACATACTTGCCGAACAACAACACCCAGACCAGCAAGGCGATGCAAAAAAAGTAGAAAACGTAGGCCCAGCGATCGAAAAACTTGTAGCTGAACAGAAAAATAGCGGTCATGACTGACAGGCCGCCGCCGTACCAGATCATTTGTTTTACAAAGAGCGACCGGTGGGGGGGCGCGGGGTCGCCATGAACGGCGCTGTAAAGGGTCGCAAGGCCAAAGGCGGCGATCAGAAAGGTCAGGCCCAGCAGGCCCCAGTCGAAATACTGTACCAACCGTCGATCAAACATCGGCATTATCCTCCGTGGCACCGTCGGGGATTTTCCCTCGGCCGTCACCGGCACCAGGGGGGGAGTCAAGGCGCCTCATCCCTGCGGCATTTGGAACTCAGCGGCAGGCGGGGCATCCACCGCACCGTCCGCAACCGTTTGCGATAGAGGGGATCTTAAATAGGTTTTAACCAGTTCCCTCGCAATGGGGCTGGCCGCATTGGAGCCGTGCTCCCCGTGTTCGACGATCACCGCCACGGCAATCCGGGGATTGACCGCAGGCGCGTAAGCGACAAACCAGGCGTGAGAATTCAGAAAAGCGGGTCGGTCCTTGGCAAAAAGCGTTTCATTATTCTTGCGGCTGAAGACTTGGGCGGTTCCGGTTTTTCCGCAGATATCAATCCCGGCCGTGTGCGCCACCCAGGCCGTGCCGGTTTTCTGGTTTACCACCCGCCAAAGCCCCCGGCGAACAATGTCAAGGGTTTTCGGACTGACGGGCAGCTGTCCGATCTCTTCCGGAAGGCATGAAAAAAGCGTCTCCCCGTTCGGGTTCTGCAGAGATTTGAGGATCAGCGGCCGCAGGCGGGTGCCGCCGTTGCCGACTGCTGCGGTCAGCCCCAGCATTTGCAAGGGCGTCGTCAGATTGTACCCCTGCCCGATGGCCACCGACAGCGTCTCGCCGGCCTGCCAAGAAACCCCCGTGCGCTGTTTTTTCCAGTCTGCCGTAGGCACCAAACCCGCGGCCTCGTGAGCGATATCGATTCCGGCCGGCACCCCCAACCCGCAGGCCTTGGCGTACCAGGCCAGCCGATCGACCCCAAGCTTCTGCCCCACTTGATAAAAAAAGACATCGCACGATTTTTCGATGGCCTCGACCACATTGACCCTCCCATGCCCGCCTCTTTTCCAGCAGCGAAAGGTCCGGTTGCCCATCCGATAGTGCCCCGGACAGGTGAAGGTGGTGTTCTCATCGATCACGCCCTCCTCCAACCCGGCGATCGCTGTGATGATTTTGTACGTCGAAGCCGGTGGGTAGTTGCCCTGGATGGCCTTGTTTTCAAGCGGGCGGAAGGGGTTGGAGCGGATCCCGTCCCAAACCTCGTTGGAAAGACCGGAGACAAAATCGTTTTGATCGAAGGTGGGACTGCTAGCAATCGCCAGAACTTCACCGGTGGACGGATCCATGGCAACGACCGCACCGGCGATGCCTTCCAGGAGGGTTTCGGCCTTGCGCTGCAGCTCTTTGTCGATGGTCAGAAAAATATTTTTGCCCGGCGTCGCCTCAACGGTTTTAAGCACCCGAACCACCTGACCGTTGGCGTTGACCTCCACCTGGCGTCCCCCACGCTCGCCTTTGAGGTATTTTTCAAACGCTTTTTCAACGCCGGACTTGCCAATGAAATCACCGGCTCGGGCTCCCGGGAAAAGTTCCTTTTGAAGCTCCGTGCCGCTGACTTCGCCCAGGTAGCCCAGCAGGTGGGCGGCGCTGGTTTCATAGATGTAATTGCGCCGGGGGACCACGTTGACGACCACACCGGGAAGATCGAACTTGTGGGCCTCCAGCACGGCTAAAGTGTCACGGCTGATGTCGCGCTCGATGATGACCGGCTTGTAATCGGCCTCTCCGTTGCGGTGCGCGAGCCGCTGCCGGAGCTCGGCCTCGTCGAGGTCGAGATAGCCTGCCAGGCGCGCCAGGGTCTGCTCCAGCGGCCGGGCGTCCTTGACGATGACCCCCACGTCAAAGGCGGGGCGGTTGTCCACCAGCCGTTTGCCGTTGCGGTCGAATATCAGCCCCCGCGGCGCATCGATGCCCTGCAGCCGGATGCAGTTGTTATCCGACAGGCGACGCAGTTCCTCGCCTTGCATGACCTGCAGGTAAAATACCCGCACCATCAGGACAACGAAAGCGACGACCGCACAAAATATGACGCCGCTGAGGCGCCGTTTGAACCAGTCGCCGTCGGCATTTTGGAGGTAGCGATTCACCTGAGCCTAAAAACTCCCATTCAAACGGGCTTGACGAGGGGCGAAAAGGCCCTGCAGCCTGCCGCCAACCGAGGGCGGCGACCAGCCTGGTGGTATCATCCGCTCTTTTCGGAAAACAGCTGAAACCGCCAATGATCACATTTCCGGTGCGTATAGCGGAAGACCAGCAGCACAAACGGGCCGGTCACAAAAACCCAGGCCATCCTCAGGAGGATCAAACGCGGCGGGGTGGCCGGAAACCCCATGCCGGGTTCCACGACCGCCAAAACCAGCAATTCGATCGCATTTTGCAGCAGGACCCCCACCGCCAGGATGACCGGCAGCAGCGAATTGAAACCAATGTGCAGAAAACGGATGCTACCGCGAACGCTCAAGAACAGCCAGAAATAGATCGACAGATAGACCCCGAAAGGCCCGCCGCTTAAGCTGTCGAGAATAAAACCGAGGAAAACGACCACCGGCAAACTTTCGCGGTCAGGACGGAAAAGACCGAGATAAAGGACAAACAGGGTGGGTAGGTCATAAAACGTTTCCGTAATCCCCAGGTAGGGGAAAAGCGTGGTTTGAACGATGGCCAGCACAAAACACAACCCGATGTTGACGCCAAAAATCATGGTTCTTCATCCGCGCCGAACTCCGGTGGTGCAATGACGACCAAAACTTCCTCGATTTTTTCGAAATCCACAAACGGCGTGACGGTGACGGTTTGGAAAATCCCGGCGTCATTCTTGACGATCCGCGTCACCCGGCCGAGCTGCAACCCCTTGGGAAAAACCCCGTCAAGCCCCGATGAAATCACCGTGTCGCCCTCGAGTATTTCGTGTTTGCGCAGGGCATAGTCAAACAGGCAGGTCCCGTCATCGGCGCCCTTGACGATACCGCGCGCCCGGTTGCGCTGCAGCATGGCGTCCACGGCACTGTTGGGGTCGATGATCATCAAAACCTTTGAATAGTGATGGGCCACCGAGATAATCTGGCCGACGATGCCCTCGGGGACCACCACCGAAAACCCCTTTTTAACGCCGTCGGCGCTGCCCTTGTCGATGATGATCGTTTTGGACCATGCCGAGGGATCTATCCCGATCACTTCGGCGGGCAGCACCTGCTGCGGACGGGAGGGTTTGAAATTGAGCAGATGGCGCAGGCGGGCATTGCTTTTTTCGACCTCGAGGCATTTATGGTTCCAGGCCTCGGCCTCACGCAGCTTGAGGTGTAAGGTCGTGTTTTCCTTGGCCGCGGACACCAGCGCAAAGTAGGAACGCCAGATGTCGCGCACAAATCGGAGAGAATGGGTGAGCACCTCCTGAAAGGGCGCCACCATGGACACGGCGAATCGATCGGGCCCGCTAACGGTCAGGCGGCTCCGGCCGACGACGGAAAGAATGACGATATTGACGACAAACAGGAGTATGACGCCAACAACCAGGATCATCTTTTTGGAAAACATATTCCTAAGTGATGACGACCTGTTTGAGTATTTCGATGGTATCGAGGCATTTGCCCGAGCCCAGGGCGACCGTTGAAAGCGGGTCGTCGGCCACCGTGATGGGCAGGCCGCTCTCCTCCCGCAGGAGTTTGTCGAGATTTTTCAGCAGGGCGCCCCCGCCCGTGAGCACAATCCCGCTGTCGACAATGTCGGCTGCCAGTTCGGGCGGGGTCTGCTCCAGGGCGATCTTGGCGGTTTCCACGATGGCGTCGATCTGCTCGGAGATCGCCAGCCGGATCTCTTCGGAGTCGATGGCCAGGATCTTGGGGATTCCCGACACCAGATCGCGCCCCTTGACCTCGATCGTTTCGAGATTCTGAGGGTCCGGGTAGGCATTGCCGATCGTGGTTTTGATAATTTCGGCGGTACGCTCGCCGATCAGCAGGTTGTACTTGCGCTTGATGTGCTGCATGATGGCCTGATCCATTTTGTCGCCGGCCACCCGGATGGAGCGGCTGAAAACGATCCCGGCCAGCGAGATGACCGCCACCTCGGTGGTGCCCCCGCCGATATCGATGACCATGTTGCAGCGCGGCTCGGTGATCGGCAGACCGGCCCCAATGGCCGCCGCCATGGGTTCTTCGATCAGGAACACCTCACGCGCCCCGGCCGATTCCGCCGATTCCCGAACCGCTCTTTTCTCCACCTGCGTGATCCCGGAGGGCACCGCGATCACGATCCGGGGGCGAACGAAAGAACGCCGGTTGTGCACCTTGTGAATGAAATGCCGCAGCATGGCTTCGGTCACTTCAAAATCAGCGATAACCCCGTCACGCATCGGCCGGATGGCAATGATGTTGCCGGGGGTGCGCCCCAGCATGTTCTTGGCCTCGAGCCCAACGGCCAGCACCCGGTTTTTCATCCGGTTATCGGTTCTGACGGCAACCACCGAAGGTTCCCTGAGTACGATACCCTTACCTTTTACATAGACCAGTGTATTTGCCGTGCCCAGATCGATGGCCAGGTCATTGGAGAAAACACCCAGCACTGCATCCAGAAACAGATTCATAGTCCCTCATTCCGCCTGATGCGGGGTCTTTTGACGGTTTCATCTCGAACCCGGGACCTGCCCCACCCCTCAGCCCGATAGGGGCCGCGGGGCTGACGTCCTGGGTTTCGCGGCATTTTGCGCGCCTGAGACTTCTGCAGCGCAGACCCGCTATGGTCCCGCCTGAATTTGAGCTTTTGAAAAGCCCATAAAATTTAACTGATTACAAAAAGGATCGGTTTGCACAGCCCTTCTTTTCGGCGGCGAAATACGCATCCTTAAATGCATTTAAGGCCAATTATATTTAATTATGTAACCCGAAAGGAATGCGTGCCCGCACGGCAACAGGCGTTGTGGAACACGGTCGCATGGGACAACACGGAGGCGTTCCCCTGAAAGTCTGACAGGCTACCTATGCTAGTTCCGGTCGTTTTGCAATATTTTTTGCATGATCCGGTCGTGTAAACGCGGCCGGAAAGCCTTGATGGCGGTATTTTGGCGTGAGGGGTGGACGCGGTTGGTCAGCAGCACGACGATGATCCCGGCATCGAGGTCCATCCAAAAGGAGGTCCCGGTAAACCCCAGGTGCCCGACGCTGTTGACGGAGAAAAATCTTCCGCTGCTGGCGTGCTGCGGCGAGGGCGTATCAAATCCCAATGTCCGCTCTCCGAGGGGCGCCCGGGCCAAAAAGCGGGCCACATGACGCGGCTCAAAAAAGCCCGATCCGCCATGGCCGCTGCGTGCCCGTAAAATTTCCAGCAGCAGGCGGTATACCGCATCGGCGGTTCCAAACAACCCCGCGTGCCCCTCCACCCCGCCGACAGCGTAGGCATTGTCGTCGTGAACCCGGCCTTGGATCACCGCATGCCGCCACGGGCAGGCCTCGGTGGCGGCAAACACCCCGAGGGGGCAGCTTTCGAAGTGCCGGACGAAAAAGAGATCCGCCACCCCCAAGGGGCGGTAGATTTCAGCCGCCAGGAATCGGTCCAAGGCAGCCCCGCTGACCTGCTCCACCACCCAGTTGAGCACCATGAACCCCAAATCGCTGTACAGAATCGTATCCCCGGGGCGCGCCGCCAGCGGCTCGGCCGCCAGCATGCGCCGCAACACAGTCTGCCGCTTGTCAACCGGGTGGGCCACCAATGCCTCAAAATAGGGCTGATAGGCCGGATAACCGGCGGTGTGCGCGAGCAGCTGCCGCACGGTGATGCAGGCCTTTGGCCCCCCCCGGAAAGGGGCCAGGACATCGGCCAGGGAGGTTTCCAGGGAAAGGCGCCCCTCCTGCACCAGCTTCAGGACAGCCAGGGTCGTCGCCAGGGGCTTGGTCAGGGAGGCCAAGTCGAAATAAGTGCCGCGGGCCACCGGCCGCGGGGCAAACCGGTTGGTCACCCCGTAAGCCGCATGAAACAGCACCTGCGCCTCGCGGGCTACCAGCAGTACGCCCCCCGGGAAAACCCCGCCGTCGACCCCGCTTTGCATCAGGTCAGCGACCTGCGCCAGGGGGGCTATGGCGCCTCTTGCAGTAACCTTCAATGGCGTGCCTCGACCAGGATAGAAAAGATGGCGGCTTGCCCGAATTGTGAAACGACTACCAACCCCAGGCCGGTTTCGGCGGCCGTCAGGCCCCGGCCGGCAGCCGGTAGCGCAGCGTACGGGCGTCCGCGTCAAGGGTGGCCTCCAGCCCCAGCGGAAGGGTCAGGTTGCGCTTCTCGTGGCCGGCCTCAAGCCCGGCCAGAATCGGAATCCGGCGTTCACCGAGGCGCTCCCGAAACACCCCGTAGACCACTTCCAAGGCGCCGCATGCGCTGAAATCCCCCAGGATCACCCCCGCAACGCCCTTCAGACACCCGGCCTGCGTCATCTGGGTCAGCATGCGGTCAATGCGGTAGGGCGCCTCACCCCGGTCTTCCAGAAAGAGCAGCCGGCCGTCAAAACAGGGGTGGAAACGGGTGCCGATCAGATGGCAGAGGCAGGTGAGATTGCCGCCGGCCACGATGCCGCTGGCAGCCCCGGCTTGAAGGGTGACCCCCTGGGAAAGGCTCAATGCGATGGGGACCTTGCCGGTCAAGGCCGCCATGAGAGCGGTCCGGGTGTGATCGTCGGCCTCCGCCAGCCCGGTCACGTTGGGGCCGTGCAGGCTGACCATCCGGCATTCGCCCCAGAGCGCCGCGTGCAGGTTGGTGACGTCGCTGAAGCCCACTAGAAGCTTTGGGTGGCGGCGAATCAGGGCCCAGTCGAGGCGATCGATCACCCGCAGCGCCCCGTACCCACCCCGGGCGCAGACAATCGCCTTGACCGCCGGGTCTGCAAACAGCCCGTTCAACTGCGCCGACCGATGGGGGTCGGGCCCGGCCAGATAGCCGCAGCGTTCGAAAAGACCGTCCGCAAGGACCACCTCAAAGCCCATCGCGGTCAATACCGCCACCCCTTTCTGGAAAAGCACCCGATCAAAGGGGCTTCCCGGTGCGGCAATGCCGATGGTGTCACCCGGAGACAACCGGGGTGGAATCCGCAAATCGGTCGCGTTAAGGCCCATAGTGGCCCTTATATTAAAAGGTGAATGCCTGAAAATCAAATTGAAAAATGTTGTTTTGGCACCGCCATCATGGCTTGACACACCGGATGGATAATGTTAGGGAGGCTTTCGTGATGTCGGGGCGTAGCGCAGTCTGGTAGCGCACTTGAATGGGGTTCAAGGGGTCGGAGGTTCAAATCCTCTCGCCCCGACCACTAAGAAGGATAGTGATCGAGCGGGTGAGCCGGCGGGCTGACCCGCTTTTTTATTGGCATCAAAGCCCCGGCGGCAGCCCGACGGATTTCGTGACGGGCTGCCGGGCAGCAAAATGGAAGTAATGGCAAAACCGCCCAATGTGCCGAAACGGCGCCTGAATTCAGGGGGGTTGACGTGATCGCGCTGAGCTTATCACTGGCCGCCTGCCTGGGGTGGGGCCTGGCGGACTTTCTGGGCGGGCTTGAAAGCCGCCGTCTGCCGACCATCACCGTCCTGATGTTCTCCAACCTTTTTGGGCTGGCGCTCATCGGCACCATTGTAGGCCTGCGGGGGGCTTCACTCCCGCCGCCCGCGGCGATCCGCTGGGCCGTTGCCGCCGGGGTTGCCGCCATCGCGGCCATGTTTCTGCTCTACAAGGGCCTTTCCAGGGGCAAGATGGCCATCGTCGCGCCCATCAGTGCCACCGGGGTGATCCTGCCGGTAGTGGCCGGAATCGCTTGCGGGGAGTCGCTGGCCGGATTCCAAAGCCTGGGAATTCTGGCGGCCCTCGCAGGGTCGATCCTGGCGGCGCGGGGCGCAAAGGGCGGCCGCAGCGTCAGCGGCGGTGAAGCGGGCGTGGTCTTTGCCGCGGGCTCGGCCGTCGCGGCCGGCATCTTCTTCATTCTGATGGACAGGGCCAGCGAGGCCGATCCCTACTGGGCGTCCCTGCTGATGCGGACGTCCTTTGGCGTTTTTCTGCTGCCGATCCTGCTGGCCGGCCGCCCCTCTTTCAGGGTCGGGCGCGTCCACCTGCCGGGGCTGATCGCCCTGGGGGCCGTCGACTGCCTGGCCAGTGTGGCCTTTGCCGTCGCCACGACCGTCGGCCTGCTGAGCATCGTGGCGGTCTTCAGTTCGCTCTACCCGGTGGTCACCGTGCTTCTCTCCATGCTGATCCTGCGGGAGCGCCCCGGCCGGGTCCAGATGATCGGGGTCGCGCTGGCGCTGGCGGGGGTGGGGATGGCGTCGGTGTGAAGGGAACGCTCACCCACCTGCGGGTGCCCGAACAACAGCGCAAACCGCCCTGCCACAGCCCCAGCGTGTCAGCCGCTGGATTTGGAGGCAAGGCTCCGCTGAGCGCGCATCCTCACGGCCAATCGGCTTCTGAACCAACGCTCACCAATTTCAAGCGGATTTACGCGCGTTAACTGGCCTGCACCTGGATTCTCACCTCGACCGAGTGATCCTGGCGGTCGTCAACCAAGGGGATTGCCAGGTCCTGGCGTATGACGCCGTCCACGGTCACGCGCATGCCAGCGCTGTCGGAGTGTGTTTGCAGGACCGTGATGTGGTAGACCGTTTCCCGGTAGCAGTAGTGCATCTTGAAGCCCTCCCACGCCGCGGGGAGGCAGGGCTCAAAACGCAGTTTATCCCCTTCAAGCCTGAGTCCCAGGAGTGATTCCACGATCAGCCGGTACATCCAGGCCGCCGAGCCGGTGTACCATGTCCAGCCGCCACGGCCGGTGTGCGGTGGCACCGCATAGACGTCGGCGGCAACGACGTAGGGTTCGACTTTGTAGGTGGCGGTTTCCTCGGTCGATCTCGCATGGTTCACCGGGTTGATCATGGTGAAGAGCTCCCACGCACGCCGGTTGTCCCCCAGGCGGGCGAAAGCCATCGCCGCCCAGATGGCCGCATGCGTGTACTGCCCGCCGTTTTCTCTCACGCCCGGGACGTACCCTTTGATGTAGCCGGGTTCCAGTTCGGAGGTGTCGAACGGCGGGTCCAGAAGCTGGATCAAGCCGTGGTCGCGGCGGACGAGGCGCTGGTCAACCGCCTCCATGGCCCTGCGCGTGCGCTCGGGATCGCCGGCCCCGGAAAGAACCGACCAGCTCTGCGCAATCGAATCGATCTGGCATTCGGGGTTGTCGGTCGACCCCAACGGCGTGCCGTCGTCGAAGTAAGCGCGGCGGTACCACGCGCCGTCCCACCCATGCTCCTCGATAGCGCGGCGCAGTTTGGCCGCCTCCCCATGACAGCGTTCACGGAATGCAGTGTCACCGCGTGCGCCGGCGACCTCAGCGAAACGCATGAGCACGTCATACAGGAAAAAGCCGAGCCAGACGCTTTCACCCCGGCCGTGTATGCCCACCAGGTTCATGCCGTCGTTCCAGTCACCGGAGCCGATCAGCGGCAGGCCGTGTTGACCGACTTTGAGGCTCTTCAGGATGGCCCGGACGCAGTGCTCGTAGAGGCTCGCCGTCTCTTCGGAGCGCGCGGGCAGATCGTAGTAAGAGTCCTCTTCCGGGTTGACCGGGCGTCCCAAAAGGAAGTGGATGGGCTCATCCAACACGTCGCTGTCCCCAGTGGCGAGGACATAGCGGCACGCCGCAAGCGGCAGCCAGAGGTAATCGTCCGAACAGGACGTGCGCACTCCCCGGCCCGCTGGCGGGTGCCACCAATGCTGGACATCTCCTTCCGGGAATTGACGGGAGGCGCACAGGAGCAGGTGCTCGCGCACGAGCTGCGGTCTGGCGTGGGTAAGTGCCATCACGTCCTGCAACTGATCGCGGAAACCGAAGGCGCCCCCCGATTGGTAGGTCGCGCTTCGCCCCCAAAGGCGGCACGCCAGAGTCTGGTAGAGCAGCCAGCCGTTGGCCAGCACGTTCAAAGACGGGTCGGGCGTTTCCACATTTACCGCCCCAAGCGTCTGCTTCCAGTGCTGCAGGACCGCTTCGAGGGCGCCGCGCGCGGCGGTTGAGCCCCGAAAGCGATTGACCAGTCTTCTGGCATCCTCGGCGTCGCGCCCGGCGCCGAGCCTGAAGACGATTTCACGTTCTTGCCCGGCGGCCAGATCAAAGACCACCTGGATCGCGGCACAGGGATCGAGCGCGGCCCCCACCTTGCCGGAAAGGCGCGTGCGCGTCATCGCGGCGGGAGCGCTCAGGGCACCGTTGTGTCCCAGGAATTCAGCCCGATTGCCGGTTAGGGTGCGCGTCCGATCGTCCACGTCGAAGAACCCCACCCGGTCGCGGAACTCCGTGTTGTAGGGATTGCGCGCGAAAAGCGCGCCGCTGTCCGGGTCCATTTCGGTGATGACGTGCATGCTCGCTTTCGACCGCAGGTCGCCAAGCACCCATTCGGCGTATCCGGTAGCCGAGAGCCGGCGGGATCGGTCCGCGACGTTACGCACGCGGAGCACCGTGAATTTGACCGCTGCGTCCAGGGACACGTAAACCCACATCTCGGAATGGATGCCGCGCTCGAGGTGTTCGAAGACGCTGTAGCCGAACCCGTGCCGGGTGACGTAAGGCGTTGTCCCGCGGCTGGGCAGTGGCGTGGGCGACCAGAAGTGGCCGCGCTCTTCATCACGAAGGTAGAAAGCCTCTCCGCTCGATTCGCTGACAGGGTCGTTTCCCCAGGGCGTGAGGCGGAACTCGTGGGCATTCTCGCTCCAGGTGTAGGCACAACCGCTCTCTGAGACGACGGTCCCGAAGTGCGGGTTGGCGAGCACATTCACCCAAGGCGCCGGCGTCACCTGCCCCTGGGCGGTGGTAATGACGTACTCACGTCCATCCGGGCTGAATCCCCCCAGTCCGTTGAAGAATGTCAGATCGTGGCGCGGCAATGCGGCCACCGGCAGGGGTTCCGGGCTGTGGGCGCGGGTCGGGGCCAGGAGGGGCACGGTTGCTTCCACCGCAATGCGACCCTTGATCTGGTCCGCAAGCGACCCCAGCCTGTCGGTGATGATGGCGCGAGCGACCGTTTGGATCAGGATACGGTCCTCTTCCGACATCTGGTCGACAGGTCTTACGAAAATGCCACCCGGCCGATCGGTTAGTGAGCTGATTCCGGTGCTGGCGGCGATGAGCCCCATGATCTGGTCGTGGAGGAGTTGGCGGTAACCGGCGTGGTCTTCGTTCCAGATCATCAGGTCCAC
>Ga0105097_10000250_pt1 | contig 23662 bp, 22 predicted proteins | sample PPLLak12cMay2015_FD_87035 | JGI IMG/M metagenome (GOLD analysis project Ga0105097, IMG submission 87035) | Freshwater sediment microbial communities from Prairie Pothole Lake near Jamestown, North Dakota, USA - PPLs Lake P7 Core (1) Depth... | ecosystem: Environmental > Aquatic > Freshwater >...
AGCGTGCGTTCGGGCTTGCGGCCTTTATTTGGGGGAGAGCACCATGATCATGGTGCGCCCTTCAAACTTCGGAAGCTGCTCGACCGTGGCGATTTCACTGGTTTCTTCAGCAATCTGCTGTAGCAGCTCACGTCCGCGCTGTGAAAGGGTGATCTCGCGCCCCCGAAACATGACCGTGACCTTGACCTTGTCCTTTTTGCCCAGAAACTTCCGGATATGCCCGAGTTTGACCTGCAAATCGTGATCGCCGGTCTTGGGCCGCACCTTGATCTCCTTGACTTGAAAGGTGCTCTGCTTCTTTTTGGCCTCCTGCAGTTTTTTGGTCAGCTCGTATTTGTAGCGGCCGTAATCCATAATTTTGCAGACGGGCGGGATGGCATTGGGCGAAATTTCCACCAGGTCAAGACCAAAGCCTACAGCAGTCTCAAGGGCTCTGGCAGTCGGAACGACTCCAATCTGGTTGCCTTCGGGATCGATCAGGCGAACCTCTCGGGCTCTGATGTTCCGATTGATATTGGTTTTACCTTTGCTGGGTCCGCTTGTTTGTCGTGATACAGCTATGCTTCCACCTCCTGAGTTTGAAAGTCGGCGATGATGCCCGCCTTTTGAACGGCTTTTTGCGGGATCGAAGAAAATCCAAAATATTATGGACAGTTATCGAAAACTAAACCAAAATAAGTCAAGAGTCAATTATAAAACAACCTCGACAAATGCAAGAAAAAAATTAAAAACCCCGCATTTTGCCTCTTGGAAGCGTCTTATGGCTGCCTGAGGGTGTACTCGGCCAGCAAGCTGTTGCGCCAGTAGCGGTTTGCGGGTGCCGCAAAAAAGATCTTGAAAAAGTCAAGACTCTCCTGGCGCAGGACCCCCGGGACGACCTTCGCCGCGGCTTGGCGGTAGAGCGGCGGGAGCGCCCCGAGGTCGCAAGCGGTGCCGCCCCCCATAGCATCCTCGTAGGCATACACGATGCGCTTGGCGCCGTTTAACAGCAGCGCGGCGTAGCACATCAGGCACGGCTCCATGGTGCAGTAAGCGGTCAGGTTCGACCGGTCAACGTCCGCCTTGAGCTCGGTCAGTCGGCGAAGGGCCAGCATTTCAGCATGGTCGATCTCATTGGGGGTCGCCTGGGCGGTCCCCCGGCGGCGACCGCTGGCCAGGATCGCGTTGCCGCCGACCAGAATGCAGCCGACCGGAAACTCGTCGGCCGCCAAGGCCTGCCGGGCCTGTTCGAGCGCTTTTTGCATGAAATAACGGTCGTCCGTCACGGTTTTTCGCTCCTGCCCGAACAACGGGCGCTGCGCGGCCGACGGCGCTTTTACTGGGCGCTTACAGTCGGCAGATGGTGTCGTCGCACGGGCAGCTGCCGTCGACGTCGTAGGCGTACAGCACCCGGGACTCGATGGCGGCCCGCTGCGGCGAAACGGGCACCCTTTTCAGGGCCGCCATTCGCCCCGCCAGTTCCCTGCGGGTCGGGATGCCCGCCAGCCCCCTGCCGATCCTTTTGCCGTTGAAACCGTCGAGAATGTCGGCGTCCTGACCGTTGGTCACCACGGCCACCGCAATCTGATAGGGCGCCAGCAGTCGGGAGGCGGCCAGGGCCGGGCGGTGCCGGGTGGTGAGGGAGCCGGGCCCGAATTTGAGGATCATTGCGATCGTTGCTTCTATGGACACCGCAAAATCGATCTGGAGTTGGGCGCACTTTCCGCCGGCCGTTACCCGCAGGGGGACCCGGGGGGTGATGTCGCCTTTGAGAAATCCTTTGCTTTCCACCAGCAGCCGCGCCAGTTGCTGCCGGTAGCGTTCGTCGAGGGTATCCTGCAGGGTTTCCCCGGTCAGAAAATCACTGCACTCTCCCAGGATCAGGTGGTGGCCGCTCATGGGGCGATGGTCTCCGGCGGTCTGCGAACCGCCGCTTGGAGGCGTGATCGGCGGTCAGCGCCGCGCGCCGCTGCCGCAAAATACCTCTTTACAATTGGGGGATGCTTTGAAAAAATAATATCGTTTTACCATCTTACAACATTTTTTGACTGGCGCAGCACCTGGCGCGGCAGTCGGGTCCGAATTGATAAACATACGCGAAAATTTTGAAAAGCGCGAAAGAAATTTCATGTCGCCCTATGGATGTCTCAGCGCGGCGTCCAAAGGCCGTTGCCGGCCGGAGGCGCCCTGCCCGATCCGGACCGTGTTTCAGGTCGATCGGGACCGGATCGTGTATTCCAATTCATTCCGGCGCCTGAAGCACAAAACCCAGGTGTTCCTCGCGCCCTTGGGCGACCAGTACCGGACCCGCCTGACCCACACCCTCGAGGTGGCTCAGATCGCCAGGACCATTGCGCGGGCCATGTTTCTCAACGAGGACCTGGCCGAGGCCATCGCCCTGGGCCACGACCTCGGCCATACCCCCTTCGGGCACAGCGGCGAAACCGCCCTGCGGGAAATTTTCCAGGGCCGCTTCCTGCACTACGAACAGAGTCTGAGGGTGGTCGACGTCCTCGAAAACAACGGCAAGGGACTGAACCTGACCTACGAGGTTCGTGACGGCATCCTCAAGCACTCCAAGGGCTACGGGCGGGTGATCCCCGAGGACCCCACCGAGTTGGCCGCCACGATCGAGGGGCGGATCGTGCGGATTGCCGATATCATCGCCTATCTCAACCACGACCTCGACGACGCGATCCGCAGCAGGGTGATTGCCGAAGAGCAGGTGCCGGCGATCTGCACCCGGACCCTGGGCAGCTCTCACAGCCAGCGGGCCGCCACCATGATCCGGGACCTGGTGTTCGCCAGCACCGTCAGCGCCGACCCCCGGGCCCTGCGTATGAGCGACCCCGTGCACGAGGCGATGATGATCCTGCGCCAGTTTTTGTTTGAAAATGTCTACCGCGCGCCGCTGGTCCACAACGAATTTGTGAAGGCCAAAAAAATTTTGACGGAATTGTTCACCTATTTTCTGGACCACTCGGACATGCTGCAAGAACAGTTGGCGGATATGGAGATTCTCGGCTGCGACCACCAGGAGCAGTCCCGGGAGCGGATTGTCTGCGATTTGATTGCCACCATGACCGACCGCAATGCCCTCGAGCTGTATGCAAGAATTTTTTTCCCGTCGCGTCTGGTCTGACGGCGCTGGAGACCGCGATGATTCCCCGGCATGACCGCAACCGCTGCCCGGAGGGGGCCCTGGCGCCTTTCCGCGACCGTCTGCAGGCGCTCTATGCCCGCATGGACCGGGCCTACCAGGCCGCCGCGCGGTGCTACGGGTTCGACTGCCAGGGCTGCGACGAGAGCTGCTGCCGGACCCGTTTTGATCATCATACCCTGCTGGAATATCTGTACCTTCGAGAGGGGCTGGCACGCCTGGCGCCCGAGGTCCAGGCGGCCGTTCGCCGGCGGGCGGCCGAGGTGTGTTGTGAAACCGCGGCATTGGAACGCCAAGGCCTGCCGATCCGGGTGATGTGTCCGCTGAACCAGGACGGCCGCTGCCGGCTATACGCCTTTCGGCCCATGATCTGCCGGCTGCACGGCATTCCGCATGAACTCAGGCCTCCCGGACGACCGGTGTCTTACGGGCCTGGATGCCCTCTCTTTTCCGAGCGCCACGCCCGGCAGGCCTACGTTGCTTTCGACCGCAGCCCCCTATACGCCCGTATGGCGCGCCTCGAGCAGGAGATTCGGCGGTCCCTGGGCTTTGGGGCGCGCCTGAAAATGACGGTTGCCGAGATGCTCGCCGATGAAACCGCGGGCGCCGCCGATACCCCGAGGAGCCTCCAGGATGCGCTACGTTGACCCCCAAACGCTCGACCAGCTGCCCGGCACCCGGCTGGAAGAAAACGACACCTTCCGTTTCCGCTGCCACCCCGTCGTCGCCTGCTTCAACCGGTGCTGCCGCAACCTGAACCTTTTCCTTTACCCCTACGACGTCCTGCGCCTCAAAAAGCGGCTGGGGGTATCCTCCGACCACTTCCTGGAGCACTTTGTGGACGTGGTCCTGCGGGATGCCAGTTTTTTCCCGGAAGTTCTGCTGCGCATGTCCGCCGATGCCGAGAAAACCTGCCCCTTTCTGACCCCGGCGGGCTGTTCGGTCTACCCGGACCGACCCGATGCCTGCCGGACATTTCCCCTGGAGCAGGGGGTGCTGTTCGACGCGGCCAAAAATGAAGCGCGGATGGTGACCTTTTTCCGGCCGCCGGATTTTTGCATGGGCCAGCATGAGGAAAAGACCTGGACGCCGAAAACCTGGGAGCTGGACCAGGAGGCGGCGGTGTATCACCGCATGACCGCCCGCTGGGCCGAGTTGAAGCGCCTCTTTCAGCAAGATCCCTGGGGGGCCGAAGGCCCCGCGGGGCCGCGCGCCAAAATGGCATTCATGGCGCTCTACAATCTGGACCGTTTCCGGGAGTTTATTTTCCAGAGCAGTTTTCTCACGCGCTATGCCGTCAAACCGGTCATTCAGAAAAAAATCAGAAAGGACGACACGGCCCTGCTGAAATTCAGCCTGGAGTGGGTCGGGTTTTTCGTCTGGGGCCTCAGGAGCGATTCCTTGCGCCCGCGCTAGCCGGCGCCTGCCGGGGGGCGATGGTCACAGGACCCCTGTGGGCATCGGGGCCACTGCCTCCCCGCCCAGCACATAGCCGCCGTCCAGTCGCAGGACGGCTCCGGTCATGTAGGGGGCGTCTTCGATCACAAACCGGACCGCCTTGACCACATCGCTGATTGTCCCGGTCCGGCCGAGCAGGGTGTGGTTCCGCAAGGCCTGCCGTTCTTCGGCCGTCAGCAACCCCCAGCCCCTGGTGTGCTCGGCATGGCGGGTTTCGAAGATGCCCAGCATGATCTCGTTTACCCGCACCGCCGGCGCCGCCGCACGGGCCCAGGTTTCCGTCAAAAGCGAAACCCCGCGGTTGGCGGCGGCATAGCCGTCGTTGAAAATCAGGCTGGCCGGCCCGGATCGTCCCACCACGCCGGCGATGGAGGAAAAATTGATGACCGCACCGTCGCCGGAGGCCTTCAGGTGGGGCAAAGCGGCGTTGAACACCCACCACTTGGCCCTCAGGGTGGTGGCCATTTCCAGGTCCCACTGCTCCGGGACATAGGCGCCGTGGACCACCGGCCAGCCTCCGCGCTCGATATTGTTGACGAGGATGTCCAGGCGGCCGAAACGCTCGATCGTCCGGGCCACCAGCCCCTCGATCTGGCCGGCTTCGAGCAGGTTGGTGCGCCGGATCATCTGCCGTTCGCCGTAAGGAGCGAACGTCGCCTGCATCTCCGGCAGGCTCTCTTCCCAGTCGTAGTAGGTCGTCACGACCCTGGCGCCGGCCTCGGCCAGGGCCAGGGCGACGGCCCGGCCGATGCCCTTGATGCCGCCCAACACCAGGGCGACCTTTTCGGTGATGGCCATGGCGATCCTCCTTTCCTTGTTGACGCCACCCCGCTCGGCGGTCGGCTTCCGCCCGAACCGTCAGCCAAAGCGGTGCTGGGGCTTACGATCGGCCTGCCGCATGGCCGGCAAACGCCTTTTTCCAGTAGTCCAGGGCAAACGCCAGGAGGGCGTCGTCGTCGGTTTCCAGGCTTTCCAGGGGCGGTGGGTCGCCGGCCGCCGATGGGGTCTGGCGCTTTTCCCGGATTGTCAGTCGAAAGGCATCCAGATCGTAGCAGGCCTGGTAAAAAAGGCGCTGCATGGCCACCGGGAGCGGCCCGGGCGCCAGGCGGTTTTTGAGGCCGATGACCGCCATCAGCAGGTCGTTCATCCGGTTGTAAACTGCCAAATCCTGATCGCCCAGCCATTCCCGGACGGTTTGCCCCCGGGCTTGCAGGTGGCCCTGACAGTGGGGCTCCTTCATCAGGAAGAAGCGTTCCGTTGTCTGGCCGCCGCCCCTGACGCGCGAAACCATACGTATCAGGGGGTAGGTTCGGCAGGCCGCCGGGCGGTCAGGATAGACACTGCAGCCTTGCGGGGTGACAAATGGGCATCTCAGCTGAGACCCGCCGCTGGGCTTCAGGGTTACCACCGGCAGCCCCGACCCCGGTCCGGTGTGCTGAGCGGTAAACCTTTTTAGAAATTCGCCGGATGTCAGGCCCAGGCGCCGTTTGATACGCAGCACGTCGTAGGGCGTCAGGAACTGGTTGAGGTCCCGGCAGCATTCGTTGAAGCACGGCACCCCCGGGTTGCAGGCAAAGGTGAAGGGGTCCTCCAGGGAAAGCGGTATCATTTCGCAGTTGTCGGTCGCCATCGCGCTTCCGGCTATTTAAAGGTTTCGGACTGACGGGCAGGACGCCGCCAAAATTTTTGTAGTTGGTAGCAGGTTCAGACCGCTTGTCAATGAATTTGTTTGGGGGCGCTGTGGGCGAAGGAAGGCCATATGTAGTGTGTGCCGAAAAAACGTCATCCAGATATGGTGATTTTCGATTAGGGGGCTGGAACCATTGAAATTTTTTGGCGAAGGCGCTTTGAAACTTATTGACATCGGCGTTGGTGGGTGCTACTAGAAAATCCACAAAATAATTTACCCATGCCTGGATGTATCTGCCTGCACCAAATGAGCGATTCAGGACCGACTGCTCGGGGGCGACCAACGACCCTGAAAATCCACAACAGGATCGCCTGAATTGAGCGAAATATCGGAAGAAGTCAAAGCCATTATCAAAAAAACGGCCAAGAAACTCACCGGTTCCCAGCGTCGGGAGTTCATTGCGGAAATCACCAATGAACTCTTCGGCGGGAGTGCCCGCAAAGCCGAACGCGAATTCGGCTGGGGGCGCGCGACGGTTCACAAGGGAATCCGCGAGTTGGCGACCGGGATCGAGTGTCTGGACAATTATTCGGCTCGCGGAAAAAAGAAGACCGAAGAGAAGACACCCCAACTGATCGCCGATATTCAGTCCATTTTTGATAAGGACGGCCAGCTGGTTCCCGAATTCAAATCAGAATTTCCCCATGGTAAGATCACCGCGCGCGCTGTGCGTCGGGTGCTGGTCAAACGTTTCGGCTACCGCGACGACCAGCTGCCCAGTGAAAATACCATCGGCAATATCCTCAATCGGCTGGGCTATCGCCCGGGAAGCCTCCTGGCGGCCCCGCTGGCCGAGGGTGATGCCACCGCTTCCCGCGCGATCAAAAGGACCGCCGCCAAGGGGCGTGAGGACAAGCTGCTGCAGCTGGTCGACAATGCCAGGCGGGGCAGGCGTGTTTAGGCCTAACCCGGCGGCGTGGGGGCGAAAGGGCGTTGAGGTCGATTAAATTCGGGTAAGCTAATTATTGGAATTTTGTTCGCCGCGGCGGGTTTTCAGTGCTGAAAATTCCGATTGTCAGGCCCGGGATTTGGTGGTAAGCAGATAAAAAATTTACCGGGTAGGGTCATCACCTTTTGGATAAAATCTTTAGTTGGCCAGCAATTTTTCGGCCACCACGACGAAGGGAGGTGTGAAAAGCTTAATTCGTTTGGTTGTTGCGCACAGGTGAGTAGAACGGAAATTCTTACCACGAAAATCAGGAGGTATACTCGATGCCAACTTATGTAATTCAGGAAAAGTGTGACGGCTGCAAGGGCGGCGACAAGACTGCATGTATGTACATTTGCCCGAACGACCTGATGGTCCTCGATCCCAATGCGATGAAGGCCTACAACCAGGAGCCGGATCAGTGCTGGGAATGTTTTTCTTGCGTCAAGATCTGCCCGACCCAGGCGATCGAGGTTCGCGGGTACTCCGACTTTGTGCCCCTGGGAAGCAGCGTTATGCCGATGCTGGGGACCGAGGACGTCATGTGGACCTGTAAATTCAGAAACGGCCTCATCAAGCGCTTCAAGTTCCCCATCCGGACCACCCCCGAAGGCGCAGCCAACGCCTACAAGGAACTCAAGGGCAAGGATCTTGAAAGCGACCTGCTGTCCACCGAAGAGGCCGACGGCTACAAGGTTCCCAGACCGAAGGGCCTCTAATCAGGTTTGCGGAAACGATGCAGTCCGAATGACCCACTAAAAATCCCAATTTCCTTAAGGAGGAAGCAATATGGCAATTCCCAATAAAGCGATGGGTGAACTCAAAGCCGTGAAAGACCCGGAAGTCGAGGAGCGCGAAGTTGACATCTTGATCGTCGGCGGTGGTATGGCGGCCTGCGGCGCCGCGTTCGAAATCAAAAAATGGATGGCGCCCGGACAGTCCGTTCTGCTGTGCGACAAGGCCGCCATGGAGCGCAGCGGCGCCGTCGCCCAGGGCCTTTCCGCGATCAACACCTACGTCGGCAGCAATGCCCCCGAGGACTACGTTCGCATGGTGCGCAACGACCTGATGGGCCTGGTGCGCGAGGACCTGATCTACGATCTCGGCTGCCATGTGGATGACTCGGTTCATCTGTTCGAGGAGTGGGGGCTTCCGATCTGGAAGAAAAGCGAGGACGGGAAGACCCTCGACGGTAAAAAAGGCCAGAAGATGGGCACCCTGAAAGCCGGTGCCACCCCGGTCCGCACCGGTAAATGGCAGATCATGATCAACGGCGAGTCCTACAAGCGCATCGTCGCCGAAGCCGCCAAGCTGGCGATCGGGGACGAGAACATTATCGAGCGCTGCTTTATCGTCAAGCTGCTGCTGGATGCCAAGCGTGAAAACCAGATCGCCGGTGCTGTCGGCTTTTCCGTGCGTGAAAACAAAGTCTACATCATCAAGTGCAAGACCATGATGGTGGCCTGCGGCGGTGCGGTCAACATCTACCAGCCGCGCAGCGTCGGCGAGGGCAAGGGCCGCGCCTGGTATCCGGTCTGGAACGCCGGCTCCACCTACACCATGTGCATGCAGGTCGGCGCCGAACTCTCCATGATGGAAAACCGTTTCACCCCGGCCCGTTTCAAGGACGGTTACGGCCCGGTCGGTGCGTGGTTCCTGCTGTTCAAGGCCAAATCCCTCAACGGTCTGGGTGAAAACTTCGCCGCCAGCGATGCCGCCAAGGCCGAACTGGCCACCTATGCACCTTACGGGACGGCCGCGATCACCCCCACCTGTCTGCGTAACCACCTGATGCTCTTCGAGATGAAGGAAGGCCGCGGGCCGATCATGATGGACACCGTGACCGCCCTGGCCGAAATCGGCAAGACCATGGACAAGAAGGAACTCAAGCACCTGGAGTCCGAAGCCTGGGAAGACTTCCTTGACATGACTTGCGGTCAGGCCAACCTGTGGTGCGCCACCAACACCGAACCGGAGAAGAAAAACTCCGAAATCATGCCCACCGAACCGTACCTGCTGGGCTCGCACTCCGGCTGCTGCGGCTTCTGGGTTTCCGGCCCGGACTATGACTGGGTCCCGGATGCCTACAAAATCAAAGCCGACAACGGCAAGGTCTACAACCGCATGACCACCGTCAACGGTCTGTTCACCTCCGGCGACGGCGTCGGCTGCTCCGGCCACAAGTTCTCCTCCGGCTCCCACGCCGAAGGCCGTATGGCCGCCAAGCAGATGGTTCGCTACGCCAAGGATCACGCCGACTTCAAGCCGGCCCTCAAAGAGTCCAAGGAAGAACTGGTCGACATCGTCTACAAGCCGGTCCGCACCTTCTTGGAGCACTCCCAGTACACCACCGCCATCGACATCAACCCCAACTACCTCAAACCTTCCGGAATGGCCATGCGGCTGATGAAGGCCACCAACGAATACGGCGGCGGAACCGCCACCTTCTATCAGACCACCAGCAAGAACCTGGAGATCGTCATGGATCTGCTTCAGACCATGCGCGAGGACAGCGAGAAGCTGGCGGCCGGTGACCTGCACGAACTGATGCGCTGCTGGGAAATCTACCACCGCATCTGGACGGTGGAATCTCACCTGCGTCACATCCAGTTCCGCAAAGAAACCCGCTACCCCGGCTTCTACTACCAGTGCGACCATCCGGGGCAGGACGACAAGAACTGGTTCTGCTTCGTCAACTCCAAGTACGACCCGAAAGCGCAGAAATGGGATATCTTCAAGAAAGACTACATCAAGATCATCCCGGATTGATGACATGCCGGTAACGGTATAGCAGCAGCTGCCTCCAGGTATCTTTGGATACCTGGAGGTTTTTCATTAAAACGATGGAGCCGATACGTCTCGGAGAGGGCGTGGGGAACGGTTTCCCGCAAGGGGAAAGTAAAGGTTTCTTAAGCCTGGGAATGCTTTTTTATGTACCATTACCTGTCTGGATCGATCCCGCCCTCCAATGGCAAATTCGAAGTTCATGCACATGCCAGTCAGCGCCTTAATCAACGGAAATACACTATGCACGGAGGGATAGCATGACACTAGACAACGCAGCCCCTGCAAACGGAAGCATTATGGTTGTTGGAGGAGGGATTAGCGGGTTGACCACGGCCCTTGAAGCTGCCGAGGTGGGGTACGAGGTGATTCTGGTCGAAAAGAATCCTTACCTGGGCGGCAGAGTTGCGCAGCTGAACCAATATTTTCCCAAGCTATGCCCCCCGACCTGCGGGCTCGAAATCAATTTCAGGCGGATCAAAGACAATCCCAGGATCAAAGTTCTGACCCTCGCCGAAGTCGAAAAGGTCAGTGGTGCGCCCGGCAGCTATGATGTCGCCGTGCGGATCACCCCCCGGTACGTCAATGAAAACTGCACGGCTTGCGGCGCCTGCGCCGAAGCCTGTCAGACCGAGATCGCCAACGATTTCAATTTTGGGATGGACCGCACCAAGGGCGCCTACCTGCCCCACGCCATGGCCTTTCCCGCCAGGTTCGTGATCTGCCCCCAAATCATCGGCACCGAAGACGCCCAGCGCTGCAAAGAGGCCTGCAAGTACGATGCGGTCGACCTCGAAATGCAGCCCAAAACCCTCGACCTGCAGGTCGGGGCGATTGTCTGGGCCACCGGCTGGGAGCCCTACGATGCCAGCCGGATCGACAACCTTGGCTTCGGCCGCTATCAGAACATTGTCACCAACATGATGCTCGAGCGCATGGCGGCCTTCAACGGACCGACCCAGGGCAAGATCCAGCGGCCCTCCGACGACAAGGCACCGCAAAGCATCGCTTTCGTGCAGTGTGCCGGTTCCAGGGACGAAAACCATCTCCCTTACTGCTCCTACATCTGCTGCATGGCCTCGCTGAAGCACGCCACCTACGTCCGGGCGCAGTACCCGGAGGCGAAGGTTTACATCTTCTACATCGATCTCAGGGCGCCGGGCCAGCGCTATGAAAAGTTTTACCAGAAAATCAAGGAGGACCCGAATGTCTTCCTGGTCAAAGGCAAGGTTGCGGAGGTCAGCGAAGACCCGCACACCGGCAACCTGACGGTGGTGGCCGAAAATGCCGTGACCGGCCAAAAAATCCACCAGACGGTTGACATGGTGGTCCTCGCCACCGGCATGCAGCCGACCGCGGCCAATGTAAAACTTCCCGCTGACCTGAAGTATACCGACGATGGTTTCATCATCAACGACTTTGAAAAGGGCGGTATGTTCGCAGCAGGGTGTGCCAACAAGCCGGCCGACGTCGTCTCCTGCAACCAGAATGCAACCGGTATGGCCCTTAAGGCGATTCAAACCCTGAAGCGGTAGGAGGTTTATTCATGGACAAGAAGTATGGTGTTTACATCTGCGAAGGTTGTGGCATTGGAGAATCCCTGGACATCGAGGCCTTGAAGGGCATTCCGGAGGAAGAGGGGCTGCCGGTAAAAACCCACGCCTGCCTCTGCGGTCCCCAAGGGGTCGAGCTGCTCAAAAAAGACATCGGCGAAAAGGGCATCAACACCCTGGTGATCGCCGCCTGCTCCCGCCGGGTGAATTTCGATGTCTTCCGCTTTGACGGCTGCATCGTCGACCGCGTCAATCTGCGCGAGCAGGTCGTGTGGTCCCACCCGCGTTCCGAATTCCCGGCCCTTACGGCAGAGCAGAAAGAAGACGATGACAACTTCGACCGCGTCCAGATGCTGGCCGAAGACTACATCAAAATGGGAATGGCGCGGGTCGAGAAGATCACTCTGCCCGAGCCGCACAAGCTCGAGAACCTCAGCCGCAAGATCCTGGTCATCGGCGGCGGGATCACCGGGATGTCCGCCGCCCTGGATGCCGCCAAGGCCGGCTACGAGGCCACCATCGTTGAAAAAACGGCTCAACTCGGCGGCCACGCCAACCACTGGCGCAAACAACTGCCGATCGCCAATCCTTACGACCGCCTGATTTCCCCGATCGTTGGCGACCTCGTCAAAGCGGTCGCGGCCAGCCCCAAAATTACCGTCAAGACCAATACCGTGGTGGCCCGTATTGCCGGGGAGCCCGGTGAATTTACCGTCAGCCTGAAAAAGCCCACGGAAAAGATCGAATTCGATGTTCCCTTTCCGCTGCCCGACGACATGAAGGTCGATGCAAGCGGAAAAGAGCTGGAGGCCGAAAAGCTTCACGAAGTTTACATGGAGTACAACAAGGGCAAAAAAGACATCCTGACCCTCGACCCCGATGGCGAGCTTTATGGCGCCGTCATTCTCGCCGCCGGTTGGCGCCCATACGCGCCCACGGACGGCGAGTTCGCGCACCTGGGGTTGGGCCAGTTCGCGGACGTCGTCACCAACCACCAGTTCGAAGAGCTGGCCGCCAAGGGCAAGATCACCCGGCCCTCCGACGGCAAAGAGGCCAAGTCGGTCGTCTTCATCCAGAGCCCCGGGCAGGGCAACGACAAGGATTTTGATTTTGCCGGATCGGTCACCAGCCTGGTGGCCCTCAAACAGGCCAAATATGTCCGCGAGGATTTTAGCGACGGCAAGGCCTTCGTGTTCTACCAGCACATGCGGACCCCCGGCCTGTCGGAAAATTTCTACAAGAGCATTCAGCAGGACCCCGGCATTTTCCTGACCAAGGGCGAGGTGGTCGCGGTGACCCAGGGCGGTGGCGGCCTCATGGTTGAAGCCGACAACACCCTGCTGGGCGAAAAGATCAAGGTCAATGCCGACATGGTGGTGCTGGGAACCGGAATGGTGCCCGCGACCGCCGACGACCCGGTCATCAACCTGGCCTATCGCCAGGGCCCCGGCTTCCGCGATATCGGGCTTTTCAACGGCTATGCAGACTCCAACTTCATCTGCTTTCCCTATGAAACCCAGAGAACCGGTATCTACGCCGCAGGCGGTGTCCGGCGCAGCATGACCGCCGAGGAGTCCATCGAGGATGCCAGCGGCGCCGCCTCAAGGCCATTCAGTGCCTGGAGTCCGTCAACCGCGGGGTCTCTGTCCATCCGCGTTCGGGCGACATGAGCTTCCCGGATTTCTTTTTTCAGCGCTGCACCCAGTGCAAGCGCTGCACCGCGGAGTGTCCCTTCGGGGCCCTGGACGACGATGCCAAGGGCACCCCGAAGCCCAATCCCACCCGCTGCCGTCGCTGCGGCACCTGCATGGGGGCCTGCCCCGAGCGGATCATCGGATTTGCCGACTACAACATCGACAGTGTCGGGTCCATGGTGAAGGCCGTGCGCGTGCCCTCCGAGGATGACTACGCCGAGCCGCCCTTCCGGATCCTTGGGCTGGTGTGCGAGAACGACGCCTACCCGGCGCTGGATATTGCGGGTTTGAACCGCCTGAGCTACTCCGCCGATGTGCGCTTTGTCCCGGTCCGCTGTTTGGGGTCGGTCAACGTCATCTGGATCAAGGACGCTCTTTCCCAGGGGATGGACGGCGTTTTTCTCCTGGGCTGCAAGCACGGGGATGACTACCAGTGCCACTTCGTCAAAGGCAGCGAGCTGGCGGAAGTGCGCATGAAGAAAATCGGTGACGCCCTCGCCAGCCTTGCGCTGGAAGAGGAACGGGTCAGACAGTTCGAGGTGGCCATCGACGACTACCACAAGCTGCCCGAAATGATCAATTCCTTTGTGAAAAGCGTTGAAGAACTCGGTCCGAACCCCTTCAAGGGATTCTAGTGACGATGACCATTTGGCGGCGGGCGTTCGCCTGGCCGGCCCGCCGCCAGAGCTGACCTGCGTTAGGAGGGAAAAGAAATGGCCGAAGCCTACGTTGTTGAACCTGATCTGGATTTTATCAAGGAAGTCGGCGCGTTGGGGGGTGAAGACCTTAAAAAGTGCTATCAGTGTGCAACCTGTTCGGTTGCCTGCCCGATTTCACCCGATACCAAACCGTTTCCCCGCAAGGAGATGATTGCCGCCTCCTGGGGGTTGAAAGACAAGTTGCTCGGCAGTGCCGATATCTGGTTGTGCCACAACTGCGGGGACTGCAATGTCCTGTGCCCGCGGACGGCCAAACCGGGGGAGGTTCTGGCGGCCATCCGGCAATACGCCATCAAGGCCTACGCGACACCCAAAAAGCTGGCCGAGATGGTCAACGACCCCAAGAAGCTGCCCATCCTGGCGGCGATTCCGGCGGTGATCATCCTGGGCCTGGGGTTTTTGTTCAAGCTGCTCGGAATCGATTGGCTCAATATCCCCCCGGGTGGCGATGAGATCGTGCATTCCCATTTCATCCACACCACCCTGGTGGACATCATCATGATTCCCACCTTTCTCTTTGGCGTTGGGGTATTCGCCCTGGGGCTGAAACGCTTTTTGAACGATATTCACCAGAACGCGCTGCTGGAAGGCAAAACCGACAAGCAGAAGATCGACCCCGTCGGCTTCGCCCAGGCGTTTATCCGGATCTTGCCGACCATCCTGAAGCATCGCAAGTTTTCGGAGTGCACCGAAAACAACGAGCGCTCCACGGCCCACATGATGGTCTTTTTCGGTTTTGTCGGGTTGTTTATCGTCACCAACATCTTTTTCGTGGTGATGTATGGCTTCGGGATCCACGGACCTTATCAACAGATCAACCCGGTCAAGTGGCTGGCCAATGTGAGCGGGGTCGCGCTGGTTATCGGCAGTTTGCTGATGATCAAAAGCCGGCTGGATAAGAAAGACCAGAAGAGCTACTATAAAGACTGGTTTCTGCTCGGACTGGCGCTGGGTCTCGGGCTGACCGGAATGCTGACCCAGATGACCCGCCTGGCGGGGTTTGGCGGGGTTTCCTACACCCTCTATTTCATCCACCTGCTGTTTATCTGGGGCCTTTTTGCCTACACGCCGTTTAGCAAGCTGGCGCATCTCGTCTATCGAACGGTTGCCATGACCTACGCCGAGTACGCCAACCGCAAATAGTGCACCCGACAGCATCGGCGAATGCCGGCGGATAAACGGGGGGGGCCGTTTTTAAACGGTCTCCCCCGTTTTGCTGGCGGACTGGGTAAGAAAACCGGATCAGGCCGGTGGCCATAAAAAAAGGCGGGTGTTGGAGACAAAAAGAGGGAGGCGCCGCGATTGGCGGCGCCTCCCTCTTTATTGTGTTCCGAGGGTGGTCTTTAAGGGCGGCTACTTGGACTTGCCGGTGGCGGCGCCATGCAGTTTGACCTCGACTTTCTCGGTCAGCCCTTCATAGTACTTCCGCAGGATCTTGACGACTTCATCACGTCCAAAGTGATCGGGCAGTTCCCCGCCTTCGGAGAGCAGCTTGCGCAGCATGGTTCCGGAGAGCAGGACGCGGTCTTCCTTGGAATGCGGGCAGGTGCGCAGGGAGGCCATGCCGTCGCACTTGAAGCAGTAGAAGGTCCAGTCGATCTTGAGCGGCCGGCACACCAGGGCCTTGCCGGGCTGGGTAGGCATGGGGATCTTGTCGAAAATCGTCTGGGCTTCAAACATGCCGTAGAAATCTCCGACCCCGGCGTGGTCGCGGCCGATGATCATCTTGGAGCAGCCGTAGTTCTGGCGGAAGGTGGCGTGCAGGAGGGCTTCCCGGGGGCCGGCATAGCGCATGTCAAGGGGGTAGCCGCCCTGGACGACGTTCTTGTCGACGAAGTAGTGTTTGACCAGGGCGTCGATGCATTCCACCCGCACCTCGGCCGGAATGTCGCCGGGCTTGAGGTTGCCGACCAGGGAGTGGATGTAAACCCCGTCACAGACTTCAACGGCGATCTTGCAGAGGTATTCGTGGGAGCGGTGCATGGGGTTGCGCAGCTGGAGGGCGGCGACATCCGACCAGCCCTTTTCATCGAAAATCCTGCGGGATTCAGCCGGGCGCTGGTAAACCCCGGGGTATTTGGTGGGGTAATCGCTTTCACTGAGGACCTTGACCGGGCCGGCCAGGCAGAAGTCTTTCTGCTCCATAACCATTTGGACACCGGGGTGGTCGTCTTTGGCGATCTTCCAGAATTCCTCAGGGGTGGCCGTACCTTCGCCCATGTAGACCTTCTCACACTCGAACTTCTTGTCGGCCGCGCTCATGGCGAATTTCTCGGTGACTTTCATGGTGGCCATCATTTCGCCGTGTTTGTCATCGAAGAGCGCGATTTCATCGCCTTCCTTGATGGCGCGGGCATCTTCAGCCGAAGCGGAAAGAGTCACCGGGATGGGCCAGAAGGTACCGTCGGCCAGCAAAAAGTTTTCGCAGACGCCTTTCCAGTCCGCTCTGGTCATAAAACCGGTCAGCGGGCTGAACCCGCCGATGCCCATCATGATCAGATCGCCCTTTTCGCGGTCAGAGATCGACACCTTTTTAAGACCTGCGGCTTTTTTCTTTTCAGCGGCAAGCTCAGCGCCTTCCAGAAGGCAGCAAGTCAGGCCTTTTCCACCATGAGGGGGGATCAAATTACTCATCTCTTTCCGTCTCCTTATTGTTGGGTTAAAAGTTGCGGTGATCAACGCCGTCGTGTTATCAATTAAGATTCTATCCTCTAATCGGGAATGGAAATTTTGTCAAGAAGAAATGCCGCTCGGATGACCGGATAGGCCTGCGCGCAGTCGGCCGCCGGTAGAAAAAACCGACGGGCCGGATCGCGGCTGAAAAGCCGTCTTTCACCCCAAAACGGCATTGGGCAGGGATAGGGGGGCAATGGCGGAGAGAGAGGGATTCGAACCCTCGGTGGAACTTTCGCCCCACACTCGCTTAGCAGGCGAGCGCCTTCAGCCGACTCGGCCATCTCTCCATCGCGGGTGGCGGAGGGAGTAGGATTCGAACCCACGGAGCTTTGACACTCAACGGTTTTCAAGACCGCCGCCTTAAACCACTCGGCCATCCCTCCCTAATTTCAGCAGATTCCTATAGCATTGCCCTTTTTTGAGGTCAATAAATTTATTATGTCGGTTCGCCCAGCCCGACACAGGACGGCCGGGGTGATTGCCGCAGCACCTCCAGCCAGCCAGGCGGTAAAATGGACAAAGTGGGCCGAATGGTATTCAGTTGCTTGACAGCCATTTTTGTTTTTGTTAGACCCCTAAAAAATTTGGCTGTTATCAAGCCCTCAAAACAGGGCTGGGTTCCCCGGTCGGCTTCGGACCAGCTCCCTTGCGTGAGCCCCTGCCTGCCGAACAGTGTCCGATGGGCCGCGCCCTCCGCGGACGGCTTACGGCGCAGAGGGGGGCTCTTTGCGTAACCCCCCGCAGCGAATCGGTGGGGTGAGCGGTAAGCGAAGTTTTCCCTTGACGAAAAATTGATAGCCGGTTTAGGGTGTGTCGAACCTTTTTCTCTGTTTTTATAGGTTTTTAGGTCCTTATGCACAGTTCGGGCGACCCCCGTGGACAGCCTTTTAAGGTCGTTTTTGCGGCCTGGGGCCGGTTTTTGGCGCCATCTTGACGTTCGGCAGGCTTGGCGCTGGCCGCGGATTACGTCAAGCGGTTGAACTATCGACCGGCCGCGGGCAATTTCGACAGTCGCAAAGGGAAAGTCAGCGCGTTTGACCGGCATTTTGCCGCGGTCGTTTCTGCTGTTACTGCATCAAGGAGGTGTAGATGGAAAAGGAAAAGGAATTTTACGCGAGGATCGAGGCCAAAGGCGTCTCACGAAGGGACTTCATGAAATTCTGCACGTTCCTCACCGCGACCATGGGCCTTTCGGCCGCCTACGTGTCGAAAGTGGCCCAAGTTTTCGCGGCCCCCAGCCAGCGGCCGCCGGTTATCTGGCTGCACTTCGCGGAGTGCACGGGCTGCAGCGAAGCCACCTTGCGTGCCATGTTCCCCTGGATCGATGAGCTGCTGCTGGAAGTTCTCTCCATGGAATACCACGAGACGATCATGGCCGCCGCCGGTCGTCAGGCCGAAGAGCAGCTGCACGCGGCCGTTGAAAAATACAAGGGAAAATTCATCTGCGTCTGCGAGGGTGCGGTGGCAACCAAGTATGACGGCGGTTACGGCAAAATCGGGGGCCGGACCTTCCTGGAAATCGCCAAAGAGGTTTGCCCCCAGGCCGCCGCGGTGGTCTGCATCGGCCAGTGTTCCGCCTTCGGCGGGATCCAGGCGGCGGCCCCCAATCTGGGCGGCTGGAAGGGGGTCGGCGAGGTCCTCGGCATCAAGACCATCAACATTGCGGGCTGCCCCCCCAACCCGATCAATTTCGTCGGCACCATCGTCAACTACCTGCTTTTTGGAAAGCTGCCCGCCGTGGACGACCTCGGACGCCCGCTGTTTGCCTACGGCAAGACCGTCCACGATCAGTGCCCCCGACGATCCCACTTCGAAAACGAGGAGTTTGTCGAGGAATTCGGCTCGCCGGAAGCCGCCATGGGCTACTGCCTCTACAAGGTCGGTTGCCGCGGTCCGGAAACCTACAACAACTGTCCGATCGCGAAGTTCAATGACGGCACCAGCTGGCCGGTGGAGGCAGGCCACCCCTGCCTGGGCTGCAGCGAGCCCCAATTCTGGGACAAGATGACGCCTTTTTATGAGCCCCTGTAGGGGCCGGGCCGCCGCTAAAAAGGAATTACCCCCAAGTAGAACAAGGAGAAAATATGGGTAAAAGAATTACCATCGATCCGATCACGAGAATAGAGGGGCACCTGCGCATCGAAGTCGAGGTGGAGGGCGGCAAGGTGGTCAACGCCTGGAGCTCCGGGACGCTTTTCCGGGGCATCGAGGTTATTTTGCAGGGCCGTGACCCGCGGGACGCCCACCATTTCGTGCAGCGCAGCTGCGGGGTGTGCACCTACGTACATGCCTTGGCCTCGGTGCGCGCGGTGGACGACGCCGTCGGCATCAAGATGCCCGTCAATGCCCGCCTGATCCGCAATCTGCTGCACGGCGCGCAGTACCAGCACGATCACATCGTTCACTTTTACCATCTGCACGCCCTCGACTGGGTGGACATCGTCAGCGCCCTCAAGGCCGATCCGGCCAAAACCGCCGCGTTGGCGGACAACACCAGCAATGCGCCCTGGGGCGGCAGGCAGTATTTCAAAAATGTCCAGGTCCGGCTTCAGACCTTCGTGGACAGCGGCCAGCTGGGGCCCTTTGCCAACGCCTACTGGGGCCATTCGGCCTACAAGCTGCCACCCGAAGCCAATCTGATGGCCGCCGCGCACTACATCGAAGCCCTGCGTATCCAGGCCAAGGCCGCCCGCCTGCACGCCATTTTCGGCGGTAAAAACCCCCACCCACAGTCCCTGGTGGTGGGCGGGGTGACCTCGGTCGCGGATCTGGTTCCCGACCGGATCGCCGAGTTCCTCTACATCACCAAGGAAACCCATGACTTCGTCAAGAACGTCTACATCCCCGACCTGTTGGCCGTGGCCTCGTTTTACAAGGAGTGGGGCGGGATCGGCGGCTGCACCAACTTTTTGACCTATGGCGATTTCCCGGCCAGCGAGCAGGAGCCGGAGAGCTTCTACATGCCCCGCGGGGTGATCCGCAAGCGCGACCTGGCCAACATCGAAATGGCGGACCAGCAAAAGGTCACCGAAGACGTGACCCGCGCCTGGTACCTCAAATCGGCGCCCAAGCACCCCTTTGAAGGTGAAACCCGGCCCATCCCCGAAAACCCCAAATTCAGCCCCGAGAAAGGCAAATATTCGTGGGCCAAGGCCCCGCGCTACGACGGCCTGCCGTGCGAAGTGGGGCCGCTGGCGCGCGTGCTGGTGGCCTACGGCAAGGGCCACGCGGACATCAAGCCGCTGGTGGACGGCGCCCTCAAACAGCTGGACATCCCGGCCAGCGCCCTTTTCTCGACCCTCGGGCGGACCGCCGCGCGGGGGCTGGAAACCGTGGCGATCGGCGAGGTCATGCAGGGTTGGGTGACCGAGTTGGTGGAAAACCTCAAAAGCGGCGACACCAAGACCTACCAGCCCTACGAAATGCCCCAGACCGCCCAGGGGGTGGGTCTCAACGACGTCCCGCGCGGGGCCCTCGGGCACTGGATCCGCATCGAAAACGGCAAGATCGGCAACTACCAGTACGTGGTCCCCTCCACCTGGAACCTGGGACCGCGGGACGGCGGCGGCAACCTGAGCCCGGTGGAGGAGGCCCTGATCGGTACCCCGGTCGCCGACCCCCAAAAGCCGCTGGAGGTGCTGCGCACGGTCCACTCCTTCGACCCCTGTCTGGCCTGTGCGATTCATGTCATTGACCCCCACTCCAACGAAGTGTATAAGATCAGAGTGGTGTAAACGTCGCAGCTGACAGCACTCCCGGCCTACCCGCGGGGAGGCCGGGAGTGCTGTCTTCGACCGCCGCCGCTTTTCCGGGCGCTGCTGAGAGGCTGGTTGATGGGCAATCCTTTAGTCACCATTCTGGGGGTCGGCAATTTCCTTTTCGCCGACGAAGGTTTCGGCATCCGGGTCATCGAAAAACTCCAGGCCGATTACCGCTTCCCCGAGGAGGTCCTCGTGGTCGACGGCGGGGTGCTGGGGATCAACCTGCTGGGAGTCGTTTCACAGCCCGACCACCTGATCGTGGTCGACGCGCTTCGCAACCGCGGCAACGCCGGGGACCTCTACCGCCTGGCGGGCGACGACATCCCCCGGCGGGTGCTGGCCAAAAATTCACTGCACCAGGTCGACCTGCTGGAGGCCCTGACCCTGTGCCAGGCCCTCGACAAGGTGCCTGAAACCGTCATTCTCGGGGTTGAGCCCGAAGACATTGAAACCCTGAAGCTGGAAATGACCCCCGTGGTCCAGCGCCAGGTGGCGCCCATGGCCGCCAGGGTGCTGAAAGAGCTGGACCGCCTGGGCGTACCCTACAGCCGGAGGAGCTGCACCTAATGTGTCTCGCCATCCCATCCCGAATCGTCAAGATTGAAGACCAGATGGCCGTCATCGACGTCGACGGCGTCACCCGCGAGGCCAGCCTGCTGCTGCTGGAAGACGCCCTGGTGGGGGATTACGTCATCGTGCACGCCGGTTTTGCCCTGCACAAAATCGATGAAGAGACCGCCCGCGAATCCCTGGCCCTGCTGCGCGATGTCGCCGACCGGCTGGACGCCGGAGATCCTCCCGCGGCCTGATGACCGCCCCCGTTTTTTACCCCGCCGGGTCGTCCGGATAACCGTTGACACCGCTGCCACCCATGAAAACCGCCCCTGTCGCCCACAAAGTGGAAATCAACGGCATCGTTCAGGGCGTTGGTTTCCGCCCCTTCGTCTACCAGGCCGCCCATCGCCACGGGATCCGCGGGACCGTGGCCAACACGGCCACAGGCGTCTGCATCCACGCCGAGGGGGCCCCTGAAAAGATCGCCGCTTTCTGCCGTGAACTGGCCGAAAGCCCCCCGCCGCTGGCCCATATCACGGCCATGGTGATTTCCGAAGAGACCCCCGTCGGGCGAATGGCCTTCACCATCACGGCCAGCTCCCGCCAGGACCAGCGGGGGACCCTGATTTCGCCGGATGTCGCGGTCTGCGACGATTGCCTGGCTGAGCTTTTCGACCCTGCAAACCGCCGTTTTCGCTATCCCTTTATCAACTGCACCAACTGCGGGCCGCGCTACACGATCATCGACGATATCCCCTACGATCGCTCCAAGACTTCCATGAAGGCCTTTGCCATGTGCCCGCAGTGCCAGGCCGAGTACGATGACCCCATGGACCGGCGCTTTCATGCCCAGCCCAACGCCTGCGCCGTGTGCGGGCCGTCCGTGGGCCTGCGTGCTGCCGGCGGTGCGCCCGTGGCCTGCGATGACGCCGTTGCGGCCGCCGCCGATTTGTTGAAAGCGGGCGCGATCGTGGCCGTCAAGGGCCTGGGGGGCTATCATCTCGCCGTGGATGCCGAAAACCCCGCCGCCGTCGCGCGCCTGCGCCGGCGCAAGCACCGCGACGACAAGCCCTTTGCGGTCATGTCGCGCGACCTGACGGCAGTGGCGCACTACGCCCGCGCCACCCCCGCCGAGGCTGCGCTGCTGATCGCCTGCCAGCGGCCGATCGTGCTGCTTGCCAAAAGCAGCCCCCAGCCGCTGGCCGCGGCGATTGCCCCGGGCAACCGTTGGATCGGCGTGATGCTGCCCTACACCCCGCTGCACCACCTGCTGCTCGCGGAAGAGTTCAGCGCCCTGGTAATGACCAGCGGCAACCTCAGCGAGGAGCCGATTGCCATCGCCAACGATGACGCCCTGGCCCGGCTGGAGGAGATTGCCGATTATTTTCTGGTCCACGACCGGGACATCATCCTGCGCAGCGACGACTCGGTCGTGCGCCGCGCCGCGGAAGCGACCCGCTTTCTGCGGCGCTCGCGGGGGTTTGTGCCGACCCCGGTTTTCCTGAAAGACCCGACGCCGCCGATTTTGGCCTGTGGCGCCGAATTGAAGAACACCGTCTGCCTGACGCGCGGCGATCAGGCCTTTGTCAGCCAGCACATCGGCGATATGGAAAACCTGGCGACGTTCGAATTTTTTCAGGAAACCGTGAATCACCTGAAACGCATTCTGGACATCACCCCCCGGGTCGTGGCCCATGACCTGCACCCGGATTATCTCAGCACGCGCTTTGCCGAGGCCCAGGGCGATCTGCGGTGTGTGGGGGTCCAGCACCATCACGCTCACATCGTCAGCTGCATGGCCGAAAACCAGGTGGCGGGCCCCGTGATCGGGCTGGCCTTCGACGGCACCGGCTACGGCTCCGATGGCGCCATTTGGGGCGGGGAGGTCCTGGTGGCCGAAGCGGCGCGTTTCCGGCGGGCGGCGCACCTCGCCTATGTGCCCTTGCCCGGCGGGGCCGCGGCCATCCGCGAACCCTGGCGGATGGCGCTCAGCTATCTCTGGGACGCATTTGGCGAGGATTACCGCAAGCTGGATCTGCCCCTTCTGAAGACCGGGGACGCAAGCAAAATCGAGACAGTTGCGGCCATGATCCGGCGCCGTTTCAACGCCCCGCCGACCTCCAGCCTCGGCCGGCTGTTCGATGCGGTTGCGGCCCTTGCGGGAATCCGCTATCATGTCACCTTCGAGGGGCAGGCCGCCATGGAGCTGGAAATGGCGGCCTGCGGCGCACCCGAGCGGCCCTATGCGGTCGGCTGGGAGGAGGGCGCGGTCAAGCGTATCCCGCCGGCCCCGATAGTTCGCGCCGTGGTGGCCGATCTGCTCGCCGGGGTCCCGGCAGCCGTGGTCAGCGACCGTTTCCACGCCTCCCTGGTGGATCTTTTCTCGCGGCTGTGCGCGGCCCTGCGGCTGGAAACCGGGATCGGGCGGGTGGCCTTGAGCGGCGGGGTTTTCCAGAACCTGCTGCTCTTCACCAGCCTGAAAGAAAATCTGGAAAAACAGGGGTTCACCTTTTTCAGCCACGCCCGCGTGCCCACCAACGACGGCGGCATCGCCCTGGGCCAGGCCGTTGTGGCGGCGGCGCTGCTGCAGGATGAATGGCCGGGCGGAGAAGCGCCCGTAAACGGCGCCTGAGGCCCAAAGGGGGCGATGCCTGTGAAACACATTGAAGAATACCGCGACCGTGAGATCGCGCGGCGCCTGATCG
>Ga0105097_10000254_pt1 | contig 23522 bp, 42 predicted proteins | sample PPLLak12cMay2015_FD_87035 | JGI IMG/M metagenome (GOLD analysis project Ga0105097, IMG submission 87035) | Freshwater sediment microbial communities from Prairie Pothole Lake near Jamestown, North Dakota, USA - PPLs Lake P7 Core (1) Depth... | ecosystem: Environmental > Aquatic > Freshwater >...
CATGATGCCGCAGCCTGGGGTCGCGGTCGTGGGCTCGTTGATCAGGGCGATCCACCACGACGGCAGGGAGGCACGCTTGATCCAGATCTCGTAGGTGAGCGGCCCGTTCCCGAGGGAGAAGGCGTTGGCGAGACTGATCTGCGCCCCGACGTTGGTCGCCGTGGCTGTCAGGCGAACGGACTTGCCACCGGCAGGGATACCAGACTGGCCGAACGTGTACGAGCCAGCCCCGACCAAGCCTGGGGTCCCGTCGTGGTTGCCGACGATGTCGGAAAGCGTCGTCCCGCTGGTCTCCGGCATGGGCAGATAGGCGACGACGCCAGTCTCGCCAAGGATAAGGGCGTCGTAGGTGTCGATGACCCACGCGTTCGTGGTGAAGGAGCCAGACTGCGTCTTCTGGATGAACGCGTTCGCGGTGGAGGAGCTGGCCTGGGCTTTCGCGATGACGGCATTCGCCGTGAGCGACTGGCTGGCCGACTTGAGCAGGACAGCGTCAGCCTTCTTGTCCGTGAAGGTGTACGTCGTCGTCGTTGTGGAGATGACCGCGTCTGCGGTGAAGGGAACGACGCTGTACGAGTCACGGATGGCAACGACCGTGTCATGGCTCAGGGCCGTGCCCTTCCAGAAGATGGCCTCATCGACGGTCCCCGTGAGGTAGGCCCATGGCTCATGCGTGGAGCCGACCTGGAACGTGCGGCTGCTGGCGATGTTGACGGCGGACTGGGCGCTTACGTTCTGGGTGCCACCGCGAGCCACACCGTCGATGTAGAGCGTCGCCACAGCGTCGCGGTCCACGGTGATGAGGATGTGGTGAGGGCCCGTCCCCAGGAGCGTAAGGCCATGGTTGAAGTTGTACGCCGTGCCAGCGAGAACGAGGAAGATGCGGCCAGTCTCACCCCAATCCAGGAGGATGCCGTAGTCGCCAGCACCGTAGGCGTTGCCGCGACCGATGAGGAAGCCGTGCCCAGTCGTCCCATCGGGCCATGCGGTGATCGTGGCGATGAGGGACATCGAGAAGTCCGACGTGCCGACATCCCACGCCACGTTGTCGGCCATCGACACGTACTGGGACGTGCCGTTCAGGGTCACGGCCTTGTCGCCGTCAGCCGTCGCCCCATCCACGCCTAGTGTCGGAGAACCGATGTACTGGCCGTTCTGCGTGCCCATGACATCGACGGCGCTCGTGCCTGACAGCTCACCGAGACGCCAGTAGCCCGTTGGGGCCGTGCTGACGGTGACGCTCCTCGGGCTCGCCTTGGAGATGGTCTTCGTGATGACCGCGTTGGCGGCGAAGGAGCCGGTCTGCTCACGCTTGATGACCGCGTTGGCGGTGAAGGAGCCGGAGACCGTGGTCGAGCTGCTCGTCGTGCCGATGAGGGCGAAGCCCACGACGCCCCACGCATCGGAGTCGGTGATGCTAGCCGTGCCGCCGTCGATGGTGCCGGAGCCGATGAGGACGTGGAAACCAAGGTCGCCTCCGACGACGGTCCATGTCCCGCTGGAGCAGGAGGCAGCCGTTCCGGAAGCCCATGCGTACGCCGTGGATACGAGGAAGTAGTTAGTCGTGCTTCTGGAGCCGGTCCTTCGGAGGACGATCCAGTAGGTCGTAGACGCCGAGAGCGTGGCCGAGACAGGCAGGACACGCAGGGTGGCGGTCGTCGTCAGGCTACTAGCGGCGATGCTGGCGGACGAGCCGACGACCGTACCCGAGGGCACGCCACCTGAGTCGGTCTGCAACTCCACGACGAGGTCATCGGTCGGCGCGTTAGCGTTCGACAGCCAGAGGGCTATACCCGTGACAGACCCGCCGCTCCCCGACGGGAAACTCTGGGCTTGTTCCTCGTTGGTCCCGCCGGTCCCTTGGACTCCCGCGCCAGCGCCGATGGGGGTGCCGTTCGCGATACCGGTGTAAGCCCACTGCAACTGCACGGCGCCGTCAGTACCTGACGACTCCGCGTACTCCGCGACCTCTGTCCAGTCGCCGCCCGTCTGCCCAGTGAACCGGGCGATGGCGTTGTCGTCGTTGACGGCGACGAAGTTGAGGGCTAGGCGGTCTGGGCCGAGGGTCTGGACACTATGGTCAGACGCGGTGGCGCTCGTGCCATTCGAGTAACCTCGTCCACCAGACGTGACGTTCTCGATGACCTCGGCCAGCGCCGTGCCAGTCGCGACATCCGCGAACTCGTAGAAGCGCCAGTACAGGTCTTCCGATGTGCTGTTGGTGCCGCTGGCGGTAGGTGCGCTGGTGCCGGTCGAGCGCCCGACCCAGATGTACTGCCACGCCTCTCCCGAACCGCCTACGGGCCAGTTCCCCGACGGCAGGGGTCCGATCTTCGTCCAGGTGTTCGCCGTGCCATCGATGGCATTGATGTTCGTGCCGCTGGTGAGGGCAGAGGCGTTGTTCGTGGTGCCGTCTTGCAGGTAGTGAAAGACGATGAGGTTGCCTGCCTGTGCCGGGGCATGCCCCGTCGCGGTCCAAGCGCCACCAGCGTCGGTGGCACCCGTCGAGGCGGCGACGAAGCGAGGGGCAGCCATCAGTCGCCGTAGCTGATGTCAGAGTCCCAGATGAGGTCGCCGGGGCTGACGGTTCCGTTGGAGGAGGTGTAGACGCGGACGTGTTGTCCGATGTCCTTCTCCTGCCTCGCGGCCACGAACGCTTGCCCGCGCAGGATCTGTGTGTCGGTCAGGTCCGTCACGTCGATGTCGCGGACGATGCGCTCAGAGCCGTTGGGCCGCACCACGACGATGCGGATGAACTCGGCCATCAGGACACACGAAGACCCGCAGAGTAGTGGGCGACTCTGCGGGTCTTGGAGAGGAGGAGCGTGTCCACGGGGTTGCATCCCCAGTCTCCCTGGTTGCATCCAGGGCTTGTCCCTCCGGCCTAGGCCGTCAAGGTTCCCTCACAGGGTACACGACGGTGCAAGGGGGAAACAGAAGACCCCGCCTCTCTAGTTGCCCAGAGTGACGGGGTTCCTGTTCCCGACCCCCGGTGCTGCCGGTTGGGCCAGTTCCGCTGGGGTGCGACCCCTGCGACTTGCGGATACTAGAGCAGCGCGGCGCGAGTTGTCAACCGAGCATCCGCGAGGCGATGATGTCCACGTCGTTCTCGGAGCCGCAGACCATGCCGTTGGGCAGGAACCACAACTCCACGACCCCGCCATCCGCCATCTTCTTGCCGCATCCGTAGGACATCAGGGAGCGACCGGCCATGAGGTTGCCGGTGTGGTGCTTGGTGAAGAAGAACTGGTCTCCGTCGCCCATGACCACCACGAAGAGCGGCTGGCCGCTGGCCTTGTCCACGAGGAACCACGTCCCCACAGAGCGGAAGAGGTCCTTCTGCTCCTCGATCCAGCCGGAGGTATCGATGTCGATGCCGATGGTGCGGCCGTCGGGATGCTCGAAGGCGAGGTGGAAGCGGGAGTCCCCGTTCCAGGCATGCTCCTCGGGCGTCACTCGCTCAAGCATCTTCCTTCCTCCATGGCTCCAGACGAAGCACGGCCTCCTCGCTCGTGAGGGCCTGTTCACCGATGGACTCGAGGACAGCAGCGCGGAACCTGTTGGCCTCAGGGTGGCGGTGGGCGATCTCGCGGAGGAAGGTGTCCTCGTTGATCGCCACGTCACCGATGTGGTCTGGCTTCACGGAGGTGTCCACGAAGATGCGGCTGCCGGAGGAGCGTGCCTCGCGGCAGAAGAGGAAGTCCTCTCCCCACTCCACCTCCCACCGGAAGAAGGGTGCCGGTCGGTACTTGCGGCGGTCCTCGAAGGAGGGGAACTCGATGCCGCCCTGCTTCTGGAGGATGCGGTCGAAGACACGCTGGTGGATGAGGCAGAAGGCCATGCCCGTGGCATCCACCTCAAGGGCGGAGTCCTCGGGCCACTTCTCCAGGAAGGTGTAGGCCCGCGGGTCGTCAGGGGCCAGCTTGTAGAGCGTCGGCTGGTAGGGGGCTGCGCGCTGGAAGCAGAGGGCGCTGACGATGTCGAGGTCCCACTTCTGCTGGGACTCCACGAGCGTCTTGATGGCATTGGGCTGCCAAGCCATGTCGGCGTCGATGAAGAGCAGCCAGTCGCCCTCCATGTCCCAGATGCAGGCGTTGCGCTGGAAGGTGAGGATGTTGCCGACGATGATGTACTTCTTGATGTACTCACCCGGCTTCAGCCAGGTCGTGTCGAGCATCATCATGCTGATGGCTGTGGCGGCAGACACGTTGTCGCGTGTGACCCAGGCGATGGTCCCGACGCACTTGGTCTCGTCTTCCGAGTGGCCGACCTCGTACTTCTGCATGTCGAGGCCATCGATGATCCCGGCCCGCCGTGGCCGACGGGCCTTAGGCTGAAGCATGGTCATGGGCTAGATCACGACCGCGGTAGCGGCGGTGTTGAGGCCAGCGAAGGTCCCGCCAGTCACGTTGTACAGCTGGACGGTCCACGTACCAGCGTGGGGGAAGATGTAGTTGTTGATCTGGAAGGCTCCGTCGGGGGTCACGCCGAAGACCTGGGAGCGGCCGTACTCCGTGCCGTCCTCGACCATAGTCAGGACGTAGCGGAACTCGGGGCTCGTGGGATAGGCGTTGGCGTCGTAGTTGCCTTCGTCGTTGGGGTCGCCCCCAGCGATATCGAAGCGGACGGCATCCTTCTTCGCCTCGATGGCCCCGGAGGCCGGGGTCATGGTGATGGTGACAGCCATGTCTGGTTCCCTTTCGATAGTCGGCGCTGACGCTTACCGAACGTGTCTATGCTACTTGGCCGGTCACCACGCGAGGGACCTGAGCCGACTCAACCGGGGAGCCGTCGTGACGCTGGGGTCGCCACCCTTGTTCCACGGAGAAGAGTACTGCTCGTTCCAAGGTTCGCCACCCCACTTGAGGGCGTGGTAGGCCTTGTTCTCCGGGTACGTGTCGTCATTCCTCGTCCCCGGCTCGCGGATGGTCACGCTCCCGCCACCGACGTGCTTGGTCCCCGTGGGAAGCTCCACGAACTCCACGCCACCGATACGGTCGGCCCTGGCCTTCCAGTCGGAGTCCTCGCAGTAGCAGGGGTGGTAGGACTCGTCCATGAAGCCCACGGTCTCGATGGCCTTGTCGTTCACGGCGAAGGCGGAGAAGCCGCAGGCGAAGGCGACCATCGGCCCAGGTGCCTCCCACATGGCTTTCTCGACCAGCTCCAGGTCTCCGGGTGAGAAGGCGATGTCGGAGTTGACGAAGAGCCACCACTCCGCCTTGAGGTTGGCCTTGATGGTCAGGTTGAGCGCGGCCCCCCATCCGAGGTTGGCACCCGGGCGGCAGATATGGGTCCTCACGGCCCACAGGGGCTCCTCCTCCTCGGAGAAGGAGCCGCCGTTGTCCACGACGTAGAAGCGGCCCACGGCCACATCGACCGTCCGCAGCATCTCGTAGGCGAGGTCGTAGCGGTTCAGGATGGGGAGTGCGAGGACGGGGATCACGCCGGGATCCGCCAGTACCTGTCGTCCACTCGTTCGAGCAACGTACTTCCCTCCCTGATCACCATCCTCGGGCCCCTGCCCTCCGAGGTCCCGTCACACCAACACGATAGGGAGTAGGGCGGGATCCCATCCTCGATGACCGTCACGTCAACCGCACACCAGCCCCCGTAGTAGGGAACGTGATCCTGCATGGGGTGGCCGCAGAACAGGCACTTCATCCGATGGACTCGATCTTCACGCGGCGCTTCCGCCAAAGCTCCATGTCTTCGCTCCAGCCCTTCTGCGCGCTCCGGTAGGTCTCGTCCCAGGGGAGGGAGTTGACCGACCCGAAGAGGGGGTGGAGATGCTCCACGACGGCGTCCTTGGCGTGCGCCAGCTCCCCACGGACGTTGGCGGTGAAGAACATCTCGTTGTCAGCGAAGTTGTGCTGGTAGCCAGGGTGGAAGGCCTTCCCGGGGGCATCGAAAACGGCCCTGTCGAGGTAGTCGCGCCTCACGACCGCCTGCGTGCCAGCCATGTTGTGGAGGTCGTTGCAAACGACCACGGGAGCGTTCTTCTCGTTCATCACCCGGAGGGCGGCGCGCAGCCAGCCCTTGTGGTGGATGACATCGTCAGACCCGAAGAACACCGTCTCCGCGTCGTCCAGGTGGTCGATGAGCTTGTTCATGCGAGTGACGTAGCGGCGGTCGTCGCAGTCCGAGTCATCCAGATACCACTCGCCCAGCTCATCGAGGATGTCGCGGCTCTCCTGGTCGGAGACGCAGAAGAGGATGAAGTGGGCCTCGGGCGTTGCGTCGTGGATGTTGAGGACGGTACGGCGGAGGTTCTGGGGCCTGTCCAGGGACGGCACGAGGATGGCCGTGGGCAGGAGGTCGATGATCACTTCCTGCCCCTCATGATCCAGATGCTGTGTGCCTCATCGACCTCGAGCACCTCGTCCACGGCCTCCTTCACGGTGGTGAAGTAGTCGTGCCCGCAGAAGAGCCCGCCATCCGCCAGCCGCGGCAACCAGGCCGCGATGTCGGCCCTGACGCTCTCGGTGTCGTGTGCGCCGTCGAGGAAGATCATGTCGAACTTGGCGCCCCTGCGCTCGAAGTAGGCGGCAGCTTCCAGTGATGTCATGCGGATAGCCGTCACGTTGTCGGTGATGTTGCGCTTGAACTCGCTGAAGAGCCAGTTGGGGCCCTTGTCCGCGAGGATCTCGTGGTGGGCTGGCTCGTCGGAACCGGCCCAGGTGTCGATGGCGAAGATCCTGCCGTCCGTGTTGTCTGACATGGCAGCCGTGCTGCGGCCCATCCACGAGCCGATCTCCGCGATCAGGTCGTGCTTCTCGGCCTGCTTCGCCAGCCACTCCAGCTCCCCCGGGCTCATCCACCCGTCGATGCCCAGTGCCCTGTCGATGTTCACTTGAACTCCTTGAACACGTCTGCGTCCTCCCAGTGGATGGACGGATGCCAGTCGGGGACGAGGTTCTTGCTGATGTACGAAGGGCAGTCCCCGTACCGCGGGGGCCCGAAGTCGTACTCCAGGCCCAGCCAGTCGGCCAGCTCCTTGACGGCGACGACGTTGTGGGCACCACCCCCGACATCCCACGTCCCGCCCGCATACAGACCTGGCGTCATGATCTGCAACATCAGTAGATCGACGTAGTCGAAGACGTGGAGGAGGTCCCTCGTCTGCCAGCCGTCACCGTTGAGGGTGACCTTGAGGCCCTCCCTCTTGGCTTTCAGGAACCACGCCACCCAGCCAGACTCCGTAGAGCCCTCCTGGCCTGGGCCGTAGATGGTCCCCGGCCGGTTGATGATGAGCGGGAAGCCGAAGGTCGCGCTCATCTCCCTGGCCCATGCCTCCGCCATCACCTTGGAGGTTCCGTAGGGCGTCATGCCGTCCCGGGCCTTCACCGATGAGGTGAGGACGAGGGGAACGTGTAGCGCGGCGGCTGCCTTGCAGACGGTCACCGTCGTCATCACGGTGTCCTTGAATGTCTCCTCGGGCCGAACGATGGACCCCAGGGTCGAGCAGGAGGAGGCGAGGTGGACGATGACATCGGGTCGATGGTCCCCGATGAAGCCCGCCCATCGGTGGTCCGATAGGTCGGCATGCATCACGTCCTTCTTGTCGTAGCCGAATACCTCGAAGCCCGCGAGGGCGTTCATCAGGTGCTTGCCCACGAAGCCCATGTGCCCGGTGACGATGACCTTCATGCGAATGTCTCCATCCATGACTCTGGAGCGTGGTCGGTGACCCACGAGGGGAGGTCGCCGTGGTAGGGCTCGAGCTTCCTTCCGGCATCGACGTGGAGCATGGCGTTGGGCAGCTCGTGTGCCAGACGACCCCCGGAGCGAAGCTCCTGGTGGGCCTGCCTGACGTACTTGCCCTCACGGCCGTCCGGGCCACCGAACCAGGAGAGGTGCCAGCCAGCGTCAGCGATGGCAGGCAACCCGCCGCGGTGGTCTCTCACGACACTGGGGTCCGAGCCCAGGAAGCCGACCGTGCCGTAGGCGCACCCGGCCCACGGCTCAGGGTGGTAGACCCTCGTGGAGTAGACGAGGTGCTTCATGGCGAAGAGCGCCCCAGGGCCCTTGAAGGACTCCACGATCCAACGGCGCGGGATCTCATCGAGGTCGCCGTAGATGACCCTGGTCTCCGGGGCGAGGAGCCTCAAGGCACTCTCGGAAGCCTTGCGCTGGGTCCGCTCCCTCCACCAGCAGTCGCGCGTCTCGGGCGTGATCCAGCCGCGGTCCAGCTCTGGGATTGAGGTGTCACCGACGACGAGGGTCTCCGCCCGGAAGACCGTGATGGGGTACTGCTTGAAGCGACCCTTCTTCATGGCCTCAGTGAGGAGGTAGGGCTTCTTGATGCCGCTGAAGGTTGAGTTGGCCTCGCAGATGAGGTGTTCCTCCACGATGCCCTTCAACTCCCAGAGCCGACACTCGAGGATGTCGAACTCGTTGTCGAACATCACCGCATCGATGATCACGCGATCGCCTCCAGCCATCCGTCGATGTGCATCGAGACACCGTAGATGGACAGGTCGTGGCCGACGAAGCGCTGGCCTTGCTCGGAGGCCAGGAACTTCTCGATGGAAGGCTTCACACCCGTGGGGTCCCAGATGCTCAGTGTGGGGACATCCACGATGCCATCCTCGACCACGAACCAGCTCCCCTTCGGGACGAGATCGCTGTAGAGCGACAAGGCCCCGTAGGTGGTCATCCTCGTGTGACCGGAGTCTTCGCAGACCATGACCCTCTTGTGTCCACAGAGGTCATGGACGCGCTTCACGACCGCTTCATCGAGGAGGTCGCCCTCGATGAAGGTGATCCTCTTGTCGGCCAGGAAGTCATCGTGGAGCGGGTCCCCGGGCGGGATGGGGTGGTTGCCGATGGTCACGACCTCGCCCTCCCCAAGGAGGACCTGGAGCTGGTCCGCGAACCAGATGGCGCTGGCGCCGAAGCCGGTGCCGAACTCCAGGATGACCTCCGGTCGGCAGGCCTCGATGACGTGCTGGTAGGTGCGGAGGTCTTCGGGCAGCTTCATCAGGTGACGGCCCTTGTAGAAGTCGCGGTGATGCTGCCAGAGGCGCTTCTGCCAGTACGACCTCAGGGACTCCCCGATGTCCACGGGGAGCGGCTCAAGGGCGATCACTTCCCCAGGTACTCCCTGAAGTAGGCCACGGTCTTCGCGACCCCCTCCTCAAGCGCCACGAGTGGGAAGACATCCATTCCGGTGAGCGTATCAGGGTTGCCGAGGACGATGGAGCCCTCATCCTCACCAGGACGCATGGGAAGGCGGACGATCGGGGCCGTGGAGCCCGTCTGCCTCTCCACCTCGGCCTGTACCGCGAGGGCGATGTCATTGACGTTCGTCGTGCGACCCGTCCCGGCCTCGAAGAGGCGAGGGGCGGGGTCCACGGTCATCTCGAGGGCATTCACGAGGATCTTGGCAACGTCGGTGACGAAGATCATGTCCATGACCTGGCCCCCGTCCCCGTAGACCTCGATAGGCTCACCGGAGAGGGCGCGGCAGACGAAGCTGGGCATGATCTTGCGGACACGGGAGGGTCCATAGGGAGCCGCGGCGACCTGTCGTGGCCCGTAGGCGTTGAGGGCCCTCACGACGGTCATCCTGGAGCCCCTGAAGCGCACGAACATGTCTACGAAGCGCTCGATGGTGTTCTTGGTGATGGAGTAGGTGTTGTTCATCCAGTAGTTGCCGACGGCGATGTTGACGAGGGGCACGTCGTACTGGGCGCAGGCCTCGAGGACGTTCAGGCCCCCCAGGATGTTCGTCGTAGCAGCTGGGAGCGGGTTCTGGATCGTCTCCTGTGTACCAAGGACTCCGGCCAGGTGGATGACTCCATCGACGTGGGCGACGGCCTCGTTGACGAGAGTGGCGTCCTTGATGTCTCCGAAGAAGAGGGCAGCTCCACGGGGTCCTCCCACGGGGGAATGTCGGTCGAGGACGGCGACGGTGTAACCACGCTCATGAAGTTCCTCCACCACGTATCTGCCGATGAACCCGTTACCGCCGGTTACCAGTACGTGCTTCAAGTCTCTGCCCTCCATGGCATGAAGAAAGGGGGGACCCGAAGGTCCCCCCGATGCTAGCGCCTGCTAGGCCTCGTCGTAGCTGTAGTTGACGGTCTGCTGGGTCCAGTTTCCCGGGCCCGCGTCAGACGCGACACGAAGCTGCATGCCGAGGTACTTGGTGTACGCGCCGGTCTGGGCGGCGGTGTACTCAGCGTTGTCCCAGACAGCCTTGTTGCCAGACGTGTACGTGGTAGCGATCACGTTGGCGACGGTGCTGTTGGCGGTCGTGCCCTGCATGTAGGTCACGTAGGCGCCCGTGAAGTACAGCGTCGTGGAGGCGTCCACGGTGCTGTTGAACCAGACCTTGAAGGAGCGGACGTAGTTCGCCGGGGTCACGGTGACCTTGAGACGGATCCACTTCTCGAAGGAGTTGGTCCCCACGGTGATGGGGTAGGCCTGCCGGTTGGCAAGGCTGTTGGTGGCGTTGTCCGCCGAGATCAGGTCGATGCCGGTGACGGAGTCAGCGACGGTCGGGGTCGATCCGTAGGACACAGCCAGAACGAGTGTCGCGGCCATGAGTGCCTCCTTGCGTGGCCCCTGGTCCGAAACGAAGCTGGAGTCTTGGGCCGATCAGGCTTGCGACTGTCCTGCCTCAGAAGTGGGCTGCTTGTCGATGCTCACCTCACGCGCCGTGGGGATGTCCTCCAGGAGGACCATGCCCAGCGGCGTGTTCGCCATGAGCTTGTTGTACGGGTTGTTCTCGTCCGTGGCGTCTCCGATGGGGGCTCGTCCCTCGTCCATCCTCGCCTCGTTCACCGTCTTGTAAGGCATGCCCGCGAGCGCCAGATCGTTGATCTTGGCCTTTGACATGGACTCCTTGATGTTCAGACGGGTGAAGCGGAACGCCAGGTTGTTGTCGGGGCCCCCGAAGGAGTCGTCCCAGACGATCTCCCGGGTGAAGTAATCCTGGACATTGGCAAGGGTGGGCCGAAGACCCTGGTCTTCGGTCATCTCCTGCTGCACCTGGCCCTCAGAGCGGTTGATGTTGAAGGTCAGGCCGATGTCCTGGGGACTGATGAGGTAGACGGCGCAGATCTTGCGGACGAGATAGTCCAGCCACTCTGCGTACTGCATGTCTCGGTTGGTGGACCGGAAGGGGACGAACTTCGCACCCTTCGTTCCGCCGATGAACGCCATCGCCCCCTTGCCAGCGACTTCCGCCAGCCAGTAGGACTTGAACTCCTCGACCTTCTCGGGGCGGGCACCCTCACCGAGGTCGAGCATGCCGTCTGGGGCAGCATTGGTCACTTGTCGAGTGTTGTACTGGGACCCGAGGATCTCGGAGTCCACGGTCTGCTTCAGGGTCTCCAGCGGGGACAGCCCCATGACGGAGTAGGTCCGCGGGTTCGCCATGATGTAGACGAGGTCCTCGTTCTTGAAGGGGACCTCGTACTGGGGCGCGGGGACCCACCAGTAGCGCGTCTCGTCGGGGTTGCCGTCCCAGAGGGCGTTGATCTTGACCTTGGCCCCGTCCACGGCATGGAGGGCTGCCACGGCACCGCCAAGGGTGCGTTCCTTCTCGATGACCCCGGCATCAAGGACGAGGATGTCCTCGATGATGGGTTCCACCCATGAGCGGAAGCTCTCGACGGCGGAGTTGGGGCGGTTGAAGAGGCCGCGGAGCTGGTCGGCCTTGCGCTGGTCCCAGCTCCTGCTCTGGTCGAAGGGGACGATGTCCCACTCCGCGGAGCTGACCTGGGCCTTGCGGACGTTGATGGCAGCCCTCACCCACTCGGAGTGCTCCGCCCAGTTGCGGAAGAGGGCCCCAGAACTCTTGCCCACACGGCCACGCTCCTGGAAGACCATGGCCGCGGAGCCGGGTGGGAGGTTCTTGGGGCTGGTCCGGTAGGAACGGGTCAGGAAGTCTGAGATGGCGCCCATCAGCGAAGCTCCTTGAAGTGCGCTGCAAGGACGGAGTCCTGCTGGGCGTTGAGTAGGTCAGACTCGGTCTTCTGGTTCGCGGCCTCGACCGCCTGCTCGTATGTGAGCCTGTGCGTCTCGATGCCGGTCATCATCACGGCCAGGTAGTCGGGGACCATCCGCTTCCCGTCGCGAAACTCCTTCTCGACGTGCTGGGAGAGTCTGTCGGTCACGTTCTCACCTCCGCAGGCTGCCGAAGAAGAAGGTGTCGCCACCGAGGTCCATGGAGTAGCCCAGGGCGTCCACGAAGTCGTCATGCCCCTTGGGGAACGAGAGCAGCTCCGACTCGAAGACGGTCCCCCGCAGGGAGGCGTGGTGGTGGACCTTGTGGCCTTCGTACTTCGCGGCCACGGCGCGACCGCGAGTCGTCTTGTCGTTGTCGGCCTTCTTGCCCTCGATGGGGATGCGAGGGTAGGTCTCCATGACCTCCTGGATCAGCGTGGACTGGAACTGGTTGCTCTCCACGATGACGATGCCGATGTTGGGGTAAGCCATCCATCCGTCATAGATGAACTCAGCGTGGTGGGACTCGCGCTTGTCCCGATAGGCGGAGAGGACGTAGAAGTCGCCCGTGTCGAGGTCTTCGGCGGTCGTGACCCTCGCTGTGTAGTCGGCGCGCTCCCTGATGGAGCTGGCGAGGTCCACGCCCATCCGAAGCGTGTAGCGGCCATCCGGCAGCACGTCGAAGTGGTCGAAGGGGCCGTGGAAGATGTTCCCGGCGAGGAGGCCGCTGATGTCGTTCTGGTAGGAGCAGGCGAACATCGCGCTGCCCATCTCCTCCTTCTCCCGGAGAAGGCGCTCCACGGGCCAGTACTCGGGCCAGTAGGAGTTGAGTCGTCCCTGCTCGTCCTCCGTGAGCGCGGAGACGACGTGGCTCCTCCAGCCGAAGCCGCCATCCGCGATGGGGTCCATGAACTGCTCGTAGAGGTCGTCCTCGCCCCACCTGGTGCCGATGACGATGACCACGCCGTCAGGGGCGAGACAGGGCTTGAGGGTCATCTTGAACCAGCGCTCGACGCTCTCCCGAACATCGACGGAGTTGGTGTTCTCCTCGTCCAGGATGTCGTCCATCAGGATGAGGTCGAAACGCTTGCTGATGATGGCGCCGCCGACGCCGACCGCGAACATCGTCACGTCCTTGGAGCCGTGCCACCGGCTACGACCCTCGAGCCACTCCTTGTCGGTCCACTTCGCCGCGGAGGGCCCCGACTCGGGGAAGACCTCCTTGTGGCGCGGGTTCTGCTCGATGGTGTACTTCGGGGCTCGGCTGAAGTCCTTGGCCTGTGTGTCGGTGTTGGAGACCATCCCGATGCGGATATCGGGGTACTTCCCCGTCAGCCAGGACGTGAGGATGGTGTTGTCCCAGGTCGTCTTGGCCCCTCCCCGGGGGAGGAGGTAGACGGTGTTCTGGCGGTCGTGGATGCCCTCGAGGGTGGCCGTGACCATCGCCTTGTGGTGCGCGGCCGGGACGTAACCGAAGACGTACTCCCCGTAGGCAAAGACCGCCTCAGGGCCGTCAGTTCTTGCGAGATCGATCAGAGCGCGGGAGCGGAGACTCTTGACCTGTTTCGAGCCCATCGAGCCCTCTGGTGGCCTCGATGAACCCCATGAGGAGTTCGGGGCTGACCCCATCGAAGTTGACACCGATGTTGCGCTCCTCAGTGATCTGGCTGGGCTTGCCGACGAGGACCTGGAGGCGGTCGATGAGCGCGGCGATGTCGGACGGCCGGAATGTCATCACCGGCTCTTCGACGTACTCCCCGTTCCTCATCACCACATGGGTGCGCTTCATGTCCGAACGGAGCTTCGTGATGGCCTCATCGATGGCTTCGATGGCATTCAGGCGGACCATCGACTCGCGGGCCCGCATGTCTGCTTCCTTGTCGGCCAGGAAGACGACGGTCTGGTCCGCGGCCCTGGAGCGGTATTCCTCGCGCTTCCTCACCCACTCGCGCTTCTTGGACTGGATGGTGATGAGGGAGTGCGTGGTGATGCCGTGCCTGCGGCAGAGTTCGCGCAGGCTCACGTCCGTCGTCACGTATTCGCGCTCCAAGAGGTCGTAGTCGTAGCGACGGTTCACCGAAGCTCCCTTCTGATCCCCACCCGCACGTCCGCCCTATCGGCCACCCACATCTCCACGAAGGTCATGCGGGGGTGCCGTAGGAGCAGGCGCTCCATGAACCATGCGGCCATGTGGTCGAGGCCCTGGTCGCCACCGACGAGCATGTCGTCAAGGCTGTGGAGGTGGAGTTCGGCCGCTACCTCGTCCAGGTCGCTCCGAAGACCGCTGGACTCACCAGACTCGGTTGCGGAGACGAAGAAGGTGTGGCCGTGGATGTAGGCGCTCTCCGCGTCATCCCTGTGGGTCGAGGCGAATGAAGTGGTCGCAGTGGTCTGTTTCACGGGACCTCCGGGCAGAAAAAGAGGACGGGCTGGCCCAGAGAGCCAACCCGTCCATTCGGGGTTCCAAGGTGTCTACGACGACCGGAGGTCAACCAGTTGAGTCGGAGCCACGCTCGGGATCCTCTTCAGTTATACCCGAAAGACTAACACCGCGTGTACTACTCCTGGTCTGGTCCGGGCGCATCCGTGCTGCGCCAGCGGTCCTTATCCACGTCATAGCGCCAGTCCACGGTGAAGTAGCGGGCGTCAACGAAGCTCAGGGAGCCGTCCTCGAGCACGACCAATCCGAGTGCGCGGGGGTCGCGGTCAACCATGCCCATGAGCAGCCCGACACGCCCGACACCGACCGCCTCCCCGGTGAAGGTCACCCTGACGGGCTCATCGAGCAGTGCGATCACGGTCCTTCTCCTTCCACGGCCTGACCCTGCCCTTCAGCGTGAATGTCCTGCCGACGGGGATGTACTCGAGGCGGGTTACGTCGTAGCTGACCGGGAATGTCTCTGTCTCGAGGATGAGGTCATCCAGGTAGCCACAGATGACCACCTCTGCCTCGTGGAAGACCCTGACCTCGAAGCGAACCCCATCCTTGGGGTCGTACTCCGGCACACGCGGCTTGGGCTTCCGCCAGAAGGTCTTCACCGCCGGTACGTGCAGGCAGAGCAGAGGTGAGGAGAGGTGTAGGCGTCCCCCAGGGCGATGAAGATGCAGACGCGGCGCCTCCCGCAGCCGTCGCACTTCCTGCGCTTCTCCCTCTCAAGGCTGAGAGCCAGGAGGAGGACCAGGGGGCCGAAGGTGGCCTCCATGGCTTGGGGGAAGAAGATCCCCTGCCCTGGAGGGGACAGGGGGACCGTATCAGGCATATGACCTCCTTCTGGCGTTTCTCGCCACTCAGATGATACCCGCGGGGATCTTCCTGCGGTAGTGACCGGCGCGACGTGATGTCACCCCCTCGGGCGACTTCCATCCGCGGAACACGCGGTTGTCCCAGTAGGCCCAGTTGCATGAGCACCCGCCGACCATCTGGAGCAACATGGCACGTCCCATGAAGTCGAAGTGGGGGATGAGCTGGAGCGGCCCGTAGCACTGGAAGCCGACGTGGCGGCTCCTCCCGTGGCCGCAGCCAGGGCAGCCCTTGGGCCTACGCCTCATCGGAGGGCTCCGCGAGAAGCCACTCTTGGAAGTGGTACAGCAACTCCAGCGGCGTGTCCCACTTCTCGGGCATCTTGTAGGGCCGGTTCCAGTCGTCACCGAACGGGTCACGTTCCCGCAGCCGCTCTCGCTCCTGCTGGGCGCCGTCACGAAGGCCGTTCTTGTACGGCTCGATGATGAGCGGCGAAAAGGGGTCAGCGATGGGTCCGAAGCCCCAGCCCTCCGGCAAGGAAGCGATACCCCACGCCCACGCTTCCTCTTCGGTCATCTCGCTGAAGCGGTCACCGCAGAGCAGGCAGACGTTGGATAGGGAGTGGTCACCGCCCTTGTGATGACAGGAGCCGCAGATGTTGAACGGAGGCTCGAAACCGGCCTCCCTCAGAGCTTCTTGGGGCTTCACTTGCGACTTCTCCCCTTGGCCTGGTCTTCCTTGCTGATGGGACGCACGAAGGTCCCCGGCTGCAAGGGCTTGGAGTCGATGGACACAGCCATGAGCTTCGCGGAGTCGATGACCTTGACGCCGCCTTCGTCGTGATGGGCAGTGGCGAGGAAGCCAGCAGTCATCTTGGCGCTCACGTACTCCTCGAGCCTCTTCTTCACCACCGCGGTGACCGTGGTGCCCTCGTTGATAGCCTTGATCTTCACCTGTCGGTGCAGCTCGTCTGGGATGTCGATGGAAAGTCTCATGCGGTCTCCTTGTTCTTGGCGTAGGCCTCCCGGCGCCGCTCGAGCTTGGCTCTCACCTTGCAGCGATCCGTGCAGTAGACGTGGTGCGTGCGGGCGAACGAGGAGGGGTGGAAGGGCATGCCGCAGACGATGCAGTCCTTCGTGAACTCATCGATGGCCTTGGGTGGTCGCGGCCTTGTGCCGGTGCAGGACTCATGGAAGAAGTGCGCGCTGCCGCACATGTAGCACCACGCCTGTGGGAGGCCACCCAGCCCGCGTGGGGTTCGACTCTCGACCGTGGTCTCCCCCAGCTGCCGCGGCAGTGGTGGCTTGCTCCAGGCGGGGCGATTGGGGACGGCCCGCTTCCTGGTGACCCTCAGGGAATGAACGTCAGTACGGCGCGTCAACCCTTCAACTCCTTCATCGCCCACCTCAACCACTGGATCTTGTTCCAGCACACGCCGCAGAGGCTGTAGTGACCAAGCCTGACCTTCGCTGGCGACTTGCCGCACTCCCGGCAGTTTGCCTTGGTCTGCATCCGGTATAAGCCGCTCGCATCAAGAACCTTGTCTCCCCATGGCCTCGGAGTCGTCTTCGGCCTACCCCTCTGCCGTCCCATGGCCCTCCCTCTCGCAATCTGGGCAGTCGGGCGGGCAGTCATCGATGACATGCCTGCGCCACCATGCTCGGAGCCATGCGCGCAGGCGGGTCACCTCGTGGCCTCCTTGTGGGCAGCGAAGGCGGCACTTGATGCGGCGCAGGATGGTTGCGGGCAGTCACGCCAGTCAACGGTGGTGTCGTGTGCTTGACGGTGGAAGTCGCGTGGGTACAGGTCCAGCGCCTCGGCCAGCGCCTTCGCGTCGGCACGGGCGTCCTTGTGGCTCTTGCGCCAAGAGGCGATGCGGGTTTCTAGGGTCTTTGTCCATTCGCGGCACTCGGCCAGCGCAGCCTCGGCCTTGTCGAGTTGAGCGAGGACGATGGCGGTGTCGCAAGGCCACGACCTCGCGTCGAACGAACAGACAAGCTCTACTCGCTCTCCTGAGTGCGTGATGCCGCGGGCAGGGACGTGCCGCTCCCTGATGTCGCTCATCGCGGCTTCCCCCGGTAGATGAGATGGACGATGGCGTGGTACACCGCGTCGTTGAGATAGACGGTGGGGTCCACGTCTTCCACGTTCGCCGCGAGGCGTGCATACGCGGCCAGTGCAGCCTCGGCCTTGTCGGCGCGGGCACGGGCGAGGGTTGCGGCTTCTATCTCTGCCTCTGCGACTATCGGTGCCATCTCGTCCTCGTGGACGCCGCACTGCGTCTTGTACGAGCGGTGGTAGTTCAGGACACGCATCCCGGCCTGCGTCGTTGGCTCGCTCACTTCGTGGCCTTCTTGTGGGCGGCGAGGGCGATGTAGGTCGGGCATCGCGGGGTGTGCGACGGCTGACGGTCGCCGCATTGGGTACAGGTGTGGTCGATGGCCCATGCTGCCTCGCTCAGCATCGCGGCCAGCGCCTTCGCGTCGGCACGGGCGGCGGCGAGGTCATCTTGGGCTGCGATGATGGCGAGGCTCATCCGGTCGATACACTCGGCCAGCGCAGCCTCGGCCTTGGTGGCAGCCTCTCTGTGGACGCGCTCACGGTCATGGGCGAAGGCTAGGTTGTGTTGGCACTCGGCCAGCGCAGCCTCGGCCTTGTCGGCGCGGTAGCCGTAGCAGGGCCACAGGTCACGACAGCGTGTGCATCGTGGATGCTCGTGCGGGACGCCATTGTGGTCCTTGCCATCGCAGCAGGGGACGTGCCGCTCCCTGATGTCAGGCATCCGTGGCCTCCTTGTGGGCGGCGAGGGCGGCACGGGCTGCGAGGCAGTCATCGGTATGGATGAGAAGCCTGTTGCTGCCGCACCAACAGTCGTCAGCGACTCGTCTGACACGCACCAGCGCCTCGGCCAGCGCCTTCGCGTCCTGCTCGGCGGCGTCGCGCTCCTCTTGGGCTGCGATGACCATGCCCGCCGCCTCGAAGCCGTACTTGCCAGCCAGCGCAGCCTCGGCGGCGTCGGCACGGTCGGCTTCGCGGATGGCGTCACAGGGCCACTCTCCGAAGCAGCCCTCGCAAACGTCACGCTCATTGGACTCAAGTGGCCCGCCGTTGACGTGCCGCTCCCTGATGTCAGTCATCAGAGGGGTCCACGATGTCAGAGCAGATGCGGCACCAACGGGGGTCATGGTCGGGGTTGTACTGACTGCACTTGGCCCTGATGGCGGCTCGCTCCTGCTGGCGGGCCTCGGCTTCGATGGCGATGATCTCCGCGGCGGAAGGGGCGATCCGCACGACGCCGCCGTGAGGGACCTCGATGCCCCGGAGGAGGTGCATCCCGGCCCGCGTAGTGACGGTCTCAGTCATCGGATGACCACGTCGGTGTACCACTTGCCGCAACGCTCGCACCAGCGGTCGTAGACGGGGTGTCCGGGCGTGGAGTGGAAGTGCTCTCGCCACATCCAGCGGTGGCGCCCTCCACTCATCTCACAGGGTTCGATGCGCTTCATGGCTGCTCTTCGAGGGTATCCGCGGTGATGCCGTTGAGGTTCCAGATGAAGCCGGAGTCAGAGGGGACGAGGGCGATGCGGACCTTGTCCGCGAGCTTGAAGATGGTCTCCCACTGGATCAACTCCGGCGTGAGTGAGGAGACGATGCGCTCGTTGGCGCGTGCCTGACCGTCAGCGATGATGGCCTGGGCGTCAGCCTCTCCCTGTGCCTTGGTGCGGAGAGTGTCCGCTTCGGTCTTGGAACGACTGAGGTTTTGGCTGGCGATCTGCTTCTGCTCCACGGAGTTCAGGTAGTCACCCGACAGCCCGATGTCGCGGATGAAGACACCGTCGATGGTGATGTCGTAGGGATCGACGTTGGCCTGGAGGGCTGCCTGCACCTCGTGTCCCATCACGTCCCGCTTGCTGGTGATCTCATCCACACCGAAGTTGCGCGCCAGGGCCTTCAACTGCGTGTCGGCCTGACTCTCGATGAGCTTGCGTGCGTAGTCCATGCCGACCGTCTGGTAGAGCGTGGAGGCGACGGTGGGGTCGATGCGGTAGTTGACGATGCCCACCAGCTTGGCGGGCTGGTTCTCCTTGGTGAAGGCTTCGATGTCCTTGAAGGGATAGGTGATGACGCGGGTGTCCATGACGTGGACGTTGTCCACGAATGGTGCGATGACGTGCAGCCCGGGGTCGAGGGTCTGGTCCTGCACCGCTCCGAAGCGGGTGACGACGCCGACCTGTCCTGCGGGCACCTCGGTGAGCGACATGCCCAGCAGCAGCACGATGACGCCGATGATGGACGTGACGGCGAAGGGCCACCTCTTCTTGAGCCGCAGCTCCTCCCCGTCACGCAGGGTCCCGCGCAGGAACCAGAGGATGGCAAGCGAAGCGATGCCGACGATGATGAGGATCAGGCCGGTGAGTTCAAGTAGCGTTCCCATATCCCTATCCTTTCACGACCCCCATGGGGCTCAAGCGCTGGATGGGCCGGATCAGGTCGCCCGAAACGGCCATGACGCCCTCGATGTCCTTGTAGGCGGGCGCGGACTCATCGATGACCGACTCGCGGCTCCTCGTGACGAGCTGGACGTTGGCGGAGGCCAACATCTCGTCCATCTCGGCCAGGGTGACCATCTTTCGGGTCGCAGCCCGACTGCGGGCCCTCCCGGCGCCGTGCTGGCACGTATCGAGGGCCTCAGGGTTGCCCAGGCCCTCTGCGATGTAGGAACCCGTCGTCATGGAGCCCGGGATGAGGACCTTCTCGCCCTCGTTGGCCCGAACGGCTCCCTTCCGGTGGACGATGCCGTTCCGGCCCCCGTGGTTCTCCCAGGCGGCGAAGTTATGGTGGACATCGAGGGTCTGGCGGGCCTCGATGCCCACTTCGGAGCCGAATGCCTCGATGACCTTCTTCGCCATCCGCCTGCGGTTCTCCTCGGCCCATGTGAGGGCGATACCCATGTCGGAGAAGTAGTCATGGCCCTCCTGGGACTTGAATGGCAGCCAGGCGACCTCGTCGTGGGGCAACTTGGAGTGCCAGAGGCGGTTGAGCGCCAGGGCGCGCTTGTGGTGAAGGTCACAGGTCTTCTTGCCGACGCTTCGGGAGCCGGAGTGGATCATGAAGTAGAGGAGGCCGTCGTCATCGCCCCTCTGAAGCTCCAGGAAGTGGTTTCCGCCTCCCAGGGTGCCCAGCTGGACCTCCGCGGCCTCCAGGAAGGGCCGGATGCGCTCGGAGGCGTCCAGCCACTCCGTGATGGGGTCCTTCTGCTCCTGGTGCTGTGCGTGGGGGCCGTTCCCGCAGGGGATGTCGCGTGAGACCTGGTGGAGGAACCTCTTGATGTCCGCGGGGCTCAGGGAGTCGGCCGGGACGCCCGTTTCGATGAGGGAGACGCCGCAGCCGATGTCCACGCCGATGGCGTAGGGCACCACGGCGTTATCTGCCATGAAGACGCCCCCCACGGGCATGCCGTAGCCCTGGTGGGCGTCTGGCATGAGGGCCACGGCGCCCATGACGAAGGGCAGGCGGCTGACGTTGACCATCTGGGCCCTGGCGCCCTCCTCGAGGTCGATGGCCCATGACTTGATGGGGGCTCCCCCATCGGTGAAGACCTCGTTGATCACTGGGGCTCCTTCTTGTGCTGGCAGCCCACGGTCTGCGTGGGCGAGTCGGGTGGGACGTTCTCGGGGTCCTGCTTCTCGAGCCGCTGGAGGGCCAGCATCAGCATGTCGTACTCGTAGTCACTGATCTCGGGGGCGTCGAGGCAGTAGTACTGGTGGTTCGCACGCCTCAGGAGGCCCCTGAGCGCCTCCGCGTCCTCGTTCACGGCTATGGCTCGATGAACGGGTTGTCGTGGAACCCGACGTAGGCGTGGTCCTCCAGGCACTCCTCGTCGCGGCAGGCCGCGGCCATGATCCGCTCGCGCTCCTTCCGGGCGAGGTCGTCGTAGAAGTCCACGTTGATGGTCGGTGAGTAGAAGCCGTCGCTGTCGGGCTCCCCCCAGCGCCAGATGACGCGGTGGCCGGAAAGGTCGCGGCTGGCGAACTCATCCATGGCCTTCTTCGTCAACCGCACCTTGCGGACATCCGCCAGCTCTTCCTGCGGCGTCATCGGTGGACCCCGGCGTCGATGCGGAAGCACGTCTCACAGGTCTTGCTGTTGTCGGGGACCCGGGGCTCCAGGGTGGTGTGCGCCCGCGGGCGCCTCTGCCCGCAGAGGGCCACGACGGTCGAGATCTGGACCTCCTCGAAGATGTGCCAACTGACGACCTTGAACCACAACCTGTCAGACATCATCATCCCTCCATCTTTCGCTGCACGGCTCGTTCCTTGCCGACCCGCCCCACGGCGATCAGCCAATCGGTGACCGCGACGAGGATGAGGTCCACCTCTCGGGAGGCCTTCTTGAGGTCCGCGGTCGCCTGACCCAGCTCCAGCTTCCCGGAGATATCGACGGCCTTCTCCAGCGCCATCGAGGCGGAGTCCAGGTAGGCCATCAGGCTCGCCGTCATCGCTATCAGGGGGGTAGGCAACTCCCCGTCCCCGAGCGACTCCCTGACCCTCCGATCGATGAAGGCCTCCATCTCGTCCATCATGCCCTCCCCCTCAGGAAGCCCCGCAGATGCAGCAGGATGGCTGCTGCGCCCGAGTATCCATCGGGCCCCAGGATGCCGATGTGCCTCTGCCTCTCCTTCATGCTGAGTCGGTCGATCTCGGCCATCAGCGCCTCGCGCTCGTTCCTCGCCCCGTTGCGGTAGGTCTTCTCGAACATCTCCTTCAGGATCTCGCCATCCTCCTCCGCCTGCCTCACCCCCTTCAACTCCTCCTCTGTCGGCGCCCGGTGGATGCCGATCCTGCCGCAGACATCACAGACCGGCGGGTCCCCATCGAAGCCGCGGTGGTCGGGATCGTGGTAGTCAGCCATCTCACCCATCCAGGAACCTCCTCAGCTCATTGATCTCATCAGGACCGATCCATGTCTCGCTCTTGCCGATGCGGATCTTCAGGTGGTTGATCTGGTCCTTCTTGGGCAGCGCCGTCCCGAGTGGGTGCATCTCCATCTCCAGGTCGGGGTAGCCCCTGTCCCTGTCCACCGCCTCCCCCTCGAGGTTCAGGTGCCTGACGGTCCACTCCATCACTTGGTCCCCCACTCCAGCCACCCCTCTGCGGCTGCTGCGTCCTCCAGGAAGCCCACGAACTTGAGGGCATCCGTGGGAGCCGTCCTGAAGTGCCCGTCCTCATCGACGGCCCTGTACCAGCCTTTGCTGCCCTTGGCGATGATGACCACCCTCTTCTGCATGCTGCCGGTGATGCGGACGTTGGCCGCGATGAGCTTCATGCGTAGGCCCCCAGCAGCATGCCCACCATCCAGCCGATGGTGCCCATCAGCAGCCAGAACACCAGGATGTCGCCGGGTTCGTCCTTCACCTCCACCAGCAGCGTCAACAGCGGGACCTTCTTGCTCGGATCCATCGTCCCCTCCTTCTAGGTGGGGGAGCCGCCTTGTGGTGCCAGCCGGAGCGGAAGTCCCGCGACCGACCTTGGGGGCTCACAGGCCCAGGCAGCTCCCCCGGTGCCGGAGTGAAAGCCCCAGCCTCGACAGCATAGCCCACATGTCAACAGATGTGTGTATGTGGGAATGGGGAGATGTGGGGAACAGCAGCCTGGGCGGATGCTGCATTTCGGTGACGCTCGACCTCCCCCGGCGGACTCTGGGAGCGAACCGACCGGGGGGGGGCTGGGCCGCTCGCTGGGGCTCGCCCCACGCTCAACCCACGCTCGACCCACGCTCAGGGGCCATCGGGCCGCAGCGGCCGTCCTGTGGGCTCTGGCGGGCTCGTGTGCATGGGGTCGCGGCGTTGCTTCCGCCCCCTCCCACGCTCCGCCCCGCCAGCAGCTGACCCGCCCACCAGCCCACCATGGCGGTCAAGGGAGACCATCGTCGCGGCGACCGCGGGGAGATCGACTCCAAGCGTGGGGGCTGGGCTGGCTGCGCTCCTGACCGCGCACCGCTGGCCCACCTCCAAGGCGTGTTTCCAGCTTGACACCCCAACACGAACTGGAGGACAATCCCCTTGGCGGGAGCCCCCGCCGGGAGCACTTGGAGGTCAACCCGATGCCCAGCTACCAGTCCCGCTCCGAGGTCGAAGCCGCGGGCTTCGAGCCCTACACCGGCCAGCCCGTGGCCGTCGGAGACACCGTCGTGGTCAACGCCCGCGGCGGCTGGCGCTCCGCCCCCGTCACCAAGGTCACCCCCAAGTTCGTCTACGCGGACGTGACGACCCCCACCAGCCCCGACCTCCACACGGTGGGTCGCGGCGACCGCACCGGCCGGATGA
>Ga0105097_10000257_pt1 | contig 23439 bp, 17 predicted proteins | sample PPLLak12cMay2015_FD_87035 | JGI IMG/M metagenome (GOLD analysis project Ga0105097, IMG submission 87035) | Freshwater sediment microbial communities from Prairie Pothole Lake near Jamestown, North Dakota, USA - PPLs Lake P7 Core (1) Depth... | ecosystem: Environmental > Aquatic > Freshwater >...
ATAAGAACTTTCATCATAATACTCCTTAAAATTGGGGATTGTCCCAGTTCTCTGTGCCGGCATCCGTTCTATCATCTGCTATTTTAAATTTTTTGTAAGGGCAATCATAAAAATACCTTGTTACACAATGTGCCAGGCTGTTTGCAAGCCTGCCGAGGGCACCTTCAGTATCGGTTCGAGCGACCTCATAGCCTGTCAGGATGTTCTTTGCCTTGCCCTCTTTGGGCCATAATTGCGTGCCGGTCTTTGTTTCTATAAGAACAACGTGTGCACCGAGGCTGCCGCTAAAATAATTTGTCTCTTCCATATTAGTCAGGCTGTATGCGTCGAGCTGAACCAGCAAAAGCACATCCGCACCGAGCAGCTTTGCAGCTTCAACAGGCGACATCAGAGAAAAATCCTCGCGTTTCGAGCGAAAATCAGAAAGAGTTCTATATGGAACAACCTTGTTCGAATTAACCTTTGCAAGCTGCACAAGGGAGCTGTTTATCCGCTCGGAAACCCTGTCTCGCAAAATCAGCGGCGCCGAAAGCCAGCCGGGCTGGTCAACAAGGACGAGGATTTTTTCATTTTTAGATGCAATTGGATATTGCGCCTTGATTTTCCGTTCAGCATTAGAAGGTGTCCCAGCCAACGACACAAGCCCGCAGCCTGAGCAGAAAAGGCAAAAGCAAACAAAGGTTACTAAGCAGAACGCGAACAATTTATTTTGTTTTCTTACCATTTTGCATATTCCTATCTATCGGCAAACGCCCGGCTGAGCGTAACAGCCCAGCCTGCTGCAAAGATTATAAGCAGCACCAAAATCAGATACTTGATATTGGAAGCCTTAAAAAGCACACCAACGAACGGGAAATATATACGAAAAACTGCGGTAAGAAAAGCTAAAAATCCGGAGATTAAAAGAAGTATGCATAAAAAGGCTGCAGCAGGCTGAAGATAAAAGGAATCTAGAAATCTGCCTTTGGCAAACAGTACACAGGATGTCGTCATAAAACAGCTCGGGCAGGGAAGCCCAAATCTCTGTCTGAAGCCGCAGGGCATAAGAATTAAGCCAAGGTCGATTATCCTGTAAGCTGCGAGGAAAGCTACAGCAAAAAAACCGACTATAAGTGCGAGAACAATAAGAGCAATGATTCGCTGATGACGCGAAGCCTTGCAAAACCATTTCTGTTTATTCTGTGGTTGGTCTTCCTGCATAACTGTGCTACAATAGAAAATCGAACCAGTGATGTCAAGGTCATAAGAGAAAGGGTCGTTATGGCGATAGGAAATAAAGAGCTGGAAAAGATGCTGCAAACAGCAGCTTCGGCCGCAAAGCTGGCAGGAAGAAAGGCATTAGACCAGATAAACTCCATCAGCGCCTCGGTGAAAAACAATAACGAGCTTGTTACGGGTGCCGATGCTGCCTGCCAGCAAATTATTATCGATACAATCAGAAAAGAATTTCCTGATGCCGGTTTTATTGCAGAAGAAGGAAAAGACGGCGCAATGTTCAGGCAGGAACCGAAGGGAAATGAAAAAATATGGTGGGTGATAGACCCGATAGACGGCACAAATAATTTTGTCCATAAAATACTTTCATTTACGGTCAGCATAGCTGCAATGCACGATGGATCCCCGATTGCAGGAGTTGTTTATGAACCGACAGCAGAAGCTATGTTCGCAGCAGTCAAGGGCGAAAAAGCAAAATTAAACGACAAAGAGATTACAGCAGGCGATGAGGGCATAAACAGATTTGCAAGCATCGGCCTCGTCGGACGCTTTGAGGAAGGTGTGCCCAAATGGGCGTGCTCTCTTATGGAAAAGACAAAGTTCAGAAATTTCGGCACGACGGCACTTCATATCGCTTACGTTGCGAGCGGAAGCCTCGCTGCAAGCTTGATTTCATATCCGAAACTTTGGGACATAGCAGCCGGAGATTTGATTGCCGAACAGGCAGGAGCGATTGTCACAGACTGGAAGGGAGAAAAGATTTTTCCGGTCGATTTAGAGAACTATAATAAAGGAACATTCCAGGTGCTGGCGGCGAATAAAAAAGCACATGCACAGATTTTAAAAATGATTAGCACAGAGAAGTGTTAAGGGTTAAGAGTTAAGGGTAATTCGTATTGCGTATGTCGTAATGCGTCAAAGAAAAAAGTCGCAAAGGTTCAAAGGCACATAGGCACAAAGAAAATTCATCATTACCTGCGAGTCGCGAATCACGAACCATGATTCACTTTTTTATCTCGGATCCGGCACGGGATACAAGGCTCGAACTTTGACTTTATCATCAGCAGAACGAACATCGCTTCTGTCGAGAATGGCAATAAATCTTCGCTGCGGGCCATTGGGGCCGAGCCGGACAAGTATATAAGCGGTAAATACATCGCTGCGAACCGTCACCAAATCGCTTATCCGTGCAAAAATCAAATCCCGCTCCTCGATGTCGTCAGGATGACCATCGTTTTTGGTCCTTCGATTTACAGTAAGGTCCGGGTAACCTTTCTGGTCATCCGCATCAAGAGCATAATATCCAATGCTTGAACGTGCGTCAGGAACAGGTAAATTTACAAACATTAACTGACCAATATTGTCGAATCCCGGAGGCCCGCCCCTTGAGGTATAATCCAGTCCCCCTGAACCGGTGAGCCTGTCACGATATGCAACAATTGCCTCAGCAAGTGCGGGGGTTGGAGTTTGACTTTCTCGGATAGAAACCCAAGGCAATTGAGCCAACACATACCAGGGAGCAGTATTGATGTTTATTCTGCCCTGAACTCTCATTTCGTTTGCATCCGAATGATAACGCTCAGGGTCCATCACGGTAAGATACTTAAACATTTCCTGAACAGCAGGATTTACAGCATCAAGTCTTATATCATATTCAGAGTCAAATATCTGAATTCTATTCAAACAGGCTGCAGGGTCCATATAATATGTGCTTTTCTTAAAGACAAAGCCAAGCTCGCCGACGTTGTTAAGCCGTTGCTGATGAGACTGAATCGGCGGAACAAAGTCAGGCCAGTAAAAGTAATTATGATGACCGAGGCTATCACTATTAAGAATAGGAAGCACTTTGGGACTTCCAAAATTACCTGCCTGAACACAATCCGGCAAAACAGCCAAGTTCCACAAACGTCTCAATCGGCCCTCATCTGACAGATCTCTTTGGAAACTGCGAGTTCGAAGCTCCCAGCCTGCATCATTAAAATCAAATAACCATGTCGGAATTACCCTGTCATCCGGAGCACCCGCACTCCCCACCATATCAACGACAATAAATCCTGCTCCCTGGACAAACCTTTCAAGCCTTATAATGGTATCTGCAGTAAATAATGGCGGTTCATTTGAATTACTATCATCTACAACCGATTCGGGCTCTTCTGTCCAGATAGTAAAAGACCACGGCGGCTGGCCATCGTCAATAATTGTATTATCAAACGTATTAACACCAGCAACTCTCCAGTAATAAGTTTGGCCAAGATCCATAGGAGCCGAATCAAAGGGATCGAAGTAATTGATATTGTTTCTTCCCTGATAAACCGGCCCAACCGGCCAGCTGCTGTTGGCATCTCTGACAGCATCCAAATTTGTTCCGAAATAAACATCATAGGCATTCGCCATAACCCAAACGCCGTTTGCATCCTGTGCCCATATAGGAGGCCAGGCAAGAACAACACACGGATCAACGCCTGTTGCCCCATCAGGAGGACTATCAGACCATTCTACCCTGTCGCTTAAAGGAGCCAGGTCATCCTCGTAGATTGCCACATAATATTGACCTCCGCGGCTTTGGAAGGTGGCGGTGCTAAGCGGTATAGTCGCATCAAGATTAGGGCTGTCGATGACAATCTGCCAGTCATTAAACTGGTCACTGCTGCGAAAATCATTGTAGATTTCAATCGCATAGGAACGGTGAAGATTGGGGTCGTTCGGCTCATTAGGGTCATAGCCCTTTGCAGGATCGCAGGGGTCAATATATGTGTAGCCAATGACTATTTCCGAAATGTAAATATCAGGCCGCTCGTATCCGTAATGAGGAATATTACCTGGAATATCAAAAACGGTTGTAACCTCCGTATCCTCGTCGGCATAATCTTTTATATTCGCAGCAGCCTGTGCAAACTGTGCCCGCTGAACGTCATCAATTGCACAGGGCAAAAGTGCATCTTCATATAAAATCTTTTGTGCCCAATCAACAGGGACATTCGTAGGAAGGTTCCGTACATTAACCATCCTTTCGCCAAACGGATTTATAATCCTGTCCATATTATAGGTTGTGGCAATATGGCGAAAATCATATTCATCAAAATTTGTCAGCAAGGATGCCAATTGCCATTTCGCGATAGGAGAGCTGTCTGCGCTATATGGTCTCGTTGCACTGACCTGAAAGCAATTGTCCCACAACTCTTCAATGCGGTTATCGATGTCCTCCTGATTTATAAGATAGCGGTAGCGAAGCTCAAGTTCATCGGAGATATCGAAGGGAGTATAATCTGACGATGGAACATCATAATCCCATATAACATCACTCTCATATTGTGAAAGGCTGCGACCCGAAGGGCTGCGATAATCATCATTTAGTGTTTTTTCCGGATTGGAATTTGAGCCGCGTTTTGCGAGGTCGATTAAATTTATCTGGTCCTGACTTGAACCATCAATGTCCTCAGAGTTAACATCTCCGAACGGGTAAAATTTATAAGCGGTATTGACGTTGAACATCCCGCCGTTGTCTATGACTCTAATCGCTGCGTAAACGGGCCTGCCGGTGCTCGTATTGACATCAGCAAGCTCAATCCACTTGGAATCTGCAATTCCGTCGCCATCTGCATCTGCCCACCAATCACTTAACAAACCTGTAGCAGAATCAAATCCAATCTGCGGATATTCGGGAACATATTTTGAATTGCCGGGAACATCAACAACCACATTTACTGTGCTAAAGCCCCGTGATCTAAGATAGCCGGTCACATCGCTTATGTGACGCCATTTATAATCACTGCCATCGTTATACGGCTCGAGGCTTGCCAGCCACGGGTCGGTGTTGGGGTCAGGGTAATCGCTGTATTCCTGGGCGGGGTCGATGCCGGGGGTATCGAGGACAAGCTGCTGGGATAACTCGGCGACAATCGTCTGTGCAAAGTTATCAAGCTCTCTATCCATCGACAGAGAGGATGTAGAAACCTTGCTGAGTCTCGATGTCATAAGAAACATAAGGCCTATAACGGCAAGCAGTGTCGTCAAAAGGATAACGAAGATAAAGGCCGAGCCTTTCGAAAATTTATACCCCAACGATATTTTCTTCTTCGTTTTCATTTGAAGCCATCCTTTTTTATAAACTTAACCAGAAGTTCTCTCTTCTCTTCCTGCTGGTTAATTATCAGCCACAGATTTCACAGATTAACACTGATTTATTTATTTTATATCTGTGAAATCAGTGCAATCTGTGGCTTCATCGTTAATTTCCTAAATAGACTATGTGGGTAAATGTTCTGCCGCCTCGTAAGATTCCTTTCGAATCATATAAAGTAAATGTAAACTTCAATGCCTCCGGCCAGTCAAGGCTGTCGGGCGTCCACTGCCCTGCCCGACCCCACTGAATTTTCTTAGTTACACCATCTATTACCAAATCTTTAAACCACTCAATCTTCAGCCCGCCAACGCCTTCACACATCCGGCTTCTGACGTTATCAAGGGAAGCATTAGGATCGGAAACAAAAACTGTACTATCAGGGACGGTATAGCCGGTAAACGGGTCCGCGGCTGTTCTTATCTTGGAATAACTTATCTTATCTGTATCTAACACATCAAAAGCCGGTGTCAAAAGAAGAGTATCTCTCACCAGCTTGCATCTATCGAGAGGTAATGCCCCGGATAAGGAACTGCTATCGAGACCAAAATAAATTCTGGCGATATTGCTGCGATAGTTAGGATTAAACCAGGACTGGTAATCGCCTGCTGTAAAATAATATATGCTGTCCATAAAGGCATCTTTTTTCAGGTTTGAATATTTGCTCTCTGGTTGATTGTTTAAGGTTTTTGATACGATTCTAAGAAAGCCGTCTTTTGGAAGACCTTGGAAATCCCTGTTGAGCTGGGTCGTTATTGTCTGGAGCTTTTGCATAATCTCGCCGTTAGCGACAGAGGTCCTGTAGCCTTCGATGCTCGTTTTGAAAATTATCGATGTAAAACCGACGACCATCACCAGCATGCCTACAGCTGTGATAATCTCAACGAGCGTAAACGCTTTTTTCCTTCGCATCCACATTTTATTTTTCAAATTCTTCATATCAACTTCTGGATACTGAATACCGGCTACTGGATACTATTTCCAAACCTCACTACCTTTTGATAAACCGCAATACAGGGGTATCTTCCACCGCCGACAGGCGGAGGAACAGCCCAGAAAACCACCGTTCCATTTCCTCCGAGCCATGGCTTCTGCGGGTCAAGGACAACTACTTCAGGGTCAAGATTGCCGCCATCACGGCGCAAAACCCGATATATAGCGCCAGTCTGTCCATCAATTATTGTGCTTCCAGCATTGATAAAAGACAGCTGGGCCTGGTTTTCTATACTAAGCTGGTTTTTCTCCGGAACAGCTATTGGCGCGACATTAATAGGAACCGGAACCGGCCAATTACTGCTCATACCCCCCAAAGGATCGTAATATTTTGTATTGAAACCAGCCTTTCGGCTGATAAAGATAGTTACCTGAACACGCCTGTCTTTTTCGTCTGCGGACAAGCGCCTGCACAAAGCAGACCAGAAATATTTGACATCTTCAGCAGCTATATCAGGGTTGGATGGATAACTGAACTCCAATTCAGAGACAACCGGCCAGACTGTACGAAAATCGACGCAGCCCCCTGCTGCGGGCCACGTCGGCGAATTGAAATCTGCGACTTTGCCGTAAAGTTGAATCTTTGCAAAGGCCTCATCAGCTGCTGCGGCAGCAATCGTCCTTTCAGTAGAGACAGTTGAAAAGTATATGGCAGTCGGGAAAAGACCGGCGATAAAGACCATAGCTACAGCTAAGATGCCGACGGCGATGAGGACCTCGGTGAGGGAAAAGGCCCGCTCGCTTCGCGTAATGCGTAAAGCGTAAAGCGTCAACGACGACCTAAGAGCTACAGGTTGTAATCTTTTATTTCTCATATACTCTTATACTGATATACCTTTATACATAATCATTCTGCCTGTATTAATGTTCCTGTATGAGGATTAATATAGATAAGTCCGTTTGTAGTAATCAGCGGAAGCAAATATCCTGAATAGAGGCTGCCTTTCATAACCGCATTTCTGTATTTGCCTCTTTCGAAAATAAGAAAATAACGCCTGCTCGGCTCTGGTCCCAATGGCGACATAGGGTCGCCAATGGAATCATCCTTCATAAATGTTGCAATGCCGCTTGCAGTATTCATCGCAACATTTGTGATAGTATTAAATACCTCATCAGGACTGCTGTTATCAGTTCTCCCCTCTTTGTTTCTTACAATCACCCTGTGGACAGCCAGATTGCCGGAAGGAGAAAACACGATGGAAAAAGTTGTTATATCAAAGAGGTTCCTTTGGACAACCGATTGATCTGAACTTAAGAAATAACTTTCAGCGTCGGCTGGTGTCTCGTTGATTAATTCGATCTGTTCCGGATCGATAGGAAAGATTTTTGCGCGGTCATTCACTATTGTCAGGTCCGTCACGCCGATATTGGGAGGGAGCTTTACAGGCTTTAATCCTTCTATCGCCCTGAAGAAATAATCTTGCGTAACATCAGGATTCTGCTCGATAAAAATCATATACATATCTCTATCAAGCAGAAAACTGGGTTCATTCGGATTAAAATAGAACTGGAATCTGACGCCGACATAACGCTGGTCTTTTATTGCCATAGCGCGTGCGCTGGAAAGAGCGGCATTTATAAGTGCTGTTGCGCTGCCGATAGAACCCATCGAATTCATAAACGCATCGATGGCTGGAATCGAAAAAGCAGCAAGCAGGGCTATAATGACGATTGATATCAAAAGCTCTGTAAGTGTAAGACCCCGCCTTCGCAGCCTTTTAGCTGCCTTGACTGCCGAACGAATTTGCTTAATATTTTTATTCATTTTATTCGCATTACGCATTACGCTGAACGCTGTATTGTTTATTTCTTATTCGTTATGTCATCGGTTGTCTGAGGTTTCTTATCGGGCCCGGCTGAGATAATCAGCGGAAAATTCATTCCGGCAAGATACCTGTAATCCAAAACTGTTCCCCATCCATCATAAAACTCCAAAGCAGTGTCTGAAGGATCTATCGGTTTATTTTGAATCACCTCGTTTGGAATCTTTTCGAGAATCTTTTGCGAGGCGGGCACAGAACTAAGCTCCGTGTACAGGAACTGGGAGCGAAGCAGCGGGGTATCGGCAGAAGGAGGAGGCAGCGGAAATCCCCCGGAATAATCGTGATACTCCTGCAGGGCGCTGTCGAGAAGGACCATAACGGATTTGGTAAGCTCTGTCTTTGCAGAAGCATCTCCTTTGCCCCCCACCATCATCATAATCGATGCGAGGACGGCAAGAATCGCCACTGCAACAAGAAGCTCAACCATCGTCAGCGCCATTTTTGTTCTGAAAGATTTCATAAATCCTTTTCTGCGTAAAACAGCTTCAACAAAAAAGACTATTTATTTCCAAAATTCGTAATATCGTCCCGGGTGCCGTAAATGCCGTCAATACCTGCTGAGATTAAAATATATGAGTCCGGCTTATAAGGCCAAGGCCTTGAGCCAACCGGCCTGGCTGCTGTCGCCCTCGGGTCTGTAATAAAATTGTAGAAATTTTCTTCGGCCCAGCTGTTTATTCCAAGGTGGACAAGCTCGGCATTATCCCAGTAACTATAATTAGAATTTTGTGCATTCATTGGGTCCAAACCTATACCGAAAGGATTGGCCTTGTAATAAAGAATCGGTGTGCCAGCCTTATAGATTCTTCCGCCGACTGTCACATCAAACTTATTGAAAATATCACAAAGGACATACGTTGCCGGAGCCAATAGCCCTGTGCCCCCTGCATCGAACAAACCATCCCTCACAGCAGGACCGCTGCAGCCCAATCTGAAAGCATTTGCAGTTTCAAGTTCAAGATAACGAGGTTTCCTTTGAAGGATATTCATATCGGTTCCATCATAAACCTGAATGGCACCAAATTCATCTTTACCATCTGATCTCCATCCCGACCTCGGGTGAAATCCCAAAAGGTCCGGCCCCAAAAGAGCCTCTGCGAGTTTTTGAGCCCCGCCGTAATCCGGCATCTTAGCATCAGAGGGCGGATAATCGCCGTAATCGTTTCTGAAGGCAAGAAGAGCCTGCTCGATTGAAACAAGGTGCACCTTCTGTTTGGCGGTCTTTGCGGCATCCTGTGCCATTTTCAAAGACGGGATAAGGATGCCGATAAGCAACGACATCACTGCAAGAACCGTTAACAATTCGACTAATGTAAAAGCTGTTTTCTTTCGTTTCATAAATAAGTCCCTTTACAGGTTTATAATACCAAACAAAACTTAATCAAACCCGCCCTGAAGCCAGTCCTCGACAAAAATCACCAAATCCAGCCAGTCAATGACGCCATGGATTTGCACATCATCACCTTTGAATAAATTGTTCGGATCAGATGGTGCAGCCTGCTGGAGCCATACACTGCACAAAGAGGAAAGCGGGGCCATTTCAATGCCCGGCCATCCTTCTGCCAGGACAGCAATGTCCTTGAAATCGATGATGCCGTAAGAATCATTAACATCCCCCACGTGCGATAAATTGACCTGTATGTTAGGGTCAACCTCGGCGAGCCACTTGTCTGCAAGCAAAGCAAAATCATTAAAATCGACTGAGCAGTCGCGATTAAAATCTGTATCTAAAAATCCGGCGCCTCCGCAATGAATATCGAAAGCAATTCTATCCCAATCCGAAGAATACTTGACAGTTGTTGATGCCTCATTGACATCAGCCCGAAGTCCGAAGGCCAGCCGATGCAAATACTTGTCTTTCACATTAATCTTTACAGCCTGGTTAAGATAAGTACCGCGAATATCAGTGCCCTCTGCCGGGGACTGCCAGACAACCGCATCATCAATCATCACAACAGAGGAACGTAATAGCGGGTTCCAGACCGAGCCTGGGGGCTGTGTATTGAGGTGAACATCGAAGACTATCGTATTAACATCGCTGAGGACCACATCCTGATAAACGAATGCGATGTCATTAACCTTAAACTGCTGATAAGCATTGGACAAAATAGTCAGGCTGTATTTGCCGTCGGTCTTCCAGTTGTCGTCCACCATTCCGCCGAACTTCACCTGGGGTATATTTACATCCCAGCCGTTGGGCTCATCGACTCGTATGTCGAGAATCCTGTGGCCGTCTGCTTCAAAAGAGCCGTTGGCGACGGAACTGACAGCAGCATCAAGTTTTATTCCTGACAGCAGCATAATTATCAGTACCCCTGTAAAAATTATTCTTTTCATCTGCTCTTCTCCAAACATCAAAAACCTGCGACCTGTTATTGTCTTTCAAAATCAAAAACATCGTCTTTCGTTCCGTACAAACCATCGAATCCTGCAGACATCAGGATAAACGAATCTGCCTTGTAAGGCCTTCCATTCGGAACATCGATACCGGTATTTCTTGTCTGCTCATAGAAGGCGCTTGGATTTGTCGGAAATCCGTCCGGGGTTGGCAATCCGCCTGTCTTTGAAGGATCTGCAAGAGGATGAGCATACTTAGGAGGCAAAGAGTCCCAAGGTAAACCAAGGTCAATCAATATCTGATTATCAAGTGAATTATAAATATTAGACTGAGACGGAATCGAAGGAGAGTGGGCAATGTTTGTCGTATTGGCCTTATAATACAAAATAGGCATCCCGATATTTCTACCTGTTCTCATATTTATTACCTTGTTATAAACATCACACAAAACAGGTAATTCAGCAGGTAAACCGAACGATGCCAAGGCAGCACCAGCATAAATATCACCCAATCTATATGCACTTGCTGTTTCAAGAGGCAACGCCACGTCCTTTCTTTCACGTATGCTTTCAGCAATTTGCTGTTCATTTCCTCTTGGCGGATTAGGCGGAACACTTCGGGCCGGATACAAATCATTACCTCCGAGTGCCGGTGGTGCGCCATCCTTAGTTCCCATCTGGAAGAAACGGGAATCCGGATGGAATCCGAGAAAATCCTGGCCGACCATTGCCTCGCAGAGCTTCATAGCACCGCAGTAATTTTGCCCGGCCTTGTCAACAGCGCTGGAATCCGGGTAGCCTTGATGCTCGACATTAAAAAATTCGACGGCCTTGCCGATGGCGCTTAGCTGATTTTTCTGTTTTACAAACAGGGCGTACCGGCGAACCTGGTTGAGACCCGGAACCAAAATACCGATAAGGATTATGATAATGCTCATAACTGTCAGCAGTTCAACGATTGTGAACGCCGAACACATCCTGGTTTTTTCTATTTTACTTTTCATTTTTCTCACCTTTATTAAATTTTTTTAATTTTATTCTTCCTTTTATTAAGAAGTAGTGGAGCTTAACGCGGTAATGACGGTAACTATCGGTAAAAATATCGCGAGCACGATTGTAAGAACGATGCCGCCGAGGCATATAATCATAATCGGCTCCAGCAAACTCATTAAGGATGCAACGAGCACATCGACCTGCTCATCATAATTATCAGCCACTTTAAGAAGCATCTTGTCGAGATCGCCGGTTTCCTCGCCGACCGCCACCATGTTGGAAACAATGAGGTCAACAGTCCTCGACTGCTTTAAGGGCTGAGCAAAGCTCTCGCCCTGGCGGATGGAGCTTTGGACGTTGCCGAGCATATTTGCATAGACTTCATTGCCTGCAGTCTGCCGCGATGTGTTAATGGCATCAAGTATGGGGACGCCTGCACCTATCAATGTTCCGAGGGTCCTGGTCCATCGGCTGACCGCTATTTTGCTTCTGAGGTTGCCGATAATAGGAATTTTCAGAGATATGGTATCGAGAACCAACCTGCCGAGACGAAACCGCTTTACAAATCTAAGGATGACAACTAACACAACAGGCACAGTCAGCAGTATGGCCCATCCGTAATCATAGGCTATCCAGGAGCTTACTTTCAAGACCACCTGCGTGATTTTCGGCAAAGGCCTGTTTTCGGCCATTTCCGTAAGGACCTTTTCAAACTGGGGAATGACTTTCGCCATAAGTAAAAGCAGAATTCCGAAGGCAGCGGTCAGGACCACTATAGGATAAACCATCGCGCTTTTAACACGAGACCGCAGTTTTTGTGACTTCTCCATAAAGTCGGATACACGGGCAAGTATCAGCTCGAGCACACCGCCTGCCTCGCCTGCGGCAACCATGCTTACAAAAAGACGGTCGAATGCACGAGGATATTTTGCCATCGCCTCCGAAAGTGTCGAGCCTCCTTCGATTTCATCGGCCACATAACCGATAATCCGCTTAAAGGCGCCGGACTTCTGCTGTTCCTGCAAAATTCTAAGGGAACGCAATATAGGCAGGCCTGCATCCTGCAGGGTTGAAAGCTGCCTGGCAAACTGTGTAAGCAGTTTGGGCTTTATTCTTCTGCCAAAACCTCTTCGTGCCGGTGCCCTTGTAGCTCTTGCCTGCGCCTTCTTGGCAGCTCCATGTGCCCGAACTTTGGTCGGAAAATACCCAAGTTTTTGAATTTTGCTAATCGCTTCTTTCTGGCTTAGGGCTTCAATTTCATCCTTAACCGTCAGGCCCTGAGCATCCAAAGCTTCATATCTGAAAACAGGCATCTTAAAAAACCTCCAAAATATCCGGCGTAAAAACCGCCTAAATTATTACCTTTCCGTACTTGTTTCTTTTACAATCTCATCAATTGTTGTCACTCCATTATAAAGAGACGCCAAGCCGCTGTCCCGCAGCAGCTTCATGCCGCCTTTTTGTGCGGCAGTTCGTAAAACATTTGTTGACGCACGATTCATAATCAGCTCGCGCAGCCTGTCGTTGAACGTCATAAGCTCAAATATTGCCGTTCTGCCTCTGTACCCTGTTTTATTGCATTTATTGCAGCCGCGGCCATAATAGAATTGTTTCCCTTTAACGTCATCCGGAGTCAGGTCAAGCTCTCTTAGCTGAAATTCCGTCGGCTGGTAAGCAGTCTTGCAGCTTTCACAAATCTTCCTTACCAGACGCTGCGCCACAATGCCTTCGAGAGTGGCTGTGATAAGGAACGGTTCGACACCCAAATCAAGAAGTCTTGCGATGGAGCTGGGAGCATCGTTTGTGTGAAGAGTGGTAAATACAAGGTGACCAGTCAGAGACGCCTGTGCCGCAATTTCCGCTGTCTCGAGGTCTCGGATTTCACCAACCATCACTATGTCCGGGTCCTGACGCAGAATGGAACGTAGGCACCTTGCAAAAGTCAAGCCGATTTCCTGCCTGATTTGGACCTGAATAATGCCATCGATGTCATATTCAACTGGGTCTTCAGTTGTAATGATTTTCGACTCAATGTCATTGAGCTCGTTTAATGCTGAGTAAAGGGTGGTTGTTTTGCCGCTGCCCGTAGGACCTGTAACAATCAGAATGCCGTTCGGTTTATTTATAAGCTGCCGCACGATAACCAGCTCTTCTGTTCTAAGGCCAAGCTTCGCTAAATCGAGACTGACCTGAGTCCGGTCAAGAACCCTGAGCACGACACTTTCTCCGAACATAGTCGGAAGAATGCTGACACGCAGGTCCACCGGGTTGCCTTCGACAGTCAATGATATTCTGCCATCCTGCGGCAAACGTCTTTCTGCGATATCGAGGTTTGCCATAACTTTGATACGCGAACTGAGGGCTGCTGCTATATATTTCGGAGGAGGAATCATCTCGTAAAGCACGCCGTCAATCCTGTATCGCATCTTATACTCTTTCTCAAACGGCTCAAAATGGATGTCAGATGCCTTGTTGCGAATGCCCTGAAGCAAAACAAGGTGAAGCAGCTTCTTGACAGGATTCGAATTTGACAATTCTTTCAATTCATCAAGGTCGATACTCTGGTTTCTGCCCTCAAATTCCGCAAGAAATTCATCTTTCTGTATTTCGCCAATCAGGTCATTTATATTTTCGTCCTGGCTTTTGTAATATTTATTCAAGGAACTTTGAAGAGATTCGGCATCAGTAATGCAGGCTGTAACCTTAAATCCCATAAGTGTGCTCAAGTCATCTGTTGCCCTGAAATTATCCGGATTATCGAGTGCAACCTTCAGCTCGTTTTTCTCTTTATTGTAAGCTATTGGAATCAAGTGATATGATTTTGCCATTTGTGCAGGAATTTTTTCAACTACGTCCGGCGGAATATCTAACTGGGCCAAAGATACATATTCCATCCCCCGCTGGGCAGCCAACGCTAATTGCAGCTGCATCTGGTCAATTAAGCCCATCTCAACAAAAATCTGCCCGATCTTGGTGCCCGGGCGCTGCTGTTGGACCTTAAGACATTCGTGAACCTGTTCACGCGTCAGAACTCCCATTTTAGTCAGAACCCTCCCCAGGTTCCTGCCACGTAATTGCTCTAAAGGCGGCATTTTATTCATAACTCAACCTTCCATTCAGACCATTTGCCCATATTTTTACCTTATCAAGCTAATTCTATTATACAAACTTTAACACCTTTTGTGCAAATAAATTACATATTGGACATTTAGTTATTGAGACTATTGTACAAATAAAAACCCGCATTATTGTGGCGTTTTAACAGGTAAAATCTGCATAGACCTATAACATCAGAGCCAAAGAACTAAATAAACATACCCCAAACTTAACAAATAAGCGTGAAAAAACCAAAAATAAATTGGAATATAAACTTAAAAACAGGAAATCTTAATTGTCTTTAGGTCTTAATATAGATATACCAAAAATACCACCTGCTGTATTATCAGGGTGAGGCTGGAATTTTACCGTTACTTTTTCCTTATCTTTAGTAAGCTCCTGTGGAATTGCGTATTCAATATCTACAAACTGGCCGGGGCTTAGCTCGTGAATCTTTTGGGTCGCTATTTTGGTGCCATCTACAAATATATCAAATTCCCTATCGCCTGTATCAGCACCCCAGTAGGTGCACATTAAGACAACAGGTTTATCAGGTAAAACATTCATTTTAAGGCTAAACCAGCCGCCGGGATTGGCTTGAATCCATCGCCGGTTATCATAAGTACCTTTCTCCATTTTATCACCCTCAAGCTGATGGGCTTTTTCTGAATTCTCATTGGCTATCCGCAAGGAATCCACCGTTCGTGCTCGCAGCGCTTCCCTTATTTTTCTTTGTTCCTCCCGTCTTTTGGCGTCCTGTAAAGCATTGGCCTGCTCTTTCGTTAAGACATCTTCAGTAGGATATGACTTCCAGTAAACGGTATATCTGCGTCCAAATAATTTATAGAAGGGAATCAGAGAAACATCATTTGGTTTAGCATTGACTGTCTTGAATGTAAGCGGGTCTTTGCCCTGCTCAATACATTTACTGATATCTATGCCGTCTGTTCCGATAAACGCAGGAACTACAACATCCACAGGCTCTGTTGGGCTGTAAGAACCTGTCTGTTCGGGTGCCGGGCCAAGATCGCCGGCTAAAACAACAGGGCCATACATAATCGCAAAGACATTTTTATTGTCCGGAGTGGGACACAAATGCAAACTCATCGGCAGCTGTATATCTATCTTGTCCCCGTTTTTCCAGGTTCTCTTTAGCGATGCATACGAAGCAGGTTTGCCTGTTATGCTTTCTGCTTTTCCATTAACGGCCACCTTTATACCTTTAGCGGCCCAGTACGGCACGCGGATATTAAATGTCAGCTCTACTGGTTTCTGAGTTTTGATTGTTAAACTGGTTGTGTCCTCCTGAGGAAATTTTGTTTCCTGTCTTATCGTGATGCCTTTTTCTTTCCAGTTAAGCTCTGATGCGATAAAAAGGTTCACATATATGCTTTTATCATCGTGATAATATATGCTCTCGCCGTATTTTGCATGGTTTTCCATACCGCTGCCTGTGCAGCACCAGAATGAATTGAATGGTGTTCCGAAAGTTTTATATGCACCCGGCTGCATCGGCACATAATACATTGTCATTCCGGTTTTCGGCTCAATAGTAGATAAGATGCCGTTATAAATGCCCCTCTCATAAAAATCTGCCGTCTCGGCTTTCGGCTCCCAGGTAAACAGATGCCTTGTCAGTTTCAAAATATTATATGTGCAGCAGCTCTCGTGGGCGTTGTTTCCCAGCTGAGTCGATAATATATCTGCCTTTACAAGCCAGGCCTCGCTATTGCTTGTGCCGCCTGTTGCATAACTGCGATGATTTGCCACCTGGTCCCAGAAATAAACGGCAATCTCATGCTCTTTCTGGTTTCCCGTAAGTTCATATTCACGTGCAGTACCAACGATGTTTGGAATAAATGAATTAACGTGCTGGCCTGTCATATTATCTTTGTGTTCATATAAAGGCTCGGTGTAGGCCTTTTCATCGAATCGGCGGGCCAAATCAAAAATCCACTGCTCTCCTGTAAGTGCATAAAGATTGCTGAGGGCCTCGTTCATACCGCCCTGCTCAGTTGCGTTCAGCATTGCTTCCATTTGTTCGGGACTGAGCTTGTCACATCTGCTTTTACACCATCGTGCCATTCCAACCGCGACATCTAAGGCTTGTTTGTCGCCGCAATATGTGTAAACATCAATTAATCCTGCAAAAATTTTGTGCAGTGTGTAATATGGCGCCCAGACACGCTCTCTGTTTTCAACGCGGTCGATAAAACTTTCAGGATAGGCGCTTAAATAGCCGCTCTGTCCCAATGCCTTCTGGCATTTTGCAAGCTCAGCAGCCATTTTCACTGCCTTTTCTTTCAATACTGTATCGCCCGTAGAGGCATACATCAAAGCGCAGCCAGACAGATAATGACCCATGCTGTGACCTCGAAGCTCGCCGTTGGGGTCTTCCCAGCCGCCGAAAGGTTTTGCTGAGGAAGGAAGGCCTGCATTTACGCGAAAGTTATGCAGCATCCTGTCGGCATCGATGTCGTGCAGATATTTCCTGTTGAGCTCCATCGCGTCCTTAAAAGGTCCATCGAGAAGCCTGACCTCTGTCAAATCGAAGGAGTGAGCCTTAATCGCAACTTTAGGTTTAACTTTTTCAATCGAATCTGCCGGCTTTGCCAGACACGATGAGATAAAAATTAAGGAAAATAAAACTGCAAATCCAATTTTGGTCATCCTGTTCATTTTTCAGCCCTTTCATTTCCTGATGCTATTAGAGGTTTGCTATCTGTCTGCATTATTTCATATTTCTTAAAAAAGGTTAAAAATATTGCTACACCAAGCGAGGTAATTTTATTATATTGATTCAAAAATACAACTTTTTTTGATAAATTTGCAACTGCGGCAAAAAAATCATTTTAGATATTTGAAAAGGAGCAGGATTATGGTTATAAGTATTAAGCAAAAAATTTCAATCTCAGCAGTATTATCTTGCATCCTACTTTTCTGCGGCTGCAGTATCGGAAGAAATCCGCAGATTTTGATTAAAACAGAAATGGGAGACATAAAGGCAGAGCTTTATACCAAGCAGGCGCCGATTACCGCCGGTAATTTCCTAAGATATGCAAAAGAAGGCCGATATAAAGATGCATGCTTTTATCGCGTTGTCAGGATGGACAATCAGCCGAACGACAAAGTTAAAATCCAGGTCCTCCAGGGAGGATTATACGATGATAACCATCCCTCACGATTGCCTCCTATTAAGCATGAAACAACTGAACAAACTGGGATCAGGCATAAAAACGGCACTCTTTCTATGGCGCGCTGGCAGCCGGGCTCAGCAGACTCTGAATTTTCGATTTGCGTAGGACCTCAGCCTGAGCTCGACTACGGGGGAAAAAGAAATCCTGATGGCCAAGGGTTTGCTGCTTTTGGAAAAGTTATCAAGGGAATGGAAGTAGTGCAAAAAATTCACAGCCAGCCTGCTGATGGGCAAACACTTACTCCGTTTATTAAAATTAAAGAAATAATCCTTATTAGAGAATAAAAATTCAAACTTTCCGTCTTTTCCTCAGAAGTATAGCTTATTATATATTAAAACAATCTTATAATTTATATCCAATCTATACCCGAACTGCGGTACAAAACCATCATATCTCTTTTACTAACAAAGGGTTATATCATTTTAAAATAGATAAAGCCCCTTTAAGGGCTTAAGAGAAGGCTTTTATTTGACTTAAAAGCAGATTTGAACTATAATTATGTTTTCTCGTAATAGTACTGAATTTAGGAATAATATTATAGAATATGACCCACAAAACGGTTCGAATAAAACAGGCTAAAAAAAGCCAAACTAAAATCTTAAAGGTCGGTTCCCGGAAGCCTTTTAGAACTTATTCAGAGGCCATAAAGTATCTGTTTGAAAAAACAGATTACGAAAAAGAAAAGCGGATAAGCTACAACGTAACAACCTTCAACCTCAACAAGATGGCCAAATTATTGTCTTTGGTCGGCAATCCGCACCGAAAAATCCCTACCGTTCATATAGCCGGCACAAAAGGCAAAGGCTCCACTGCTACGATGCTCGCCAAAATGCTCGAGGCGAATGGCTACAAAGTTGGTCTGTACACATCGCCTCACGTTGTGCATTTGCATGAGCGCGTCGCAGTCAATTCGAAAATGATAACTGAATCAGAAATGCTGGGCCTGATGAACCGAATTTACGCAGCTGTTGAAAAAGTATCTAAAACCGAAGCTCCGACTTTTTTTGAGATTATGTCGTGCCTGGCATTTATGCATTTTCATGATGTTAAGGCAGACATTGCTGTCATCGAGACTGGTCTTGGCGGCAGATTAGACAGCACTAATCTGATAAAACCTGAAGTAATCGGCATAACAAGCCTGAGCATGGACCATATGCAGCAATTAGGCAATACTATTGAGAGCATTGCCACAGAAAAGGCCGGCATTTTCAAAGAAGGCGTCCCAATTGTAACTGTAAAACAACATCCCAAGGCACTGAGCGTGCTCAAAGAAAAAGCCGACCTGGTAAAAGCACCGATGACAGTCACAGGCTTGGACATTAATTTTTCTTACCGGTTCGAAAACTCAAAAGACCACGGTCCGCATAATAAGATTTGCCTGACGACGCCAACAAGCAAATTCGAACATCTTAGGGTTCCTCTTCAGGGAAAACACCAGGCGGTCAACTGCGGCCTGGCACTGGCGCTGCTTGATAAACTGAAATCCTGCGGATACAAAATAGACAATGACCGTGCTGTTCAGGGACTTGGCAGCGTTTCACTGCCCGGAAGAATGGAGATAATTTGCGAAGACCCGAGAATTCTCATTGACGCAGCCCACAACGCAGCAAGTATCGAAGCATTAATCGAAGCCATCGGTCAGAGTATTCCTTATGATTCTATGGTTGTTATCTTCGGCTGCAACTGCGACAAGGATGTTGAAGGGATGTTAAGACAGCTTCAGTTCGGAGCCGACAAGGTCATATTTACACGCAGCAGCTCGCCAAAAGCAGTCCCGCCGCAGGAACTTGCAGACAGGTTTGCCGAAATATGCGACAAGATGTATCAGACTTCTTCCAGTCTCGGAGAAGCTCTAAAGCTCGCTAAAAGCGCTGTAGGCAAAGAAGATTTGATTTGCATCACAGGCAGCTTTTATCTTATCGGTGAAGCCAAAATGCGGTTTCATCCGATTAAGCTGCCCTATCAGCAGCCGGTCTATCAGCAAATAACCACATAAAAGCTTCTATTGCGATGAACCCGCAGGCCTTACATTTTTCCCCGTGATATTCGTTATCGAGTCGCCGAGGTCTTTTCGCATAATATCAGCAAGTTGCTGAAGTCTTTTGACTGCGTCCTGATTTTGTGCAGAAACATCCTTCTTTTCGCCAATATCATTCTCCAAATCGTAAAGCTGAATTGGAACATTCTTTCCATCTGAGTCCTTGCGTTCAAAAATAAGTTTCCAGTTGCCTGCGCGGACAGCTTCGAGCCGATATCGGTTGTAATAATAAAAAGCCTGATGTGGGGTTTGTGCTGCCGGATTAATCATAAGCGGATAAATATCTTTACCATCAATAATCCGGTCTGCTGGAACTGATGAACCAGCCAGAGCAGTCATCGTTGGCAAGAAGTCCATCATTGTTGAAATCCGGCTGCAGGTTTTTCCGGCAGATATCTTCTCGGGCCATCGCATTATGCAGGGGACACGCATACCGCCCTCAAAAGTCGAAAATTTCCCGTCTCTCAAAGGTCCGGCAGAGCCGCTGTCTTTGCCTTTGGCCAGCCAGGGACCGTTATCAGAAGTAAATATTACAAGAGTCTTGTCATCAATCGAAAGTTCCTTAAGGCACTGCAAAATCTGGCCGACCGACCAGTCGATTTCAGCGATTACATCTGCGTATAAGCCAAATCCCGTCTTATTCCTTAATTTATCTGATACATACAGTGGAACATGAGGCATCGAGTGGGCGAGGTAAACGAAGAAAGGACGGTTCTTATTATTCCGTATAAAACTAATCGTCTTTTCTGTATATCTCGATGTCAGCAGGCTCTGGTCAGGATTTTGTTCGATAGTTTCACTACCTTCGATGAGCGGCAGAGGCGGGTGTTTTTTATTATTCTGGGGCCGCATATCATTCGAATACGGCAGGCCAAAATAGTAATCGAATCCCTGTGCCAAAGGCAAAAACTCCTTCCGGTGGCCGAGGTGCCATTTACCGATGCAGGCTGTCGCATATCCCTGCTTTTTCAAAATCTCAGCAATCGTAATCTCATCGGGATTTAATCCGATTTTATCTGAAGGATTTAATACTCTGGGAATACTAACCCGCTGGGCGTAACAGCCGGTCATCAGCGCCGCTCGCGAAGGTGAACAAACAGGAGCAGCAGAATAGAAGTCCGTAAATTTCATCCCTTCCAAAGCCATTCGGTCCAAATTCGGCGTTTTACGCTCCTTTGCCCCGAAGCATTCTATGTCACCATAACCCAAATCATCCGTCAGAATAACTATAAAATTCGGTTTGTCTGCCGAATCTGCTTTGGCAATTTGACCAAAAACTTTCTGCGAAGCCGATAGCGCGAGCGAAGCAACACCAATCCCTGCTGACCTTAAGAATTCTCTGCGGTTTTGGCCTGATTTCACAAAAAATCTCCTTTTATCAGCAAAAACAAAATATAAAATCTAATATCACTACCAGGATTATAATCACAGCTGTACGAAATCCAAATAAAAATGATTTGTTTTCGGGATGTATTAACACAGTTGATAAGAAAACGACAGGCTGTCTATGAATCTATCTTAAGAGTTTTTCTTTTTTCTGAACAGGAATGCAGAACCCAATGTTAAGAGCATAATTGTTGCAGGTTCTGGAATAGTATAGCCCTGTTCTAAAAGCTCGAAACTGACGGGGTCGAAAACTTCGTAATATTGTGAACCCGGAAAGTCTATCCCCTGCCAGTCGAACTTAACTGAAAAACCAGTCTCGGCCTGTCCAGCGGCAATGCCGTCAGTCAATGCCGACGCATCATATCCGAGGGGAATACCGAAGCCTGAAGATTGCAAAATCATCTGGTCCCATCTTGTATTTATCGAGGATGGAGAGGTAATAACAAGATTAGAATAAAGGCTCTCGTCGAACCAGAGAGTAAACAATTTCAGCGGTTCATTAAGGGTATTATTTTCAACGGTATATTTGTATTGAAAGCTTCCGCTTCCAAGGTCAGTCAGTTCATAAGATATAACAGCAGCAAAAGCCTGTCCGGAAAAAGATATTGCCAAAAGACAGCTAATCATTATGAGTACACTTTTTTTCATCACACTTTTCTCCAAAAAACTCATTTACAAACTAATACAGCTAATTCGCCGTTTGTTTTCGTGTCGTAATTCTGACCGGCTGTGAGACTGCAGCAGCACCATTATTGTCAGTTGCCTGCACAGTCAAATCGACAGTCAGGACATAAGTATCCTGCGTAATTTTCTGCCAATTCAAAATCCAGCCGTCGCTGCTATTCTTATCAACAGCCAAGCTGGTGCCGTTGGAAAAAAATTCAACCTGGTTTACCTGTCCATCACCATTCACTGTTTGAGCCTGTATTATTATTCCTGTTGTGGAATTAACATCAATTAGCTGCCCGTCTGACGGGCTAACAATACTGATGAGCGGCGGTTCGTAATCGACTGTAACCGAAATTTCCGGGGATGTCTGGCTCGATTCATTGCTGTCGATTGCCTTAGCTGTAAGTTTATAAGTATTCGATGAATCCCATTTGAAGCCCTGCCAGTTTACTTTCCAGCCGTTATTGCTGTCGTTATCTTCGCCGACTTTGACGCCATTAACAAAGAATTCTACTCTCTTTATGGGGCTGTCGGAACTTACAGCTTCGGCCGCTAACTCTACGGAAGAAACCTGGTTAAAATCGAATACAGCGCCATCGGCGGGACTAATTATATTAACAATTACAGGCCCTCCCTGCTGCCAGTTGTTTGCAAAAATTCCGAAGTCAGAAAAATTAATAATAAGGTCTTTGAAAAGATTCGAAGGATTGTTGAAATCCGGCGAAAGCCAGTTGGCAACAATAAAGTTCAGGTCAGCACCATCCACAATGCCATCGCCATTTACATCACCTTCCCGGTCTTCGCAAACCTGCCAGACGATGTCATTTACATCCACCGGTACCGAACGGTCAATCCTCACAATAAAAGAGTCATCATTAAAACTTTCCTGCAGGGCCGGCACAAAGCTGAAATGAATCTTATCGTTAAGGACATTGATGTTATCAGGAGTCGAAACAAGCTGCAGATTTATATTTTTCAGCGGATTTTCTGCAATATTTCTCACTTTCATTTTCATTCCGTATTCGAAGACCGTTCGCGAAATTCTTTTCTGCCAAATAGTTTCGTAGCCCGTTACGGATAAAACATTTTCCATCATATAAGGCAAATCAAAATTGTTGTCGGCTGCTGTAGAATATCTGCCGTCGCCTTCCTCCCAGAATTTGTTCAGATATGTCGAAAATGTCCTTACCTCGATGACATTTCGGGCCGGCACAAATTTCATAATGCGAAGCCACCCATCTCCTCCGTTATCGAGCCCCTGGTAATCTGCGAGGAGCTCGTAAACCGTGTTGCCGTTATCGCCGATGCTTGTCCTTCTTGCAACTGAAAGATGACCGTTAAGGACAACGAAGATATTTTTGTGCTTACGGACAAATTTTTCCCAGATGTTCTGTCCTTCAGGGGTAAGTGTCCTGCCGTCATTTTCCAGATAAGAATGAGTTAGAACAATGACCCTGTGGTTCGGATATTGGGCTACAATATTATTGGCCCACTGCAGTATAAGGTCACCCGGCCCGAACCTCAGACACATAATCAAAAATTTCATACTTCCTACTGTGAAGAAATGATAGG
>Ga0105097_10000258_pt1 | contig 23425 bp, 8 predicted proteins | sample PPLLak12cMay2015_FD_87035 | JGI IMG/M metagenome (GOLD analysis project Ga0105097, IMG submission 87035) | Freshwater sediment microbial communities from Prairie Pothole Lake near Jamestown, North Dakota, USA - PPLs Lake P7 Core (1) Depth... | ecosystem: Environmental > Aquatic > Freshwater >...
GGCATTTGGCCGCACCGGCGGTACGGGAAATATCTATCTCGATTCCGGCACACTGTATGTAAGCGGAACGCTTACGCTGGCAACAGGCACAAGTTCTTTAAGCACCCTCGAGATTACAGGCGGTTTAGTTGATGCAGGCGAATGCCGTCTTGGTACTGCCGGAAGCGGTACATGCGAAGCAACTATTACTATGACAGGCGGAACCTTCAACAGCAGGACAAGCTGGTTTGGTGTCGGTCATGATGGCGGAACGGGCTCGTTTACTATTAACAACGGCCTTCTATCTGTTGCTGAATCAATTAGAATAGGCTCCAGCTTTTCAGGTTCACAAACGGGAACAGATGGTGTATTAAATGTTTCAGGAACTGCACAAATCACCTGCGATGAATTAGATATAGGCTGGAGAGGTGCAGGCCCCGGCGTAACCGGCACAGTTAATATGGATGGCGGTACAATCACAGTCGGTGATGGCGGCATCAATATCGGTATGGGTACCAATGGTGTCGGAACATTGAATATGACCAACGGTCTTATTACCTCTGCTACCGGCAACCTTACCTTAGGTGAGGATTGGGGTGCTGGTGCAGGTAATGGAACTATTTATTTCGATGGCGGCACTATCGAAGCTAATGATATCTCTGTTAATTCAGTAATTGAATTCGGAACAACCTCCGGCAGACTCATTCTTAATGGTGATGACCGGGCAGTTGTAAATGGCTTAATTGGTGCTGGCAAGATTACCCAGACCGTTAGCCCAAGGGCAGCTGTCGTAGCTGAGTATAGCGCAGGCACGAATAAAACAACAGTATATGTTCCTCCTGTGATTTTAACTCAGGCCTGGAATCCGAATCCAGGACAGGGTGCTGTAATTGGCAGTCTGACTGTTACTCTTCAGTGGTCACCCGGCGATGGCGCAACATCGCACGATGTCTATTTTGGCGACAGCTATGCTGATGTGGATGCAGGCATAGGCGGCACATTCAAGGGCAATCAGCCTGGTGCAGACCTCGATTATGGTCCAATTACTCTGACAACGCTCGCAAAGACCTTCTACTGGAGAATTGATGAACGCGCTCCTGCAGTAACAAAGGGCAAAGTCTGGTCATTCACTACCCCGCTTAATCGCTGCATGGAAACATTCGAAAGCTATGCTGATACCGCAGCCCTTCAGGCTGTTTGGGGTGCCAATGGTGCTCTCGAAACAACAATTGCACACAGCGGCAAGTCGATGAATGTCGCTTTCTCAGGTTCTGCTAAAGCAGTCTCGAGAACAATTACCGACTCAGACTGGACAAACGGCGGCGTTAAGTCGATTTCAGTCTGGTTCAGAGGTGATGTGAATGTCGCTTCGATTTCGGTTAAGCTCGAATCCAACGGCGGAGCCCAGAGCGGCACACTGACCAATGCATCAGCAAAGAATGAAGTTGGTGCAGCAGTTGATGTGAACGAGACTACATGGCATGAGATGAACTTCAACCTGGCAAGTTTCGGTATTGTCCTGACGAATGTTACAAAGATTACCATCACAGTAACACCGGTCAGCGGCAGCGGCAATGTCTATATCGATGATATTTGCCTCTATCCGAAAAAGCAGCTTGGTCCGAACCCGTCGATGGACTTCAATCAGGATGGTATAGTCAACTTCGGTGACCTTGCGATGTTTGCCGATGCTTGGCTCGAAACCAACTGGTTCCCAGGCTATTAACGAGCTGTGGTTTGGAATTAGGAAGTTTGTTTGAGATGTTGTGAAGTGAATTTAAGGGCCCGTTGCCCGTCTGTTGCGGCAGCGGGCCCTTTTTTGGTGTCGCTGTTCTAAGCAGTTTTTGAAAAATTATTCTTTGCATTCAGCAATTCTCTTTTTTGATGTTGCCGGCGAAGACAGTTTTGGGGATTGTGCTTTTTTCTAATGTGTAATTATCGGGTAATGATTTTATATAAAGGGATTTGTTTTATCTTTAAGGAGGCTGGTGATGTCTAAAAAGCTTTTCTCTATATCCTCATTTATTGTTTTATTTTTAACAATCCTGACAATGACCAGCAACGTTTCCTTTGCTGTTACCTGTACCTGGTATAACACCCTTGGTAACCAAAGGTGGGAACAGTCACAGAACTGGGATTATGGTGTCCCGGGTTCTTTGGACAGGGCATATATAAATATGACGGGCACTAACAGCCCTGTCATTTCAGATGGCGTATCTGCAACCGTTCAGAGGGTTTATCTCGGCAGAACAGCTAACGGCGATTTGCTTGTTTCGGGCGGGAAGCTTGCTGTGACAGATATGTTTTATAATGGCTACAGCGGCTACAGCGGAACTCTCGAAATAACATCAGGCACCATTATAGTGTCAAATAAACTTGTTTTCGGTTACACCAGCGGCCACGGCTATTTAAATGTGAAGGGCGGTCTTGTCAAAGTAAGTGGTATGGACCTTCCGGCTGTCGGCGGGGGTACAAGCCACCTTCAGCTCGATGATGGCCAGTTTATATGTGAGGGGCCCTACACTATTAATGCAGGAGGAACAGGTGACGTTACAGAAGGCCGGCTTCTTCTCAATGGTAATGTTGCAAGCCTCTCTGGTTTTAGCGGCTGGGGTGTGCCGGGCGCTTTGATTTTCACCTATGATTCAGGCGCTAACAAAACGACTATAACTGCCGACCCGAACGTGGCGCCGATTGCCCATCAGCCGTATCCTGCAAATGCTTCGACAGGAATCTCGCCTTATGTGGTTTTGACCTGGTTATCAGGATACAGTGCTGCAGAACATGATGTCTATTTCGGTGAAACCTGGGAAGATGTCGAAAGTGCAGATGTAACAACTATCGGCATATATAAGGGCAGGCAGGATGTGAACAGTTATAATGCCGGTTCGCTTGAATCTTTACAGTTAAACCGTACATACTATTGGCGAATTGATGAGGTAAACGGCTCGACAATCTGGCCGGGGCGCGTCTGGAGCTTTACCACGGATGATGGAAAAGCCCGTCAGCCTGAACCTTCTGATGGTGCTGCAGGCATAAATAGAGAAATGAATAAACTCGGATGGACTGCCGGGCCTTTTTCGGTTTCTCAGGATTTATTTTTCGGCACAAGCTGGAATGATGTTAATGATAAGCAGACGCCCGATGCAGCCGGATTGGCCGCTGATGCGAATGACTGCCTTATACCTTCCTCATTTTTACCTCTTGAAGGCGGCAAGACTTATTACTGGAGGATAGATTCCAATAATGGTCCGTTATCGATGAGCAAAGGGGATATCTGGAGTTTTACAACCGCTGCATATAACGATATAACCTTTTTTGCTCTCGCCGACCTGCATTATGTTTCTGTGCCTTCAGGTAATGCCGCCCAGACTTCAATTGTGGACAATATGAATGCACTTCCGGGCTCCGATTATCCTGTGTCTGTTGGCGGAGGAAAGGTTCATATTCCACGCGGCGTTTTGACTATCGGCGACCTTGTGGACGACGCTCAGGATGCTGAATGGGTAAATTATACAGCAGATTACGGCGTCAACGGCGAGGGCAGGATTAATTATCCGGTTTATGAAGGATACGGAAATCATGATTATCACGGCGGGCGAATGGTTGCCTTAAACGGCATTATTAATCGCAATCCCTTGAGGCCGTATGTAACTAACATTTCTGCAAACGGCCTGCATTATTCCTGGGATTGGGACAGTGTACATTTTATTTGCTTGAATGTCTTTCCGGGCAATACACAAGGGACCGCAATGACCGACCCGAAGTACAGCTATGATTTTGTTGTCTCTGATTTGCAGCAGAATGTCGGCACAAGCGGCCGGCCGGTTGTTATTATGCATCATTTCGGTTATGATTCGTGGGGTTTTTCCTGCTGGCCGGGAGTTGACCAGGATGCTTTTTATAATGTTATAAAGAATTATAATGTCATCGGTATTTTCTGGGGACATACTCATTCTTCCACCCGTATAAATTGGCTGGGCATTGACACCTTTAACGTTGGATGCCCCGGAGGTTCATACAGGACTTTTACTGTCGTTCATATAAAAGGCAGTTCGATGACGGTTATAAACTATACAGATGGTACCTGGGGTTCGGGTATAAATATGCAGAAAACGATATCTCTGCCGCTGGTCAATAGTGAAGACTTGCAGAATTTTTCTTCCCAGTGGCTTCAGGAAGGCGTATCTCTCGAAGCAGATCTCAATGGTGACGGCAGGGTTGATTATAAGGATTTTGGTATTTTTGCGGGTTATTGGCTTAAAGGTATCCCTGCCGGATGGCCTTTGTGAGAGTATTATCAATGGAGTGTGTGTTAAAAGGTGTGAATATGAACAGAAAATTTTTTAATTTGGTATTTTTGCTTTTCATTATTTCCTTAACTGCCCCGATTTCCCAGGCGGTGACAACCACTTGGTACAATACGATGTTTAACCGCAAGTGGGAAGCAATCATTAACTGGGATTACGGCGTTCCAACTTCTCTTGACAGGGCAAATATAAGTATGGAAGGAGAAGATGGCCCTGTTATCGGCTCGACAATTACTGCAAATGCCCAGCGTGTCTATCTTGGCAGAGCCGCTAACGGTTCTTTGGATATCCTTGGCGGCAGTCTTACGGTAGGCGATATATTCTATGTCGGATATACCGGCTATACCGGAACTTTGAATATCACTTCAGGCACCCTGCTTGTAAATAACAGGCTGCAAATCGGTTATACAGGCGGCGCAGGTTTTATTGAAATGAGCGGCGGTTATATCAAGGCTAAATATGTTGATTTGCCTTACACAGGCGGTCTGAGCGGTCACCTTCAGCTTGATAGCGGCCTCTTTATCTGTGATACAACTTTTACTGTCGGTACCGGCGGCTCAGGTGACATCGGAGACGGGACGCTCACCATTCCGGGCAATGTAACTAATCTGCCGAATTTCAGCGGCTGGGGGATACCGGGCGCGTTAATTTACAGCTATGATTCTACTTCGAATAAGACAAGCGTGACGGCAGACCCGAACTATGCTCCTGTGGCACATAGACCAAATCCGGCAAACGGCGCTGTTGATGTCTCGCCCTATGTTGTCCTGCGGTGGCTTAGCGGCATTAATGTTGCTGACTCCAACGGACATGATGTATATGTCGGAGATAATTTTACCAGTGTTTACAATGCCACACCCGCAAGTCATCCTGATGTTAATTACGCAAATGTAACAGACGCATCCTTTAAGCCTCCTGTCCTGGCTCGGAGCGCAACATACTATTGGCGAGTTGATGAGATTAACGATATTCATCCGGATAGTCCCTGGAAGGGAAGTGTCTGGAGCTTTAAGGTGATTGCCGAAGGCGGACCGGAGACTATTTATAACGATATTACATTTTATGTAACCACTGACTTGCATTTTAACACCTCAAATAATGATTTTCTAATCGCAAACCAGGCCGCTATTGAAAAAATGAACAGCCTTCCCGGCACCAAATATCCAAGCAGTTTGCTGTCTGTTGACAAGGCACGCGGGGTTATCATTACAGGAGATTTGACCGATACATCGTCTTCGGGAAATTGGGCGCAGTTTACCTCCGAATATGGTGTTAACTGCGAAGGTCATATTGATTATCCGGTTTACGAGTGCATTGGGAATCACGATGGTGAAGACCCGCCAACCGTTGTTCGCACCGGAGTCAAGGCGCGTAATCCCCTGCGGCCGCTTGTGAAAAATATCTCAAGCTCAAGCCTTCATTACTCCTGGGACTGGGATGATGTCCACTTTGTTTGCCTCAATCTTTATCCTGCGAATGTGGAAGATACGATGCTGCATGGCAATCCTGAATATGCCCTTGATTTCCTTTCTGCTGACCTTGCAGCCAATGTAGGCAACAGCAACAGGCCTGTTATACTTTATCATCATTACGGTTACGATGGCTGGGGACTTGGGTGGTGGGATAATATTTCACGCACAGCTTTTTATAATGTGATTAAAAATTATAATATCATTGCAATTTTCTGGGGACATTCACACGCCACGGCCCTGATTGACTGGAACAGCATCGATACCTACGGTACTCCATCATCACAAACAGCGCCGGCTGCAAAGGGTTGCTGGGTTGTTCATATAGAGCCGAACGGCAAGTTCTCTGCTTATGAACGGCTACTTGGTTCAAATACCTGGGGTATGAGCGATATTAAAACAATCAAATTTACCCGCCTTGCCAACAGACCTTCTCCCGCTGACGATGCCAAAGCTGTCGAGACAAATACCGATCTTACATGGGAGCCGGGCGATGGTGCCTCTTCCTACAACATTTATTTCGGAACTAATTTTGCTGATGTCAACAATGGAACCGGAGGCACCTTCAAGGGCAATCAAACCGGCTTGATTTATGCTCCGGGAGCATTATCTGTCGATACCGTGTATTACTGGAGAGTTGATACTGTCATTAATGGTGACCCGCAAAGTCCATATAAGGGTAAGGTCTGGTCATTTGATACATACACCACACAATTAAAGAAGGGGCCTTACCTGATATTCCCTGGTGACAATACAAAAATGACTGTCCTTTTACAACTCGACAGGACACAAACTTGCACTATCCAGTGGGGACAGACCGACTCTTACTGGTCTGGTTCCGTAAATACGAATGAATATGGTGTTGACCATCAGCACAAATATACTTTCACCGGCCTGACACCTGGAACGAAATATTATTACAGAGTCACATCGCTTGGCATCGAGCAGACAGGCACTTTCTACTCAGCATCTGCTGCGAGTGCTACTTCTGTTAAGTTTCTTGCTTATGGCGATACACGCAGCCAGCCGGCAATTCACAATTCTGTTAATACCACAATGGTTGACACCTACACTATGGACAGCGGTTTTCAGACGATTCTTCTCCATTCTGGCGACTGGTCAAGCGCCGATACAGAAACAGCCTGGGCCACGGAGTTCTTCGACCCCGCCCAGGAAAGCTGCAAAGAGCTGCGAAGAAATCTGCCTATTAACGGTTGCTGGGGTAATCACGAAGGTTCCGGCGTTTATTACGAAAAATATTATCCTTATCCTTATGTTACTCCTGAATACTGGTCGTTCGATTACGGCCCGATGCATGTTGCGATTATCGACCAGAGCCTCTCCTACAGTACAGGCTCTGCTCAATACAACTGGCTGGTAAATGACCTTGCGACGTCTTCAAAGCCCTGGAAGTTTATAGTTCTTCACGAACCCGGTTATTCAGCTGGTGTTCACGGCGATAATACGAGCGTTCAAAACTATATTCAGCCGTTATGTGTTCAGTATGGTGTCTCGATTGTTTTCTGCGGGCACAATCATTATTATGCTCGTAAGACTGTTGATGGTGTCAAGCATCTTACGCTCGGAGGCGGCGGCGCTCCTCTGTATGATCCCAATCCGAGTATGGTCGAAGTTGCCTCAAAAAGTTATCATTTTGCCAAAATCTCCATCAATGGCAATCAGCTTGATTTCGAGGCATTAAAGCCCGATGGTACTGTCATTGATTTATTCACTCTTATCAAGCAGGGTGCTCCGGATACCACACCACCGACCCCGAATCCGATGACTTGGTCAACTGCACCCTATTCGACCAGCCATAATTCAGTTGCTATGGTTGCTTCTACAGCATCTGACCTTAGCGGTGTGGAGTATTACTTTGCCTGTATCGCAGGCGGCGGTCACGACAGCGGCTGGCAGGACAGCACATCTTACGAGGATACAGGTCTGCTACCCCAGACACAATATACTTATACCGTGACAGCTCGTGATAAGAGCGCTAATCATAATGGGACAGCTCCTTCAATTTCACAGTCCGCTACTACGCCGCAGCAGCCTCCTCCCCCTGTGATGCAGCCTATAGTTGATGTGTCCGCCCGCAACCTGCCTTTAGGCACGCTTACTACCTGGATCAATGACGGCAATCTCGGCGGTTATTTTACAAGCATCGATTATCTCGGCGACAATCCTCCCGTTGTCGAGCTTATTGGCGGACGAAAAGCAGTTACATTCTATAATACAGGTTCTTCCGACACTGCCGCGGACCATATGATTTCCAGTTTTAATGCTCCAGTTTCAATCACTGGCAGCGGTGACTGGACTGTAGCGGCCTGGGTTTATAATCCCGTGCTTTCGGATTATGAATATATTTTAGATTGGACCGACAGGGGCACTTCGACCGCCACTCAGCAGTATCTTAGGTTTAGCTATGGGAGCAATGCTGCTGCTGGTGCCATTGACCGTTATGGTCCGGATGTGCCTTACGCTGCAATACCTGCAGCAGGACAGTGGCATCATATCGCCTTTACTTTTTCAGGCGGCGGCGGGGGCGGTGCCTCTGCCAAAGTATATGTCGATGGTGTGCTGAACAACACCGTCACTCTTTCAGATCTGAATATTCAGCCGAATCAGCCGTTCAAAATTGGCGGCGGTTACTGGACCGGAAATTATGTCCCTGAGCATTTGCAGAATCCGTTTTCAGGTTCCGTAGCCCGTCTGCAGGTTTACGACCATTTGTTAACAGGTGTTGAAATTGCCGATCTTGCCAATCCTCTGATTGATTACGATGACCTGGACAGTTTCATTAATGAGTGGCTGCTCGAAGGGCCGCCTCTGGCAGCTGATTTTAATGGAAATGGAAAAGTCGATTTCAATGATTTCGCAGTATTGGCTTTTTATTGGCTGAACAATTGTCCATCGAACTGGCCTTGGTGGTAAATTATTTTGCGATTTTTTTATTAACGGAATTTATTAGGAGTTCTAAGATGCATCAAAGGATGACTTGTTTTGTATTGTGTGTCGTTTTAATTGCCGCTGCTTCTGAAGTTTCACAAGCTATCAGCACTACCTGGTATAACACTCTTGGCAATAGAAGCTGGCAAGAGCTGCTCAACTGGGATTATGGCGTTCCAGGTTCTGCCGATAGAGCTTATATAAGTATGGACTCTATCAATTGTCCCATCATCAGCACGGGTATAGCAGCAAGTGCGCAGAGAGTTTATCTTGGCAGAACAGCCGCTGGCTCCCTCGATGTCACCGGCGGAAGTCTGACCGTCAGCGACATAATGTATATTGGCAACAGCGGCTACAACGGCACCTTAAACATTTCTTCCGGCACTATAAATGTGAATAACAGGCTCGAAATAGGTTATACAAGCAGCCGAGGGTTTCTGAATATGACAGGCGGCCTGATTAAAGCTAAATATGTTGATTTACCTTATACCGGAGGTCTGGCAAGTCACCTGCAGCTCGACGGCGGCACTCTCATCTGTGAAAATACTTTTACCGTAAATTCCGGGGGCACAGGTGACATTACGGACGGTCAGCTTCAGCTTAACGGAAACATTACTTCTCTGGCCGGCTTTAGCGGCTGGGGCGTATCGGGGGCATTGATTTTCACTTATAATGTTTCTTTAGGCAAAACAACTGTTACTGCCGATCCGAATTTTTCACCAGTTGCTACTCAACCCGAACCGGTTAACAATGAGACAGGCGTATCTCCGTATGAGGTCCTTTCCTGGTGGTCCGGTTATAGCGCAGTCCAGCACGATGTGTACTTCGGCACATCCTGGGATGATGTCAATAGTGCAGATACATCAACCGTCGGCATTTACAAGGGAAGACAAAATGAAAATACTTACGATGCAGGCCAGCTCGAATCGCTTCAGCTCGGCGTCACTTATTACTGGCGCATCGATGAAGTCAATGGCGTCAATATCTGGACAGGCAGAATTTGGAAATTTTCGACCGATGATGGCTGTGCTCGGCAGCCTCTGCCTGCCGATAATTCCGTTGGTGTAGATATTTTAACCGATTCTTTCAGATGGACACCCGGACCTTTTGCCCAGTCTCAGGATTTTTACTTCGGCAATTCATTTGCGGATGTGAACGATAGGCAAACCCCTGATATTAATAATTTATCAGCGAACACCGGCGTTTGCTCTATTCCTGCTCAATTCCTGCCGCTCAACCATAACAGGACCTATTATTGGCGGGTGGACACGAATAATGGTCCGCTCTCGGTAAGCAAGGGCAAAATCTGGAATTTTAAGACTGCACCATATAATGATATTACTTTCTTCAGCATTTCGGATTCACATTACGAAGCAACCGATGGTGAAAATACGGCTAAAATCGCTGCTGTAAACAGGATGAATACCCTTCCCGGAATCGCATATCCTGGAGATGTTGAGGCAGGAACTGTTCAGCGGCCGCGCGGTGTGCTTGCGCTCGGCGATTTAATTGACGACGGCGCAAATAACACTTTAGGTCCCCAGCAATGGGCAAAATGGAAGGTTGACTTCGGCGTAAACGGTGAGGGAACGTTGAATTTTCCTGTCTATGAGGGTTTTGGCAACCATGACCTTAATGCTAGCAAATTCGTCCAGAATGATATTAAGGCCCGCACTCTCATTCGCCCCGGAGTATCGAATGTATCGCCTAATGGTTTGCATTATTCCTGGGACTGGGATGACGTCCATTTTATCCAGTTGAACCTCTATCCCGGAAACGAACCGAACAGCACTCCGTATTCACCGATTCATGACCCGGAGTATGCACTTGACTTTTTGATTGCTGACCTTGCGGAAAATGTCGGAACAACAGGCAGACCGGTAGTCATTATGCATCATTTTGACCCGCGAGATACTTGGTGGTATGACTGGGCAAAAACTTTGTATTATAATGCAATCAAGAATTACAATGTAATCTGCATTATTCACGGTCATACCGGCACCGGCATCTATAACTGGAATGGCATCGATGTGGTCAACGATGGCAATCTTGGGGCGTCTATTTTCGTATTTCATATTACACAAAACCGTCTCATCTCTGTTCGTTACGATGTAGCAGGCAAAGCATGGGCATCTTTAAACCTTAAGAAAACAATCTGGATTCCTTCGTTCTGTGATTACGATGATTTAATCAGCTTTACCTCTCAGTGGCTTCAGGAGGGTGACGGCATTGAGGCCGATCTCAACGCCGATAAAAAAGTTGATTTTGCTGATTTTAGGATTTTTGCCTCCCGCTGGTTCCAGTATTGTCCTCAAAACTGGCCGTGGTAACGACTTTGCAACAATTGAAACTTGTTTACTTTTCAAAGGCTGAATTTTTTACGGAATTGCCGCGGAGAGCATTTGAAATGCCGTTTGAATGCTGCTGAAAGCGCGAACGGATTTTGATAACCTGTTAGTTTTGAAATTGAGTCCAGTGAATAATCAGTGTTTCGCAGCAGTTCCTTTGCCTTTTCCATCCGCAGCTCGATTACGAGCTTGATAGGGGCTTTACCTAAATGTTTTAAACAAAGCCTGCTGAAGTGGCCCGGCGAAACAAAAAGCTCTGAATCTTCCGCAAGCTGTTCCACCGTCCAGGGAAAGTTGACCTGTTCATTGATTTTGTTCAGGAGCTTGTATAGTTTATGGATCGTCTGCTGGTCATGGATATGTGTTTCAAGGCGAAGTTCTCTTTCAAGATAAAGAAGTATCTGTTCCGAAAAGAGCTGGATAGCCTTGTCGGAATAAGTTTCCCTGAAATTGAATTCCCAGAATATTGATTCCATTGCGTTAAAAATCTTGTCACCATATACAGATTGCTTGAGCCTGTTTCCGATTTGATAGATTACCGACCACGGCTGGATATCTTTCAGGCTTAACCAGAACACCTTCCATACCGCGCTGGACAAGCCGTAATGGTGCGGCTCTCCCTTCGGGCAAATCCATAACTGGCCGGCCTGGGCAATTTGTTTTTGGCCGTTTATGACGATCCACCCCGAGCCTTCGAGGGTGTAAACAAGCAGGTGGGAATGATATGAAGACCTCTTGATCTCGTATTCATCCCTTAAAACGCTTATACCTGAAAAGCCGATTCCATTCTGCTTAAGAAATAATAAGGATGGTGACGTTAAAGGCAGAAAACGCTCATAGCAGGCGCTGCTTACTAACCGAATGCGTGTTTTGCGTATGTTTTTGCTGTTTTTGCGCATTTACAAAACACCCTCAATCTTTTATTATATATCAATGAAAAAGTGAATATGGTATAAATTTATGGATTTGTCAATAGCGTTTTTAAATAGGTTTTAGCTTAATTTTATAAATCGTCACTTTTTATTTTTGGGGTGTATTTGGTAAGAAGGGTGTTACTGATTTATCAAGGTTGCTGAGTTATATAATTAGCTGATTAAAATCGGTAAGCACCTTAGAACATGGAGTATTAAAAGTTGATATAAGAATTAAGATAAAGAAATATTTAGCTTTATCAGTTTCATAAGCACATCCGGCTTTTGGATTTTTACAAAGGCAAGTATTTTGAAGTTAATTATTTCACATTTAAATTGTCTCCTGCAGGTACTGGCGGGTGGCTAATTATTATATATGGGCGGTTTAGATTGCTGGTGCTTTTTCTGTTCCTTGAGCAGAAAACCACACGCGCCGTTAATCTAAAGAGTCCCTATGTTTTTTGGACATTCTTGTATGTCTCAATAAGTTAAGGAGTATGATTATGCGCGGGAAAAATTTATGGATTTTGATTGCAGTATTATTTTTAGTCGCTGGTTCATCTGCTCAGGCTGTTTCCTTTAACGACAACTTCAATTTGGCCCATAATTATCTTACGGAGGGCGTTGTTGATGTCGGCTGGGATGGCTTTGTTACCGGTCCTATCATGGAAAGCCTGACGACGACTGAACCAAATGCCGGACACTTGTATATGAAATCGGGCGGCAATATGTGGGCAGGGGATTCTGTCGGCGCCCTTTTATACAAGGAAGTAAGCGGGGCATTTACCGCTCAGGTCGAGATTACAAATTTTCCCGGCTTATGGCCGAGGAGTGACGCTAATGTTGTTTGGTATAACTATGGCGGTTTAATGGCCAGAGTGCCAAACTATGCAGATGCAGGTGCAGGAGAAGACTGGATAATGACCGGCTACTTCCCCATCTTTTCAAACGGTAACAGAACAGACTTAAACGGCTGGTACAATACCAATTACCAGATTTACGCTGGTATCACAATGACCGGCTGGGCAGGTGGCAGATTCCTTAAGCTGGAATATGATGGGGCAGGCAATTTTTACCAGAGATGGAGTGTTGATGGCATAACCTGGCAGCCCCTTAATACCGCCGACCAGCCAACAGTCGATGGTCACCAGGTAACGGTTACACCCACTAACAGACCTGATATGGCATCTGTTGCCGTTCTGCAGATTGGTCTTGCTAACGCTACCTGGAGTACATCTATTGGATGGGTCGAGTGGGATGATTTTTCTCTTACTGCTGACGCATTTCCGCCTCATCCTGAAGCTCGTTCACCGGTGCCTTTCGATGGTGCTATTGAAGTAAATTATATTGGAACTACCCTGCGATGGAAATCGGGTGATTCGATTCAGGCAGTAAATGGTCACGAGCTTTACTTCAGCGCTAATTTTGCTGATGTCGATGGCCGTAATCCTGCTGCAAAGCATGTTTTGAGCACGAACAGTTATTCACCCGGCCAGATGAACCTCGATACCACGTATTACTGGCGTGTTGATGAGGTCAATGGTGCAAATAAATGGTCGGCTCCTGTTTGGAGCTTTACTACAGTTGCACCGAAAGCCACAAATCCGAATCCTGAAGACCAGAGAGGCGGAATTGACCCTTCGATTGCAAACCTCAGTTGGACACCCGGTGGTCCGCTTGTCGTCAAACAGGATTTGTACTTTAGCTTAAATTATAACGATGTTCTTAATAACGCTCCTGCCGCACTTGTTGTTAGCAACCTTAATGCTGATGTCGGCACCTACCCCACGCCCGGGGTACCTCTGGATAAGGGTAAAGCCTATTACTGGAAAGTTAATTCTAATTGCGGTGTTCTCGGAATGGTTAATGGCGATGTCTGGCAGTTTAAGACAGCATTTCCTGTCGAGATTTGTGATGATTTCGAAACGGTGCATGATTATTTAATCAGCGGCACCACAGGAACCATCTGGGACGGTATTATAGGAAAAGACACAATTACCGTTCTTGCGACTGATTTTAATTCTGGTAAGCTTTATATGGAATCCGGAAACAACTTTTGGCAGGGTGATAGTCAGGGAGCATTTCTCTACAAAGAGATCGTTGGACCGTTTATCGCCCAGGTCGAAGTTACCGATTATCCCGCACTGTGGGACCCCGCACATACAAATATTGTATGGCATAATTGGGGCGGTATCATGGCCAGGGTAAGCAAGCTTGAAGATGCGGGCGCCGGAGAAGACTGGATAACAATCTCTTACTTCCCGATTTGGGGCAACGGTAATCGTGGTGACTTAAACGGCTGGTATTCAACTAATTACCAGATTTACTTTGGTATAACTTATACAGCATGGGATGCGGGCAGATTCCTCCAGATGGAGTATAACGGCTTAGGAACATTCTTCCTTCGCTGGAGCACTGATGGAGTAGTCTGGCAGAATCTCAACACTGCTCCGACAGAACAGCCTATAGTTGACGGTCATCAGATTACGTCTTATCCGACGATCAGAGAAGATATGGCCGGCTTGCCTTTGCAGTTAGGATTATGCCAAGCTACTTTCAACTCTACTCTTGGTTATATAGAGTATGAGAATTTCTGTTTTGGGCGAGATTTGATTGCAAAAGCTTACAGCCCGAGACCTATTGATGGCAGTGGTCTTGATTTAATGAGGCCCGTCTTGAGCTGGGCACCAGGTGACTTTGCGGTAACTCATAATGTTTACTTCGGGAGCGATTTCAATGATGTAAATAATGCAACACCAGCCAGCCCGCAATACAGAGGTCCAGCCAATGTTCAGGGGCCGGATGCATCGGGAAGATTTAGCTATAATGCTGGCCAGTATGAAACTTTGACAATCGGCAATACTTATTACTGGCGTGTTGATGAGGTGAATGCGACTCATCCAGACAGTCCGTGGAAAGGCAATACCTGGGCATTTACAGTTCTTGATTACACAATCATCGATGACTTTGAAAAATATGTTTCAACAGGCTTCCCATCGGCACCGGGCACTCTGCGAAAGACCTGGATAGACGGATACTGGAGCTTAACAAAGATAGTTCCGACACCACCTGCTGGTCAGCCGCAGTATAAGATTACATCAAGCGCTTCATTTGTTCAGTTGAACACAGACCCGGCAGACGGCGGTTATCCCGCTGCGTCTCCTCGTTATTTCAACAATTCCAATATTGCACTGCTCGGTAACCAGTCGATGAAGTTCTACTATCAAAACGACGGTTTCTATCAGTGGCTCATTTGGCTGTACAATTACGACGCTGTGGCCACAAAATACACAGCTCCGAAGTTTTCTGAGGTTGTGGCAGCAATAGACGATGCAGCGAGAATAACACCAGCCAGTCACGAAAGCCTCGGTTTAAAAAGGAACTGGACCGGCTATAAGCTGCTAAAGGTCCCGTTCTACGGCGACCCGAACAACACGCTCGTCGCAACAGACAAGCTGTATGTCGGTCTCTGGGATGGCGACAATAATCCGACGACACCAGTGCTAATGGTTCATTCTAACAACGTTCGGCTTCAGAAGAACTGGTGGCAGGATTGGTACATTCCTCTCAGCGCCTTCCCAGCCGCTAATGCTAACTTCAGTCTCTCTAATGTCGCAAGGATTTATATTGGCGTTGGCGACAGGACGACTCCTGCAACCGGTGGTACCGGCAACATATTCTTTGATGAAATTCAGATTCTTGCTTATGGTGTTTGCGTTTCGGGCGGTTTAGCCGGAGATTTTACGGGAGACTGCTATGTTGATGCTAATGACCTTGAAGCCTTTAGAAATGTCTGGCTTGGGGAATTGCCGACAATGCCGACACCTCTAATTAATCTTGATGCATCAGGTCTTGCACTCGGTCCGGTTTCCAGCTGGACAAATACAGGTTCAGCGAGCGGTGTTTTCGATCAGTTCAATCCAGCTGATGCAAACCTAAATCCCGTTTGCCAGATGGTCGAAGGCAAGAAAGCAGTTACCTTTGATGAAGCAGATTTGTTGCTTTGGAAAGATGCTATAGGCGGCAATACTAAGATGGCGCCTGCTACTCTTACCAGTGACCATGCAGAACCGAATGACTTCACGATTATTGCAGAAGTATGGAATCCTTCGATAGCGGCTATTGAGCCATATCTGTCCTGGGCGAACGTTCTTGTTGCTGCTGGCGGCGCTTCTTTTGGTTATGGCTCTGATGATTATTCCGGCGCAGCGGCCCACTGGGCTCCTGATATGGGATTCGGTACCGCGTCAGGCGTCTTCAAAACTCCGGCTGCGCACGTTTGGCACAAGATAGCAGTTACTTATGATGGTGCAGTCGAAACAGTTGTCGTTGACGGTGTCATTCGCGAAATTGCAGCCAAGGATTTACAGATTTTACCAGCCAATCCAGTTGTGGCAGGTTGCAGATACTATTGGGTCAGCCCGACGATTTACCCGATGGAATATTTCTCTGGTTCTGTAGCCTCTATTAAGGTTTACGGACAGGCAGTTCCGCCGGAAGATTTGGCTGTTTTGATGGGAAGCCCCGTTGATTTGAAGCAGAATAATTTAATTAACTTCAGCGATTTTGCGGTCTTTGCCCTAAATTGGCTCAATGACAATATGCTCGGCATCTAAAGGCTTACTTACACCGATTGTAAGTGATTTAGCTTAGAACTTGGGCCTGTATCGAGAGATCGATACAGGCCTTTTTTATTTTTATGAAGATAATTGCACAACAGGAGAATTAAAGTTATTATCATAAAAAGTTTTGTCTTTCTTATTATTTGAAATTAACGGAGAAAAGTAGATGCCTCATAAATTCATCAACGAAATAGAGCCGGGCCAGCCGCTTAGTGATATTTATATAGTAAAAGATCCTATTCTGCGAAGTACGACGAAAGGCGATTTGTATATTGCGATGTTTTTATGCGACCGGACAGGCCAGCTTAATGCCAGAATGTGGCAGGCCAGCGAGGCGATATACAAGGCGCTTTCAAAACCCGGGTTTGTTCAGATTCAGGGGCGAAGCGAGCTGTATCAAAATAACCTTCAGATAGTCGTAAACAGCGTCAGTGTTGTCGATAGAAGTAAAATAAAAATGGAAGATTACCTTGCCCGGACAGACAAGGACGTGGAAAAACTTTTCACCGAGATACAAGAAATTTTAGGCAAGGTAAAGAACAGCGATGTCAAGCTGCTGCTGAAGGAGTTTCTTTCAGATGATGAGCTGATGAAAAGCTTCAAGAATGCACCCGCAGCGATGAAACTTCACCACAGCTGCATCGGCGGCCTCATAGTGCATACTCATACGATGCTCAAGGTCGCAGATTTTATTCTGCCTCTCTATCCGAAGGTCCAGGCAGACCTTGTGCTCGCAGGCGTATTCCTCCACGATATCGGAAAAACTGAAGAGCTCGATTATGATATGGTGTTTTCATATACGGATACCGGACAGCTTATCGGCCATATTGCACAGGGGCTTTTGATTCTCAAACAAAAGGCCGACAGTCTCGCAGCAAAGGGAAAGCAAATCGACAAAACGATTATGGATTCCATCGGTCATATTATATTATCGCACCACGGCCAGTATGAATTCGGCTCGCCCAAGCTCCCTGCAACGGCAGAGGCGTATATGGTAAATTACATCGATGATCTGGATGCGAAAGTCTGGCAGGTCACGGAGGCAATCGAAAACGAGACGAGCGATTCGAACTGGACAGCATGGCAAAAGTCGCTCGAAACGAAGATTTACAGGAAACGAATCGAACAATAAATTCGCATTCAAAAAATTATTGCATCTGATAAGTGAACTGCGTGCGGCGTAAGGACTTATATTCTGCGCTGAGGATTCATTTTGAGAACGATGCCGGCAAAACGCCAGATTTTTTCAAAATCTTCGTAAGACATCGAGACCTTCCCTAATGCAGGGTCGGCAAAAGACACCTGATGGTCGTGCACCTCGAGGATTGTGATGCAATGGTCGCCGAACAATGAACTTTTTACGACAGCAAGCGTTACAGGTGCCCCTTTTAGCTGTTCGATGGAATCGAAACGGCGATATTGACAATCCAGCCCCTTTTGGCCGTAAAGTCCTTTAATCGCATCCGACAGGCAAACAGGAAGTGTTCCTGCCATCGGATTTGTATGTGAAAGAACAGCCAATTGCCCTTCATCGGCCTGAAGGCCGAATTTCGCAAGTGCTGTTACAGCTGCTGCGGGAGCACAGGTAAAATCGGTAGTCTGCATACAGATACCATCTGAATCTATTATGGTCGGCAATTCAAGAAGCTGGCCTTTCATTAGTACGGGTGCAAGGAACGGGAGAACAGAGCACCAGCCGACAACCGCAATCATAATGATAAAAGTAGCAAAACGAGCTGTTTTTTGCGAAAATCTGAGACCGAGGATTGAAAGGCTGATTGTAACTGCAAGTGCCATAACGACAAAACGCAGGCGTCCGGCCATAATCCAGGCAAACGGCGGCATGAAAATCAGGGAATGATTAAGGCGGATTGTGGCGAGAATTACAATAAAGACAAAGGGGACGATAAATCCCCAAATCCATAAAGGATAGCGCAGGCGCGAGATAGCCCTGCCTGCAAAAATGCCGCTTGCAGCTATTAATACAACAGCTGCTGTTTCAAACCACCCAGTCAATTACCAATACCTCCTAAGCCGGTTCAATTATATTTTATCAGGTTGCTTCTATCCTCCAAAACAGGTGTGCCACGAAAGCCATTTTTTCGCATAAAAGAATGGGAAAAACCGTGTTTTAGACCTAAAATTTTTTGGCAAATTTTCTTGTGAATAAGATGCATCATTTTGAGTTCGCTGGTATAAGCCATAAATTAGGTTCGTTGACGCTGACCATAAATTTGGGTTAGTTTTGGGTTCGTTTTTAACATTTCGAAAATCATAAATATTTTTCATATCTATTTGACATATAAGAGATTGGGTTAATTTTGGCGATTTTAAAATTGGGTTCGTTTTGAATAATTAAGTCGTACTGCGTATGTCGTACTGCGTATGTCGTAATGCGTATGTCGTATCGCGTACTGCGAGTGGAAAATTGATGAAAAAGGATGGGAAGTTGGGGTTAAACGAGGGTGAAATGAGGGGAAAAAAAAGGAAAAAAAAGGAAAAAAAAGGGAAAAAGGAAGAATTTTGGGGCGAAAAGGAGAAAAAATGCGGCGATTTGGGGGAAAAAGAATGATTAATGATAAATGATGAATGATGAATGAGCGGAAAGAATACATAAGTAAAAATGGTGAAGATGGGAGCCTTAGAGAACATCCAACCATCCTTCGCTAAAGCTTGGGATGGCAGGCATTGAACGCTGAACATAGAACATTGAACGAAAAGAGGGACGGAAAAAAAGATAATATAGAATACTGAACGCAAAATACAGAACAGAGATTTGAGCATTTATGAATCCTCCTTTTGGCTTGTAACGAATTTTCGCTGTCAGAGGGTTTTGAGATCCTCTCGCGTACATCCAAAGGACGCGGTAAGGATTATATGTATTGAGTGGAGATGTTCAAGGAAAAAAATTAACCACAGATTGGCGCCCGCCATCATTGACACTTCAGCTAAGCAGGCAGATTGACACAGATTTTTTTTAACCACGGATTTGCACAGATTTACATGGATTTCTTATAAATTTATGAAGAAAATGGTTGCATTTAAGAAAGAGGAATGGGTAAAATATAGGCGGAACTCTTGAGGATTCAACCGATGATTCGGGACAGATAAGAGTGGAAAGTTGTTAGGGTGCGTCTGGACTTTGAGTTAGATTCATTGAAGAAACTTAGAACGAGGTAGTTAACATCGGAGGCATTCATAATTGACAAAAAAGCCGAAAAAACATAAAAAGATAGAAAAACTTATAAGGCAATGGACTAAAAGGCATCGGAAAACATACGTGCGGGATCCTGAAGCAGGGCTATCAAATCTAAAAAAGGCATTTTACAAATATCACCAAAGAGATCTGTGCTCCATCATAGCAGGACTGCAACTATTCCCGGAGAATCATACTCATACACTTCGCCTTGAAATTGCTTCTCGCATTGCATGTTTAATAAATAATAGAGGAGATAAAACCATTGAGATGGAGAAACTATGCAAAGAACTTAATGAGAGCATACCAAGCAACGGGATTATAGGTATGATGGAAGACCCTGTCGAAAACATGTTCACAGAAAATATAATCTTTCATGGAGGTAACTATATTGTATATACCGGAATTGTCGAAAGCGGAAGCTTCATTCTTAACAACATTCTAAAAGCTATCTTTCAAAACGGCGAAGAATTGACTAATGAATTTAGACAATTGGTGGACAAAAGCACAAAGGCATTGCTAATATTAAGTAATGTGGTAGCGAATCGAGTGGGGCACACTCGAAATCTTGCAAGCCCGGATACATGGAGGAAAGATATTTATAAACCAAGCGAAGAGGAATTAGAAAGGGCTCGATTCTCGGTACAATTTTCAAAGAAAGAAATCGAGAAAATATTACAAACAATTGGATTAAGACTTGAATCATTGGAGCCATTTATAATTCTACCGAGAGATGTAACCTTCAAACTAGATAATCCGAACAAAAATCCACTCTGTGCAAAACCGATCATTAAAATCGAAGATACATTTATATTTATTCAACCCGGATCCGTCACAAGTGCAATACGCCATTTTATTATGAATACAGCCCTAAAAATGGGCTTGCTTGAGAAGTTATTGAAAGAATACAGAAGCACACTAGATATCAACACACAGAAATATTTAGATCGATTATTCTTCAAGATCTTAGATATTTCATTACCACAGTTTGAAGAAGAACTACCGATGGCGGAAGGTCTCTATAGGATTGACAATGACAAAATGGCTTATGTTCAGACTATCGTTGACGATGCAAAAAATTATCGTCAGGATGAAATATTTGGCACATGGGACAATACAACTATCTGGCCACAGATACAAGAAAGAAAAAAGAAAATCATAGATTGGTTGCTAAAACATAGTGAACTTAATTGTTCTCAGATTTTAATTCTTATAGTTCTTGGAGGAATAGGACGATTTAGTACATTTGGATTTGGAGAACTGCCTGAAAATATTCGTGAAGTTGATATTTCTGCCGATGAACTTGAAATCGTGGCAAATCTAAGGAAGTTCGATAATCTGACACTATGGAAATATGCTGGTGCAAAAGATAAATTTCTGAAAGAATTACCCAATTTTCTTGGAATTGTTTCTTTTTTGGACAAATACGCACTTTATCTAAACCATCATCATTCCTTCTATCTCAGTGATAAAGGTTTTGTCATACCTGTGATTTTCCCAGGATATGGACATAATTTACGAGTGGAATCAGTCATGACTGGAGATATTCACGCAGAGTTATTCAAATCCAAAGGATTGGTCCCGAGATTTATAACAGTGACCAGACGATATGATCGCGACCCCATCCCAATTTATGTTCTCTACGATTCGTTACATCCTTTTATTAGACTTGTCGAAGGATACTACCAGCCATTATGGGTTATGCGAGATAATCTGAATCAATACAACTCTAAGGACCTTGATGATATATATTTCAAAATCATAGATCTGGTTGCTTATTGGCTTTGGCAAGTCACATCAAGTCTAAGACCTCATCTTGAAACTTTTGAAAAGACTCCTATCAATATTTTCTTGAGATTGGAGAGACCATCAGGCTGGACAAAATTTAACAAAAATGACAGCAAAGATTCCATGACAGATTTTATTTCTGAAGTTGATCAATTCGATATTACGCTCACAATACCAGATGGTATTCAAATATATTTACGCAAAGCGAACAACGAAGCAGACAGATTGATTATTGATGAAATATTAAAAAGCTTTAATAAATTATTAGAATTGCATGGACTTTCGATGCCCCTGAATGAGAAAATTCGACAAGAAATCATTGACAAGCATGCTCCAATCGGGCCCAAGAAAATGATGTACATATTCGATACAAAAAGGGCCGCTATAAATCATAATAACTTACCTTCCCTTAGGAAGCTTCAGGAACATGATTTAGAAGAACAATTAGACGGACTCGTTGGTGCATTAAATTGCAAAACACTTAACGCAGGAGAAATTGAAGAAAAGGAAAAGAAACTTGAGTTAGTAGGACAAATAGTTGATTTGTACTTAAACAGGATCAGAACAACATTATCACAATTCAGTTGGCAACCTCTATTAGAACAACTAATCACAAATTGTGAAGTCGCCCACAATCTGCGCGTGACAAGAGCAATCGCTATGGCAACTGATATCGCTTGTTTTTCTGACATAAAAACAAGAATTGAACGTGAGAAAAATGAAAGTAATGAGATTATTACGACATCTATAGCTTCAAGAACTTTAATCGAGTTTATAGCATCGGAACCTCCCAACGGCAAAAAGATTTCAAGCAAAGATGATTTTGATAGATTACTTGCAATTACTTTTCAGTTTTTTACCTGGGGTTCTTACCGTGATCAGATAGAGCTTGACCTCTTTGAACATCATCTGAGTATCTTACAATCTGGTAGGATTGGGCGGGATCAACAGCCATTTGAGCGATTTAAAAAGTCATTCCATTCGGAAAAAGTACGTGAAGATGTCGAGAATGCTGTTGAAAATTATATGGAGTTCATAGAACCAAGAGAAGATAAGAAAAGCGATTACGATCTAGAAGAAATTAATAATGCATTTATCGCTGAGTTTGGTCTCACTATGGTTGAAATAAAAGAATTTCATAGTTGCCTAACAGAGATTGGGTTTGAACAAAAGAAACCATGCGCTATCTTGCTCATGTCAAAACTAAAAGAGACAATAAAAGAGTTCACCCAAGATATTCCAGATTGGACAAATGAAAAAATCGAGAGTGCTATACAACTTTATTCACTAAAACCTCGAGGGAAGTGGGATAATATTCCGAATGGTTTTATAAAATTGGACATATACCCTTGGCGTTATGGCCGAAGATTATCATATATGAGTAGACCTCTGGTCATCGGACCAGAAGATAGCGACAAACAATTAGTATTCTGGGGACCACGACACGTTGACGAATCAGTAAGACAACTCTTTACCAACATTAGTATAGGACGATATAAAACACATGCGCAAAGCTCGGAGGCCATGAAGAAATTCATGGGACGGGTAACAGAAAAAGCAGGAAAAGAATTTCAACATGAAGTCGAAGAATGGTTTGAGAAAAATACTAAATGGTTCATAAAGACAAAAGTTCTTATAAACCCAGGTGCAATGTTAAAATCAAATTCGGATCTGGGCGATGTTGATATATTAGCAGTTGACTCCTCAAGTGAAAAAATTTATTCAATTGAATGCAAGCATATAAATTCTGGTCGAAATCCTCGCGAAATGGCCAATGAATTAGAAAGGTTTTTTAATGATCAAGATGCTTGGATAGGAAGGCACATTAAAAGACATGAATGGCTAACTATGAA
>Ga0105097_10000259_pt1 | contig 23287 bp, 22 predicted proteins | sample PPLLak12cMay2015_FD_87035 | JGI IMG/M metagenome (GOLD analysis project Ga0105097, IMG submission 87035) | Freshwater sediment microbial communities from Prairie Pothole Lake near Jamestown, North Dakota, USA - PPLs Lake P7 Core (1) Depth... | ecosystem: Environmental > Aquatic > Freshwater >...
AAGTTTTTTAAAACAAAGGGAATATGAGTTACGAAGAAATGGGAAAATTAGCTATTAATCTTCCCCAATTAAACATTATCCAATACTTAATAAAGAAAGGGTTTATTAGAAATATACATCTTACAAAAATAAATACTAATAATCCTTTAGATTTTGAAATAACAGAGTTTGGTCAAGCTATTCTTAATGGAGAAAAATATCAACCTCTTGTTTCTGAACAATTCTTAGATGAATATATGATATTATTTAGTAAACAAAATTTACAAGGAATAAATAAAAAAGCATTTAGTCCTAAAAATAAAGTTATAACTAAGTTAGAATCATTTATGAAAAAGTATAAAGTTTCTAGTGAAGAAATTCTAGACGCTGTTAACTATTACCATCAAAATGCTGACGATATTCGTTATACATTGGATGCTCAATATTTTATTGAGAAAGAGGGAGGCAGCTTATTGTTAGATACTATTAATGAAATGAAAGAAGGAATATTTAGTGACCAAGATAAACTCGTATTTTAATGGATATTTTAAAAGTAATAGAAGAGAGCAGGGATTCATTAATACAAGGACATATTAATAGTATTCCTATGCCATTCAACGGAACAAGAAAAGCCTTTAGTGGTATATTTCCAGGGGCACTTGTGTGTGTTACTGCTGAAACCTCTGTAGGTAAAACTTCTTTAGCCAAGTACTTATATTTATTTAGTGTTGCTGATTATATTTTAGATGACCCTGCGTTTAAGTCTTTTAAATATAAATGTATATGGTTTGGATTAGAAGAGTCTGAGGAAGAATTTGATATTAGTGTACTACAATATGCCATCTCTAAATATTTCAATAAACATTGTACACAAGATGAATTATTAAGCAGGATAGAGCCTATTTCGGAAGAAGTAATTGCTATGATAAAATCAGATCCTGTTCAAAGGTATTTCGACACTGTAAAATCTTTCACCAAATTTGACGACCAAACTGGCCATGCTACAGGTATTTATAAAACTTGTCAAGAGTATTCAAAAGAAATTGGCGAGCACCATTATAAAGAAAAACAATTGGGTGGGGGGAAAGTGATTAATATTTACAGTCATTACACTCAAAACGACCCTAATGAAATAGTGGCAGTAGTTATAGATAATGTAAACATTTTGGAATTAGAGAAAAATGAATTAGGAATGTCGCTTGATTTGTCAGGATGTATAGATAGACTTGTGAATACTTATATGAGAAAGCAAGTTACAAAGCATTGGAAATGGCATGTATGTTGTGTACAACAGCAACAAATGGCAGCAGGGGACCTAAACCACTATAAAGCAGGTAAGCTTGAGCCTGAGCCTCAGAAATTAGGAGATAATATAAAGGTAGCAAGATCTTACCAAGTTATCTTAGGATTATTTTCTCCTTATAAGCACAAAATGACAAATTACTATAAGTATCCGATTTTAGCTTCTGATAGAGTAGATGGCTTTGAAGAATGCTTTAGAACTATTCATATTTGTAAAAACCGATTCGGTAGAACAGGAGTTGCAGAACCTTTATTTTTCAACCCTAAAGGCTTTAGTTTTTTCAGTATGCCAAAAAGTGATGACACCCAAAATTTAAACCAATTATTAACCTATAAACAACAAATTTTAAAAGATGAGTAATTTAACATTGCCAACAGGGAAGATTGCCCCTTCAGTAGTCAATCCAAGAACTATGGTTATTTTTAGCCAGAAAAAGACAGGGAAAACCCACGCACTCAGTGAGTTGGAGGATAACCTGATTATTAACTTCGAGCACGGAGCAGATTTCTATGAATCCATGAGGATTAACATAGATTCCCTGCAACAGTTTGATGAATTAGCTAAACTTTTCCACAAAGAAACCCCTCATTACAAGTTTATTACCCTTGATACGGTGACTTCTTTGAAAGAGAAACTATTAAATCAATTAGCAGTGAGAACCTATAACAAAGATACAGGTAAATCAGAAGCTGCTGACTTTGATATTGATAGACTAGAGTATGGAAAAGGTCAAGTCTATAAACGAGAAGCCTTATTCAAAATTATGGAATTCTTTACAAGATTCTGTGATACGTTGATTATTGTAGGACACGTTTCGGATAAAAGTATTTCTACTTCAGGACAAACAATTAAAGAGCTGAATCTTGAAGGTAAGTTGAAAGATTTACTTGCTCTAAGAGTAGATGCAATTGGGTATATGTATAGAAATACAGAAAAACCAAATGTAAATATGCTTTCATTTATCCACTCTGAAGAAATTGTAGGTGGCACAAGATGTAAGCACCTTAGAAACAAGGAGTTTGAAATCTCAGAACTTATAAATGATGATAAGCTAGAGACTCATTGGGACAAGATTTTTATTTAATAACACACAAACAATATTTTTAATTTTTAATTTTTTTAAACATGAACAACAATGTCAAAACGTCATCTGGTTCAGGAACCAGAAAACTATTCTACGGAGTATCTACTTTTATTCCTAGTATGATTAACCCTAACAAAGCTGCCCTAGCCTCATTCTTAGGAAAAGATTTGGAAAAAGACCCTGAATATCTATCTACAAAAGATATAGATGGTAAGCAAGTGAGAATATTAAAGATTGATATTTGGGGAACTCTTCCTCAAGCCGAAAACACAAAAACAAAGATTACATTTTGGCTTGAAGCTAGACCCGATATTTCAAGAAGTGGAAAGCAAAAATACATTAATGGACAAGGGCTTACTTCTTATAATGAAGACCCTGCTGTTATGAATAAAAACAAGGTGTGGTATTATGGAGACAACCAAAGAAAAGCAATGGTGGGAGAAGATGCTTTAGTGGACTTTTTCATAATCTTGAAAAACTGGGAAACTGAGTTGTCAAAATACACTCTGAAAGATGGAGATATTCCAAGTATTTTTCTTCCATTAGAGAAATTGTTTAAGCAAGATTATTCTGACATAAATCCGTTATTTGAAGAAGGAAGAGGAATCAAAGTTTATGTAGGTATTCGTTCAAGTGAAAGTAATGGCAAGACATATTATGATATGGATATTTATACCAAAGCTTTCATAAAAGACTATCCTGGGATTAAAAGCTTTGATAAAATTATCAATGCTCTAAAAGGAGAGTATTCTGCATTTAAAAAGAATATTGCCCCAATCACATCTAACTTCCAAGAATTTGACCCAAATGAATTGATGGCAGAAGGCACTGAAGAAACAATGGCTTCCTCGTCAAATAATATGGCATTTGATGATGCACTTCCTTTTTAATCAATAATTATGTTCACTTTAGATCAACAGAGCGATATATGGAGAAATTACTTTGGAAGTTGGGAAAGTAAGGGTACTTATAGTAATCCGCTAAGGCATGATAAAAGCCCTAAATGCTATTTTAAAGTTATCAATGATAAGATTTTATTTATAGATTGGGCACATCATCCTACACATTCTGACTGTATTTCTTTTGTATCGCAAAAGTATAACTTAACAAATAAAGAAGCTATTACAAAAATAAATTATGATTTAAAGTACACGGATAGAGTGAAGGGAGGTTTTTCAGGAGAAAACAAAGGGGTGGCAGTAACACCCCTTTCTTCTTCTGTAAATAAAGATACATACACTCAACAAGTAGCCGAGAAGATAAATTATTCTGTAATAAAGAAAAACTTCTTTGCAAAGGAAGATATTGATTACTGGAAAAAATTTGGTATTACAGAAGCTACATTAAAAAAATATGATGTATGCCCTGTAAAGTTTGTTTTACGAAACGGAGTACTAAACTATTCTAGTAGTGAATATAATCCTATATTCGGATACTACCAAAATAATCAGCTTTTTAAAGTATATAATCCACTAGGTATTCCTATGCAAAAGTGGAGAACAATTAAAGCAGTGCTAGAGGGCTACCCACAACTTGAATACAAAACAAATGTATGCTTTATCACTTCTTCTTTAAAGGACACTATGTGCTTAGATTCTTTAGGATATGATGCATTTAATCTTCCAAGTGAAAATAGCTACAAAATACTACTTCCTATAATTGAAGAACTATTCAGCAAGTTTGACCATGTTTTCGTATACCTCAACAATGACGAAGCGGGCAAGAGATTTTCAAGACTATTAACCCTAGAGATTGATAATAGATTGAAATATATCAACAACCCTTCTTATTGGGCACAAACAGATCCTTCTGATGTTATCAAAGATTTAGGAGTAGAGCATTTAAAGGAAGTTATAAAAGAAAAATTTTCAAGAGACAATGTTATTTTAAAAAATAAAAATTAATAAAAATGATAGTAAAAATAAAAAAATTGAGTGAACTTGCGGTGATACCAGCTTACGGGAAGCCAGGAGACGCAGGAATGGATTTAACCGCTACAAGCTTAACTATTGATGAGTTCGGAAATTACGAGTATGGAACAGACTTAGCTATAAAAATCCCAGAAGGACACGTTGGGCTTATATTCCCAAGAAGTAGTATTTGCAAGGTGACACAATCATTGACAAATTCCGTAGGAGTTATAGATTCGCAATACGTTGGAGAAATAAAATTCAAGTTCAAGCCTACTATGAAAATGCCTAATGGAAACGAAAAAGCAAAATCAATGTATGAGGTGGGAGAAAGAATAGGGCAATTGATAATCATGCCTTACCCTAAAATAGAATTTGAAGAAGTGGATGAATTACCTACAACTGAAAGAGGAGATGGGGGATTTGGCAGCACAGGATTTTACTAAACTAAATAAAATTTCAAAGCTAAAAAAATTAATCACCATTTTTTATTAAAAAACCAGTATCTTTACATAAAATTAAAATTATTTATTATGACCCCACTTGAATACACATTATTAGCCACTAACATACTAGGGATGGTGACAATTTACATTCTACAAAAAGAATATAAAAGGATTAACAAAGAATACAAAGAATATCTACTAGAATCAGTTACATTTTTTGAAGACACCTTAAAAGATTTGGATAAACTTCAGACCGCTTTAGATGAGGTTAAAACAAAACCAGTAGTTAAACCAAAAACTCCTAAAAATGAGAAAAAAACAATCACTAAATAGGATTGTAAAAGAATACAAAGACGCTACAAGACAGGAAATATGGGAAGGAGTTAGAGATAACTTTATTTGGGGCTTTCTAGGATCTATAATAATAGTATTTGTCTCTACTAAATCTGATATTGCTGTCTTGGGGTCTTATATAGTTTATTATACATTTTTAAGCAAAATTATTAATAGGCCAAAATACGTTACAGATTTAGGCAAATTAGTGGTATTCCCCTATCCTTCAGCATTAGGTGCCTTTACAGGATATAAAATATCTTCATACATTTTAACTCTTATTTAACATGAAAGACAATTTAAAAAAAATAATTCCTTTATTAGTATTTCAAAATAGTAGTTTTTATGAAATACTTGTCATACAAAACTCTAATAATAAAGTAATTAAGCATTACATGGTAGATAGTTTACAAAATTTAATGGCTAATTACGATGAAATGAAACGTATTGCTGATTATTTAGATGCTAGTGTATATATTAAACTAGGCTCTTATTCTAAAGAAAAACTAGGATATAAAATAATAGAAACCTTGTCTAAAAAATTAGAGAAGCAAGAATTAAACTACTCTTTATTAATTGAGGAATCTATCGGCAACTTAAAATCTAATTTTGAGCATTGGATAATAGATATAGATTTTAAAGAGGTATCTGATACTGATATTATTAAAATTCAAAAGGTAATTAATAATTGTGAACCTGGAGGTAAAAATATTATAGCAGAGATACCTACACCTAATGGGGCACATATTATTACAAGGCCCTTTAATACTAACCAATTCATACCCCACCAAGATGTCTTTTATAAATGCAAAGTGAATAAAGACAGTAGTACAATTTTATATACTAATATTAAATAAAAAATTATGGCAAAAGCAAGAATAGATTACGATTTAAGTGATCCTGATGATTATAGGGAGTTTAAACAAGCTGTTGCAAGTTCTGCTATGGCATCTGCTTTGTTTGAATTAATATATAACACTAAAAAAAAATTAGAGTTTGAACTTGATAGTAAAGAAGATATTGATAAATATGGTGCTTTAGAGATTGTTTTTGAAAAAATACAATATATTTTATCTAAACATAATATTAACACAGAAGAACTATTTGATTAAAATAATCTCAAATAAAATTAAAATTTTTTTATATTTTTGTAGTTACTAAATTACAAATCTATAAAATGAAAACACTTAAATTATTGATTATAAGCTTGTTAGCTTGTATGAACATTTATGGACAGACAGGTCCAGCGGCCCCTTCTAATGGTATATGGGCATTAATTGACACCGCTTATAATGTAGGAACAACTACACAAGGATTTACAAAAGCAAGAGTTACATTAAAAAATACCACCACTACAAAAGTAACAGGTGTGCAATTCAGAGTTTTTTATGACAAAGTTGCTTTTAAAAACTCAGTGGTTAGCTTAGTGGGAAGTACAACCAATCTTGATTTACAATATGTAACGGATTCTGTAAATGGATTTTCAACTATAACATTAATTTATACAGGTAATAGTAGTGCTTATTCCCTTGCTAATGGAGAAACTTTTGAACTTACTCTTACACATGCTGCTCCATCTATTTTTAATAATTTAACTTTTATAGACTCTTTGAAATTTTCAGGAGTATCTACCTTTCCACAATATGCTTCTACACAAGCAGGAATGGACACAACTTTAGGACTATACAGTTATAATGGAGAATTCAAAAGACCGAAACTTAGCTTCAAAGGTACATTCGCAAATGTGAATGGAACTGGAGCTAAAAATTTAACTTTATCTTTAGAAAAGAAGCCTAAAGCAGGGTCATCTTGGACTCAAGTAAACTCTTATAAAACTAATACATCAGGTAAATTCTCATTCTCAGAAATATTAGATACAACATTCTGGGATGTTAGATTGGCTGTTAAAGGAGATACAATGGGTGTAGGTAATGTAGTATCTACAACAGACGCTCAATTGATTAACCAATGGGTGTTAGGAGTTGGTACTCCGAAAGATTTTGATTTCTATACAGCGGATGTAAATGGAAACTCTAATATTACAGTGGCGGATGCTTTTGGAGTATTTGGAAGAGTGGCAGGAAGAATAACAAGTTGGTCTAATAATGTAAAAGATATTAAATTCTTTACAGCAGCAGAATATGCTACAATTACAGGAACGCCTACAACAAACTATACATCGACTATTTCAGGTGTAACTAATTTTTACTTTGATATATTACCAGGACAACCTGACTCGGTTACATATTATGTAGTGGTTCCTGGAGATGCCAACTCTACAGGATACAATATGGCTAGAACAACTCCAATGGAAATCCTTATAAATGGTCCGCAAGACTTAGACCCACAAACTCATAGAGTTATTGACACTAGAGTGGAATATGACTTCCCAACAAATAATATTGAATTAACTATTCCTAAGTTAAATGTTAACGAAGGAAATATGGTTAGCATTCCTGTAAGTTTAAAATCAGATAGTGTTAGTGTATTAGCTTTGCAATTTGGATTGAAATATGATAGTAGCTTATTATCTTTCAAAGGAATCTATTCAAGTGCAAATGCTCAAAAATGGATTACTTATGTGAACCCTAATGAAGGAGAAATATCTTGGGGAGGCTATGATCCTACCACTAATAACAATGCTTTAAAAAATGGAGATGAAATAATCACTTTCCAATTTATAGCTTTGAAACCACAAGCAGATTGGGGTGTGAGTCCTCTATTCACCTCTAATAAATTTGAAGGAAACTTTACCTCAAAAGATTTATCTATAACTCCTAGTCATAATATTATACAAGTTAGAAAAATGTCTCCCACTAATATTGGTAGAATTATAGATGCTAACACTATGGAAGTTTATCCAAATCCTACAACTGGAATTATAGATATTGTTTTTAATGTAGAAGAAAGCACAAATGCCACATTGGCGGTATATGATATGTTGGGAAGTTTGCGTATTAAAGTGTTAGACGAACTTGTTGCTAAAGGGCAATTCACTTATAGAGCAGATTTAGGAAACTTATCAGCAGGAGTTTATACAGCAAAATTACTCCTAAATAATAAAGGAGTATTAGTATCAAAAATTATTAAGCAATAAAAATAAATATTATGTCAGAAGAAATTCAAAATGATGGTTCTATGGATAGTTTGAAAAAAACTATTATTGGAGCAATAGGTACATTAGTTACAGCAGCAGGGGTGTGGGCTTCTACACATTTGTTTGGGGGAGAAACTGAGCACAAGGAAGAAGTTAAAACTGAAGCGTCTGCTCCTGTGGCACCAATCGTAGTTAATATTGAGAATACTAACCAACAAAAACAAAGTGCAGCTCCTACTACAATCATTAGAGAAAAAGTTGTAGAAAAACCTGCTAAAAAAGAGAAATCTGAAGATGAAAGTCCTTGGTAGTCTATTATTTTTACCTCTTTTTGCTTTCTCTCAAATAGGTTCTATTAAAACAGAAGCTTATGTAGCTGATTTTGAAAAGAAACAGAGTTTGGCAGTTGTATCAGATTATGATGATACATTGCAAATTCCAATTTCTATTCTTAAAATAGGGTTTAATGAAGAATTATACGAATCTTATCCTGAACTTAAAGAAAAGAAAGTGGGGCTTGGTGTAACCAACATTGTCACTGAATATTTCTTAAATACAAACCGTTTTGTAATCACTGAAGATAAAGCAGAGATTAAAAATAAAATGATTTCTCAGGATAAAGCATCTAGAAAAGGAATCTCTTCAAATAAGATGGAAGTGTTTGGTAATGTATTATTAGCTAACTACTTTGTTTATATTGAAGTATATGATTTTTCTGTATCAGAAGATGAAGTGGTAAAAATGAATGGCAAAGCAGAGGCAACTCAAACAACTAGGTTGGGATTGCAATGTAAATTTGTAGATGCTACTACAGGAGAAATCATAGTGGGTTCAGGATTAGGAGAAGCTAACACTGTTAAAAAATCTTCCATCCTTGCAGATGTTGATGATATTAAATTTAATCAATCCACCATAGGTATAACAACCAAAAAATCTCTTGAAACCGCAGCATCTAGGGTTATAACTAGGTTAATCAAGAAAGGTGTATTTAAGAAATAAACTAATAGCTTTATTACTCCTATTAAATGTAAACACTTTTGTTTACTCTCAAACCTATTCCTATCAATATACTGATCCTTGTACACAATTATCTAAAACTATTAGTGTGCCTATTAATGGAAGTACGAGAGTTTCCTATTATGGAAACAGTGAAGACTTCACATATAATGATTTTATGTCAGGAGTCTTCCAAACATGGTCATATAATTTATTCAGTAAGTTTAAAAACAGTTCACCTTGTGGAGAGGCTATTGGTACTCCCACAGTTATGAATATTGGACAAGGACAAGTGCTTAACACTGTAGGAATTATAAACTCTATATCAAACATTGCAGAAACTGTTGGTTCAGCTACATCTAGTATGTCAGCAAATATAGCATCTTCTATAATGCCAAGCTCAAGTTCAATGGGAGAAGGACCTTCTGTATCTACAGAGTCAGGGGGTAACTTAGGGGGTGTAGGTTCTACAAGTAGTGGTGCACCTAGTGGAGGATCTTCATCTGAAGAAGCTTCTGGAGGTAGCACAAATATTTCAGCAGGAGGTACCAACTCTGTGAGAGGAGCAGGAGGGTCTAGTGGTGGAGGAGGCAAAGCCAATAAACCTGGAAGTAAAGAAGGGGGGAAACCCGCTATTGTAGCTTCATCTGATTTTGTAGGATTTAGCTTCAAAGATTCTGAAAAACCTTTGGGAGTTAAAGGAACAGGAGGTTACACTGCTATGAGATGGGATGGGGCGTGCTCATCAGGGATATTATTTGATTACACATCCGCACAAGCGGGGCCAAATATAACAGGGTTCTATGCTTGGATAAATCCTTCTAATATAACAATAGCCTCTGGTACTGTAACTTTCTCTTTAGAAGGTGGAGGGAGTTCATATTCCACTGTAGCTTTTGGCCAAATGAAAACATTTAAAAAGATTAAGAAGTTAAAACTTATCTATTTAGGAACATTATCTATGGGGAAAGTGTTTAAAGAAGGGTTTATAGGTACCGCTATTATAACAGGAGGGATGTATGATTTAAAGTTACATAAAAGACTAGATGTTAAGCTAACTAATCTAATTGTGTATTCTCCTTATGTTAGTTATTATAATGATGTACTTATGAAATCTCCTTTTGTAATGCTTCCTAGTGTGGGAGTAAATGTAGGAGTGACAAAAAGATTTAAAGTAAACATAAATATTGGAGGGGCTTGGCAAGTGGGGCAAAGTGCATTAAATAACACTATAACTTTCGGCACAAGATTATTATTATGAGAATTATAATTATATTATTTTTTATTTGTAATATAGCTATAGGGCAAAACTTTACCTATTCAGGATTTATTTATAACTCTAATGGTACAGGAGCAATAAATGTTCCAATACAAATATATAAAAGAACCACTCCTACATTAACAGGATTTACCTCACAGCAAAACTATAACGGACACTCTTATTATAGATCTACAGGAAATGCGTTTTGGACAGATGCTAGACAAGCTTGTGCAAATATGGGAGGATATTTAGTAACAGTTACAAGTGCTGCTGAAAATAACTTTCTATTTGGATTATGGCCTTCAGGATGGATAGGATTAACAGATGAAGTAGTAGAAGGACAATGGAGATGGGTTACAGGAGAACCCTACTCATATTCTTCTTGGAATCCTGGAGAACCTAATAACGCAGGGAATGAAGATTATGTTCAATTCGTTGGAGGAGGTAGATGGAACGACTTACCTAATGGTATAGCTCTTCCTTATGTAATTGAATTTGATTATATTGTAACTTTTACTTCTTGGGTATTACATAAAACAATATACACAGATGCAACAGGTAGATATACTATTAACGAAACAAGTAACCCTGCTACAGAATGGTATATTCAAATAAATGCCCCCACTCCTGTAACAACTTTATCTTTAACAGATATGCAAAATGTCTCAAATGTTATATTAGGTAGAACCGCTAGAAGAAGTTTACATTGGAATATGTATGATGTAAATGGAGATGGTAGGATAACTATATCTGACCAATACTATATTAATTTAAGAAGAACAGGAAGGGTTAATAATTGGGTTACAATGACTGCTTCTAGGTTATTTACCACAACACAATATTCTTCTTTAAATACAGGAACTACAGATTTAAGAGCCACTATTCCTGGATTAAATTCTATTACAATTAATTCTCCTATATCAGGGACTACAAATGCAAACTATTATTTAATAGCCCCTGGATATAGAGGGCAAATAACTTATTAACTATGAGATTTTTATTATTACTATTAGCAATTCCTTTTCTTTCCTACTCACAATGTGTAAAAATTCAAGAGATTAAGTCCTCTGTTGAGATAAAAGAATTAGGAAATAGAGATGTAAAATTTGGGGTGAAACAAATGGCAGAAGATATGCTTTCTTCTAAGTTTTGTCTGTCAGATAGTGGAGAACAAATATTCATTGATATATTTTATTTTGGTCTTCCTAAAAAAAGTTTAAGGATTATGGGTATAGAAGAATCTGTTCAAACGACAGAAATTGGCATTCAATTAAAATATAAAGAAAAGAAATATGAAGAATATGGAGAGTCAGAGTCTGAGATTCATGCAGTTATGTTAGAACTTACAGATGGAATTCCTTTTTCTAAAATGACTGTTTCCACATCTATAAAAAAAGCTCTAGAAAAAATTATAAAAAAGATGCCTTAATAAAAAAATTGTTGTATTTTTGCAACATGAAATTATTTATTTTCCTATTAATTTTTACTACATCTTCTTTTGGTCAAATAAAAATTGCTGATGTTGGTCCTAATTGGAAAAACAGAGTGGATTCTGCCTTAATCTTAATTAAGAAATACGATTCCCATAAATACAATCTTTTATTAAAGCACTGTAAAAACATTGGATTTTCAAATCTAAAATTCTCCACCATAGAGGGAGATAACACTATTATACTTTCCACTTATGATGTAAGCGGAGGTAGCTTAAATAATATAGCATCAGCTATTGTTCACGAATCAGCACATTTATTTTTCTACAACTCTAATTTCTTTTCTACTGCATCCGAAGAAGAGAGAATTTGTTATAGATATGAGTTAGATTTTTTGCTTAAAATCCCTAATTGTGAAAAGTATTTAATCAACAATGCTTATAAAAATATATTTACCAATTAAATAATTTATTTATACTTTTGCAACCCCTTTTTTACCCTGTAAAAAAATTATTATTAACTTTTAAAAAATTATCAAAAAAAATGACACAAAATGACAAAGAATTAGGTAAAAATATTTTTCAATTTAGAGAAAATATACTGCCTTATGAGTATCCTGAGCTATTGGAGTATAAAAAAGCTATTAGACATTCTTATTGGCTAGAATCAGAATTTAACTTTACCTCAGATATAAATGACTTTAAAATAAAAGTTAATGATTCTGAGAGAGAGGCAATAAAAAGAACAATGTTAGCTATCGCTCAAATAGAAGTTAAAGTAAAAACTTTTTGGGCAGATATGTATAAAAGAATGCCTAAAACTGAAATTGGGGATGTAGGTATGACCTTTGCAGAAAGTGAAGTGAGGCATAAAGATGCTTATGCTGAATTATTAAATGTTTTAGGTTTACAGAAAGAGTTTGAAACTTTAATAGAAGTTCCTGCTATTAAGAATAGAATAAACTATTTAATGAAATATTTAGATGGTACCAGAAGCAAGGACAACAAGATGTATACAAAAAGCGTATTATTGTTCTCTCTATTTATAGAACACGTTTCTTTGTTCAGTCAGTTCTTAATTATGATGTCTTTTAATAAAGAAAAAAATCTTTTTAAAGGTATATCTAATGTAGTGGAAGCTACAAGTAAAGAAGAAGATGTTCACGGTAATTTTGGAGTGGAAATAATTAACATTATTAAAAGAGAAAACCCAGAATGGTTTGATGAAGAATTTGAAAATTTAGTTTATTCTGCGTGTAAAAAAGCATATATAGCTGAATGTGGAGTAATAGATTGGATATTTGAAAAAGGAGAATTAGATTTTTTATCTAAAGAAGTTATTCAACATTTTATTATGAATAGGTTTAACAATTCCCTTATAAAAATAGGAATGAAACCTGTGTTTAGTCCTGACATTAATTTACTTGAGAAAACAATGTGGTTTGAAGTAGAAATAACTTCAACAAAAGAGGGGGACTTTTTTTATAAAAAGCAAATAGATTATTCAAAAAAAACTAAATCAATTACAGAAGATGACTTATTTTAAAAATTACTGGTTAAATGAGGAAAGCAGAACTTTCCTAAGTAGAGGGTACCTTACAGAAACTCCTGAAGAAAGAATCAAGCATATTGCTTATACAGCAGAAAAAATCTTAAAAATTGAAGGATTTGCTGATAAGTTTGAAAACTATATGCAGAGAGGGTTTTATTCTTTATCCACTCCTGTTTGGAGTAACTTTGGTAAAAATAAAGGATTACCTATTAGTTGCTATGGTTCAAATGTAGATGATTCTTTAGACAGTATTTTGAATGCTGCAAGAGAGATAGGCTTAATGTCTAAATATGGTGGGGGTACCTCTGCTTATTTAGGGAACATTAGATCCAGGGGTACTAAAATTTCTACAGGAGGTTTAGCTGATGGACCTACTCATTATGCTAAAATATATGACACAGTTATAGACACTTGTAAACAAGGGGAGTCTAGAAGAGGTGCATGTGCAATATGGCTTCCTATTGAGCATGAAGACATAAATGAATTTTTGGAGATAGGAAGTGATGGTAATCCTATTCAAAACTTACAGTTTGGTATCACTGTCACAGATGAGTGGTTAATCTCAATGAAAGAAGGGGATTCTTCTAAAAGAAAGATTTGGGCAAAAGTAATTGAAAAAAGAACTGAATTTGGATTCCCTTATTTGATGTTTAAAGACAATACTAATAATAACACTCCTTATAAAGATTTAGGATTAACTATCAATCATAGTAATTTATGTAGTGAAATTCAACTACCTAATAATGAATTTGAATCTTTTGTTTGTTGTATAGGTAGTATTAATCTTTTACATTGGGATGAGATTGTAAATACTGATGCTATTGAAACATATACTCTTTTCTTAAATGCCGTTTTAGATGAGTTCATTCAAAAATCTGAGAATTTACCTGGCATGAAAAGAGCCTATAGGTTTGCAAAAAATCATAGAGCTATTGGTGTAGGAGTTTTAGGTTATCACTCATTATTGCAATCTAAACTTATAGATTTTGAATCTTTAGAAGCCAAACAGCATAATTACACTATATTTAAAATATTAAAAGAAAGAACAGAAAAAGCTTCTCAAGATTTGTGTAGAACAAAGGGAGTATTATCTATTAGAGAAGGATTTGCTAACACTACATTAATAGCCATTGCTCCTACAAAATCTTCTTCTTTTATTTTAGGACAGGTTAGTATGGGGATAGAGCCTATAAAATCTAATTATTTTATCAAAGATTTAGCTAAAATTAAAACTGTATATAAAAACCCTTTCTTAATTGAAGAGTTAGAAAAGTATGAACTTAACACTACTGAGGTGTGGGAAAGTATTCTCAAAAACAATGGATCAGTTCAACACTTAGATTTTCCATCAAAAGAAGTTTTTAAAACATTTTTAGAAATATCTCCTAAAGAAATTATTTTACAAGCAGCTCAGAGACAGAAGTTTATAGACCAAGCTCAATCTTTAAACCTAACTATTCACCCATCTATACCTGTAAAAGATATTAATCAATTATACCTATATGCATGGGAGGAGGGTATTAAAACTTTGTATTATCAATTTAGTCAAAGTAGTGCTCAAAGTTTTGTAAGAAATATTTTAGAATGTGCTTCTTGTAGCGGGTAAATTATTTTTTATGTATAAAGTTTATAAAATTAGAAATATAATTAATAACCATTGTTATATAGGAATGACAAAAACATCATTAACTAAAAGATTCTTATCCCACAAATATGCTTCTAAATTTACGAAAAATAAACTATACAGTGCTTTTAAAAAATATAGTGTTGAAAATTTTGTAATAGAATTGATACAATCTTTTGACAATAAAGAAGAATGTATTGAAAATGAAATTTTTTATATAGAAAAAGAAGGTTACTATAATTTAGCTAAAGGAGGAGAAGGTGGGTTTGTAGTTCAATATGTTGAAGAATGGAAAAATAAATTAAAAAAAAGCAGAAAAAACAGAAAACCTGCTTTAGGTATGAAGCATTCTGAGACTAACAAAAAACTGTTTAAAGAGTGTTCTAAAAAATATTGGGAAACTCAAAGCACTTACAAATGGGAAGATATAGAAAATTTAACTCACAAAGAAGCAAAAATTAAATTAGGAATATCTACAACACATTACTATAGATTAAAAAAACAAAACGGACAGCCCGCCCTTAATAGGTCAGATGCTGCAAAAAAAGGTTGGAAAACAAAAATCCCCGAATAGACTCTAAGCTCTATCTCTGGGCATTAAGTCCTAGATTATTATTTGCGAAGATATTAATGTAGGCATTTTTTAAATCCCTCTAAAAAAATTAGGGGGATTATTTTTTTTTATGCTTTTAAAATAAAATATATATATCTTTGCATTAAATTAAACAATATGACATCACAAGAACAATTAGAATTATTAGAAAAATTAGACGCTAAAACTTTGAATATAATTAAGTTGAAAGCAAACGACTATGCATCAGAAGACGTACTTTCTAACTTTAAAATAGTGAGTAATGTTGTTAAAACTATGGGTGTAGATATTTCAGCCCCAGAAGGTTACGCTACACTAATGGTGGTATTAAAGTTTGTTAGAATTTGGAATCTAAAAAAAGAAGGAAAAAATATTATGAATGAATCTCTATTAGATTCTTACGAAGACGCTATAAACTATCTTAAACTAGCATATTGCTGTGAAGTAGAAAACAATAACAGTAAGTATATTAAAGCTAATTAATTATGAGCCAGTTAAATGTAAACCCAATAAAAAACTAAACCAAAGCAAATGAAAAAAACACTATTTATATTATCATTATTCATGATAGTCTCCTGCTCTAAGGATTGCAGGTACAACAAAGCTCAACTAGATAAAATGTTTGAAAGTGAAGTAAGGGCGGCTGGGAGCAATACCCAAAAGATTAAGCTAATCATTCAAAAGTATAATTTCATGTATAAAGACGCTTGTTAACATTTATTTAATTTAAAATATGGCACAATTAAATGCAAATAGTCCTTATTATATTTATAGACCAGAAAATATTTAAATTTATGAAACAAGATTGGGTACAAGAGCTAGAGTCTCAAAGAATTTTTAAAGAAAAAACTAAATTACAAGCTGACGAATTTTATTGGAACGAAGGAAATTTGGTATTTACTGAACAATACCACCTTCGCAAGGGCAGATGCTGCAACAATTCATGCAAACATTGCCCTTTCAATGATCTATCTGAAGGAGATGAATATAGAGAGAGGATTTTCCAAGAAGATTAATTTTTTTATACGAATCTTCTAATAAAAATAAAAGCCTCTCTTAACGGAGAGGCTTTTATTTTTATTATTCTTCAGAAACTTTTATTTCTTCTTCTAAGTTTCTACCATAAGCTTTGTAGTAACCATTTCTCAACTTGTAAATCATATTTGCTAGTTCACCTTGAGGTATACCTAATTCATCATATTTACCTCTTCTTAATTCGCTACTTTGCATAGCGTCTCTAAGTCTATTTCCTATCAAGAAGTCTTTTACGGTTTCATCCAATACATTAACTTCCCTCGTAACATACCCCTCTTTATCATAGTAGTATTTTGTTTTCATCAAAGGAATTTCTCCCCCTGTTACATCCATTAATTTTTTACCATACTCTTGTGAAAATGGCACTACCCCTGTTAATTTATATAAGCCAACAGATCCAGACCAGTACATATTTTTAGCTAAATCATCTACAGTACCTGCAATAGGAGAAGTTTTTCTTAAATCAAAGCCAATTGAGCCTTCATTGGCTTTTATTCCCACTGGGTTTAAATTCCAAGAAAATCCAAGTCTTCCTTCTAAAAAAGGAACCCAAGTTCTCAAAAGTTCACTTGATACAACTTCAGTTACAGAAGCCATGTATGTAGCAACTTCTTCCTCCTCTAGAGGCGGGTAGACAAATTTCAATGCAGCCTTTAAAAGAAGAAACATAGCTAAAATGCTCGCCACTTTTTTATAGTTATCTGCTTCATATTGATTCAATCTCTGTTGCTTATTGGCTTCTATCAATAATTCTTTAAAGATTTCTTCTTTAGTTTTACCCTTAAATCCTGCATAATAAGCTGGGCCTTCTTTTCTCTCTCCCCCTTGAGCTACAATTGCATCTTGTTCTTCTGCAAATTTTATTGCTTTTTCTTGTGATTCTGCAGCTTCTAATAAAGATTGTGTCACTATATTTTTATTTTTTGAGAAATATAAAAATACATTTGATAATACTCCCAAGTCTTCTAACAATCCTTTTGTTTTAATATTATTTAGTCTCATAATATTATTGACACTATCAGGGGATAATTTATCCTTAAATCTATTGCCCACACCTCTTCCTAACACTTTAGCTAAGGTAATTATAAATCCTTCTTCGCTTCCCTCTAAATTCGGATCATTTTTCTTTCTCCCGAATGCTGTATATACTCCAGGTAATACATAATTCTGATACATAAACAAAGCGGTACCAATGGCAGTAGTGGATATTCTAGGTTTTAACAATATATTATAAACACCCTGAGACCTTTGTCTAAAATAATCTATGTTTTGGAGTAGGGTTCTATTAAGGTAGAAATCTATTTCTAAAGGCACTAAAGCCTCTTTCTGTAGATTTTTAGGTACAATTGCCCTTAGATTAATATCTTTTACATATCCAGGATCTAGTTGTAGGTCTTCTGCGTTTTGTATTTCATTGATATTATTGAAATATATTTTCTTAGCAACCTTGTCATCAAAGGAAAGCCTTCCATCTTTTATGATTAGATGCTTAATAATGTCAATTTTTTTACCATTCTCATCTATTAGTTTTGTGTCTCTTAAAAATTTATATACAAGAACACTACTAATAAAAGACTCTCCTAACTCACTTACTATTTTTCCGTCATTCAGCCTTAATTTTTGTACCAATGAAGAATCAGAATAATCAAAGTCAACAATGCCACCAAAACTACTTGATCTCAAATGTTTTTTAATCATTTGAATTTTATTTTGCTCAAGAGCTACCCTTGAATTATTCCCTTTTGCTAATAAAAGCATATTAAGAGAGTATATTGTAGCATCTTTTATAGCAGGCATAGTGGCTAATAACCCACCATTTGCTGAAATCATACTAATACCTGTAAGAATATTCTTTACACCCGTATTAATATTACCAGTCAATTGGTTGAAACCTGTTTGAGCTGCCAGCACTCTAATAAATTTCATTGCAAAAGAATTTGGATATATTTTATTATACCAATATCTATCAATGTAAATAGCCTCTAAATAATCATCTCCAATAATATTTCCTTTATTATCCTCTCTTTTTCTATATAAATCATTCATAGCTCTTATAGCTCCTTCATACATAGATTTATTTTCATACTCTTTATTGGCGTATATGAAAGATTTAAAATTATCTAAGTATTGGGTGGAACGTAACGCTGGTTCAATATATTCTGTATATTTTCTAGGAATAACGTCTATTTTGTTTTTCTTATTAGCTTGTTTTGCGTCTACAGCACGAAAAATCTTATGAAACATATTCTTTAGCCAAAGGTCTACCCTTTTACTTATCACAGATTCTGACTTTTCAGGGTCTCCTGTACTAATAATATTATCGTCTTTATTTAATTCAAACTGTAAAGCCTTGTTATATACTCCTAGTGACTTAGCTAAAGCAACTGCAAATCTCTTTAACCCTTTAGTGTCATTTATTCTTCCATAAGTATCTACATATATTGATATAAATTTAACAACTTGATTTGCTATTCTATTGTAGAAAAAATATGAAAAAATCATAGAAGACACTCCTAGTGTCAAAGGATTTACTAATCCTGCCGCTATTCCAAATAGCATTGGAGTATTTGCTACCCCTGCAAAAGGAATTACTACTTGAGTAATTATTTTAGCTACATCAAAATTTACTCCAAAGATATTTATAAATCTTTTGTTACCGAACATTTGTAAATATTCAGAGTCTTTTTTAGATCCTTTAGGTAAAGAATTAGAAGGAAGGTTATTTTGTTTATTCCATTTTTTAATGTAGTTAACCATGTCCATCTTTGCCACAGCTAGAGCATCTCCTTTTGCAGCCTTCTCTTCTATGTCTAAGTACTCTTTGTTGGCGTATTCTTTAGCATCAGGGTGAGAGTCGGATAATTCAAACAAAAATTCATCCCCCCATACATCTATGTTTATCTTATCAGGATAAAAATTTCCATCAGTATCTGTAGCATACCCTATTTTATACTTATATTTATTTAGAAGTCCTTCTACAAAATCAAGTTCAGTTTTATAAATAGGGTTTAATTTTTCATTACCATTTTTGTCTAAGTCAGGAGTACCATCTGCTTTTAGCAGAACTCTTTTATCTTCATCTACAGTAAAATATTTTTCTTCTAATAATGCTCTTTTTTCGACTATTAACTCTTCCAGAGCAGATTCCAAATCCCCAAAGTCATCAGAAATAAGTTCTATTTCATCATTTGTCCAATCAAAGTTTGGATCATTTAATGCTTCTCTAACATTTACTATATTTCTGTCAATATAGTTTCTTAACGCATCTAAACTATTGTTACTTAGTGTAGTGGAAGTATAATTTGGATTTGTATGCTCTAAATCATATAAAGCTTTTTCAGCCATTAAATAATTTTTTGCATGGTCAAATTCTTCTTGAGTTATTTTATTATCTTTTAATAATTCTCCAAGAGAATCAAATACTTGTTTAGGAGAGTTAAATGCTATTTTTTGTAAGCCTTGGATTTGGGCATTGCTAGCAAAAGGTAGGTTACGCAATTTATCTTTTAGATTTTTTGCTGCTAAATTGGCGTATTTAGAGAAATTTAACTTAGTTATTAAGTCGCCTGTAGACCTCCCTTTATCATCTTTTTCTGAAAGCCAATCTTGATTCTGAGCGTTAGCCCCATTTTGATATAATCTATTTTCAATTTTTTGAACTTCCGCAACTTCCTTAGAAGCTCTTTCTTTTCCCATTTGCTCCATAGCCCATACAAATCTATCTACACTCTGTATAAATGTATCATTTTGCATGGTTACAGGAGTGATACCCTTACCAAAGAAATTTCTTATATTATTAAGAGTTCCTTTAGAGTATTCTATTATATTATTATTTTTATCTGCAATAGTTTTTGCATCTGTATTGGCAAAATAAGTTTCATTTTGATAATTTAAAAATCTTTTTTGGTCTTCTGTACTCAAAGCAGACATATAAATATCTAAAATTTGTTTTACATTTTTAAGATAGACACTTTCTATCTTTGCAGCCATAACCTTAACTCCCTCCCCATCCAACAAATTGAAAGCTTGTATAAATTCATCGTTCTCTGTTATTGATGGGTCTAAATCATAAATAATTTTTTTAAATGCAATCATATCATTAGACTCTAACTTCATTAATTTGGAAGTGCTTTCTATTGATTTTGAAAGAGAGTATAAAGATTGTAAATAATTTATATAACTCGCTAATTTTGACAATGATTTATTATAGTCATCATAGCTTAACTTAATTAAATTATCTCTATTAAAATCTGTTTCTAATGTTTTAGGTATATTTAACTTATCAAATTCATTGAAAGAACCTTGTAAACGTCTTATAGTAGCAACGGAAGAAAACACCATACTAGATAAAATCTTTGCTTTATCTGCATCTTGCTCAGTCTTTTTAGCCAATATACTTAATAAATAATTGGAAGAGTCTAAGGCTTTTTTCTGGTTTGACTCTATAGCTTGTTGTCTAATATTAGAAAGAGTATCCTCTAGGTTCTCTATAAGGAGATTTGCACCTAAATTAAATTTATCAGATCTTTCCGTTAAAACAGCATTGGTTTCCTTTCCTGTAATCTCGAAATTTAATTGGTATAGTTCGTCATAATTTATATTAGCAGCATCCAATCCTTCTGCTAAATTTTCACTGAAAAACATTTTCTTCAACTGATTTAAGGAATTTAAGTATTCCATTTTATCCTCTGAAAATAAATCAGAAATATAGTTTATAATTCTTTTTACTACAGATCTAACTGATAAAGGCACCGTTTCTTCTTTATCTTGTAAAGCATTTTTAAATACTTTACCCATTATCTCTTCTTCGGTTTTTTCTACATCTCCGTCATACTGGGCCAAATACTTGTCATAAAACAACTCATATTCTCTTGTTCTTGAGATGTATTGCTTTAAGTTTTGGTAAAGCTCCCCATCTTTAGGCAACATAGCTATAATAAAGTGGGCCACCTCTTCGGTAAGAGCATCTGTATTTCCTTCAGAAACATAGATAACTTTTTCAAACAAATTAGCTACACCATTAGCAGGTATAAATTTACCTGTCTTTTCAAAGTATTGTTTTTGAAAATCTTCAATATTGGCAATTGTGATACCAAATTTGTCAGCAAAGCTAAGTAATAATTTTTCTAAATTCTTTTCTCTAAAAGAAACAAAAGCTTTAGGTGTAGGGTCTGACATAACTTTCTCATACTGAGAAGGACTGTCAAACATATCAAACTTAGCTCTATAAACAGCTAAATCTAATTCTTCATCAGGAGTTAAATCTGTTCTATCTTTTAAGTTAGTATATTCTTCCCACTGTTGAGGGATAGATTTAGTAGGCTCGGGTGCTAATGGTGCTACTCTCTCAGGGTGTGTCTCTGGAGTTGTAGGAGTGTATGCAGGTTCTTCAAAATCTGATAATGTTATAAAAGAATCTGGTAGATCTTCTGAAGATTTAAATTCTTCGGTTTCTCCCGCTTGATCTGTTACCCTAGAAATAGAAAATCTAGTTTCACCCTTTATAGGGTTAGTAGTTATTTCTTTTCCTGATAATATATCGGCTAACATCCCCTCTAAAAATTTATCCAGAGTTAGATTTTCTACTTCTTTAGAAGACATTCCTAATAAAGATGTAAAATTATCAGAAACATACTTATAAACAGATAATAACCATTCTTTAAACTTCGCTTTTTTAGAAGCATTCACAATAGTATCCCCCTTTGATGACATTAACTCCATCAAAGCTTCTTCTCTAGCTAGTTCAGTGTCACCGTATTCATCAATACTTTTTTGTAGTTCTTCTGTATTACTTACTAAATCAAGCCCTTTTCTATATAAATCAGGATTGTTATCTTTTATAAAAGACATCCATATATGCCCTGTTTCATGTAAAGTAGCTTTTGTTGTTTTTAATTGCGGATTTATAAATACATTACCATTTGTTGTAAATGCATAAACTACATCTCCGTCTTTAAGTTTCTTTTTAATATTATCATCAGCCATTGCTGCATCCCAAGCGTCTTCAGACGTAAAGAAAGTTGTGTTTGGAAATGCTTGTCTTAAAAATCCTGCTAATTTATCAACAGCATCTAACTCTCCCCTAGCGACTGCTGATCTAAAAACTCTATTTGTAAGCCCAGATTGAACAGGTATGCCTTGAGTTAAAGCACTTTTTATGCTTATAGAAGCGTTATTTGCCTCGTTTTTAATAACTTGCCCTAAAGCACTTCCGTAAGCTTCCCCAAATGCATCTTTCATATGCACTGGGTTTTCAAGAATTCCTATAGAAATTCCCTTTACACCATACGGATAATTTGGATGATTTATTTCATTCACTTCTGTTGCTCTTATATCAACCCCAACAATAGAAACAACGTGCATATTAGGCACGTTTTTCATTGAAGGCTCTGTAAGTAAATCTGTTATTTTACCTAAATTAATTAGTGCAGGATTAGCATTCCCAAGCAAAGCTTTTGATACGGGTGTACTAGGCCTGCTTCTTGATATATCTATTTCTTTGCCCCCTATAGGTGTTGGACTACCATAAAAAACTTCATTAGCAATTAATGATTTTTCAGGCAAAGAAAAATTACTTTTATCCTTTAATACATCTACAATATCATCATACTTATTCTTATTAATAGAATCTAATATTTTTTGATAT